>JABLTR010033427.1_pt1 | contig 67892 bp, 58 predicted proteins | sample 7160071 | NCBI WGS metagenome assembly JABLTR01 (sample SAMN14651230, study PRJNA627086) | human gut metagenome | isolation source: feces | host: Homo sapiens | reverse complement strand
CATGAGGGGCCGCTTGGTCCGGTCCCGGTCGCCGCCGCAGCCGAACAGGCAGACCAGCCGCCCCGCCGTAAAGTCCCGGGCGGTGAGGAGCACATTCTCCAGAGCGTTGGGACTGTGGGCATAGTCGATGAGCACCGTGTAGGCGGTGGGGGTGGGGACCACCTCCACCCGCCCCTTTACCCCCCGGGCACAGCGCAGAGCGGCGGCGATCTCCCCCAGCTCCAGCCCCAGGCACAGTCCGCAGGAGGCGGCAGCCAGGGCGTTGTAGATGGTGAAGCCCCCGGGGATGGGCAGGTGGATGCGCTGGATGTCCTGTCTGGACACCGCCTCAAACTCCACATGTCCCGGGAAAAGGCGGATATTCTTGGCGGTCAGGTCGGCGGCGTCCTTGTTCTCCGAGTAGGTGAACACGGGGCAGGGGACCCGCTCCCGGTACCACCGGCCCGCCTCGTCGTCCAGGTTGAGGACGGCGGTCTCACACTGCCGGAACAGCAGCCCTTTGGCATCCCGGTACTCCTCCATGGTGTGGTGATAGTCCAGGTGGTCCTGGGTGAGGTTGGTGAACACCCCAGCGGCGAAGGTCAATCCCTCCACCCGGTGCTGCACCAGGGCGTGGGAGGACACCTCCATCACCACATGGGTGCACCCCGCGTCCGCCATCTGCCGCAGCAGCTGCTGAACCTCGTAGCTCTCCGGGGTGGTGCGGTGGGCGGGAAGGCGAAGGGAGCCGATCTGGTTCTCGATGGTGCCGATGAGGCCCGCCTTGGTCCCCAGCACCCGCTCCAGCAGGTCCTTGATGAGATAGGTAGTAGTGGTCTTGCCGTTGGTGCCGGTGACGCCCACCAGGGTGAGCTCCCGGGCCGGATGGCCGAACCAGTTGGCGGAGATCAGGGCTAGGGCACGCCGGGCGTCGGGGGTCGCCAGCCAGGGTCCTTCCCCCTCCGGGGGCGTCTCACACAGGACGGCGGCCGCCCCCTTTTCCAGAGCCTCCCGGATAAACCGCGCCCCATCCGTCTTGGCCCCGGGCAGGGCCACAAACAGGGCCCCGGGCTCCATGGTCCGGGTGTCGTAGGATAAGGAAGAAATTTCCATATCCTTAGTAAAATGCTCCCCCGTGAGGGGGACGCCGTGCAGCAGATTCCACAGCTTCAAAGTTGTCACCCCTCACGGGTGCGGTTTCATTCTCTCTAAATTTTGCGCATTGTGCCTCTCGGCCCTAGTTGGGGCCGCGGCTAATCCAGTCCGGCGTAGCCGTCCTCCACCACGGTGGAGAACTGCACGTCGATCACCGTGCCGATGGCCGCGGTCTCCCCACCGGCCACGCTCTGGCTCTGGGCCCGGGAGGAGTTGGTGTAGAAGGTGCTGGTGCCGGTGGCCCGCATGAAGAAGCCGGCCGCCTCCAGGGCGTTCTTGGCCGCCTCATAGCTCTGTCCCACTACGTTGGGCACCGTCCCCGTCTCCTCAGGGGTGGCTCCGCCCAGGTAGAGGATCACGGTGGACCCGCCCGGTACGGCGGAGTTGGCGGCGGGCACCTGGCTGGTGACCACATCCCCCTCCCCGATGGTCCGGTAGCTCAGGCCCTTATTGCTCAGCCTGGTCTCCGCGTCGGCCACGGTATATCCGGTCACCTGGGGGGTGGTCACGTCCACGGCGGCAGACTCCTCCGCCGTGTACTGCTTCTCCACGTCCAGATAGTCCAGAATCTGGGCAATCACCTCGCCGGCCATAGGGGCGGCCATGTTGCCGCCGCTGATGTACACGCCGGTGGTGGACCAGTCACTGCCGGGCGAGGATGGCTTGGGGTTGTCATAGGCCAGGAGCACGATGACCTCCGGGTCGTCCGCCGGGGCGAAGCCCATAAAGGAGACGATGGTGTGGTCCTTCTCCGTGGTCTCGGAGGAGCCCGTCTTGCCGCCGATGCGGTAGCCCGCCTGATAGGCGTTGTGGCCGGTGCCCTCGGACACCACGGTCTCCAGAATGGCCCGGCAGCGCCGGCTGGTCTCCTCGCTCACCACCTGGCGGATCAGGGTGGGCTCGGTATTCTGAATCACCGCCCCGCTGGCGTCGGAGACGGACTGGACCACATAGGGCTGGTACAGATTGCCTCCATTGATGACGGAGGAGAAGGCGGCAATCATCTGTAAGGGCGTAACGGTGAAGCGCTGACCGAACGAGGCCACTGCCAGGTCCACATAGGTCATAGCCTCCCGTCCCCAGTCCAGACCGATGTTCTCTCCCGGCAGGTCGATACCGGTCTTTTCAGTCATGCCGAAGGCTTCGAAGTAGTCGTAGAACTTCTCCACCCCCAGCCGCTGTCCGATTTCAATAAAAGCGGGGTTGCAGGAGTTCTGCACTGCCTCTGCCAGCGTCTGCATCCCGTGGCCATCCCGTTTGGAACAGTGGATGGGGTTTGCCACTCCGGGCAGCCGGCAGGAGCCGGAACAATAGAAGGTGTCGCTCTCGCTCACCACACCCTCCTCCAGGGCGGCGGCCAGCACCAGGGCCTTGAAGGTGGAGCCCGGCTCGTAGGGCTCGCTCAGCCCCTTGTTCCGCCACTGGGTCTCCCGGACGGCGGCGTTGGCCTGGGACTGGGCCTTCTGCTGGAGCTCCGCGTCGGTGAGCTGCTCCTCGGCGGGCTTCTGGTCGTTCTCCGCCTTGAGCTGCTCATAGATCCCCTGGACATTGGACGAGGCCTCGCCCTGGAGCAGACTGTCCATGATCGCCGAGTAGTTGTTGGGGTCAAACTCCGGGGAGCTGGCCATGGCCAGGATCTCCATGGTCTTGGGATTGGCCACGATGCACACACCGCCATTTTGTACATCATAGGCGGCGATGCCCTTCTCCAGAATCTGCTCGGCATAGGACTGGATGGTGCTGTCGATGGTCAGGGTCAGGTTATAGCCGTTGACCGCGTCCACATAGTTGGAGTAGCTGTTGTACAGCTCGTCGTTCTCAGCGGTGCGTCCGGTGACTACCCGGCCGGGAATCCCTTTCAGGATTTCCTCGTACTTGGCCTCCAGACCGTACGCGCCACCCTCAGAGTTGACAAAGCCCAGCACCTGGGAGGCCAGCGCTCCGAAGGGGTAGTACCGCTTGGTGCTGGGGGTGAGATAGAGGTAATAGCCCGTTTTGTTCTCCTCAATAAAGGTGCGGATGGCCTGGGCCTCTTCCTCCTCCAGCTCGGTGAGGAGCACCTCATACTGGGAGTTTTCCTTGGCCATTCGCCGCTCCAGATCGGCCCGGTCCAGGTCGGGGCGAATGGCCATCAGGCCGTCGATGATCTCGTCCCGCAGCTCCTGCACCGCCGCTCTCCAGGCCTCCTCGTCCTCATTGCCCTCCTCATCGGTATAGTCGCTCTGGTCCACGCTGTTCATCAGGTCTTTGGGGGCCAGAATCAGGTTGTATACGGTGGCCGACATGGCCAGCACATCGCCGTTGGCGTCCAGAATGTCCCCCCGGTGGGCGGACACCGACACGTCCATCAGCTGCTGATCCGTGGCCCGTTGCTGGTAAAAATCGTGGTCCCGGATGGAGATCGTCCACAGCTGGATCACCAGCGGAATGAACAGTCCCACCCCGCACACCAGCATCAAAAACAGGGAGCGCCGGAATACCAGGCGCTTGGACTGCCGGTTGCGGTCGATCCGGCTGTCCCGGTCCTCCCGCTCCCAGCGCGGTCGATTCTGCACGTTGGTCCCTCCTTGTATCTCTGATCAAAGGCGTCATCAGCGCCAGAAGGGCGCAAGAAAGCCTCCCTTCCTGCGCCCTTATCTCTGTCCCGCCTGTGTTTTATGGTTCCAATTTATGGCTGCGTCACTGAAAATATGCGAACAGATCGCCAAACAGCTCCTTCAGGCCGTCCAGCAGCCCCTGGGGGCCCTGACTGGTCTCCTCCTGTCCGTACAGCACCACGCTGTCCGGCTCAGACAGATCCAGATAGACGATCTGGTCGTTGGTAGGCCGGACCATGGTGTCCCCCACCGCCGCCTGGATGCGCTCCATGTCAAAGACCTTCTCATACTGGGCGGAGAGCCGCACGTTCTCCTCCTGGAGGTCGCTGAGTTCGCTGCGCATGGTTACCAGCTGGTCGCTGGTCACGATATACTGGGAGTAGCTCCACAGCACCAGGGCGGCAAAAATGCCCACCGCCAGAAAGCCGATCACCGCGAAGGGAGAGACCTCCCCCGCCTCTCGCACCTGGACCCGGGTCCGGGTGAGGGTCCGCTCCCGTTCCCGGGGCCGGACCTTGGGCTTGGGCCGGAGCGTATCCTCCCGCCCGGGGGCACGGACGGCGCTGCCGTCGTAAGCGGGGGCATAGGCTACGCTTCCATAGGTGTCGTATGAGGGTCGGTTGCGGCGGCGGCTTGCCATTCCATTCACTCCGTTTCTCCTTGGTATCCCACAGTCTGCCCGCTCAGGCCCGTCTTGCCGGGGGCTTGAGCTTCTCCGCCGCCCGCAGCTTGGCGCTCCGGGCCCGGGGGTTTTCCGCGATCTCCTCCGCCGTGGGCAGAATGGGCTTTCGGGAGATCAGTTTCACGTCCGGGGTCTTCCCGCACACACACACCGGGAAGTCGGGCGGACAGGTACAGCCTTTTGCAAAGGCGGCCAGGCCGGTTTTCACGATCCGGTCTTCCAGCGAGTGGAAGGTGATCACCGCCAGCCGTCCCCCCTGATTCAGCCGGGGCACGGCGGCCTGGATCATCCGGTCCACCGAGGAGAGCTCGTCGTTGACGGCGATGCGGATGGCCTGAAAGCTCCGCTTGGCCGGGTGCTGCTTCTCTTTCAGGGCTCTGGCGGGCATGCCGCTCTTGATCACGTCCACCAGTTCCAAAGTTGTCTCAATGGGGCGCTCCTGCCGGCGGCGGACGATGGCCGCGGCGATGGTCGGGGCGTACCGCTCCTCTCCATACTGGGACAGGATGCGCCGCAGCTCCTCCTGGGGCCAGGTGTTCACCACCTGGGCGGCAGTGAGACCCTCGGAGCGGTCCATCCGCATGTCCAGAGGGGCGTCGGTCCGATAGGAGAAGCCCCGCTCCCCGTCGTCCAGCTGGGGGGAGGACACCCCCAGGTCAAAGAGCATCCCGTCCACGCCTGCGAGATGGAGCCCGTCCAGGATGGCGTCCAGCTGGTCGAAGTTGCTGTGGACCAGGGTCACCTTGTCCATCCACTCCCCCAGCCGCTCCTGGGCCGCGTCCAGGGCCGCCTGGTCCCGGTCCACGCAGATGAGCCGTCCGGTGGTCAGCCGCCGGGCGATCTCCCGGCTGTGGCCCGCCCGGCCCAGCGTCCCGTCCAGGTAGATCCCGTCAGGGCGGATGTTCAGGGCCTGGATGCACTCCTCCAGAAGCACCGGCTTGTGGGTCAACACTTCTTCCATACGCTAGAACCCCAGCTCGCTCATACAGGCGGCCATCTTTTCAGGGGTCATCTCCTCCTCGTCCTGATACCAGAGCTGGGCGCTCCAAATCTCCGCCCGGTCATTGACGCCCAGAATCACTGCGTCCTTCTCCAGCTTGGCGTACTTGCGCAGCTTCTGGGGAATGACGATGCGCCCCTGGCTGTCCAGCTCGCACTTTACCGCGTTGGCAAACAGGGGGCGCATGACCTTGGACTGGGTCATGGGCAGAGAGGCAAATTTTTCGGTGAACTTGTCCCACGTGGACTGGGGGTAGATGGCCAGGCAGGTGTCAATGCCCATGGCCAAATAGAAGGTGACGCCCAGCTCCTCCCGGAGCTTTGCGGGGATAAACAGACGGCCCTTGGCGTCGATGCTGTGCTCGTACGTGCCGGTCATCTGTGTCACCTCTCCCCCACTTCTCTATTTTTTTATGGGAGATTGATCCACTTTCCCCCACCACGTGTTTTTAGTATAAAAGCTGTTGACATAAAATGCAACCCCTTTTTTGAATTTTTCCCAGAAAAAAACCGCAGGAATCCTGCGGTTTCGGCTCTTTTCACGACTAAAACATCTGTTCCATTCAGTTGACAGAATAACCTGTTTTTTCAATCTCTTCAGGCAGAATTGTGCCATCTTTTTCTTTTTAACACTATATATTGTGTTTCGTGATTTTTGACACGCCGTTCTTTCTGCTCCCGACCGATTGCACACTCCGCCTAGGTATGCTACACTAGCCTTATCTGATCTGTGAGAGGAGTCGCCGCCATGCTGGATTGGGAAGAATTGGAGAGACAGTGCCTGTCCTGTCAAAAGTGCGGACTGGCAGAGACACGCCATCATGTGGTATTCGGCACCGGTCCCCGGGACGCGGAGGTCATGTGCATCGGAGAGGGGCCGGGCGAGCACGAGGACCTGCAGGGGCTCCCCTTTGTGGGCCGGGGCGGCCAGCTGCTGGACGAGATGCTGGAGCTCATCGACCTGAGCCGGGACAAGAACGTGTACATCGCCAACATGGTCAAATGCCGTCCCCCCCACAACCGCGATCCGCTGAACACCGAGCAGGACGCCTGCATCGGCTACCTGCGCAACCAGGTGGCCCTGATCCGCCCCAAAATCATCATCTGCCTGGGGCGCATCTCCGCCATCCGTCTCATCAAGCCCGACTTCAAAATCACCAAGGAGCACGGCCAGTGGTTTGAGAAGTCCGGGGTCCACATGACCGCCCTGTTCCATCCGGCGGCCATCCTCCGGGACCCCTCCCGCCGTCCGGACACCTTTGTGGACCTGAAAGGCATCCAGGCCAAGATCCGGGAGGTCTGCACCCACACCTACCGGTGAGTTTGGAATGAGGAATTAGGAGTTAGGAATTATATTGGGGCGTTTGCCGTCCAGAACCCGTGGAATCCATATGTGGGCACACGCATAAAAAAGCGGCGCGGAAAACTCCGCGCCGCTTTTGCACTCTTTTTTAAATCCAGAAGGGTCCGTTCCCGGCAAACCCCTAATTCCTAATGGACCAAATTACATCATCTTCACGGTGTAGTACACCAGCAGGGCGAACAGCCAGGCCACCATGGCAAACAGCAGATAGTAAGACACCGCGCCGCCCAGGGCGATGGCCGCCGCAATGGCCGCCAGACTCACCACGCAGCTGGCAAACATCAGCCCGTAGCCGGCGTCCGAGGGCAGCACCCGCTTGATCCCCTCTTTGACAATGAGCCGGCCCTGGTGGGACTTCATCCAGAACATAGCCGCAGCCAGCAGCACAATGGCCGCAACAGCCACAATGGTGTAGAGGCTGGCAGCCCCCGCGTGGCGCACAAACCACAGGCCCAGCACACCCGCGCCGCTCACCAGAGCGGCCAGGAAGAACTCCCGCTGATAGAGGTAGTACACCAGCGCCAGCGCCGCCCAGGCGGGCACCAGCCAGAACAGCATCCGCACCCCTGCATCCTGGAAATGCAGAATCACCACCGAACAAATCAGCAGGATTCCCGCTCCGGCGATCAAGGTCAGCTGCAGTCCCGCTTTTTCTCCCTTATTCAGGCGCAGAACAGCCCACACCACGCAGGCCACCACGGCCGCCAGGCTCACCCACTGCAGGACCGTCAGCCCCGCGTTGATGGCAAGGGCCAGATTGATGGACTCAGACGTGGTCCGGTAGTTGATATAATAACGATTCACAAGCACCAAAAGAAATTCCAGGACGATCGCCGCTCCAACCCAGATCAGGGCCCGGTTCAGGTCCCGATCCTCCTGGCGCCGACGCGCCTCTCTCTCATTATAATCCATGTGCCTTGATTCTCCTCTTATTGATCCGGGGACACGGCCCCGCTTCTCATTCTTTCAGGCATACTGTGCCTATCTACGATCCAGTCGGTTTATTATTGTACCAGAACTCAGAAATTTTTGCAACACAAAAAAAGGAAAAAAGCAGGATGGCGGGAAAAGCCGGGAGATTTCTCCCGGCTTTTCCCCATTTTACACAAAAGTTTCTTCTCCGTCTCAGTTGTTTCCGCCAAACTCAGAGAAGAATTTATCGTGGACCGCCTGGACCGCCCGGTCGGCGTCCCGCTCGTCCACCAGGACGGACACCTTGATCTCGCTGGTGGAGATCATGTTGATGTTGATGCCGGCGCTGGACAGGGCCTCAAACATGCGGCTGGCCACGCCGAAGTTATTCACCATGCCGGCCCCCACGATGGACACCTTGGCCACCTGGGTGTTCATCTCGATGGCCTTGAAGCCGATGTACTCCTGGTTCTCCTCCAGAATCTTTTTGGCCTCCTCCGCGTCGCCGCGGGCCACGGTGAAGCTGATGTCCTTGGTCTCCTCACGGCCGATGGACTGCAGGATGATGTCCACGTTGATCTTCTTCTTGGCCAGCAGGGAGAAAATTTTAAAGGCAGTGCCGGGCTCGTCAGCCAGGCCGATGAGGGCCAGCCGGGCCACGTTCTTATCCTTCGCCACACCGCTTACATGGGTCTTTTCCATGGTCTTGACAACCTCCTTGACTTTTGTACCGGGATTTCCCGTGAAGCTGGAGAGGACCTCCAGATTGACATTGTAGCGCTTGGCCATCTCCACCGAGCGGTTGTGGAGCACCTGGGCGCCCAGGCTGGCCAGCTCCAGCATCTCGTCGAAGGTGATCTCCTCCAGCTTGCGCGCCCCCTTCACAGAGCGGGGGTCGGCGGTGTACACGCCGTCCACGTCGGTGTAGATCTGGCACAGGTCGGCATGGAGGGCCGCCGCCAGAGCCACCGCCGAGGTGTCCGAGCCGCCCCGGCCCAGGGTGGTGATGTCGCCGTACTTGTTGATGCCCTGGAACCCGGCCACCAGCACGATCTTGTTCTTGTCCAGCTCGGTCTGGATGCGCTCGGTCTGGATGCGCTTGATGCGGGCGTTGCTGTAGGCGGAGTCGGTGTTCATGCCCGCCTGCCAGCCGGTGAGGGAGACCACCTGATAGCCCATCCCCTCAATGGTCATGGCGCACAGGGCGATGGAGATCTGCTCGCCGGTGGACAGGAGCATATCCATCTCCCGCTTGGAGGCGTTGGGATTGAGCTCCTGGGCCTTGGCGATCAGGTCGTCGGTGGTGTCTCCCTGGGCGGAGAGCACCACCACCACGCTGTTGCCCTTCTTATAGGTCTCGGTGATGATCCGGGCCACGTTGCGCACGCGGTCCGCGTTGGCGACAGAGCTGCCGCCGAATTTCTGTACAATCAATGCCATATATTGTTTCCCTCCAACGGTTTGTCAAAACGCAGGTCTGCTCTCTATCCTATGCAGACCGGGGCCCTCCGGCAAATAGCCGCCCCGCGGCTTACAGCACGCGGAACCGGGAGCCCACCTCCATGCCCGCCAGGCGGTCCATCAGCTGGGGCTCCGTCATGGGGGCGGTGAGGAAGGCGGCCTCTCCGGCGGGAGCGCCGGCGCGGGCCAGGGGCTGAATCTCCCCGCAGGCCAGCCGGGCCTGATCCATGGTGGTCTGGGCCCGGACGTACCACCGGGAGGTGAGGCCGTCGGGGGACACCACCAGGTCGGGGGCTCCGGGGCCCCACTGGTTGTGGTGATCCCGCTTGGTGTCCTTGGCGATGTCGATGACGTCGGCCACCACGGCGGAGGCGGTGGGCAGCTTGCCCGCACCCCGGCCGTAGAACATCACGTCGCCCACCGCGTTGCCGGTGACGGCGATGGCGTTGAACACGTCCTCCACTCCGGCCAGGGGGTTCTCACAGGAGACCAGGTGGGGGGCCACAAAGGCGCACACCTTGCCCTCCGGCTCCCGGATGGCGCGGCCCAGCAGCTTGATCTTATAGCCGCAGGAGTCGGCGTAGGCCACGTCGGCCAGGGTCACCCCCCGGATGCCCTGGGTGGGCACCTGGTCGGGGTACACGTGCTGTCCGAAAGCCAGGGCGGCCAGAATACAGATCTTCCGGCAGGCGTCGTGGCCGTCCACGTCGGCGGTGGGGTCCTGCTCGGCATAGCCGTTGGCCTGGGCCTCCTTCAGGGCCTGGTCGAAGGACAGGCCCGCCTTGATCATCCGGGTGAGGATGTAGTTGGTGGTACCGTTGAGAATGCCGGTGATCTGGTCCAGCTCATTGGCGGCCAGGCAGGCGGTGAGGGGGCGCAGGATGGGGATGCCTCCGCCCACGCTGGCCTCAAACAGATAGCTGACCCCGTGCTCCTTGGCCAGCTGGAGCAGGTCATAGCCGTGGGTGGCCACCAGCTCCTTGTTGGAGGACACCACGCTCTTGCCCGCCTTCAGGGCCCGCTGGGTGAAGTCCAGGGCCACCTTGGCGCCGCCGATGGTCTCTACCACCACGTCCACCTCGGGGTCGTTCTCAATGACGGAGAAGTCCTTCACAAACAGGTCCTTGTAGGGGCTGTCCGGGAAATCCCGCACATCCAGAATATATTTCAGGCGGACCAGTCCGTCCACCCGCTGGTCAATGACCGCGCTGTTCCGGGTGAGCACGTCCGCCACGCCGGAGCCCACGGTGCCAAAGCCTAAAATCGCTACGTTTACCATTCCAAATCACCTCAATGTATCCGCTTTCCGTTATCCCGCCAAAATCTCGCACCGGAGCACGCCGGGGCTGGAGGCGGCCGCCTCCAGCATCTCCTCCAGGGTGCGGCGCAGGGCGGAGGTCTCCGCCGTAATGGTGACCACCGCGCAGCCGTTGGTGGGGATATTCTGGTTGATGGTCAGAATATTGACCCCGGTCCCGGCAAAGACGTTGAGCAGGCCGGAGAGAATCCCCGGCTCATCCCGCAGCATGGTCTGAAAGGTGACGATCCGCCCATGGAGCATGTCGTTGAAGGGGCGCACCGCATCCTTATACTTATAAAAGGCGCTGCGGCTGATCCCTACCGCCCGGGCCGCGCCGTTCACCGTGGTCTCCTCGCCGGTCTCCAGCAGACGCTTGGCCTCGGCCACCTTCCGGAAGATCTCCGGCATGGCGGATGCCTCCACAATGAAATATCCCGCCGACTGACTCATGGGTGTCCCTCCATCCTGTGCCGACCTCTGTCCGCGTATCGCGGGCATTTGTAGTTGCACTGTGGTCTATTTTAGCACACCCCCTCGGGGGATGCAATGAAAAACCGCGAACGGGCCGTAGATTTTCCGCAGCCACAGAGGGCGCATTTTGTCGTATTTGCCCAATTCTCCCAGACAGAACAGCGGGCGGAGAGAACCCGAAGTTCTCTCCGCCCCTTTTGGTTCCATTTGCTCAATAGCCATAGGGCCGGCCGGTCTCCGGATTGATGGCCACGCCGCCCTCGCTGTTGTTCCCCATCGGGTCCGTGGTGCTGGAGGAGCTGGACCCGGGCGTCCCGGGATCGTCCGTTCCCGGCTGGCTGGAACTGCCGGAGGAATCTCCGCCAGGATCGCCGGTCCCCGGCTCATCCCCGGAACCGCCGGGGTCTCCGTTGGGGTCCTCCACCCCATTGGGATCGTCGGGGTCGATGATCTGGCCGCCCTCGCCGTGGACGGTGCACTGCTCGGTACCTGCCGCCGCCACATAGGCGGAGTAGAAATACTGGCTGTCCTCGGCCACCGCGCCGCCCACGCTCTCCCGGTCCAGGTTCAGATAGCTGTAGGTGCGGATGCTGACCTCGGGACAGTTGGGGCCGGCCAGGTGATAGTAGCCGGTGAACTCCCCGTTGGCGTCCAGAACCGGGTCGTCCACACACACCCGGACCATGGAGTTGGAGCCCTCCTCCAGGGAGTGGCAGGTGCACACCGTGGAGGGCCGCTCCTCGGCAAACACATATGCGGTGGCCACCCGGCTGCCCCGGGGATCGCTCTGACAGGCGGTGGTGGCCTCTCCGCCGCAGTCCAGGCAGTAGGACACCTGGGTCAGGCCGCTGGGCTGGGTAAACCCTGTGTTCTCCAGGCCGACATGGATCGGGGCCATCACCTTCTGGAACATCTGGGCCGCCGGGTTGCCGGAGGCCTGGACACGGGCGGGCGTCTCATAGCCTACCCACACCGCGGCGGTGTAGTAGGGGGTGTAGCCCACAAACCAGCGGTTATCCTTAGTGTCGGTGGTACCGGTTTTGCCGGCCACCGTCATGCCGCTGATCCGGGCCTCATAGCCGCCGCCGCTGCTCACCACGTTGGTGAGCATATAATTCATATAGTAGGCGGTGGTATCCTTGATGGCCTGCTCTTCCTCCCGGGTGTTGTCCAAAATCACATTGCCGTCGGCGTCCTCCACCCGGGTGAAGGTGCGGGCCTCCCGGTACACGCCGTCGTTGGGGAAAGTGGCAAAGGCGGTGGCCATATCCCGGGTGCTGACGCCCAGGGACAGGCCGCCCAGGGACAGGGGGGCGATGGCGATGTCGCTGACCGTCTGTCCGTTGATGGTCTGTTCGCTGATCAGGGGCAGGTGGAACCGCTGGGTCCCGTACTCAAAGCCCTTGGAGGGGGTCACCAGATCGGCCAGCACCCGCACCGCCACGGTGTTGAAGGAGTCCTCCACCGCCGCATTGACGGTGACCTGTCCCCGGTAGCGCCCATCCACGTTCACCGGCCAGGCGCTGCCCCCCAGCACCTGATAGGGGTAATCGGAGATCACCGTGATGGGGCTGATCAGCCCCATATCCACAGCGGGAGCGTACACGGTCAGGGGCTTGATGGAGGAGCCGGGCTGTCTCTGCGCGCTGGTCGCCAGGTTGAAGCCCCGGTTGAGCTCCTTCGCCCCGATGCGGCCCACGATGGCGGCAACATCTCCCGTCTCGTTGTCAATGATGGTGATGGCGGACTGGAGCCGCTGGCCGCTGGAGGAGTGGTAGTTCAGATTGGACTCGTCCTCGTAGACGGCCTCCGCCTGGGCCTGGACATCCGGGTCAATACAGGTGTAGATCCGCAGGCCGCCCTTGGAGAGCATCAGGTCGACCACCGCGTCCGAGTAGCCGTACTCCTCCTTCAAGGCATCCCGCACGTCGGAGATCACCGCCTCCTCATACCAGGAGTAGATCTCTCCGGTCTCTGTGGCGGCATCCCCGGTCTCGTCGGCGTTGACGCCCACAAAGTGGAGCTCCTCGGCCACCGCCTGGTCGTGCTCCTCCTGGGTGATATAGCCCTGATCCAGCATCTCATGGAGGATCAGCTCCTGGCGGTACTTGTTCCACTGCACCGCAGTCCACATCTCCCCCTCGCTGTTGGCCACCCGGGCCAGGGAGTAGGGGCCGTACTGGGAGGGGTTGTTGGTGATGCCGATGAGGCTGGCGCACTCGGCCAGGGACAGCTCCGACACGGACTTTCCAAAGTACTTCTCCGCCGCAGCGCCCACGCCCTCACAGCCGGCGCCCAGGGGGATGATATTCAGATAGTACAGCAGGACGGTGTCCTTGCCATAGGTCTCGTCCACGTACAGGGCCCGGAAGATCTCGGTGACCTTCCGCTTGACTGTGACGTCGTTGTCATCGGTGAGGTTTTTGATGAGCTGCTGGGTGATGGTGGAGCCGCCCTGGATATCCCCGCCGGTGAACATGCTCACCACCGCCTGGGCGGTGCGCCACCAGTCCACGCCGTGGTGGGTGTAGAACCGGCGGTCCTCGATGGCCACCGCCGCGTCCTTCAGATCCTGGGGGATCTCCTCAAAATCCACCCACTCAGAGCTGGTGTCGCTGAGGACCTGGCCCAGCTCCTGGTACTGCCCGCTGTCATCCTGGTAGTACATGACGCTGTTCTCGTTGAGGGTGAAGTCATTCATGTCCATCTGGGCATGGGGCAGGATGTTGTTGCGGATGTAGACCGCCGCAAAACAGCACATAATGGCCCCCGTAGTGACGGCCACCAGCAGAATGGTACCGATCACCCACAGAGCCGTGCGCCCCGGGCTCCGCTTCCCGCGCTTCTTGCTCCGGCGGGGCTCAGAGGAGCGGCGGCCGGAACTGCTGCGGCTGCGGGGCCGGGATTCGTCCTGGGACGAATAGGAAGAATAATTTCGTTCAGACACAGGATTTACCTCCGAACATAGGGAGCGCCGGAGACCGGACGCTCCCAGGGTCATAGCGTTTTCGTTCGTCAAGGAATCTTGCCGCTGGATGGCTCCCGCGGCAAAAAATCTCCATATATTATACCATATTCTGCCCATTTGTCCATCCCGTGATTTTCCTCACTTTTCTTACTGTTTTCCCCATAAAACGCCTGATTTCGAATAAAAATCGCGCCTCCCGCCCAATAAGAGCGGGAGGCGCGGCTTTCTTCTTTTTTGTCAAAGGAGGTCGGGAGTCTCCACCTCTTCGATGCCGTGCTTTTTGGCGTAGCCGGTGAGCATCAGGGTCAGCGCCCCGTCGCCGGTGATGTTGCAGGCGGTGCCGAAGCTGTCCTGAAGGGCGAAAATGGTCATCATCAGGCCGGTGCCCGTGTTGTCAAAGCCCAGCACGCTGGTGATGAGGCCCAGAGAGGCCATGACGGTACCCCCCGGCACGCCGGGCGCGCCCACGGCGAACACCCCCAGCAGGAAGCAGAACAGGACCATCGTGCCCAGGGAGGGCAGCTCCCCATAGAGCACCTTGGACACGGTCATCACAAAAAACACCTCTGTGAGCACCGAGCCGCACAGGTGGATGTTGGCGAACAGGGGAATCCCGAAGTCCACCATGTCGCTGCGGAGCACCTTGGACTTGTGGGCGCACCGCAGGGCCACCGCCAGCGTGGCGGCGGAGGACATGGTGCCCACGGCGGTGATATAGGCGGGGCCGTAGTGCCGCACCACCTCCAGGGGATTGGAGCCGGAGTAGAGGCCGGCCGCCCCGTACAGCACTGCCATCCAGATATAGTGGCCCACCATCACAATGAGAATCACAATGAGGAAGACGGGCAGCTGTCTGGTGATGGAGCCCTCATAGGCCAGGCCGCAGAAGGTGCCGGCAATGAAGAAGGGCAGGATGGGGATGACCACCCGCACCACCATCTCCAGCACCACCCGCTGGAACTCCTCCAGCACCTTGGTGATGACCTCCGCCTTGGCCCAGGTGGCCGCCAGGCCCACCAGCACCGAGAATACCAGGGCGGACATCACCGACATGATGGGGGCGATCTCCAGGTTGAAGAGCAGCTCGGGCAGCTCGTTGAGGCCCTCCGCCGCCGACTGGATGGACAGGGCAGGGATGATGGCAAAGCCCGCCGACATGGACAGCAGGGCGGCCAGCACCGACGAGCCGTAGGCCAGAACCAGGGCCAGCAGCAGCATCCGGGACGCGTTCTGTTTCAGCCGGGTGATGGACGGGGCGATAAAGCCAATGATGATCAGGGGCACGCAGAAGTTGATGATGGAGCCCAGCAGCTCCTTGATGGTCAGGACCACCTGCATGACCTGGGACCCGAAGGAAGCGCCTCCGGCCCACAGTCCCAGCGCGATGCCCACCACAACGCCCACCAGCAGACGGAAGGGCAGGCTTTTGACAATACTTTTCATATACACACTCCATTTCCCCAGGTTTCCGCCCAGCGGGCGGCACACACTGCTTCGGCCTCCCATTCTATGCCGAAACACAGGCTGATTGTACCATACTTCCCCGCCTGCCACAAGGCGAAACCCATCTTTTTCAGAAAAAGGCGGCCCGCCGCCGGAACGCGGAGGGCCGCCAAACCGAACCTCTTCGATTACGCCAGCACAGCTTCCAGGGCCGCCCAGCCGTTTTTCTCCCGCTTTTTGGTCACCTTCAGACCGTTCCGGGCCAGGGCGTCGGCCACCTCCTGGGCCCTGGGGGCGATGATGCCGGAACACAGGAACACCCCGTCCTGGGAGAGCACCTGGGGCACCCAGGCGGACAGGGGGATGATCACGTCGGCCACGATGTTGGCCAGCACCAGGGGGTACTTCTCCCCGCCCAGCTCCGCCTCCAGCTTCCGGTCGGTGAGAATGTCCCCCGCCCGGACGGTGTACCGGTCCTTTCCGATGCCGTTGAGGGCGGCGTTCTCATAGGCCACGTCCACCGCCTTGGGGTCGATGTCCACCGCGGCGGCGTATCCCGCCCCCAGGCACAGGGCGGCGATGGAGAGGATTCCGCTGCCGCAGCCCAGGTCCAGCACCCGGTCCCCGGGGCGGGTGTGCTCCTCCACCCCCTCCAGGCACAGCTGGGTGGAGGCGTGGGAGCCGGTCCCAAAGGTGAGGCCGGGGTTCAGATAGAGGGGCACCCGGCCCTCGGGCACCGGCTTGTCCTTCTCCCACTCCGGGACCACGTAGAGCCGCTCCCCCACCACCAGGGGCTTATAGTATTTCTGCCAGCTGTAGGCCCAGTCGTTCTCCGACAGGGGGGCGGTGGTGTACTCGCAGTCCAGCCCCTGGGTGTACCGGGCCAGCTGCTCCCGGCCGTGGTCGTCGTCGGTGACGTAAAATTTCACCCGGCAGACGCCCGCCATCCGGTCCAGCAGCTCCTGGTCCACATAGTCCCAGTACTGGCGGTTCTGCTCCAGAAACTGCTTGAAATCCCCCTCGTCCTCAATGACCACCGAGGCCATGCCCGCCGCGGTGAGCTTGGCGGTCACCTCGTCCAGCCGCTCCGGGGTGGTGTTCACCGCCACCTCCAGCCACTTGATATCCTCCATAATTTCAAACCTCCAAACGAAACGAGAGGCCGGGGCACCCCACGACGCTCCGGCCCATAAGATTTCTTGCTTACCGCTCCGTCCCCAGATAAAACAGCGCCAGGGTCCCCGGCCCCGAGTGGGCTCCGATCACCGGACCCACGAAGTTGATGCGGATATCCTGGGTTCCAAACCGCTCCCGCACCATATCCGCCACCGTCACCGCGTCCTTGCGGCAGTCCCCGTGGCTGATAAAGACCGTCTTCCTGCCCTCCTCGGTCACCGTCTTCTCCATCTTGTCCACCAGGGCCTTCAGGGATGCCTGGCGTCCCCGGGCCTTGCCGATGTTGATCAGGTGCCCCTCGTTGTCCACGTGGAGGACGGGCTTGATCTGGAGCATGGAGCCCACCACGGCGGTGGTGGCGGAGATCCGGCCGCCCCGCTTCAAAAAGTGCAGGTCGTCCACGGTAAACTGGTGGCACAGGTGCAGCTTGGTCTCCTCCGCCCAGTCCCGCACCTCCTCAATGCTCTTTCCCTTCCGCTGCTCCTGGGCCGCCAGATAGACCAGCAGCCCCTGGCCCAGAGAGGCGCACAGGGTGTCCACCGTGTAGATCTTCCGGTCCGGATATTTCTCCCGCAGCTCCCCCGCCGCCAGGACCGAGGCCTGATAGGTGCTGGACAGCCCGGAGGAGAAGGCCAGGATCAGAACATCCTTTCCCTCCTGGAGGATCGGCTCCACCGCCTGAGTGTACTCGGCCACGTTGACCGCGGAGGTGGTGGCCAGCTCTCCGGCCCGGAGCATGTCGTAGAACAGGGGCAGGTCCATCTCCCGGTTATCCGGATAATTTCGGTAGGTCTTTCCCTGAATGGTAAAGCTCAGGGGCAGAACCGTCACTCCCAGCTCCTGGACCATCTCCTGGCTCAGGTCGGCGGAGGAATCGGTAATCAGTACGTATTCAGACATGGCAGCGGCCTCCTATTTTCTCGGGACTTCTTTTTTCGTCTTCTTGGCATGCTCCTCCGCCTGAGGCTGGAGAATATCCAGAATGCGGGCACAGGCCAGCTGGTCGGCGTAGCTGCGCAGGGCCAGGTCCAGCGCCATGCGGGCCAGGTCCTCCCGGCCGGCCTCCCCGTCGATGGCGGCGGCGGTGTCGTTGAGGGCCCGGTCCAGCGCGCCGCAGAAGTACTGATAGAGCTCCTCCGGGGATTTGTTGCGCGCCTCCCCTGCCCGCAGCAGAATGCCGATGTCCCGCACGGAGAGCACCTTTTTCAGGGCGCACACCGCCGTGAGGTAGCCCAGGTGGATGGGGCCGTACCGCTTGCCCGCCGCCCGGGGCACCAGGCCGTCCTTGATATAGTTGTTCACCATGGCGGAGGTGAGGGCCTCCCGGTCGTCAAAACGGATCAGCTGCCGGGGCATGTAGGCGATGATCTGATCCATATACAGGGCAATGTCGGGCAGCTCGTGCCACTGGGCGGGGCGCTCATGTTCCATGCGCTCCTTCAGGTCCATCAGTTCGTTCATCCGGGCGTTCTCCTCCCTCGCATCTCATCAGCTCTATGCTACCACGGGGCGGCAGAAAATGCAAACGTGATTTTCATAACCACACCGCAGGATGTTCACCGTCCCTCCAGCCAGCGGCGCAGACGCTCCAGCGTCCTCCTGTGGTCCAGGGACCGCATCCGGGGGAAGGCGGCCAGCAGCCGCTTCTGGCCGAAGATGTACCGGCCACGGGCCTCCTCAAACCGGCTGCGCAGTTCGTCCAGGTCCCGCTCCCGCTCCTCCAGCCACTCCGCCTGGTCCATGCGCAGCTGGAAGCGTCTCTGGGCCAGGGAATCCTTTACCTCGTCCATCCCCTCCAGCAGCTCCCGGCGCCGGCGCTCCGCGGCCTCCCGCAGCTGGTCCAGGCCGTCCTCGAAGTCCTCCCGCAGGTCGTCCCCCGCCTCCGCCGCGTCGATCACCCGGACGGCCAGATGGCCGCCCAGGTCGTTGGACACCTCCCGGAGCCGGCCGGCCAGCTCATCCAGCTGGCTCAGCTGCTTGTTCATCCGTGCAATGGTGCGCACCGTGGCCGCCAGGTCCACCGCCATCACAGCGGCAAACACCGCCAGCAGCCCCCATCCCGCCAGATGCGGCAGCGCCCGGATGCCCCACACAACGGCGGGGTGGAGGATTTTCACCACAAACAGGCAGGCCGCCCCCCACATCAGGGAAAAGCGCAGGCAGATATAGCCCCCCACGTTGAAGGGCTCGTCGGAGTAATCCCACCACCGCTGGTGAAAGAGCTTCTCCAGCACCAGGCCGGTGATCCACTCCAGTGCGGAGGTGAGAACCACGGAACCCAAAAACAGCAGCAGGATATTTTCCGCCAGAGGCTCCAGCGCCCAGAGCACAATGATCACCCCGAAGCCGTAAATGGGACACACCGGGCCGTTGAGAAAGCCCCGGTTCACAAACCTGCCCGTACGCAGGGCGGCATAGCCCACCTCCGTGCACCAGCCCAGGAAGGCATAGACAAAAAAGATCCAAAGGGTCAGATAGAGCATGGGAAACCTCCCGGCCGGCCGTGCCCCTTACAGGGCCTTCTCGTAACAGTTCAGAATTTCATGAATAAACCCCTGGAAGAAAAACTCCGTGGCCCCCGCGAAGGTGTAGCCCAGGCGGGGGTACATGGTGTTGGCGGGGAGATTTCCCTCATAGGTGTCCAGGCGGACCGTCTTTTTCCCCTGGCGGCGGAGCTCCTCCTCACAGAAGGCCACAAACTCCCGGGCCTTTCCCCGCCCGGACCAGCTGGGCCGGATGACCAGGGTGTGGATCACCCCCACCTCCGAGGGCTGGGCGGGGACAGACCAGGGGATGGCGTCGTACTCGGGCAGCTGCTCCCCGTTCAGGTTGACGCAGCCGTATACCGCTCCGTCCTCCTCCCCCACCCACAGGGTGCCCGCCTCCAGGGCGGCCTCTGCCGTATCCCGGGTGGGGTACTTTCCCCGCTGCCAGTTGGTGTAGGACACCGGACGGGCGTCCTCGGCGGCCAGAATCTCCTCATAGATCTCCGCAATGGCGTCCAAATCGGAGGGATTTGCAAGTCGAATCATAGACAGGCGCTCCTTTCCAGATTATGCTGCGCAGCGTTTTTCATGCGCCCCTGCATAAGGTCTGTCCTTTTGCAGGGGAGGGGGCGGCTGTCAACCGCCCCCGGATGCGGGCCGAAAGCTCAATACCTGGGCACCCAGCTGGTCAAAAACCACACCGGCGCCACCCAGAACAGCAGGAAAATCAACAGATTCAGTGGGGACAGGGAGCCGTAGGCGTCCACCGCCGTCAGATAGTAGGCCAGCAGGATTCCCAAGGCGGAACTCACGCAGGTGAGCACCGCCCCGAACCGGGCGCACCACCGCAGGCGCTTGGCCCCCACCACCGCGTCGGCGTAGGGCAGCAGCCCCTCCCGGCACAGGACGGCGGTGATGGTCTCGCTGTGGGGCTGGTCCGGGTCGGACAGCTCCCGGCGGCGCTCCACCGGGGGAAAGTCCATCTTGTCCGCCGCCAGCTTGAAGCGCTGATGGAGCATGGCGGGGATGAGATTGAAGTCCCGGGTGGCCAGCACCGGCCCCACCTTCTCCCGCATGAGGGAGTCCAGGGCGGGGAACACCACATCGGGCAGGGTGTAGTTCAGGGCAAAGATGCCCGCCAGCTCCCCGTCGATGGCGCAGAACACCGCGTTCTTCACGTGGAGGCCCTGGGGAAGGCGCACCTCCATCAAGTTCATAAAAGCGGCGGAGCCCACCAGCACCTGCTCTCCCCGGATATTGGCGGACAGACCTCCCCCCTCGTAGCAGCACAGGTCGTCCGCCCGGCGGAAAATGGCCCCCTGGGCCCGGAGCAGGTCGTGGAACAATTTGGTCAGGCCGCTGCCGGAGTCACGGATCAGTGTGGCGGTGCACCCCACCACCTTCTCAATGGACCAGTCTCCAAAGACCTTGATGCCGTTGAGCTCCACATAGCCGGGCGGGAACAGGTCCCCGTCGGTGATGAGCACCCGGTCTCCCTTCCGGGACTGGGCCATCCCCGGCCATCCGGCCAGGGCCCCGCCGCTCTGGGCCAGGCGGCGGGCCACCTTGTGGAAGGGCCGGCCGTAGACCAGCGCCCCGCCGAAGGCGGCGGCGGCGGTGAAGGTGGCGGACAGGCACCACAGCAGATGCTGCGGCTTGCCCACCCCATAGGAGGCCAGCAGGGAGAACAGCACGCAGGCCAGCAGAAGGACCGGACATACCACCCGGTAGATCCGCTGGGCTCCGTCGTCCATCTGGATCTGGCTGCCGAAGCCGTTGGGGGTTCCGGTCCACTTGCAGTAAGTGTCCCGGCCGTTCCATTTCCCCTCATCCAAGGTGAGAATGTAGGGCTCGGACACCGAGGCCGCCGTGCGGCAGCTCAGGCGCAGGCCGCACCTTTTATGGTACGTCCCGTGGAGCAGGAAAAACAGCCCCGCCAAAACGGCGGCCGAGTAGGGCAGCTGTCCCTCCCGGTCCTGGGTGATAGCCAGAACCAGGGCGTCGGCCAGAGTAAAGATTCCGGACAGGGCGGCCAGGGTGTCCATCCCCACCCGTCCCCGGAACATCCGGGCAATGCCGGCGGCCAGTACATCCAGGGACAGCAGAATCCCCGCCCCCAGCAGTCCCGCGGCAATCCAAACCTGCACTTGATAGCCGTCCAGAGGGGGCAGCCACACGAATCCGGCGGCGGGTACCGCCAGCTGAAACAGGGCGGCGGCGGCCAGCAGAAAGACCAGGATGACCCGCAGCCGCATGACCTTCAGCCCCTTGCCGTACTGTCGGGCCAGCTCCTGGGGCGCGGTATCCGGGGGCGGCGGCTCCGGCCTGCGGGGACGGCGGAAGCGTCCGGGGAGTTCCTCGGGTTCGTCCTCCTCCACATCGGTGCCGGGGATCAGCTTCTCCAGGCGGTGGATCTCCTCCTGGTCCATCTCCTCCGACTCCTGGAACATGTGGTCCGCATAGTGGTCCGCCTTTCGGGTGACGTCCTTTAAAAAGGCGGACAGGACGCTCTCCTCCTCCGGGAACTCCACCACCCGGTCGTTGGGCTCCTCGTCCTCCCCCTCCTGGTCCTCTGCGTCCTCTCCGGATTCCGGCTCTCTGTCCTCCTCCGGCTCCCGGACGTTCTCTTCCTCCGCCTCCTGGGGCGGCTCCGGCACAGGAGCAGATCGGGCGCCAGGAAACAGCACCACGTTGTCTTTTTCCGTCCTCTGAGGCTGACTTCGGCTTTCAATCCTCCGGGGAACCGCCTCAGGCTCCGGCTCCCGTTTCACTCCGTACTCCGCCAGAATGTCGTCCAGTGTGAAGGGGCCCGGCTCCGCATCCCGGACCAGCTCCTTCACATCCACCAGATCGTCCTTCTTATTCAGTTGTTCCGGATCGCGGTCACGCATGGGGAACTCCTTAGGTGCTGTCAATTTTCCGCGGAACGGAGCAAAGCGCCCCACAGGCATTTCCGTCCCGCAATATTGATTTAAAAAGCTACTATTTGTTATCGCCCTTGCGGGGCTGAACCTGTCATCCGCCCATCCGCTGGCGCACCGCCTCATAGAGCAGGACGGCGGCGGCCGCCGACGCGTTCAGGGAGTTGATCTTCCCGAACATGGGAATGGAGACGGTAAAGTCGCAGTTCTCCGCCACCAGCCGCCCCATGCCGGTCCCCTCGCTGCCGATGACGATGGCGGCAGGCCCCTTCAGATCGGCCTGATAGAGGGGGGTGGTGCCGTCGGCTGCGGTGCCGAACACCCAGACCCCCTCCTCCTTCAGCTCCTTGAGCAGGGCGGGCAGGTTGGGCACCCGGGCCACAGGCACGTGGGCCACCGCTCCGGCAGAGGTCTTGCCCACCACGGCGGTGAGGCCGGCGGAGCGGCGCTTGGGGATGATGACCCCGTGGGCTCCGGCGGCGTCGGCGGTGCGGATCACCGCCCCCAGGTTGTGGGGGTCGCTGAGCTCGTCGCACACCACAATAAGGGGGTTCTCCCCCTTCTCCCGGGCGGCGTTCAGAATGTCGTCCACACTGGCGTACTCCCGCACAGCAGCCAGGGCGATGACTCCCTGGTGGGAGTGGGTACGGCTCATACCGTCCAGCTTCCGCCGGTCGGCGTCCACCACCACGATCCCCTTCTCCCGGGCGGCGGAGGCGATATGGCCCAGGGCGGAGTCCGTCTCCCCCTTCATAATATAGATCTTATCAATGGCCGTGCCGGCCCGCAGCGCCTCGATCACTGCGTTGCGGCCCTCGATCACGCCGTCGTTCTCCGCCTCAATGGGGGCGGAACGGCGCAGAGGGGGGCGCTTATTCATAGGACATAACCTCCTGAATCCGTGTTGACGGAAAAAGATGCAATACAGAGTATACTATAACATACTTCCTCCTGAAATGGAAGGAGGAAATTCCGTCCGGACCGCCGCCCCGCCGGAAATTCCGGAAAGTGCTTGACTTCTGGGGGAAAGTCCGGTAGAATAATACAGCCTTCTATTCGCACCCGGTCCAGGCCGGCTTTTCATTCATTCGCTGCTGTGGCTCAATGGCAGAGCATCTCACTCGTAATGAGAAGGTTGTGGGTTCGATTCCCACCAGCAGCTCCACAAAGTCGCTACAATCTAGATATTTTGGGCCGAACGCCTAGAGTATCAAGGGGTAGCGACTTTTTTTATTGCTCAAAATCTGTTGTTTGTTCCATAGATATTTTTCAGTGATTTCGGAAGTTAGAGTGATTCGAACCCCCGGTTTCTCTGTGTTTTCGTAAGTTTGTGTACTTTAAAACCGCCCAGCGCCCTTTTTCACGGTTAAAAAGGGCGGTGCGAAGAAAAAAAGATATACAAAAAATCAGGCGCAAGTTTGTTGGTTTTACAAAACCATCAGACTTGCGCCTTTCTTGTTTTCCCGGCAAATGAAAAAGGGCGCTCGCCCAGAAGGAGGTACTCAGAGATGATACGAGAACGATACTTTAAGGAGCTGGCTATCGTACTGCAGAAAGAGGGATTTACCCCGTTACCAGAACAGGAGCAGCGCCTCCCTGTTGCATGGAAGGGGCGCCACCTATGTTGGATCACTGAGACTGGCGGGGTGCGTTATGTCCCTCAAGATGTAAATACGATTGAAGCCGAGCATGCCTGTGCGAAAGCCATAGATTTAGCCGCTGCCGTACAGGAATACGCAGCGGCAATGGAGTCCGCTCCAGTTTTAGAGGCTAAGGGACTGGAGAGCGGTTTCTGTCTGATGTCAGAATTTAATAACGTCGTACTTGCCGGACACCAAACGGAACACGGAACCCAGTTTATAACATGGGTTTGGGACAATAACCACACATTCCTTAATTTTGGCTGCTATTACATGCTGGACTACAAGGGGGCGAAAGAGGCGTTTGCCTTGCGCTCTGGACTGGTATCGAGGGGACAGTTCTTTGACCAGGAGCAGATGACTGAGATCTACCGGGCTATCCATGGTTTTCTCAGTGAACAGGGACTGGATTCTATTCGGCAGGAGGAGAAGTGCCGACAGCTGCTGGCAAATCACAGATCCCAGACTTGGAACAGCGATTAAAAGAAATGCCTGCAAACAAAAAGTCAAGCAAAAATTGAGCGAAATTTGTAGATGTAGGGAGGGAGAAAAACAGCAGCACAAAAAGGCCGCCGCCAGTGCGTCAGCCTGAATGCAAGAGCCGGTATAAGTCAATCAGTCGGTTCCAGAGATAACAGATATTCCTTCACCCTGCCATAGTAGACACGAAGGAACTTATTGGCTCCAGCGGTCATGTAGACATAGTAGGGCTTGCCCTCGGCGCGTTTCTTGTCCAAGAACTGAAACACGGGGTCATCTGCAAGCGAGGTTTGGAGCAGGGCGCTCATCACCAGGAACAGTGTTCTTCTCAGTTCCGGGGAGCCGCTCTTGGAAGAAGGCGTGCTTTTAGCCTCACGCGTGCCGGACTGGTTGGCCCCGGGATCTACGCCAGCGTAAGCGGCCAGAGAGCCCTTGTGGGCAAATCGGGTCACGTCTCCAATCTCAGCCATGAGCTGGGGACCGAGGGACTTGCCAACGCCTCCCATCGCCATGACCACAGGATACTCCGGGAGCTGCTGTGCCAGACGGTTCATCTCCGTGCGCAGTAATTCCACTGTCTTGGAGGTGGCGTTGAGTTGTTCAATGGCCTGGTGGATCAACATCTTGGTCATAGCATCCTTGGGAAGCAAAGCGATCTGGTTTTTAGCGCCTTCATGGATTTCAGCGACCTTCCCGCTGCTGAAGTTATAGCCATGCCGCTTGCACCACTTTTGGTAACGCTGAGTGAATGCGGCGAGGTTCAGGCCCCGTACGCAGTCCAGGTGCCAAAAGGACGCGGCAAAGTCCACCCACTTCTGGCTGCCGTCCTCACGGGCGGGGCTGGAGAAAAGGGTGTTGACACAGGGAAAGGTCTGATCCAACAAGGAAATCAGGTTGTTCTTCATGGAGACCTTGGTCTTAGAGTACAGGCCATATTGCCGGTTCATGGTTTTCAGTTGGTAACGAATTGTATCCATAGGAGTATGTTGACGCAGTTCTACCCAGTTGTCAAGACCGTACCGGGCAATCTTCCGGGAATCGGCCTTGTCCGTCTTGACCTTGCGCAGCGAGTTGTTCCCATATTCCTTGATAAGTTTGGGGTTCACTGCGCTGACAAACAAACCGGCGTCGTGGAGCAGCTGGGCCACAGGCTCATAATACCGCCCGGTGTACTCCAGGATGACTTTTGTTTCACCGTCCAGGCTTTTCAGGTAATCTGCCAACGCCCTGAGTTCACCGGCGGTGTGACGAACTTCAAAAGGTTTTGCCACCACTTCCCCAAAGGGTCGGAGCACGGAAACCATGCTTTTCCCTTTTGAGACATCGATACCAACTGCGTTCATGCTCAACACTCCCATCACTGAATTTGCAATTTGGCAGACCGCCCATTCCTCATTGCCGATTCTATCAGTTTGGTGACACGAACGCACCGGCGTGGTGGCTCTACCTGCATAAATCGAACGCTGCGAATGAGAGGACGGCTGACTGACATTCCTGCGGACGCAAAGTCCTTGGAGGGGATCCGTCAGGCCGCTTGCTCTCTCATTCTAACAGCTTGGGCAACAAGACGATAAAAGACACGGCTGGCTGCCGTGCCTTTAACCGTAAATCTATTGTAACTGGAGGGACATACTTTTGAACAGTCTATGTAATGGCGGTGCCGCGAAAAAGGGCGCTGCCTTTTATTTTACCCTGTGGAAAGTTCCGTCTTGGCTGTATACTCACAGCCCGCCTGCTCCGCAATATGCATCGGAACCTGTTCCTCCCCCTGTCTGCCGGCATTCAGCGCGTTGTGAGGGCTGTCCCTATCCGGCCCACGGCTTTCTCTGCTGGAGCAGCGACAGCGACTGCCTGCGGACTAGAATGGAGAAAATCTACGCCAAGGAGAAAAATGATGCGGATCAAAACGACGCTCTATAACACTGACCATCTGGAATATGGCATTGTCACCATCCCGTTTCCTATCCCGAAAGACCAGTACGACAGCACCATCAAAATTCTGGAGGCATTTGACATTGGGGACCCGCGGGAAAGGGACTGCATGGTGAGAGAAGTTCTGGGGCCGGTTCCCAGTCTGAAATGCCTGGAGGGAACTCAGATCAATGTGGATGAATTGGATTATCTGGTCCAGCGGCTGGACAGTTTCTCAGATGATGAAATTGCCCAATTCCAAGCTATGGCGTTTAAACTGGGCAAGCTCAACATGACTGGCCTTATTAATCTGACCTTCTGCTGTCAGGAGGCCACGGTGATCACCGACTTCTCAGATCTGGAGGGGATCGGTCGGGCACACTACATGAATCTCTATGGCGGAGGCGCCTCTATAGAGGAACTGGAGCAGCTGGATGGTGTAGAGACAACCCTTCTCCTGATCACAGAAAATGAGGGTACCATTACCCCCTACGGTGTGGTCTACGCCAACGGGATGCAGCTCAGCCAGATCTACCAGGGTAGAAACTTCCCGGAATATCTATATGAGGAGAGCCTGATGACCGTTTCACTGCGATCCGTCCACGAAAGCGATGACAGCCGTGAGGCGGTTTGGCTGTATCTCCCTACATCTGATTGCCAGATCGAGCGGATGCTCTGGCGGGATGGAGTGGAGAGTGAAGACTTTGCAAAATTAGAAATCCAAATCAACAACTTGCCTGCCGCTGTTGAAACGGCCTGTGCCTTAGAGCAGGAAAGTGTCTTTGATCTCAATGCTATGTGCGCCGCCATCTCAAAGCTGGCGCAGACAGATCGAGTCAAATTGGATGCTGTGATTATCTTTGCAAATCCGGAGAGCGCCGCAGAGATCCGCCGCCTGGCGGAGAATCTGGACCTATTTGATTTCGTCCCCAATGTCCATACTCCGGAGAAGTACGGCAGATATATGATCCAGGACTCTGGCCATTTCGACTATGATGACAACTTGGACGAGTTCTATGACTACGAGAAGTATGGACGTCAGCATGTGGAGCAGGAGGAAGGTGTGTTTACGGAGCAGGGATATCTCTCCTATCAGGGGACGCTGTCGCTGGAGGACCTGATGCAGGGAGGCCCCGCGGAGCAATATCAGAAAGAGCAGAAGGAAGGAATGCAGATGATCTGAATTTCTCCGATGTTTGGGATAGACTTTCCCCCCGAGTTGTGGTATTGGTTGTGTTCACAGAACTGGAGGTGACGAAGATGAAAAATAAGATGGATCAGGAATATTCCTTTGCCCTGCGGCCCGCTTCTATTGAGGAGGCGGGCCTTTTCTATTCCAACGATGAGCAGGATGAGGCTCTAGGCACAGTGGGCCATCTCCGACTGGACTTCGGACACGGCTTTCTACCGTTAAGGTCTACATGCTATCCCCACAATGATGACCAATTCGATACGCTGGAATTTAAGATACTCCTGCGAGAGTTTTTGGAGACCATGCAGGAGAACGGCCCGCTGGCAAGTCTATCCTCTATGGAAGCCTACTGTCAGAAACACGGTGGGGCTATCACAGAGGATGGGCAGACCTACGGGTATATTTGGGAAACAGAGCGCTATCGTTTCTGCCTTCGATGCACGCCCAGTCCGTTTGAATATCAGGGGCACCTGTACTGCTATGACATATGGCAGCAGCAAATTCAGAAAAACTGTCCGGTGGGCCAGGTGACCTACGCCAGCGGTGAACAGCAGACGTTTACCGTTGTCCAGCATTATCTCCAGACAATCCGGGAGGAACTTCCCTATCGGGATACAACGGGTTTCCGCTTTGAGACGCTGACAGATGATCCCAAGGTGAAAACGGCCGTGGATGACATCTTGTTGGATTTCGCCGGTGAGGAGAATCCCCGTCGGGCCTGCAACTATGGCCTGACCGAGGCCGGAAACCAAGCTCTGCGGGATGCGGCGGACCCCGACAGCCCCCACACTTATGCTTGGTTCGTCTTGACGGACTGTAATACGCTGGAGGAACAGATTTTCCGGGATCTGATCTTAGAGGAGGCTATCCAGATCTATCAAGCCAGCGACTGCCAGGAGAAACGCATTGGGGTTACAAAAGACGAAGTTGCAACGGTGGACCTGGTTCGTTCCCTGGATGGAGAGCAGCAGTTCTTTGAGGATCACCGCAAATTGAGAAGTTTCCAAAATGATCCTTTCATCGCCAGTGCGGTGGAGAAACTCAAGCAAGAGCTGGAGCAAACCGTTGAAACGCAAGGATTTGAACTGAGCAGTCCTTGGACAGAGAGTGATTTACAGTATCAGGAATACTCTCAACGAATGTTGAGCGCCATATCCGGACTCACAAGCTATGCCGCATCTCTGGCGGCCAAGGGTCAGGATGACACAGTAGGTATCCTGCGGGAGCTGCTGATCGATATGGGTTGGATTTGGGAGGGCTACGACCCGATCAGTGAGACAGAAATGCCGTGGGACGAATTTCTGACCCAGTACATGGGGCCTTTTGATGAAGCGGTCGAACAAGCAAGACACACCGGGAATGCCCCCGGTATTGCCCCGGAAACCAAAGAACAGATCTTTTATGGGATCGGGATCCACATGCGGGAACTGACCGAATCCTGTGGTAACAGGGAACAGGTGCGTCAGTGGATGAGCCTGGCAGAACAAATGAACGAGGAGTGGGCGGGGACAACCCAGTATCCCCTGTTTTATCAAATGATCAACGGCCCTCTATGGGAGGGCGAGATGTTTAAAAAACCTATTATACATCTGCCTTATGATATGATTCCGACCAGTATTGTTCCAAAGGGATGGCACTACTATCACCTATATAGAGACATAAAAAGTATAAGGATTGTAGATAAATGTCCGGAACAGGGATATATTGCCGCGCTCATTTCCCCCTATTTACTCAAACGTCCATCTGATCCATTTCGGATGCCGAGGGGAAAGTATCTGCTCTATAAGGAACCGATTACCCTGTGTGAATTTTGTGAGAAATATGCAATCAAGCTGCCGGAGGCATTTCTGGCGGAAGAACAGCAAAGGCAGAGTCAACGGCAATCTATTACGATGGAGGGGATGAGTTTATGAAAGTGGATCAAGCATGGCTGGATTTCCTGCGGGATCAATTTCCAAAAGGGAGCCAAGTTAGAAGCTGGGAACTGGATGACCCAGAACACATATCCATCGGGACGCTGGAACAGATCGATGAAGAAGGGCGGTTCCACACGCGCTTGGAGGATGGGACCATTCGTAAACTGACATTGGGAGAGGAACAATTCTCCGTTCAACCTCCTGAGCCGGCTTTACTCAAACTCTACATGCCGATGACCGCGGACCTATATGAGTGTGATGAATGGGGAGATATGTCCTACGACAGCACAGAATTGGACAGCAGAGATCTGGTTCCGTATTCGGATATGATCCTGGGTGCGCTGGTCAAGAACCGTATGCCGGAGGAGCGAGAACGCGGCCTCATGTATTGGTATGAAGAACGAGACAGTGTAGAGGCCAAGGTCCGCTCCGCCGAGTTCACTGCGGAAGTTCGGGATGGACGTCTCTGGTGCGTGGCCGAATGCCAAGTGGTCGGGCAGCTCACTCCCGAAGAACTGAAAGACTTGAAGGATTATCTCAGCGGCCAGGCAGCAGACGGCTGGGGCGAAGGCTTTGAGCAGAGAGAACTCGAGGTCGATGGCGGTGAATTATATGTTCACCTGTGGAATTCGGACGACTGGAGCATCCAGACGGAACAGGAGCAGTTCAGCCCTAAAATTGCGGATGGCCTCCCGGAGATGTGTTTCTCCACCCTCCCCTCCACAGGACAACTCATCTGTATCAAACGCGGGGAAAGCGGCTGCTACCCTTCCGAATGGGACACTGGAGACAAGATAAAAAATGTAGATCTAGCCGATGACCTCAACGAGAAGCTGGGCGTTACCCCCGCCCAGCGGCAGGCTATGGAGATCGGGAGCATGGCGGGCTGGACTGCCCCTGGAGCTGACCCGAAAAACTATGAGCAGCAGGAACAGATGGGAGGAATGAAGTTTGGGTGAGAAGATTTTTCAAGTCTGCCTATCCAAGGTGAATGACACAGGAGAAGCCTTATATACCGAGCTAGACCTGCCGGCCCGGCCCTGGGCGCTGTTGGACGCGATGGAGAAAGTGCGGCATCAGAATGGTGACGACCTCTCTCTGGAGATTGACACCTACTATGACTGCGAGGAGCTGGAACCCCATTTGTCCGCAGATCAGATCAGCTTGATGGAATTGAACGACCTGGCGGTACGGCTCTCAGAGATGTCGGATACCCAGCGGATTGCCTTTCAAGGTCTGCTGCGCATGGATGAGGCCAAAGGAGAACGGACGATCTCGCTCCAGCGGCTCCGGAACCTGGCGGCAAGCGCGGACTGCTGCCATGTAGTGCGGGAAGCAAGGAGCCCCTCTCAATTAGGCAGATTCTATGCGGAAAACGGTTTTGTTCCAGAAATCGAAAGCCTGCCAGACTCTGTATTTGAGCTGCTGGACTTTGAACTCATCGGCCGCCGGGCCCAACAGGGCGAGGGCGGTGTGTTTACGGACTACGGCTATGTGGTCCAGAACAGCGATTTGAATATCGCTCTGGATCTAATAAATAAGGTTCCCCAGGCACCCAAGTACACGGTTTTGTTGGAATTGCTGCGCGGCACGGACAATGCCCCGGATGTAACCCCGCCGCTTTTAGAGCTGCCGCTGTATCAAAGGGTCTCGATGGAGATTCTGAAAGCGCTCAATTCGCCCTATCAGACAGCATACGGGTGGAGATGCCTGGATTGCAGAGTTCCGGAATTGGCAGGCATCATCGAGAGTTCCTCCGATTTTGCCGCGGTGGAGACCTTGGCTGCAGGGCTTTCCAGGATAGATCAACTGGATGTGAGACTATATAAGGCAGTCCTGTCTGCAACAAACTGCACAGAGATTTCCCAGGCGTTGGAGCTGAGAAATCAGTTGGATCAATACATACTGGATCCGGAAATCTTCTCTCCAGAGGACCAGGCCCGGAGCGAGCTCGCCGCCATGCTGCCGGAAGCGGATGCTCAGGTGGTGGCCAGTCACTTGAACCTATACGCTTATGGCAGCGAGCTGATGAGGGAAAACAACAGTGTCCAGACGGACTATGGCCTGCTGGAACGCCGAGATGGGCAGCCCATTCAAGCCATGGAGAAACCGCACCTGGAGATGGGGGGAATGAATCGTTGAAGCAGCAGGAGAGACTTTTTCATCTGTTGGACGGCATGGAGATGGGCAAAGCAGACCATGACTGGCTGGAGCGACGATTTGAGAATATGACAGCCAAAGAGTGCCTGCTGTTTGCCGGCGCGCTGGCATTGGAGCATCCAGAACGCATTGACCGCGCTATGGAGCTGGCCAATCAGCTTCCCTGTTTCGACCTCTACTACGGAGCCGGTGACAACGAGGCCCTGGGACGGTTCGTCCTGGAGCATCTGGAGCGACCCTCGCCAAAAGCGGTTCCCTTTCTCCATGTGGGACAGGTGGGCGCAGCTTACCAGGAGCAGGACAGGGGGATCTTCTGCCAGGGCCACTACCTGCGGAGATCCTCCCCCACGGTTCCCAGGCCAGAGGAGCCCCAACTTCTCCAGCCGGTGGTCGGAGACTACGCCATACGGGTGAAGCTGGCCAGCCGGAGCAACATGGACGGCGTGTGGGTGGGCTTCCCGGATACCGGGGAGCACATGGATGTTGCTTACCCAGACGAGCTGCTGCTGGGACTGGACGCGCTCCAGGCAGAAACGCTGCAGGAGTGCATCGTACTGGAGGTGGACTGCTGTCTGCCTCAGCTCAGGGACATCCCATCCCAGTATGACTCCGCCGGCGAGCTGGTACGCCATGCCATCGACTTCGGCTATGTCTGGGCGGAGCAGGGTCAGGGAGAACCCCACTGGCTGGACAAATGGCAGGCAGTCCTGGAGTTGGAGGACTGCCACCGGTTGGACCAGGCACTGGACTATGCACAGAACCTTCAGCATTACGCCGTCATCCCTCGAGGTGTGGATTTGGCGGAGTATGGCCGGGAGCTGGCCATACGGGACGGTATCATCCCCAAGACAGGTCTGCTGGCGGACTGCTTTGACAGCAGAGCCTACGCTGAGACATATATGAAACAACATGGGCTCTCCGTTACCGAACACGGCTATGCGGCATGGAATGGAGGTGATCTGATCTTTGAGTACAGCCAGCCGAAGCAGGAACCATTCCAGACGATGGGGATGATGTAACTGCCAAACAGGAAAATCAAATTGACTAAAAACACGAGGGGCCGTTTTCCCGAAAGGGGCAGACGGCCCCTCTTTTTTGTGCCCTTTTTCGGGAAAGCAGGTCCCGGAAAGGATGAGAAATGAACCGAGAAGAACGGCTGTTGGCCTATTTAGAGGGCGCATGCTCCGGCCGAGACTATCGTGTTGGCGGGAAGGAGCTGGAACGGACTCTGAATCTCAGCGGCACAGAGTTACGGAAGCTGGTGAATCGTCTGCGGCAGCAGAACAAACCCATCGCCAGCGACCAGACTGGCTATTTTTATGCGCAGACCGCGGGAGAAGTCTATGCCACAATCCAGAATCTGAAGAAAATGCGCGCTGGTTTGGACGCGGCGATCCGAGGCCTGGAGCGATCCTTAGACGACTTTCCGGTGGGGAGGTGAGGCCTTATCGCCAAGCCCTTTATCCCGTGGGTAGGTGGAAAAGGGAAGCTTCTCCGGCTAATTCGAAGGCTGGCCCCGCCCTGGTACCCCCGCTTTATCGACGTGTTTGGCGGCAGTGGAACCGTTACCCTCGGCCGCCCCCTCCGCAAGGGGTGCCTGGAGGTCTACAACGACTACAACAGCAACCTGACCAATCTATTCTGCTGTGTGAAAAACCGGACCCTGGCCCTGCTGAAGGAGCTGGGGTTTCTTCCCCTCAACTCCAGAGACGACTTCAATGTCCTGTATAAATTCTTCTCCAAGGATGAGTTTACAGACGACTACCTGGAGGAAGAGCTGGAGCTGACCCAAATCTACCTGGAGCCACCAAAGCGGGAAGCCATCCAACAGCTGATGCTGGAGCGCTCTCCCCGGGGTGACGTCCGCCGGGCAGCTGATTACTTCAAGCTGATCCGATACAGCTTCAGCGGCGGTGGAAAATCATTTGCCGGCCGGTCCTGTGACCTCCGGCGTTTCTTTTACCTGATTTGGGAGTGCTCCCGCCGGCTGGCCAGCGTCGTCATTGAGAACAAAGACTTTGAGAGCCTGATCCTGCAGTATGACCGGAAGAACGCCTTCTTTTACTGCGATCCCCCTTATTTTGAAGCGGAGAGCTGCTATGAAGTGGAGTTTCCCAAAGAGGACCACCAGCGGCTCCACGACGTGCTTCTGAACTGTCAGGGATATGTCATGGTGTCCTACAACTGCTGTCCTTACATTCTGGAACTCTATCAGGAGTTTTATATCTTCTACACCACACGGCCCAACAGCATGTCCCAGACTGCGGACAACGAATATGAGGAGCTTATCATCACCAACTACGACCCCCGCAAAACGGAGGGAGACGGCCGTCAGCTCACTCTCTTCCCAGGTTGGGAGGAAGCCGACGAGGACGACCTGCACTATGAACTGATCCATGAACCTGGTTTGAGCGCATAAATCTTACTTTTAGGAGGAACATGCCATGAAATTCAATTTACACCGAGACCCCAGCAACAAGCTCCAGAAGATCCCCTATTCCGTCATGCAGATCGCCGGTTTGGCTGACCGGAAGGAGCTGACCCTCCAGGCCGACGAGGGGTGCATCCTTTTAAGTCACGACCATCTCTCCACGAGAGAGGCCATCAAGACGGTCACTCACCTGGATCAGGTGACCACCTGCCTGGTGAAGCAGCTGGTAGAGGCCAGTAACAAAATCGCCAGCCCGCCCGAGGAGTGTGGGGACCCTTTGGATGAATTTGATGAGGATATGATTGAGAATCTGGTGGACTGCGGCGCGGACCCGGACGGTCTGAGAATGCTTCTGGTTTTGGAGGAATCTGAGGATGAATGATGTTTACCTCTATCCCTATTCCTCCGAGGAGGCCCGCCGCCGGGACGAGCTGTCCCTGTGGCGGGCCAGCCACCAGGAGAACATCTCCTGCAAGGAGGCCATCGAGGAGGCCGTCCGGCAGCACTTTGACGGTTCTCACCTAGATAACGACTGTCTGACTGGGGTGTTCCAAGAGTTCGGCTACAAGCGGACGGCATGGGTGCTGGCCAACACCCTCCAGCAGCTGGAGTGGGACGGCCGGTTCAGCCCCAAGAACAAAGCGTGGGCGGAGCAATTTTCCATCCCCTGGGACAAACAGCACGGCCCGGAATTTGTGGTGACCAGCCACCCCGCTGTGCTGGACGGGGTGGTGGATCAGTACCGCAAGATATATCAGGAGCTTGGGATCTTCGGCCCGGAGCAGTGCGAACCAAATTCCTACTCCAGCCTGGACTATGAGGGGAAGGTGCTGGTCCTCTCCCCGGATACCCTGAAGGACCAGGCCCAGCTCTGGTACGCCCACGACGGATTTGGGTGCGGTCCCCACGCCATTGGCCGCTCCATCCGCTGCACCTGCCTGGGAGACGGAGAGATGACCCGCTGGAACCGGACGGATTTTATTGGCGTGCTGAAGGAGGAATTTCTCCCAGACTGGGCGGAGGAGAAACTGAAGGAACTTCGCGGTCAGGAACAGCCTGCATTCTCCACCGACATGACGATGAAATGAGGAACTGAAATGGAAATTTCTTATTACACCATTGACGATCTGAGACAGCCCCCCAAGCGGCTGTTTCGAAAAGGGTGCACCATCTGGCATTTCGATACTGTGGAGGCGGCCATCTCCCACTATCAGGCACTGCCCGCCACCGGGGAGAAGTCCCTGGGTATCACAGACGGCTTTCATGTGCTGGAGCTGGTGAAGTGCCTGCCTCCTTATCCGGACGATGTGGAGGGCGAAACCGTGTGGGCGTCGGACTACCGGACCCTGACGCTGTGGCGGGATCGGCCTGAATCTGCTCAGGCAGAGTCCGCCTGCGAAACTGCATTTCACCCCCGCTATCGGGTGGATGGAGCCGTGCTGGTCCCCGTCTCCCAGTTCAAAACGCTTTCCAAGCGCCTGCAGGATAAATATCTGTGGCTGAACGTCCGGGAGGACGAACATTCCGCCATCCGGTGGGTGTACGCCGCCGGGAAGGGCTGGGTCCCGCCCAGCATTTTGTACCGCCGTACCGACCGCCCCATTCTGGTCCTCAAGTACCAGGCGGACGGTCTTACGGAACAGGGAGCCTATATTCCGCTGGATGTGGCCCCCTGGGAGTATACGCTGCTGCTCCAGCGCACCCTGGAGCGGCAAAAACAGAGAGGAGATGTAAACGATGAATCAGCAGAAAAACGCGCTGTACCCCAGTGAGGTACACAGTCCCATGGAGGTCGAGGTGAAGATCTACCGTCCCAGTCCCAAAGGACCAGTCCTGGCGGATGCTTCGGTCACTCTGAATGGCTGCTTCGCCATCCGGGGGATCCAGATCCGGGAGGGGAAAAACGGCCCCTTCGTCTCCATGCCCAGCCGTCAGGTCAAGGGCGAGTACCGGGACGTCTGCTTCCCCTGTACCAAGGAATTCAAGCAGGCCTTTGACCAGACGGTGCTGGAGGCCTACCAGATGGAGCTGCGGCAGAAAGAGGAACCCGTCCAGTCCGGCCCGGTGATGGGCGGCATGGGCATGTAGAGAGGAGGAATATCTGCATGAAACGAAAGATCGCCTTATTGGCCGCGGTGCTCTGCCTGACTATGGCCCTCTCTCCCGCAGTGCTGGCGGCGGAGCCCACTCAGGCAGAGGTCTGCTATCCCACTGCGGTGACTCAAAGTGAGGATGGCACAGAACTGCGAAAAATGTACGATCTGGGGCCGGAGGATGATCCGGCGGGGATCCCCCGGTCTGATTTTGAGCAGGATGGCTTCCACTACACTCTGGTGGACGTGTTGAAACAAGAGTTACCGGAGCACGAGAGCCGGCAGCACACCGAAACAGTGACTTTGGAGAGCAAGAGCAAGGATATGGAGTCTGTGCTGGCCCTGCTGCCCCCGGAAAAAGAGTTTATCACAGAAGACGGACTGTCCGGTACACTCTCCCTCCAGCTGGAGACCGTAAATGTGGAGGCAGCCGGATACGGCACTTCCACCCGGGAGGTCTCTGCTACCCGATCCTATCCCAATCTGGCCAATCAGGACACTGCCAACATCCCTAAAACTATTGAGGAGGACGGTCGGACCTTGACACTCCAGAACATCAGCTGGCAGACGGATAACACCGCGTCTGTGGGAGGCTATGCCCTGGGAGACCGATACACCGCTGTAGCTACCTACACCGGCAGCGCCACCAGCAGCTACGTGAAGGGCTACACAGTCACGGCGGACTATACCGGAACAGTCAGCCGCATCGCCCTGAATCAGGTACGCTATGTGGCCATCTTCGCGGGAACGCCCATTCAGCCTTTCCCCATGTCGGAGGAGGGGACACCGCTGAATTTTGATTGGATGGTCCTTTTGGTTCCCTTTGGCGTGGTGGTACTGGTGAGTGCTTGTATCGGCGGGGCCCTGTTCCTAAAGCATCGCAGAGAGAACAACGGTGAAGATGACACAAATCCTTAAGTCAGAGAGGAGAAAATACCATGAAACGAATCCTGCCTGTCCTGTCCGCTCTGTACATCACGGCAATGATGGCAGTGTCCGCTGGTGCATTGAGCTACGATATTGACGCACCCGGTGACCCAGACTATGGAAGCGCGACTTCGGTAGAGCCGGTGATCACATCGGACGGCGGCGCTATGGAAAACAAGGACGTGAGCAAAAACGCCGCCATCATCCCGCCCAGCTTCGGGACAGTCAGCATGGATACCCGGAATACCGGTTCTTACCTGACCCCCAACCTGGCTCCGGACAGCGCTCCCGCTGTGGGTGCTGTAGTCAACGGCAGCGGCGTAGGGATCTCCGTGCCGGAGAACCCCTTTCTGACCGGTCAAAATTCTGGCAGTGGCGCCAGTACAGTAACCACCTCTACCGGGTATACCAAAGTCACCAGTGACCTCTACTACTCCGGCGGTTACCTTGGGACACTGAAAATCCCCTCCATTGATTTGTCCGTGAAGGTGTACCAGGGCACCGACAGCTCTACTCTAATGACGGGGGCGGGCCACTTCCCGGACACCAGCATTTGGGACGGCAACTGCTGTATCGCTGGACACAACCGGGGGGTCCGGGATGACTTTGGGGACCTGCACACTCTGGACCCAGGGGACACCATTGCCTGGACCACCAAGCTGGGAACACGGACGTATGAGGTAGTGTCGGTAGAAAAGGTGCTGGAGACTGATACCAGCGGCACCGCCGCCACCACGGACAACCGCCTGACCCTGTTCACCTGCGTCCGGGACCAGCGTGCCTACCGCTGGCAGGTGCAGGCGGTAGAAGTCTGAAAGGAGGAAGAATTTACATGTTGAAACACCTGAAACACCACTGGAAACGGGCGGCCTCCGGTCTCATGGCCCTGGTCATGGCGGCGGGGTTGCTGCCTGGCACATCCCTTGCGGCTGAGACAGCGGCCACTCCTAAAATCCAAGCAGAAGCGGCCTATGCCCCTACCGGGAACTTTGAGCTGAACGTGGCCGGAACCACCGCCTGGAACGGCGGGGCGGAACCCCTTACCGTCTATTCCACCCAGGCTGGGACCACCCAGGTCACAGAGATCCCAGCCGGAGAGCCCTTTGCCCTGCTGGAGGACAGCGGCGGAGAGCGCCTGAAGATCGGTTATTCCGAAGACGGCTGGACCGGCGGTACTCTGGAGGATACCGGCTGGGTGGACAAGGACAGCATTCTGGTCAACCTGCCCGACCTGATTCCCAGCATCGCCTATGTCCGGGAGGACGCGGAGAAAGCATTTAACTCCCGTCTGACCCGGTTTGAGTACATCATCCCCTGTCCCTACGGGGAGGCTGAGCGCCTGGCACAGGTCCAGTCCGAGGCCATGGACGGCGGCGAGACCCTGATGGTCCGCATGGACGGACAGACTGTGACTGTCAGTTGGGCCGTGGGCGACCCCGCCAGCCTGGAGGAGTACACCTTGGACGGGGAGACCTACCAGAAATACGGCCAGTGGACGGAAGTCTCTCCAGCAGAAAGCGGCATTTCCGCCTACCAGGTGCCCTATGAAATTTCCACGGCTTACAGCGCGGACCCCAGCGTCACCCTGGGTATGTTCGCGCCCCAGACGTCCAAGCCCAACCGGGCTCCGTCTAACGTCACTCCCACCGGAGATGTGGGCGCTTATAACCCCGGCAGCCCCGGCGGACAGAAACCCCACACCTCCAACGTGGCCTGGGCCATTGACCCAGAAAGAACATTTTTGCGCTTTACCCTGCTGGAATTTCCGGGCGGCGTGGTCACTGACCTGAACACCCAGGACTGGAATACCTGGCATGTGGTGGGCACGCCCCTGAACGTGGTGTGGAGCAACGGGTGGTCCGCAGACCAGTGCCGCAGCGACGTCACCTGGTACAACTCCAGCGCTATGCACTATAATGGCATGGGCTCCAACGCCCCCCAGCTTATGGCCGGTTCCTCGGTGAGCAACGGCGTCTACTCCTATGACGCCACGGTGGGTTACAACCAGCGGTGGGTAACCACCGCCGATGAGTTCCAGTCGGAAACCGGAATTACCAACGAGCAGAAGGAGCAGATGTTCCACCTGAACTCCGATTCCTGGTCTACCGGATGGCTCAACGGGGACTATACATCCATGTGGGGCACAGACCCCCAGTCCGTTACCCCCGGCAACCTCTATCAGGTGTATAAGGCAAACAATGCATTTCTCTACTTGTTAGGCCGCCTGACGGAGACAGACAACCATTCCGGCGGCTCCAACCCCGGCTGGAGCGCAGACGAGGCTATGGAGAAGTGGTCTGAATACGTCAAGGACAAGGACGGCAATCTGCGGACCAAATACCGGATCATTGTGGAGACCGGCATGATCCTCCGGGACCCGGATGGCGGCCGCCGGGCCTATACGCTGCGGGACATGATGGCCTACAGCCTCTACAACAACGAGGCGTCCCAGCAGTATAACCTGATCTGGGACCAGTCCTCCACCACCGTCAACATGGCCCAGTGGATGCGCCAGGCCAAGGAACAGTTCCTGGAGTATCCTCTGGATGAGAACGGCACCCCCACCGGAGAGGAACTGATCTCCAATAATGGTTTTGCCGAGTGCGACAGCTATGTGGACACCATCCAGTACGCCCGGCCCATCCGGGACACGATTTTTTCCGAGCGGCGGAGTTTTGGCTTGCACGTCTTCTCCCCGTTTAATTTTGAACATGATCCTCCCGGAGAACCGGACGAACCGGATACGCCTGACCCTGACGAACCGGATAACCCGGAGCCCCCGGATGAGCCCGACACCCCTGGGACGGGAATCACGATCACGAAGCTGGAGGAAGGTACCACCCAGGGCCTGGAGGGGGCCGTGTTCAAAATCACTGCCCCGGACGGCTCCACCGTAGGCAGTACCTATACCACCGGGCCGGACGGGACCGTGACCGTCCAGCTGAACCAGACTGGCCACTTCACCGTGGAGGAGCTCACCCCGCCGAAATGGTATGTGAAAGGGGAAAACAGCACCCAGCACGTCAATGTGACAGCAGGGCAGATGGAAGAACTGACCTTCACCAACAAGCCTTACGGCAATCTTCGGGTGGAGAAGTACAGCGACACCGGCGAGCTGCTGGAGGGTGTAACCATCCAAATCAAAAATCTGGAGACTGGGGAGACCCAGTCCGGCCAGACTGGGCCGGACGGTTTCATCGAGTTCACCCAGCTGGCCCCCGGCGGCTATGAGGTGCGGGAGGTCGCCGGTATCCCCGGCTGGCAGGCTGACACGGAGACGGTCAAGACCGCCACGGTGGTATCCGGCAAGACCTCCACGGCCTATTTTGTCAACGAAGAGCTGCCCGGCCTGCGGATCACCAAGTATGACCGGCAGAGCCGGGAAAAATTGAGCGGCATTACGTTCAGTATCTGGCGGGACGGCGAGTACTTGGGCGATTATGAGACGGACAGCTCAGGAGAAATCCTGCTCACCGACTGTCAGCCGGGTACTTACCGGGTGGAGGAGAAGCAGAGCGACGACGCTCACATTACCATCACAACACCCCAAGAGGTGGAGCTGAAGGCTGGGGATGGCATCAAGGAGCTGGTTTTCTTCAACGACTTGAAGCCAGGAATCCACCTCACCAAGGTGGACAGCGCCGACCTCTCCAAACCAATCGCCAACGCCCGTTTCCGGTTTGAAGCGGTAGACGGCTCCTGGGGCCCCGAGGAATATACGACCTCGGAGGATGGGACCATTGACCTCAGCAAGCTCCCTGTGGGCGCTTATGTGGTGACGGAACTGGAGTGTCCGGGATATGTGATCGACGACGCCCAGCGGATCATCCACCTGGCCCCCAACGAAAACGCCGAATTTGTATTCACCAACAGCAAGCTGCCCTCCCTCACCCTGACCAAGACCAGTTCGGACGGCACCCCCTTGGCGGGTGTCACCTTCCGCCTGGCCAAGGTGGAGGACGGTGGACACTATCTGGACCGCACCACCGGGCCGGACGGGACCATCACCTGGGAGGGGCTGGAGCCCGGCGTCTATTCCCTGGTGGAAACCGCCACGGTGTCAGATCATATTTTGGACGCCCGGGAGCACCATGTTCAGCTTTTCCCCGGCAGGGACAGCACCATTGACCTGGAAAATGACCGCCGGCCGAATTTAACGGTGGTGAAACGGGACGCCGACAGCGGCGCTCCGATTGCAGATACCGTGTTCCTTGTGGAGGCGGCAGACGGTCACAGCGTGGATGAAATCCGCACTGGGCCGGATGGAACGGCCACGCTGGAGAACTTGCTGCCCGGCGTGTACCAAATTTCGGAAAAGTCGGTCCCGTCGCCTTACCTGATGGACGCGGAGCCCCAGCTGGTCACCCTCTATCCCAACCGGGACAGGACGGTATATTTTGAGAACCACAAGAAACCCACTCTCACCGTCCACAAAATGGACAGCATCACCGGCAGCCCCATCCAGGGAGCCAAGTTCCAGGTGTGGTACGGCTCCAACAGCACCACCACCGGCGAGCTGAACGACCTGGGGACCTACTTCACCGACGAGCGCGGCGAGATCGTGCTGGAGGGCCTGCGGGACGGCTGGTACAAGGTGACGGAGCTGGAGCCTGCCCACGGTTTCACCATCAAGGAACCCGCCACCCAGAAGGTCTACATTGAGGGAGGGGAGAGCAAATCTTTGACGTTTGAAAATGTCCCTCTCAACGCTATCGTGGTGCACAAAACGGACAGTGTTACCGGCGAGGCCCTGGGTGGGGCCACCTTCCAGCTCAGATACTTGGGCGGCGCCTCCGGCACCGGCGGCACCGTCATCGGGCAGAAAACCACCGGTGCCAACGGCATGGCCCTCTGGACTGGCCTGGAGCCGGGGGCATACATCGTGGAAGAAATTGACCCAGGGGATGGATACAGCATCCTCCAGAGCTCCGAGACGGTCTACCTTGCGGACAATGGGGAGCAGAGCGTCATCACCGTCCACTTTGAAAACCTCCCAGACGGAAATTTGTTGATCCGAAAAGTGTGCTCCGTCAATCCCAGAGTGACCCTGCCTGATGCCGAGTTCAAAATCACCTATGCGGACGGCAGCGTGATCGGGGACAGCAACGGCATCTATGTCACCGACGAAAACGGCGAAATCCGCATCGACGGCCTGGAGCCGGGCAAGAGCGTCATTGTCACGGAGACGAGAGCCCCAGACGGATACGAGATCGACACCCAATCCCAGACCATCCAAATCCAGGCGGGCCGCACCGTCTCCCTTACCTTCAAAAATGACCCCCGCGGAGCCCTGATCATCCAGAAACAGGACCGCGTGACCGGCCAGCCTCTGGCCGGAGCCCAGTTCCGCGTCACCACGGCATCCGGGTGTGAAGTGGGCCTGGATGGTGTGATCGGTGACTCCACTCTGACCCAAGCTGGGATTTTCGAGACGGATGACAATGGAGAAATCCGTATTTCCAACCTGACCCCCGGCGCCTATGTCCTGACAGAGCTCCAGGCCCCGGAGGGGTACACCATCGACAACCCCTCCACCAATGTAGTCATCGGGGAGGGCGGAGACACCCAAACGGTAGTCATCACCAATACCCCCAAGGGCGGCCTGCTCATTAAGAAGATGGACAGCGTGACCAAGGAGCCCCTGTCCGATGTGACCTTCAAGGTGACAACCGCGGACGGCGCGGTGGTGGGGACCTCCAACGGGGAGCACCGTACCGACAGCAACGGCTATATTTCCATCCCCGGTCTGGAACCGGGCGCCTATATCGTCCAGGAGATACAGGCCAAGAGCGGATACCTGCTGGACGATACCCCCAAGACTATCACTGTGAAAGACCACCAGACCTACACCCTGGAGGTATTCAACCAGCCCAAGGGCGGCCTTGTCATCAATAAGCTGGATTCCGTCACCCATGAGCCCCTGGAGGGGGTGGAGTTTACCATCACCGAGGCGGACGGCACGGTAGTGGACGATAACGGCGGCATGACCTCCAGCATGGGCCTCTACCGTACCGATGAAAAGGGCCAGATCATCATTGACGGTTTGGTGGGGACGTTTATCATCACGGAGACCAAGACCATCGAGGGCTACACCATCCATGAGGAGACCCGCACCCAAACGGTGGTCATCAATCCCAACGACACCCAGACCATCACGGTGTATAACGACCCTGTGGGCGGCGTGGAACTGGTCAAGGTCAATTCCGCCGACAAGACCCAGCGTATCCCCAATGTGACCTTTGAAATCCGGGAAATGGACGGCGGACTGGTGGACACCGTGACCACGGACCGAAACGGCCGGGTGTTCCTGTCTCTGGAGGACGGGGCCTACTACGCCGTGGAGATCGAGAGCGCGGAGGGCTTCAAGCTGGATGACACCCCCGCGTATTTCACGGTGGAGAACGGGAAAACCACCACCCTCCAGGTGGAAAACGAGGCGGTCAGCGGTATCCTGATTCACAAGACCTCCAGCGCCACCGGTGAGGACATCTATGGCGTGACGTTCCTGCTGTACGACGATACTAACACCCCAATCGGGCAGCAGACCACAGATGACCGGGGCTATGCCTGGTTCGAGAATCTGCCCGCTGGGCGCTACTATCTGCGTGAGCTGGAAAACGAGGGGTATATCCCGGACACCCAGATGAAAACTGTTTATGCCCAGAGCGGAGAGACTACCCTGGTGGAGTGGGAAAATACCCCCATTACAGGTCAGATCCAGGTGACCAAGACCGCGGCGGACTATAACTCCATGAACGGCTGGCCTGCCGGGACGCCCATCCCGAACACAGAGTTCGAGATTTACAATGCAAAGACTGGCAATTTAGTGGACACCATTCGGACGGATAAGAACGGTGTGGCAGCCTCCCGCCCTCTGCCCCTGGGCCAGTACAAAATCGTGGAATCCAAGGCAGCGGACTTCTATGGACTGGACAATACACCTATTGAAGTGGAGATCGAGTTCGCCGGACAGATCGTGAAGACAGCCATGACCAACAAGAGTCTCTACACCAACGTTTCCATCCAGAAAACCGGCTATGTGGAGGTCATGCCTGGCCAGTCCATCCGCTATGACTTCGCCAACATCGCCAACAACTCCACCACCAGTCTCACCTCCTTCTTCTGGCGGGACACCCTGCCCACCCAGGCGGTGCGGCTGGACAAAATCGTCACCGGAACCTACAACGTACCTGGAAACTATAAAATCGTGTACCAGACCAACCTGTCTAACGGGGCCTGGCGCACCCTGGCGGACAACCTGTCCACCCAGCAGAACTATGTGCTGGACGCCTCCCCCGCAGCCCTTGGACTGGCCGCCAACGAGTGCGTGACTCAGTTCATGGTCTCCTTCGGCGTGGTACCTTCCAACTTCCGGCAGGTGGAGGCGCCCCAGGTGACTTGCACGGTGCTCTCCGGACTCACCGGCGGCACCAAGTTCACCAATACCGCAGATGTGGGCGGCGTCTATGACGGCCAGTGGATCATGGCGGTCTCCCGCTGGGTGACCACGGTCTATAAGCCCTCCGAACCCCTGCCCCGCACCGGCTATTGATCTATCCATAGTTTTGAGAGGCCGCCCCATAAACGGGGCGGCCTCTTCATTTTAAAAGGAGGAATTTCTGTGAATCGAAGAAAATGGATGCTTGTGTTACTCTCAGTTTTCCTGCTGGCGGGCCTGCTCTGCGTCCCTGCTATGGCCGCCGGCGATGTAGCCGGGGCTGTAGAGCAAACCTGGACGGACGCCTCCAGCCAGATCAAGACCGTGGTGGACAGCGTCGTGTTTCCCGCTCTGAGCATGGTGATCGCCATCGCGTTCTTCGTGAAATTAGCTATGGCTTACTTTGATTATCGGAAACATGGCCAGTTTGAGTGGACGGGCCCCGCGATTCTCTTCGTCTGCCTCATCTTCATCTTGCTTGCCCCCAATTATATCTGGGGAATTGTCGGACTTTGAGGTAACACGGTATGTTTATCTGGGATTTTGCGGCCGGAACCATTCTGGACGCTCTATTGGACTGGGTTTACAGTCAGATAGTTGGGTTCTTAGGCAATTTTTTTGCGGTGATGGGCAGCATGGGAGTAGAGTTGTTCGATTTGGACTGGGTGCAGTCCATTATCCTGTTCTTCTCCCGCTTGGCCTGGGCCTTGTTTGCAGTGAGTCTGGTAGTCAGCGCTTTTGAGTGTGGGATCGAATACGCCAGCGGCCGGGCCAATATTCAGCAGACCGCTTTAAATATCTTAAAAGGATTTTTCGCGGTCTCGCTTTTTTCCACCCTGCCGGTACGGCTGTATGAGTTATCTGTCACCCTGCAAGGCACGTTTGCCGCCGGCCTTACTGGATATGGCTCCAGCATTGGGGAGGTGGGAAAGCAGATCCTGACGGAGCTGGGAGAAGCGGAGACTCTTGGGGACGTGATGAGCACCACCAGCCTGGGCCTGACCATCCTCACCAGTCCCATCATGTTTCTGTTCTGTGTGATTTTAATGGCCTACGCAGTGATTAAAGTGTTTTTCGCAAATCTGAAGCGGGGCGGTATCCTGCTGATCCAGATCGCGGTGGGGAGTCTCTATATGTTCTCCATCCCGCGGGGATACGGGGACGCCTTCGTGCAGTGGTGTAAGCAGGTCATTGGCCTGTGCCTCACCGCTTTTCTCCAATCCACCATTCTGATAGCCGGCCTTATGGTGTTTCGGGAGAATGCACTGCTTGGACTTGGTCTCATGCTGTCCGCCAACGAGGTGCCCCGGATTGCCGGAACCTTCGGCCTGGACACCACCACCCGGGCAAACATCATGTCCGCCGTCTACACCGCCCAAGCCGCAGTGAACACCACCCGGACCATCGCCCAAGCGGTAGCGAAATAAAAGGAGGAGATCATGATGAGCGTACTTACTATGGGCAGTCTCTTTGACGGCATTGGAGGATTCCCCCTCGCGGCGGTGCGCTGCGGAGTAAAGCCTCTGTGGGCCAGTGAGATCGAGCCCTTTCCCATCTCCGTGACCCAGCGGCGCTTTCCGCGGATGACGCATGTGGGAGACATCACAACACTGGATGGAGCAGCATTGCCTCCGGTGGATATCATCTGCGGAGGCAGTCCCTGCCAGGACTCAGTGTGGCCGGAGCCCGGGCCGGTTTGGCCGGCGCTCGTTCCGGCCTGTTTGCGGAACAGATCCGCGTGATTGGGGAGATGCGGAATGCAGAGAAACGCCGAGGCCGAACAGCTCTCGCTGTTCGGCCCAGATACGGAATATGGGAGAACGTCGTTGGAGCTCTCTCCAGCGGACGAGACCCCGTCACCAGAGAAAAGAGGCCGGGAGCGGACTTCCAAATCGTCCTCCAGTCTTTCCTCCAAATTGAAGAACCATACCTTCATGTTGTTAGACCTGAGACCGGGCGCTGGGAATATGCTGGGGCCGTGCTGGGAGTACGATCCTGTGTGGCTTGGGTCACTTGGGACGCTCAATACCTCGGAGTGCCCCAGCGACGTCGTAGAATCTTCCTTATCGCAGATTTTGCTGGATACAGTCCCCTCGAAATACTATTCATCCCAGACTGCCTGCAGGGGAATCCTGCGCCGGTCGGAGGAACGGGGGAAAGAATTGCCGAAGAAATTGAAAACCGCGCTGATGATCCAGGCGGGCCTTTGCTCCTTGGATGAGCTCTCGGAGCTGAATGCAGAGGCAGACAGCGATTCGTCAGATGGGCAGGGTACGGAAAACACCAAGTTTTCTGCAGGTTTCTCCGCCGGAGCTGGATCCAGCGCGGGAAGCATTGCCTACTCAGAGCAGATTGCCCCCACCTTGAAGGGCTCGGCCAGCGGAAACTGCATGCCATCCGTCCTCTGTCTCAACGACCAGGGCGGCAGCATTATGGAATGTTCCGAAAATATCTCCGGGACACTCCGGGCCCAGGAGCACGGCCACCAGCCTCTGGTGCTGTCCGAAGGGCCGGACCTCTATGAAAATCACGGGATCGACGCCAGGTACAGGGGCCCCCTTTCCGTTGCCCCCACGCTCCCGGCCCGGGCGGGGACCGGCGGCAACAATCTCAGCCTGGTGGCACAGCCAAAGCCAGCTTCGTCCAGGCAGGTCTATGCCCGCCCCAGATCCGATGCGTTTCGGGAGACCGATACAGCGGGGACCCAGAGTGCTCGGCAGAGCAAAGACGCCACAGACGTAGTTCTGGAACAGCCTTTTTTGATTCGAAGGCTTGTTCCAACCGAATGTGAACGCCTCCAGGGCTATCCGGATGGCTGGACGGATGTACCGGGCGCTTCCGACTCCGCACGCTACCGTGCCCTGGGCAACAGTGTTGCCATTCCATGCGTGGAATACATCATGCGGCGTATCACGAAAGCCTTTGGTCATTGTTTTCTGGGATGGCAGAAACAGGTCAGTTCATGGTCGTTGACTACACCCACCGCCTGGAGAAACGAGTAAATGATGGTGGTCCCTACAAAGCTCATACCTCGCCGCTTCAGATCCTTTGAGATCCGGTCAGACAGATCTGTGTGAGTGTGAAATACATCATCTGTATTCACAATGACCTCACCTTCGGTAAAGCTCCATAGGTATCGGTCAAAGGAGCCAAACTCTTCCTGAATTGCAAGAAATATCTTTGCATTCTGGATCGAGGCCAAAATCTTGCGGCGGTTGCGGACGATCCCCACATCGGCCATCAAGCTCTCCACCTTCTCTGGCCCATATTGGGCGACTGCGGCTGGGTCAAAGCGGTCAAAGGCCCTGCGGAAGGCTTCCCGCTTTTTCAAAATCGTCAGCCAGGAGAGTCCGGCCTGGAACCCTTCCAGAATCAGCATTTCAAAGAGCTTTTGGTCGTCATGCTCCAGCCGCCCCCACTCGCGGTCGTGATAGGCGATGTAGAGCTCAGAGTTTGGATCTGCCCAGCGGCATCGCTTCATATGCTCCCCCTCCAAAATGATAGTAAGCTGTCTTTATTATACATACGGGGTACCGATCACGCCACCGCAATTCGAGAAAATAGCTTGTCCATTCCGCTTGCTTTCTTCCGATTTTCTTAGTGGGTTTGGTACTAGCATTTCCATCTCTATTTTAGTATTGTTTGTGCTGCAAGAGGAAAGGAGGATGCCTGAATGGAAGGGGGAACAAAGAATTTATGTGCACAAATCCCTATAAACCTGCATCGCAAAGTCCGGGAACAACAGGAACAGTCCGGCAAGAGCCTGGGCGAGTATATGACCTGGCTCATTACGACATTTTATCAATCCGAGGAGGAACAGAAGATGACAAATGCAGAAACCAGAACCGTAGCCTTTCAGGTACCGGCAGAACTGTTCGAGGAATTTAAGGACTATCTCCAGCGCCGCGGTATGAAGCAGAAGGAGTTCTTCCTCTCCTGCATCCAGAGTGCCCTGGCGGACGAGGAGCCTGCGGATGGTGCCGGGCAGGAGACTGAGGCGGTACAGGATGAGCCTCAGGGAGAGGACAAATAAAAAGTCGGACTTGCACGCCGCTGGACCATCCAGCGGCGTTTTTCCATTTCGGGAGGGAATTTTATTGTTTATCTATCCGGAAAATTTGAAGGCCAAACCCATGCTATGGCTGTGGCTTCTGCGGGACGTCGCCATTCTGGGCGTCTGCCTGATCCTGTCTTTCTTTGCACTGGCCCAGGGGATCGGCATGGCCCCGCTGGTGATCACCACCCTGTACGCCTTCCTGTCCATCCAGGTGGACGGCTCCAGCATTCTGGACTTTCTGGAGCGGGCGGTGTGCTTTCTCTTTCTGCGGCAGCAATCTTACGAATGGGGGTTGAACGAATGAACCGAACACAGAAAAAACTGCTGAAACAGCAGCAGACCACCCGGCAGCTCATGGGGATCCGGCGGGTCAACGCCCACGGCGTGTCGGTGAGCGGCGGGGAGCTGGTTTTCTTCCTGATTGACCCAGACAATCTCTCCGTCTTATCTGTGGAGGCGGTCCGTCTGCGGGTGCAGGCGTTCACGGCGTTGCTCAAGGCAAAGCCGGACCTGGAGCTGCTGGCCCTGGACTCCCAGGAGACCTTTGGGCAGAACCGGGAATTCTACCGCACCCGCCTGGAGGAGGAGACGAACCCGGCCCTGCGGGAACTGCTGCGCCAGGATTTGGAGCACCTGGACACCATTCAGTCCGCCTCTGCCTCCGCCCGGGAGTTTGTCCTCGTCCAGCGGATGGACGAGAAGTCGGCGGCGGATGAGAGCGGCCTGCGGCAGACGGAGAAGGCCCTCTCCGGCCACGGCCTCTCCCTGCGCCTGGCGGAGGAGGCGGACGTGAAGCGGCTGCTGTCGGTCTACTACCGCCAGGAGCTTCTGACCGAGGCCCCGGAGGATGTGGATGGAGAGAGGGCGGTGACAGCACATGGCTAAGAATCAAAAGCAGAAAAAGAAACCGGCTGCGGAAGCGGCTCCCCCCAGGCCCAAGGAGTTCCTGGACCTGATTGCCCCGGCGGCGGTGAAGTTCAACACGGATCACTATATTTTGGGCGGGACCTACCGCTCGGTCATGGCCCTGCGGGCCTACCCGCCCATCACGGAGGAACTGGCCCTCCTCCGGCGGCTGGGCGAGATGGAGGGCGTCACCCTGCATCTGTCCTCGCGGGAAGTCACCGCCGCCGAGGAGAATGCCATTCTACATGCCGCTGCCAATAAGACCCGCATGGAGCGGAGCAACCTAAACAACATGAAGCAGAGCGTCACGGCGGAGGCCAAGCTCCAGGACACGGAAGAACTCATCCGGGGCCTGCGCCGGAATCAGGAGCCGCTGGTCCACTGCGCGGTATTTTTGGAGCTCTCTGCCAAATCTCTGGACGGGCTGCGGGGCCTGAAGGACGCGGTTCAAGCTGTCCTCCTCCGCTCCAAGCTCTCCGCGGACCCGCTGCTCCTGCGTCAGCGGGAGGGGTTTCTTTCCGTCAATCCGGCGGGAAAGAATACCTTCGGCTCCTTTGCCGAGCGGGTGCTCCCCGCCTCCAGCGCGGCCAATCTGTACCCCATCAGCTACTCCGGCAAGACCGACCCCAGGGGATTTTACATTGGCCGGGATAAGTACGGAACCAACATTATTCTGGACCTGGACCGGCGAGCCCCGGACAAGACCAACGGCAGCGCTATCATCCTGGGCAACTCCGGCCAGGGCAAGAGTTTCCTGCTGAAGCTCCTGCTGTGCAACGTGGCCTTAGCGGGAAAATCGGTCATTTCCCTGGACTCGGAGCATGAGATGGAGGAGCTGTGCGGAAACCTGGGCGGCTGCTTCCTGGACTTTCTCAGCGGCCAGTACCGCATCAACCTGCTGGAGCCCAGGCGGTGGGACGACGGGAGCGATCCGGATGACCCGGAGGAGCCCGCGGCCTTTCGCGGGACCCTCCTGGCCCAACACATCTCCTTCCTGCGGGACATCTTCCGGGTCTATAAGGACTTCGACACGCCGCACATCGACGCCCTGGAGCTGATGATTGAGCGGCTGTATCAGAGCTGGGGAATTACCGACAAGACGGACTTCTCGAAGATGGCTCCGTCCGACTACCCCACCCTCTCCGACCTGTATGACGTCATTGAGGCAGCCTATCAGCACTATGAGCAGGAGACGAAACTCCAGCTCTACCCCAGGGAGATGCTCCGGGACCTGCTGCTGGGCCTCCACTCCATGTGCAAGGGGGCGGATTCCAGATTTTTTAATGGCCACACGAATATCTCCTCCAGCCGGTTCCTGGTGTTCTGTGTAAAGGGCCTGGACAACGTGGCCCAGAACCTGCGGGACACCCTGCTGTTTACCGTCCTCTCCTATATGTCCGACCAGCTGCTTACCGCCGGAAATACCGTGGCCGCCATCGATGAGCTCTACCTATGGCTCACAAATCCCACCGCGGTGACCTACATCCGAAACTGCCTGAAGCGGGTGCGGAAGAAGGAGTCCTCCCTGATTCTGGCTAGTCAAAATTTGGAAGATTTTGACCAGCCCGGCATCCGGGAACTCACCCGGCCTCTGTTTGCCATCCCAACCCATCAGTTTCTGTTCAACCCCGGAGCTATTGACGGTCGGTTCTACATGGACAATCTGCAGCTGGAGAAATTCGAGTACGAACTGGTATGTCAGGCCCAGAAGGGAAACTGCCTCTACAAGTGCGGCAAGGAGCGCTATCTGCTCCAGGTCATCGCGCCCAAGCACAAGCGCGCGCTGTTTGGAACGGCGGGAGGCGTATGACGGTAGTGGGCTACGGAGGTGGGACGGACTCCACCGCTATGCTGGTGGGTCTTTGGCAGCGGCAGGTCCCGGTGGACCTGATCCTCTTTGCGGACCCTGGCGGAGAACAGCCTCACACCTACGAATACCTGGAGATCATGGAGCGCTGGCTGCTGGAGCGCGGGATGCCGCCCATTACCAGGGTGTGGTACACGACAAAGGACGGAGAGCGGCTGACTTTGGAGCAGGAGTGCCTGCGGTCCGGAAGTTTGCCCTCCATCGCCTACGGCCACAAAAAGTGCTCCTTGAAACACAAGGTGACGCCCCAGGAAAAGTTCTGCAACCACCACCCCGGCTGCCGGGACGCCTGGGCAAAGGGCGAGAAGGTGGTGAAGCTGATCGGCTACGACGCTGGGGAGGAGCGCCGGCGCGTCAAAGCGCTGCCCCATGACCTCCAGGATCCGAAATACCGGAAGGAGTATCCCCTCATGGATTGGGGGTGGGATCGCGGCGACTGCGTCCAAGCTATTCAGAGCGCGGGCCTGCCTCTGCCCGGGAAGTCCTCCTGTTTTTTCTGCCCGTCCATGAAACCCCGGGAGATCCGTACCCTGTACCACCAATATCCGGAACTGCTGGAACGGGCTCTGGCCATTGAGGACAATGCCAGGCCGAATCTGCGGACCGTGCGAGGCCTGGGCCGGGATTTTGCCTGGCGGGATTTTATTCTGGCGGACGAGGCGCAGCTCACGCTCCCCGAGGCCTTCTCCTCGGACGACCTGCCCTGTTCCTGCTCTGTGAGCGGTTAAAAATATAAGGACTTGTGCCGGGAGTGTCCCGGCTTTCTTTTTTACAAACAGTAGGAGGAGGCAAAAAACTATGAAGCAATTCCATAAATGGCTGGCGCTCCCTGGAGCGGCCGCAGTGCTCTGTCTGCAGTTGGCGATGGGCGCCGCCGCGGCGGAACCGTCTGTGTTCCGGGATGTAGAGCCAGCCTCTCCTTGGTACGACGGCGTCGTCTTCGCTGTGGAGCACGGGATCTCCCAGGGGACCGGGGAGGACACCTTCTCGCCGGATGATCCCATCACCATCCGGCAGTGGGCGGTGATGCTCTGCCGCGCCTATGGACTGGACGTGGAAACGCCCCCGGATACACCCTTTGGCGAGGCGGAACTGTCCCAGGCCTATCGGGAGGGATGGCTGGATATGGACGCGATGCTCCGCCCGGATACCGGGATGTGCCGCTCCGCAGTGTACGCCAGCGCCTTTGCGGCGGAGGATGTTCCGGTCTACCCCTATGAGTTCTACGAAGACGGAGTGCCGCTGACTGCGGCGGAAAACTACATCCGGGTCGGCTGGGAAAACGGACTGTGCGGCGAGAATACGGAACCGCTGGAGCTGGTCACCCGGGGAGAGGCTGTGCAGCTTCTGTATCAGATCTATGAAAACGGCCTTCAGGCAGAAGTTCCGGACGTGGTAGAGACCTGGAGTGTTCACAACCCAGATGAAGCGGACCTGGGACCGTATCTGCGCGAGATCCAGAAAGTACCCGAGTCTATTCTGGACGAGTACATCCAGAGGGACTGGTTCTTCCATGTGGACAGCCGGGCGGTGGACGCCCTGGGAGATGAGCTGGGGATGTCCTGCACGGGGTTTACCAACTATCAGCAGAAAAAGATCTGCGCAAAGGTTCCCGCATGCGTGGTCCATGAGTTTGGACACTTCTATCATCAGACGCTTGGCTTTCCCGCGGAGGTTGACCGTCTATACCGCCAGGAGGCGGAGCCTGCCAGCAAGGTGCTGGGAGAGTACTCAGCGGAAAATTCCCATGAGTATTTTGCGGAGTTCTTCGAGTACTGGACCGACTGGAACGGCGACGAGATGCGGATGGACGCGCTGGAGGATGCGGCGCCTGAGACCTACGCCTACTTCCTGACGCTGGAGGAGTTAGGGGCATGAGCGCTGCTGGAATGTTGACCAGAACAGTGCTCCTGTCCCTGACCGATGAAAGCGGCCGCAGGAAAATCGGCTGGGTGCTGGCGGCGATTTTCTCCCCAGTTATTCTGGTAGTCGCTCTGCTGTGCTGTCTTCTGGGCGGAACTTCGGAGCACAACACCAGCATGGTGGAGCTGTGCTTCCACGGCGGGGCTCTGCCGGAGAGCGTCCCAGCGGAGTACCGAACCTACATGGAAGACATGCAGTCCAGTTTCTCCAAGCTGGATGTGCTGACAGAGGAAATCAACCGCATGACAGAGGGGGACGAGCGTCTTGATGATACCCGAGTCAAGGCGATTTTTTATGCCCTGTTCTTTGGCACAGATGCTCCAGAGAGCCGGGCGGATCAGGATTTCGTGGACTGCTTCGTCACCTATGAGGAGCGCACCCGTACCGTAACCGTGACGGATAAGGACGGGAACGAAGTGGAGCAGGAGGAGACCTACACGGTGGCTGTCCCAATCACAGACCTGGAAACTATTTGGAGCAATGTCTCTGCAGAAACAGGGCTCACGATTTCAGCAGAGCAGAAGCGAAACGCGGACAGCATTTACAATCTGGTGCTCTACGGTTCCTCCACTGGAATGGAGGGGTGGATTCCAGGCGCAGATGTTCCTTACATCGGCGCGGACGGATTCTGCTCCCCCATCGGTTCCGGGTGGCAGAGCCGGGTCACCTCTGAATTCGGTTACCGCAAAGATCCGTTCACCGGGGAGACAAGAGGGCACACCGGCATGGACCTGTCCGTGCCCACCGGCACACCAGTCCGAGCGGCGCTGTCCGGCACAGTCACCGTGTCCCAGTACAACAGCAGCTACGGCTACTACGTGGTGGTGGACCACGGCAACGGCCTGTCTACTCTGTACGCCCACAACTCCAAGCTGCTGGCCCGGGTTGGACAGACGGTAGAGGCAGGAGATGTGGTTTCTCTGTCTGGTTCCACCGGCCGCTCTACTGGTCCCCACCTGCACTTCGAGGTGCGTGTCAACGGAGAACGCACGAACCCGCGGTACTATCTGCCCACATGATTGGAGGAGGAAACAAACGTGGAGTATATGGAAGAAACAGCGCTCCAAAAGGAGCCGGAGATCACGGTCCTAAAAGTGGAACCTGGTAAGGAGCCGGAGGAGGTGACCATCCCAAATACACTGGAGGCCATGCAGGAAATGGTGGGTGGTTTCATTGAGATCGTCTACCTGGACGGCGTCTGTCTGGTGTGCAATGAGGAGGGCAAGCTCATGGGTCTGGAGGGCAACCGCCGGGTAGGCCGGGACATCATCTCCGGTACGTTTTTCCTGGCAGGGGATACGGACTACGGCGAGTTCTGTTCCCTCACCCAGGAACAGCTGGATCAGTTCTCCCAGCGCTTTGCTCAGCCGGAGACCTTCCGCCCGGAGGAACTGGAAAACGCGTTCTGGATAGAGTTCCACACATTCTGAAGGAGTATGAGATGGAGAAAATCGAACTGAAGGTGTCAATGGAACCGGAGCGGCTGGACGCGCTCCGGTATTTTCTGCAGAAGCAGCAGAAGGGCTCGCCCCAGAAGGAGCTGGAACGAGCCCTGGAGGAGCTGTATGAGACCTATGTCCCCGCGGACACCCGCGCCTACCTGGACAGCAGGTGCCGGCCGGCTGCGGCACGGCCCAGGCCGAAACGTCCAGCACGGAGTTCGCAGGCCAAGAGTACGGCCGCGCCTGCGGCCAATGGCCAGGGGCAGGACGGAGAGCAGCCGTGAGAAAGGAGCCCCCTTGGTGGCCGCGTCCGCCTCCGTGTGCCCCGCTGTTCCGGGAGGCCGGGTGGGATACCCACGGCGGATAGGAGGCCCTGTTGGGCGGATTTCCGCAAATTTCCCCGGGTTTGGCGGCGTTCGATTTTAGTACGAGGATAAAGGGAGGTGGTCGCAAGCGACCGCCTCCCACCCACAAAGCCCCGCAGTGCGGGGCTTTCCCGGATTTGGCCTAGGTGGTCGGAATCACAGGCTTCTGCGGTTTTAGGTGGTCGTTAACCCCTGAATCTGCGGTGTGGCAAGGGGTTGCGCTGTGTCACGGTCATAAAAACGGCCAAACGCGAGACCGGGAGATTTTCTCCTGATCTCGCGTTCTATCCTTACTCTACTCCTGTCTGAATGGCCTGCAGTTCGCTCAGCAGTTCCGGCAGATCCATCTGGATCGTATCCCACACGATGTTCATATTCACGCCGGAGTACCCATGCACGATCCGGTTGCGCATGCCGTACAGCTGCGGCCACGGGATTGTGGTGAGCTGCGCTTTGACTTCATCACTGAGCGACTCCTTCGCCAGCTCGCCGATCTGCATGAGGTTAAACACCGTAGCTTCCACCCGCATGGAGTTGCTCTGAAACTCCTGAAAACTTTGGATACCTTCGCAGTAGCGCAGGATGGATTCGATGTGTCCCTGGATCTTGCGCAGAACGATTTGGTCCTTATTGTTCAAACAGAGCCACCCCGCTTCTCTGAATCTCCCGCTCAATCTCAGATCCCTTCTCAATTTGGGTCACGTCGATCAGGTCCACCGGCGTCTCCAGAGCCTCGCTCACCCGCTCCAGCAAACCAAAAAACGCCAAGCCGCGCAGGCCGCTGTCCACCAGCAGGTCTACATCGCTGCGCGAGGTTGCGCCCCCCTTGGCATAAGAGCCGAACAGGGTTGCTTTCTTCACTCCGTGCTCACGAAAGATGGGCGAAAGTACGGTCTGCAGTTCTGGCACCGTGTAGATTTTACTCACAGAAGACACCTCCCGATGCACTACTTGGTATCTCTATTGTACCCCACCCTCAACCACTCTTCAAGAAATTTTTGAATGGAGGCAGCAGATATGTCGGAAGAAAACAAAAAGAGGACCGCGGTTTGGTTGTCTCCCGGTGTGATCCGCCGCATGGACAGCTGGCTGGAGGAGGACAACTGCAGCACCCGCAGTGAGTTCATTGAAAAAGCCCTACGATTCTACATGGGCTACCTGGCCACCGAGGACACCTCGGAGTATCTGTCCCAGGCCCTGGTGGATACGCTCCAGGGAATCGTGGCGGACAACTCCAACCGGCTGCGCACCATGATCTTCAAATGGTGTGTGGAGCTGAACATGATGGGACACACCATCGCCGCTCATTTCCGCGCCGACCCCATCAACCGGCGGGAGCTGCGCGCCTACGCGGTGGACGAGGTGAAGCGCACCAACGGGCAGATCAGCTTTGACCGCGCGCTGGACCAGCAGCGGCGGCTCTTGGATGATGGCCTATGAGCCGCATTCGTTTCATGTCTCCCTACCTAAAGGGAAGTCGGGACGCGGCCAAACTGGCCAACCGAACCCGGTATGTGGCGACCCGCCCCGGTGTGGAAGTGCTCCCGGAGGAGCACGGAGACCGGCCTGCCACAAAAAAGCAGCAGGAGTACATCCGACGGCTCCTTCGGGATTTCCCAGACGCTCAGGAGTTGCTGGAGTATGAGGACTACCAGTCCAACCCTACCAGGAAAACCGCCTCCGTCTTTATCCAGCAGGTGCGGGAGGATTTTGTGGAGGCCATGAGTCAGCGTGAGAACTATCTGGACTATGTGGCACACCGTCCCGGCGTAGAGCTCCAGGGGGAGCACGGCCTCTGGGGGCCGGGCGGCAAGGTGCAGAACCTCTCCCAAGCGATTCGGGAGGTGGCGGATCACACAGGAAATGTGTGGACGCCGGTGGTCGCCATCCGCCGGGAGGACGCGGAGCGGCTGAGCTACGACACGGCGGAGAACTGGCGCGCACTGGTCAATGCCTGCCTCCCGGACATCGCAAAGGGGTATAAAATCTCGCCGGACCACCTGCGTTGGTACGCCGCCTTCCACGGGAAGGAGCAAAGCGTCCACATCCATATGGTGGTGTTCTCCACAGATCCCAAGGAGGGATACCTGACCAAACAGGGCATCCAGCAGGTCAAGTCCGCCTTCGCCCGGAGAATCTTCCGGGATGACCTGTTCCATGTCTACGAGCAGAAGACAGAGTATCGGGCATCCACTCAGCGGGAGGCACGGCTGGCGATGGAGGAGCTGATCCGGCAAATGCGGAACGGTGATAAAGACGATCCGCGTTTGGAACAGCTAACCACTGCGCTCGCTCTGCGGCTCCAAACCACAAAGGGCAAAAAGGTGTACGGCTATCTGCCGCCCAAGACGAAGGCCATCGTGGATGAGATCGTAGACGAGCTGGCCAAGGATGAGCGTGTAGCCGCCGCCTACGATTTGTGGTATCAGATGCAGGAGGAGATCTGCCGCACCTATTCTGAACAGCCGCCCAGGCGCGTGCCGCTCTCCCAGCAGAAAGAATTCAAGGCGGTGCGCAACATGGTGATCCAGGAGGCTCTGCGGCTGTCGCAGACCGAGGCAATTTCTGATGATCTTTCGCAGGAGCGAGCGGAGATACCAAATGCCTCTGAACCGCTAAACACTCAACTTGACGGGAACCAGGCAGAGACACCGAAGAAGGATGACTCCATCCGTCCTGCTGCGCCGGAGCGCTCCAAGCCCTCAGGACAGGAAAAAGGACCTGCTGTGGCTGCGGCAGTCTCCCGGATGTTCTACCATATGGGCAGGATCTTTGAGGATCGCTGTCTGACGGACACCATGCAGCGCGGCCTTCAAATCGACCGCAAACGCCGGCGGCAGCTTTTGGAAAAGAAAATGGCCATGGGCCATAAGGCCGATGACCATGAGAATGAGGAAATTCAATTAAAATGATAGCGATGCGAGGTGTGTCTATGGGAACCTTTATTTACTTTACAGAAAATCAGAAACGCCAGGCCAACGAGGTGGATCTGGCTGAGTTCCTGCGGCGGCAGGGGGAAAAGCTCCTTCCATCCGGCCGGGACTATCGGCTGGATTCCGACCACAGTGTGACCATCCGAGGCAGCGAGTGGTTTGACCACGAGAACCAGACCGGCGGCCACGCCATTGATTTCGTCCGAACACACTACGGAATGACTTTCCCGGAGGCGGTGACGATGCTCCTGGGCGGGGAGCAAGGACAGTGCTATCCACAGGCAAGGGAGAAAACCCCACCGTCTTCTAGACCGTTTGCGCTGCCTCCCGCCAACCGGGATATGCGCCGGGTGTACGCCTACCTGATGAAGCACCGGCATATTGACCGGGATGTGATCACACACTTCGCCCGGGCAGGGGTGCTCTACGAAGATGAAACATACCACAACGTGGTGTTTGTCGGTAAGGATGAGACCGGCACTGCCCGCCATGCTCACAAGCGGAGCGCCAACAGCACTGGAAAGGCATTCCGGCAGAACGTAGAGGGCAGCGATCCCCGATACAGCTTCCACCACTTGGGCAGAGACGGATGCCTGTTTGTATTTGAGGCGCCCATTGACCTTCTGTCGTATCTCTCCCTCTACCCAGAGGAGTGGAACGAACACAGCTATGTGGCCTGCTGCGGAACGTCTCCCATTCCGGTGTTGACTATGCTCCAGAGGATGAAAACGCCCCAGGCGGTGTACCTGTGCCTGGACAATGACCGGGCAGGCCATGAGGCCAGTTTGCGGATGGCGGAACAGATAGGGGAGCAGTTCCATATCGCCTCAGACCGTCTGATTCCGGAGCGGAAGGACTGGAATGACGATCTGTGTGTGCTGCGGGAAGCGCCAAAACAAGACCTGGCAATGGGAATGAGGTGATGCGATGCAGGACAATATATGGCCGCTGATTTTGTTTGCCGCGGCTGCGATCCTTGTAATCGGTGGACTGGCCATGCTCTCCCAGCACTACACACTGGACAACATCAAGAGCCGCACGGTAGGAGATGGTCAGTATGGAACCGCACGCTGGGCGACTCCGAAGGAGATCTCCAAAACTTATCAGAACATTCCGTTCACGCCGCAAGTGTGGAGAAATGGTAAGCAGCGTCCCCAAGCCCAGGGGCTGGTCCTTGGTTCTGTCGGAAAGCCGCCTGTGCCGCCGGAGCTGCATTTGTTTGGCAGGACCATTCACCCGCCGTTCCCCAAACGGCTCTGGGTGCGCCAAACAATCCACGCTCTGGTGGACTGCGACGACATCCACTGCCTGATGATAGGGGCCAGCGGCGTTGGCAAGACCGCCTTCTTCCTGTATCCCAACCTGGAGTATGCCTGTGCCAGCGGAATGAGTATTTTCGCCCTGGATACAAAAGGGGACTTGGCCAGAAATTATGGTACTATTGCGGAAAAATACTACGGCTATAGGGTTTCGGTCATCGACCTGCGGAATCCCATGCATTCTGACGGATACAATTTGCTGACCCTGATTAATCACTACATGGACCTATTCCGGGAATTTCCGAACGCGATAGACTATGCGGCAGCGGCAGAGAAGTACACCAAGATCCTGGCCAAATCCATCATCAACCCCTCGGGTGACGCAGCTCAGTACGGGGAAAACAGCTATTTCTACGAAGCGGCTGAGGGCCTGATGGCCTCGGTCACACTGCTGCTGGCCCAGTATCTGCCGCCGGGCAAAGACGAGCCAGATGTCCGCCACATTGTATCTGTGTTCAAGTTGATCCAGGATCTCCTGGCCCCCGATCCCAGAAGCCGTGGAAGGAATGGTTTCCAGGCGCTGATGAGCCTCCTTCCGGATGACCACAAGGCCCGGATGCTGGCTGCCTCTGCCCTGCACACATCGGATCAGGCTATGGCCTCTGTCATGTCTACGGTATTGTCCCGACTGAACGCATTCCTGGATACGGAGTTGGAGCAGGTGCTCTGCTTTGATAGCTCCATAGATGCAGAGACCTTTGCCTCACAGAAGTGTATTATCTTTCTGGTCTTACCCGAGGAGGACAGCACCAAGAACTTCATGGCCGGTCTTTTGATCCAAAATTTGAGCCGGGAATTATTCACCGTGGCGGAAAAACGCGGCGGCAAATTGACCAATCGGGTTGTATTTCTGTGTGACGAGTTTGGCACGATGCCGCCCTTTGATGTGCTGTCTCTGTTTTCTGCCGGACGCTCCCGAAGATTGACCATGGTGCCCATTATTCAATCTCTGGCCCAGCTGGAAAAGAATTATGGCGCGACTTGTTAGCCAACAACCACTATTCTATAGGGATAATCCTATAGGCGACAGACCGTATAGTGTGAAAATGGCTGGGCAAAGTAATTTGCCTAACTGTAACCTTGATAGATGGAATGAGGGGGTAACGCCCTGAAACGTCTACTCTGATACTCCGATTGGCGTTGCAAGGCAGCACTTGCAGAGTCAAAAGCTCGGTGAAGTCGGCTGAATGCACTCGCTGTATCGACAACAATCATTATTGTATCGTTATGGCAAAAGCAAGCCAGAGGTGGCTGTGGGTGTTAGGCCGGGGGTCTACAAAATGCCTATGGTGAGAATGAATGAAAATTCTGACGAATATCCGAATGTACGGGTCTACATTTTTAGAAAGTCGAAAAGGCTTTTGAGCAATTTGCTCGTGTGTGGGGTAAAGTAAAAATCGTAGTTATGAAATACCCTATTTCGTTACAGGCGGAAGTAAGCACACAGGCTCACAGGGTACACCTAAGGGCATATATGCAAAGATAGAGGTTACGGAACAAGGGAAGGTTAGAACACAAAAAATGAGTGCTGTCTCGGTGTTAGCAGGGAAACTCTATGACATAACCTGCTTTTATCTAACTGAAAGCGGTGGCACGACTGATGAAGTTGTTGTAATGACAATAGAGGAACAGCCACCAGTCAAATCTGAAGAAAGGCAAATAAAGCTACATTAAACAAGGTTCTCTTACGACTAAAAGATGCAGTAGCTCCCAAGATCGGAGTGAAACAGACTTGTTTGTAAAACACAAGAAGAAACAGAGCTTACGAAACAATGAATATTTCGATATGCAGAATGTTTTCGATAAATTGTATCAGCAATCCCTAAAGGGCAAGCGGTTCACAAATCTGCTTGATATAATCACAGCGGAAAACAACATTCTGCTCGCATACAGAAATATAAAAAGCAACAAGGGAAGTAGGACAAGCGGAGTAGACAAAAGAAATATCTCCAGCATAAATAATACCGATGTTTCAGCATTGGTAGAAAAGTGCAATTGATGTTTCAGAATTACAGGCCGCAAAAAGTCAAACGGGTTGAAATCCCCAAAAAAGACGGCAGCGGCAGAGTTCGTCCACTTGGAATCCCTACAATACGTGACCGGCTCATCCAACAATGTATCCTGCAAGTGTTAGAGCCTATCTGTGAGGCAAAATTCAGTGACAACAGCTATGGGTTCAGGCCTAACCGAAGCTGTGAAAACGCAATATCGAAAGCCATGCATTGTATGCAGCAAAAACATCTTCATTATTGTGTGGATATTGATATAAAGGGCTTTTTCGATAATGTGAATCACGCAAAACTGCTGAAACAAATGTGGGCATTAGGCATACAGGATAAGAATCTGCTTTGTATCATCTCAAAGATCCTCAACAGCGAGATAATTCTGCCTGATGGACAAGTTATCCAAAGTACAAAGGGTACCCCCCAAGGAGGAATTATCAGTCCCCTGCTCTCCAATATCGTCCTAAACGAGCTGGACAGATGGATTGAAAATCAGTGGTGTACCAAGGATATAAAAGAGGTTACACCCTCGTTTAATTCCAACGGCAAACGGAAAAGGACAAATGAGTATGCAAGCATGAGGAGCCGTACAAAGCTGAAAGAAATGCATATTGTCAGATATGCTGATGACTTCAAAATTTTTACCAGAGACTACCAGACCGCCAAAAGAATATTTGAAGCGGTGAAGTTATGGTTAAAAGAACGATTAGACCTTGACATAAGTCCAGAAAAATCCAGGATTACAAATCTGGAGCGAAACTACACTGTATTCCTGGGGTTCAAATTAAAGGTAACACCTAAAGGTAAGAAAATGGTGGTCAAAAGCTATATGTCTGACAAAGCCAAGCGGTCAGCTACCAATACCCTTGTGGAGCAAGTGAAAAAATTTAAAAATACAAAAAATATTGGCTATGAGATATGGTTATACAACAGCAAAGTGATAGGGCTTCACAATTACTATCAAATAGCCACACACTGCAACATTGATTTTAGAAGTATTGCATTTGTCGTAAGCAGAGCCTTGAAACACAGCATCAAGTTAAGACGAGCAGGAAAAACAAGCGGGTATATCAATGAAAAGTATGGAAAAAGTAAGCAGCTCCGATTTGTAGGACAAACGCCAGTTGTGCCGATTGGGTATATTCAAAATCGAGTGCCGCTTGATAAACGAGTGGCCGTTAATAGCTATACAGCGGAAGGTCGGCTTCTAATCCATAAAGCCCTTTCTGGTGTAAACATGGCAACTATGCGGTGGCTGATGGAGAGTACATTCAAAGGCCAGAGGGCTGAACTCTACAACAATAAAATAGCACTCTACAGTGGTCAAAATGGAAAATGCTTCGTCACAGGAAAGCCGCTTGAAATCGGAGACATACATTGTCATCACAAAACGCCATACTACAAAACAAAAGATGATAGTTATAGCAATCTGGTTCTGGTAACAACTGATGTTCATCGGTTACTTCACGCCACAAAGTCCGAAACGATAAAAGCCTATATGGATATGATTGGCCCCGATAAAAAGCAGATTGCTAAAATCAATCGTCTCAGGAAAATGCTTGACCTACCCGACATTTAACTAAAAAGTTGTGTTTAGTTTCAGGTGTAGCTTAAGTTGCAAAACTCAGTTTTGATGGAACGCCGTGTGCGGGGAAACCTGCTTGCACGGTGTGGAGTGGGGGAAAAGTTGGAGATGACATCAAAGACTTACCTATCACTATGGAAAGAGGGAGCGGAAATATTGGCGGACAACTGTCAGGATACGATTTTCGGAGGCTTTGCCCCCAACTCCCAGACCGCCGAGGTGTTGTCCAAAGCCTTGGGCAACCGCACTGTGATGAGCGGCTCTGTCTCCAAAGGGAAAAATGATCCCAGCCAGTCTCTGCAGATGATGGAACGGGCGTTAATGACGCCGGATGAACTCAAGGCGCTCCCGAAGGGGGAATTTATCGTGATGAAGACCGGTACCTATCCCATGCGGACAAAGCTCCGCCTATTTTTGGAGTGGGGAATCACCTTTGAGGAACCATACCAAACTCCAGAGCGAGCCGCACGGAAAGTGACCTATGCAGGAAAGCAAGAACTGATTCATGCAATCCTGCATGATCTGAAGCAAAGGCAGCAAACAGAGTGTGTGGATGAAGAGAATTCCTCCCAAATGGTGGACTACAATACGCAGAAGCGGGAGGAGGGGCCTGCGTGAGTTTCTTTAATGCCGTATACGGCGACCAAGAGTTAAGTTCCCGGGCCAAGATGGTATGCCTCTATCTCTATGATCGGGCCAACAAAGACGGTGAAAGCTGGTACGCCATAGGCAGCATTGCTCGGGATTTACATTTGTCCCGCTCCACAGTAAAACGCGCGTTCCAGGATCTGATTCGTCTGGGATGGATCGAAAAGCGCCCCAGATACCGGGAAAATGGGGGATGCACTTCCAATCTGTACCGCATATTAAAGTGAGAATAACGTGAAAAGGCGCAGTGTTCCGCCAAGGGAACACTGCGCCTTTTTTGTGGACTAGGGGTAGGGTCAGAGTGGACCGAGCAGAAGGACTCAGGGTAAGGACTCATCATACTCAGAGAATCAGTAAAATGCTTTCTTCCTCCTTATGACATCTCCAAACATTTAATCAAAAGTCACTTTGTCCAAAAATAATATTCTGAAAGTTTTTACTTGGGATAAGTAATACCATAACAATACGCCCGGCGGACGATCCGTCCAACATATGATATTTCCGTGCTTGTCCCAAAAATATGTTTTTACTTAAGTATACTCATTTTCCGGACCCTGTATTTTCGTCACAAAGGAACAACAAATACGCTTCAGCGACACTTTTCTTTTCGAATCTATTACCAGCGATGAAGACTGATGGCTATCAGCATTAGACAAATAAGTATCATTTGACATCTAGCTATACTCTGATAGTTGGATCAACATTTTTTGAAAGGTAGGAGTTCTCATGGCTTCATGGAAAACAATTGTATTTTTGAAGACAAAGCCACGTAAGAAATCATTCAGAGAGTCTTTTACTTTTAGGGCTCCTACTGAGCAACCTCGGCTTTTCTATGATATGGTTGATCCCGATCTAAAAAACAGAACGCATATACTGAGCAACAAAATCTTGCAAGGTGTACCGTTCGTTTGAATGAGGAAAACAAGTAATTAATTTAACTTTTGAAATTGGTCGCTACTTTAAATATTTGAAAATATTTGAGTAGCGACCGATTTTACTGCCAATTAAGAAAGTCCTAGCTCATGCATTGTCAGGACTCTTCTGTCTCTATCCATTAAGCTAATCAATGAAACTTATTTGAGTCTAATTCTTGATTTTACTTGTCATAAAATAAATTAGTCTCTTTTATAGAGTTTGTCATTGGATGGAAAAACTCACGCAGTAAACAGAAAATATTTTTTGCAATGAACTCTGTGTAGTGCGATCCTTAAGATCCGAAATATACACTGACAGATCCTCCGCCGTGACACGGACCGAGGCAGACTTCCGGCTCTCCCGGATCCCGCGCTGTCCCAAGATGGTCTCCGGCCTGATCCCACCGATGAAGATACGCTCCTGAGCCTGCTCCCGCTTCATCAGCTCATACAGAGACATGATCTGTGCAGTGGATAAGGTGACCGTCCCGCCCTCCACCTGGAAGATATGAGTCTCCCGCTCCAGTTTGTTGATACCGGTTTGGCCGATGATGTCCCGGGTGACCCCCTCCGCATCCTCCATGGCCTGCTTGTCCGTGTACCGGGTATAGGAGAACACCCCTCGGGCCGTCAGCTCCTCAATGTTGGGAATGGCTGTCTCCGGCGTGGCTCCGGCCTCCAGAACGGTCCGCACCGTCTGGGACACCACCCGGTCTTCCGCCGTCCGGCGTGGGACCCGCGCCTCCCGGGCGGGCCGCTCTCCGGCGGGGATGGTCCCGTACTGCTCCGCCATCCGCTGATAGGACTCCTGCACCAGCGCCCGGATGTCCGCCTGTACGGCCTCCTCGCTCCTCCCGCCCTCCCGGGCCTCCTTCACGATCTGCCGTATCTCCTGGTCCAGCTCCCGGTCCACGGAAAAGCCCTTGCGGGATTCGCGGGTTATTCCGCCTTCTTCTCCGTCTCCTTCGGCTCGAAGTCCGGACATTGGTTGCTGAACAGAACTTTCTTGGGAATCCCGTCCGGATACGTTTTGCATTTGATCTGATTTCTCCGGGCGCACTTGTTGCACAGTTCGACCGCGTTCTTCGGAATAAAGTTGTCCAGCGCCATTTTCTGTGACCTCCTCCATATGAATAATTGTGTTTCCTCTATTGTCTACCTCTACGCTTTGGATATAAAAATAACTTTGGCGGGGGAACAAAACCTCTCGCTCAAAATTATTCCCGACTCCCTCCAAGTCCCTTCCAGTATGGCTCTCAATAATTTGCGTAACAGTCGGTTCTCCATCGACCGGATATCCGCTCTCACTGACTGATGATGATGTATACGCACTATAACCAACAATCTCTCCTGCCTCATGCTCCGCTAAAAATGCCTCCAGTACCTCCTGCCCCTCCATATCGAAGCTCAGTCGGCGGTACACCGTCCCATCGTGTAGGGGCATCTTCTCCAGTGCGGTGTCCAACTGATCCACAAACTGTTGCTCCATTTCGGTCAGCGAAACGCCGTCTCGCAGTTTTGCATTGATCTGATAGCTCTCGCCGCTTTTATACCGCAGCAGCGCGCCTTCTTCTTCCTTCGTCAAATCCTTCCTGGAATATCTGCTTCTCGCTGTCCTGCTCCGGTTCTCCTCTACCAGGGTCTCCCATGCCGATTGCACCGCGTCGAAGTCCCGGAACATGGGGCGCAGCATGGTCTCATTGGTCCCCTCGTGAATATCGCCGCTGATGTAGGCGAAAATTTCCTCCATGAGCTGGTCAAACTGCCCCTGGTTGGAGAGATCCACTTCTCCTTGGAACATGACCCTGCTGATACTGGACTGATATTCCTGGAATGCCTCGCTGGTAAAGTCCAGATTTTCCAACACAGTTTCGGTGTAGGAGTCCCGTCCGTCCAGGCCCTTCCAGAAGTTGAAAGCCTCGTGGCCCGCCACATTTTTCGGAGGCAGGGTAATACTGTTGTCGATTGCAATGCGACCAACGGATAAGGTTGTGGCCTGCGGGCTTTTCAGTACAACTGTTGTGGTACCGTTATTTTTGAGCACCGCCCCCTCCTTTACGAAGCAAGGGACGCCAAGCCGCTCTAGTTCTGCTTGAACCTGTCTGGCAGCTTCTCCGGCAGATCGCACTCCACGATACCCGTATCTCGTGTCCGCTCCTGCCAGGACTTGATAGCCTTCTTCCAGGCATCTGCGCTCAAATTCTGCTCCGGTTTCTTCTCTTGTTCTGCCATGGTCCACATCCTCCTTCAAGGAATTTCTGGTGGTTTCCATTGTACCATCGCCCTGCCGCTCCTGCAAGGTCTCCGCCCTCTTGGCCCCGGCCTCCAGGGCGGCGGACAGCTTCTCCTCGGCGGTCTGGGCCGCCTTTTTCTCCGCCCCGGTCAGCTTGCGCACCAGAGCCCGGACGTCCGCCTGTACGGCCTCCTCGCTCCTCCCGCCCTCCCGGGCCTCCTTCACGATCTTCCGGATCTCCCGGTCCAGCTCCCGGTCCACGGAAAAGCCCTTGCGGGATTCGCGGGCCTGGGCGCTCCGGTTCTCCTCTACCAGGGTCTCCCACGCCGTCCGCACCGCGTCGAAGTCCCGGAACATGGGGCGCAGGTTGGCCTCATTGGCGCCCTCGTGGATGTCTCCGCTGATGTAGGCGAAAAGCTCCTCACGCAGGCGAGCCATCTGCCTATCATCATTCAGATCTGCCTCCTCTCCGAAAAGAGTATAGGAGACTGCGGACTGATAATTCCGGAAATCATCGCTGGTAAAGTCCAGGTTGTCCTCTACGGTTTCGATATAGGCGTCCCGCCCTACCCCCGATTTCCAGAGATGAAAAGCCTCATGTCCCGCTACATTTCGCGGAGGCAGGGTGGAATTTTCGTTCACAAGGATACGGGCACGGTCTATGGTAACAGCATGGGAAACCGGCCTTTCGATGGTTTTCCCGTTGCGGTTGATCAGAATGGGGCCGCTGATGATATCGGCCTCAATTCCGAGATTGCTTATTTCCGCTTGAATCTGTCCGGCATTTTCTCTGGCAGATTCCCGATCAACCCGTCTGTATCCGTAGGCTCCAGCGGTTTCCCCTTCATAGACTGCATAACCTGCGCCAGCCGCTCGGCGTAGGAAAGCTCCTCTTGTTTCTTCTCTTGTTCTGCCATGGTCCCCGTCCTCCTTCAAGGAATATTTGCTTCTCGTTGTCCCGCCCCGGTTCTCCTCCACCAGCTGTTCCCACGCCGCCTGCACCGCGTCGAAGTCCCGGAACATGGGGCGCAGGGCGTCCTCATTGGTCCCCTCGTGAATGTCTCCGCTGATGTAGGCAAAGATCTCCTCACGCATCTTGTCCATCTGTGCGTCATTGGCCAGGTCCGCCTCGCCGCCCAGGTACGCCTCTGCAATGGGGGTCTGATATTCCCGGAACGCCTCGCTGGAAAACAGAAGATTGTCCTCCAGAATCTCGATGTAGGAATCGCGGACAGTTCCGCTTTTCCACAGGTGGAATGCCTCATGCCCTGCGATGTTGCGCGGGAACAGCGTTGCGTCCTTGCTGATAAAGATGTGGGAACGGTCAACTGTAACGGCTTGCGTCACTGCCCGCTCCTCCGTGACGCCGTTTCGGTTCCGCAGGATAGGGCCGTCCACGATGTCCGCAGAGACTCCCAGCGCCGTCAGCTCTCTTTGGGTGTCTTGTGCTTCCTGTGTAATTTCTCCATGATTTCCTCCGTCATGGGGCTGTCCAGCTCGTCGAAATCCGTAGGCAGCGGTTTCCCCTTCATAGACTGCATAACCTGCGCCAGCCGCTCGGCGTAGGAAAGCTCCTCTTGTTTCTTCTCTTGTTCT
>JABLTR010112099.1_pt1 | contig 68014 bp, 60 predicted proteins | sample 7160071 | NCBI WGS metagenome assembly JABLTR01 (sample SAMN14651230, study PRJNA627086) | human gut metagenome | isolation source: feces | host: Homo sapiens | reverse complement strand
GCCGCCTGCTGGGGCTGCGCCGCCAATACGCGGGCCCGCCGCCCAAAGTCACGCCCAGCCGTTTTTCGCCGGTTGAGGATGCGGGGCAGACCGATCTGCCCCGAACGCCAACGCTCCCCAAAACCCTCACCCCGGAGGACGCGGCCTTTCTGCGCCGGGTCATGCCTCAGCTTTTGCGCGTCCGCGCGGCCAGAACGCCGCCGACCGCCGCGCCCTGCGTGCTGACGGAGGACTGCGCCCTGGCCGCGACGGTGTTCGCCCTGTGCGGCAGACGGCTCGGCGAAGCCCGCTATATTCAGCTGGCCCAGCGGGCCGTCGGCGCGCTGACCGCGCTTTCGCCCGGCTTGCCCCCGTCGTATACGCCCGTGAGCGCACTCAACGCCCAGCTCACCTGCGGCGCGGGTGCAGCGCTGGCGCTGGCGCTGCTGACACTGGGGCAGGACGAAGCGCTGTATGCTTACCGGGAAAGCGGTCTGCGTCTGCTGGGCGCGGCGCTGCATCTGTTCATCGCCCCAAACGGCATGCCGATGCACACCCCGCAGGACTCGGCCGCCTTCTTTCCCCGCATTCCCGCGATCTTTGATTCGGAACTGCCCTCGCCCGCCGCGCTTTTGCTGCACGCGCTGGCGCTGGCCGACGGCTTCCGCCCGGAAGCGGGCTATCGCGAGGCCGCGCACACCCTTTGGGCCGCCGCCGCGCCGTATGCCCGCCAACAGCCGCTCGCCTGTGCGGGCCTGATCGACGCGGCGAATTTTACCCTTTCAGGATCGCCCGAAGCGCAGACGCGTCCACAGTGAACAGCGAGTCCTCTCCCAGAAGCACGCCGTCGCTGAGCGCTTTCTTTTCCTGCTGAAGCAGCACGATGCGTTCCTCGATGGTATCGGCGGCAATCAGATCGAACACCTGCACGCCCTTCGTCTGCCCGATCCGGTAGGCACGGTCGGTCGCCTGATTCCGCGCTGCCGTGTTCCACCAGGGGTCGTAATGAATCACGACGTCCGCGCCCGTCAGATTCAGGCCCGTTCCGCCCGCCTTGAGCGAAATCAGGAACACCGGGATGTCGCCGCTGTTAAACTGCTCGACCAGCGCCATGCGCTCAATCTTATCCGTTTCGCCCGTCAGCTTGAGCGTTTGCAGGCCCGCGTCGTGCAGCGCTTCCTCCAACAGCGCAAGCATCGAGGTGAACTGCGAAAAGATCAGCATGCGGCGCCCCTGGGCTGCCAGCCCGCCCGCCAGCTCAATCAGCTGGTCGAGCTTGCCGCTTCCGGCCGCATACTCTTCCAGACAGAGCCGCGGATCGCAGCAGAGCTGCCTCAGCCGCGTCAGCCCCGCCAGCAGCTTCATGCGTCCCTGCGGGTCGGCCAGCTCGCTTTCCGCCTCCTGCATCAGCTTTTCGGCGTAAGCGTGGTAGACTTTGGCCTGCCCCGGCGTCATCTCGCTGGTCATCACGGTTTCAATTTTCTCCGGCAGATCGTCCAGCACGTCCTGCTTCATGCGCCGCAGAATGAACGGCGCGACCATCAGATGCAGGTTTTGGCGCGCCTGCTCGTCCGCATCCTGCACAATCGGCGCTTCAAACCGTTCGCGGAAGCGCTTATAAGCATGCAGATAGCCCGGCATCAGGAAATCAAAAATCGACCAGAGTTCGCTGAGTCGATTTTCAATCGGCGTGCCCGTGAGCGCAAAGCGGTGCGCCGCTTGCAGCGTTTTGACCGCCTTGGCCGCCTGTGAGGCGGCGTTTTTGATGTTCTGCGCCTCGTCGAGCAGCACGTGGGTCATCGGTTTTCCGGCATAGGCCATCACGTCCCGGCGGAGCTGATCGTAGGAGGTCACCAAAATGCCCTCGTGCCACGCCTCAATCTGCTTTTGCCGCGCTGCCGCCGTCCCCATCAGCACTTCGCAAGGCAGGTCGGGCGCGAATTTCGCCGCCTCGCCGCGCCAGTTCAGCTGGAGCGAAGCCGGACAGACCACCAGCGCGCAGACCGCCCGTCCCTGCTCCATTTCGCGCAGCAGCAGCGCCAACGTCTGCACCGTCTTGCCAAGGCCCATGTCGTCCGCCAGAATGCCGCCAAAGCCCGCATCGCTGAGCGCGCTCAGCCACGACAGCCCCGTCTTCTGATAGGGCCGCAGTTCCGCATGAAGCGCCCTGGGCGGCTCGGCCTGCGTCTTCTGCGCCGCGCTGAGACGCTCCATCCACGTTTCCAGCGCTTTGGGCATATCCAGCGAAACGCCCTTGCGATCCGCAAGCGCCTGTTCCAGATACATCGCCCGTTCCAGCGGCATTGCGCCGCCTTTCTGCGCTTCTTCGGCGGTCATGCCTGCGCTGTCGAGCACCTGGCTGATCTGCGCCGCCTGCTCCAAAGCGTCTTCCGAAAGGAACGTGCCGTTTTTCAGCCGGACATATTTGCGCTTCTGGCGATACGCCGCATAGGCCGCGTCCAGATCCGCCTGCGTCAGCCCGCCGAGATCGGCGTGAACGAGCAGCTGCGCGCCCCGCCTGCTCATGCCGAAGGTCATCGCGCGGCTGGTCTTCACATTCATGCGCGCCAGCCGATCGGAAATCATCACTTCGCCCGCGTTTTCCAGCTCATGCAGGCGCGTCGTCAGCAGCTCGTAGCAGGCGTCATCCTCCCCGTCAAAGGCATACTCCCATTCCGCCTTTTTCTGCGGAAAAATCTGCTGTACGCGCGAAAGCAGCTGATTCTCGCGGAACGTGTCCCGGCGGATATGCGGCGCATCCTCGCCGGGATGCACCCTCGCCGCGCCATACAGCCATTCCGGACGGCACAGCAGCGCGTTTTCCTCGCCGCAGTCGATGTAAAAGCGCGCCGTCATCTCCATCGGGGTGTGCTTCTGCACCAGCTCACGCCCCCTGACCACCGTCGCCCGCGCGGGCGCAATGATCTGCGAACAGACGGGCGCAATCTGCTTTTTCGGAATGACGAGGCCGTCCGGGCGTTCCGCCGCGCTCTTCAGCAGCGCCGCAATCCGGCGAAAATCCGCGTCAAACGCGCAGACGATTTCGCTCGGCAGAAATTCATATGCGCCCACCGAACCGAGCGCCACGCTCTGCGCCCTGACGCGCAGCCGTGCGCCGTCCCCCTTTTTTTCCAGCGCGACGGCGGGCGTAATTTCGCCCCGGCTCACCCGAACGCGGATTGGGGTTTCCCCCTCCCGCTTCATCTCCGCCATACCGCCCAAAAGCAGGCGCATGGTCTGATCCAACAGCGCGCCGGTCAGTGGAATCGTCTGCGCGTTTTGCCGGGGCATCGCCTGCGTAAGCAGCAGCGCATGATCCAGCAGCGGCAGGTCCCGTTCGTCGATCATCTCCCGGTCGTGGGCAAACGCAAGCCCTTTGCCGTAGGCAAAGTAATCGCCGTTTGCCACGCGCTGCGCAAAATCCCACGGGTTACGGACAATGTACGCCCTCGCGCCTTCCCGGCCGACTTTAAATTCCAGCTCAACGCACTGCATGTCGGCGCGCTCAAGCACGGGATACAGGCGGATTCTGCGTCCGTCCGTCTGTTCGGCGGGCATGCGCGCCTTTTCGCCCAGCTGAATCATCCGGTTGATGAAAGCTTCGTTTTCGCGCGCCTGTTCTTCCCGCCTTCTCTTTTCGTATTCCTGCTGTCTCTGCCTGGCCTCGCGTTCATATTCCTGCCGCGCCATATTTTCGATCATCAGCGCGGCGATATGCTTGCAGGCGGTTCTTGTGCGTTCAAACGCGGGGCAGGTGCAGCCGCCCACGATCTGCGTATCTGTCTCCTTATACCACGTTTGATACAGGTCATACCGTCCGCGTACCCTGGCCGTATAGCGCACGCCGTCCGATTCATTTTCCGCATGAATGGTTATCACGCGTCCATCCTGCACATAGTCAAACGCTTTCTTCATCGTCGTCGGGTTGCCCACCAGCTGATAAACATCTTCCATTCGCATCAAGGCGCTTGTCCCCCCGCTTTCGCATTCTGTTTTGATTATAGCACACTTGCGCCGCAAGCGAAAACCCGTTACAATAATCCCGACTTTCCTTTTTGAGGTGCTGATCATGCGTTTGTTTTACGGTCTTTCTCTCCCCGACGACATCCGCGCGGAAGCCGCCTTCGCCGCCCGCCGAGCCGAAGCGCGGATGCCCGGCCGATATGGCGTCCCTTCCAATTATCACATCACGCTGGCGTTTCTGGGTGAAGTTGCGCCCGAACGCCTCCCCGACGCGCAGGCCATTTTGGCCGGGCATATCGCCCAAATGCCCGCGCCGACCATCACGCTGGGGCCTGTCGATTTTTTTGGCCGCGCGGAAAACGCCATTCTGATTCTGCGGGCGCTGTGCAATCCGCCGCTGGACGCGCTGCACAACGCCCTTGTAGCCGACGCGCAGGCATGCGGTCTGCCCGTCGATCCCGGCCCGTTCGCCCCGCACATCACCCTCGCACGGCATGCGCAGACCACGGCTGAAGCGCTGGCCGCCGTTTCCGTATCCCCGCTTTCCTTTGCGCCGAAATCGGCGCACCTCTTTCTGAGCGCGCGGGATGACGCGGATGCGCTGCGCTATACGCCGCTGTTCAGCGCAGATTTCGCTTCCTTTGTTTCACTGTGACGGCTTGTTTATTAAAATTCGCTTGACAAATGTTACAATCCGTAATAAAATAGTCACAGACTTGAAATGAAAGGAGACGCATGCCCTTATGTCAATTCGTGCGTCTAACAAAAGATGGATTGCGGCGCTTTCCGCCGCTTTGATGGTATGCGTCTGTGCAAGCGCCTGCGCGCAGGATTACAGCCTCGGCGATGAGGCGGACGAAATCGCGACGATTCAGACCGCGCTCAAGCAACTCAAGCTGTACAGCGCCGGCATTACCGGCCACTACGGCGAAAAGACGGAAACCGCGGTCAAGAAATTCCAGAAGAAATACGCGCTTGAGGACAACGGCATTGTGAACGAGGCCACGCGCGCCGCGCTGTATGAGGCGGCGGGCATCACCTATACCGCCTCCTCCGGCAGCTCGTCTTCATCCTCGTCGTCGTCTTCTTCCTCCTCTTCCACCGTGTCGGACAGCTCCATCCTCCGTTATGGCACGCGCAGCGACGAGGTCATGAAGCTCCAACAGAACCTGACCGCGCTCGGCCTGTATTCCGGCACGATCAGCGGCCATTACGGCAGCATCACTGAAGCCGCCGTCATGAATTTCCAGCGCAAAAACGGCCTTTCCGCCGACGGCATTGCGGGCGCAAAGACGCTGGCCAAAATTGCGGAAGCGGTCAACGGCTCGTCTTCCTCTTCGAGCAGCTCGTCGTCTTCGTCGTCAAGCGGCAGTTCCGGCTCGCCGTCGAGCAGCCTGCTGAAATACGGCACCAACTCGGAAGCCGTCCGCACTCTTCAGCAGAACCTTAAAACGCTGGGTTATTACACCGGTTCCGTCACCGGCAATTTCGGTCGTCTGACCAAGGAGGCCGTTTATAACTTCCAGAAGGCCAATGGTCTTTCCGCCGACGGCGTGGCGGGCAGCAAGACGCTCGCCGCCATCACGGGCAAGCTTTCCGGAAGCAGCAGCTCCGGCAGCAACAATACAAATTCCGGCAGCTCTTCAAGCAGCAGCAGTTCCGGCAGCTCTTCTTCCTCGTCCACGACCCTCAACACGAGTGTTATGCTCCAGCAGGGATCTTCCGGCGACGAGGTGCTCAAACTGCAAAACATGCTGACGACGCTGGGCTTCTACACCGGCAACAAGACCGGCAACTTTGGCGCGCTGACCGCCGATGCGGTCACGGCTTATCAAAAATCCAAGGGGCTGACAGCGGACGGCATTGCGGGCAAGCGGACGCTCGCCGCTATCAACGCGGATTATTCCGGCAACGGCAGCAGCAGCGCGGGCTCGACCGACGGCACGACCACGCCGAGCGCACAGGTCGCCGGCAACGTCATCTACGACAACTTCTACAACTGGCGGCGCAACTATCAGAACGGCGAATACTGCACGGTGTATGATTTCTCCACCGGCTATTCCTGGAAGCTGCGCATCATGACCAAGGACGCGCATATGGACGCCGAACCCGCCACGGCGGAGGATACGGCCATCATGCTCAAGGCGTTTGGCGGCAAGACGACGTGGACGCCGAAAGCGGTCTGGGTCACCTTCTCGGATGGCAAGACCTACATCGGCTCCACCCACGACGTACCGCACTCCCCGCAGCACCTCTCCAACAACAACTTCAACGGCCACCTGTGCGTGCATTTCCCGATCTCCATAGACAAAGCCAAGAGCATCGGCCCGTATGCCACGAGCCATCAGGAAGCCATCAACGAGGGCTGGGCGGCCACCCAGAAACTCAAATACTGATTTGCCCTTCATCAGGAGGTTTGCTGACATAAGCAGACCGGGCTTGAATGGCAGAATCAACAAATTCAGTTCTTCTTTCATTTGCGGAAAGAGCTATTCTCCCCACTTTGGGGGAGAATAGCTTTTTGTTTATAGTCTGGAAGGCTGTTCACGCAGCCTCTTTTTTCTTTGCCTGTTTGCAGTTTAGCGCTCAACATGGTATAATCAGTTATCAGATCGATCAGGGAGGACTTGTTCATGGCTACAATGAAGGATATCGCCGGGCTCGTCGGCGTCAGTCTGACGACCGTTTCCAATGTCGTTCATGGCAACTACGACCGCGTTTCCCCGCAGACGGTGCAGCGCATTCTGGCGGCCATCGACGAGCTGCATTATGTGCCCAACATGTCCGCGCGGGCGCTGGTGAGCCACTCCTCCCGAATCATCGCCTATGTGGACACCCACAGCCCGCAGGAAACCTACGCGGGCAACGGCTTTGCAGGCGTGATGCTCTCCGGGCTGGAAAGCGTCGTCACCGACCACGGCTATTTTCTGATGACGCGGCGCGGCACGGACGAAGACGTGCTCCGCCTGATGCTCAACAACTGGAATCCCGACGGCGTGATCTTCAAAGACCGCGTTCCGCAGAGCCTCGTGGATTTCGTCAAAAAGCAGGGCAAGCCGTGCGTGACCATCAACACCTATCTCGACGATCCAACGCTCATTCAGGTGCGCGCCGAGGATCGCCGGGGCGGCTATCTGGCCGCAAAGCACCTCATCGATTTGGGCCACAGAAATATTCTGTTCATCGGCGCGGTGCACTGCGGCTTCATGAACAACGACCAGCGCTATGCGGGCTACTGCGACGCGCTTGAGGAAGCCGGAATTGCGCCAAACCCCGACAATCTGATGACCAATCTGTTCCCCTTCAACGCCGAGCGCGGCATTGCGCTGGGGCGGCAGCTGGCCGCGCGGCGGGATTTCACGGGCATCTGCGTCAGCGGCGATCAATACGCCGCTGCCGTCATCACGGGACTGCGCGAAGGCGGCGCGCGCGTGCCGGAGGATGTCTCCATCGTCGGGTTCGACGATGTGGATATCGCCCGCATGACGTTTCCGCCGCTGACCACCATTCATCAGGATGGCATCGGCAAAGGCCGCCGCGCGGCGGAAGCGATTTTCGCCCTCATCGACGGAGAAAACCCGGATCCGAAGGATTTCAACCTGCCGGTGGAATTGGTGGTGCGGGGGACGACGGCGAAGGCAAAATAACCGCAAGCCCAGCTGAGCGTCCGCATTTTATATTTACAAGCTATAAATAAAACGCATGAGCGCCTTTCGGCGTATCCTCATGCGTTTTTGTTGAACGAAGTATTCCGCGAAACTCAGTCCTGCACCAAACTTCCCGCCGCCTCGGCTTCCTCCAGCTCGTGCATATACTTGTATACCGTGTACCGCGACACGTTCAGCCGCTCGGCGACAATCGCCACGGATTTCTGATACGTAAACGCGCGGCGCTTATAGAGCATGCGGATGATGCGCATGCGGTCGGTCTTTTTCATCGCCTCCGGCTCTTTGCCCACGGCGCTGATGCACTCGCGCAGCAGCTCTTCGAGTTGGCTTCTCGCGTCCTGCATGAGCGTCTGCTGCAAATCGCCGCTGGTGGCGGTCAGCTCACTGAGCATCTGCCCGGCGCGCACCATGTTGGTGATATCCAGATTGATGCCCAGCGCGAAATGATAGTCCTCGCCGACGATATTGAAGGTCGAGCTTTTAAGCGTGCGCCCGTCGCGGGAGAGCACCAGCTGGTTGATGTAGTCCTTATTCTGGTAGATGCTCTCGTCGTAATCGCCGATGTCGCCGAAGATATCCGCCGTCGAGCCGACCTCGCGGCCCGTCACCGTGCCGTTGAAAATCGCCAGAATCGGATGGCCGGGGCGGGTCATATCGTGGACAATGGTTTCGCAGTTCGGTCCGAACATCACGGAGATGCCCCGCGCCTCGTTTTTCAAAAAATTGAGCATTTCTTCCCGGTTCATGGTAAAGTCCTCCGTCCCGCAGCATGCGGGTTTTCATTTTGTTTGTTTTGTTTTCTAACTGAAAACGTTCCGGCTGACCTTTTTTCGCCGGGAAAAAGTGACATTCTGTTGCTTTTAATCCATTATATCACATTTTCGTCCCGTTGGGTATGCCCCAAAGTCAAAATCAGCGCCGCAAGCATCATCAGCGCACAGACGGGCAGGCTGAACAGCGTTTCCCAATAACAGCTAAACGACGCGAACACAGCCAGCGCGCAGACGGGCGCGGCCTTTTTGTCATAGGCCGCAAGCGCGACGCTCAGAATATCCGCCAGATAGAAATACCGCTCGTGCATCCGCGGCAGGAAAAACACAATCGCCAGCGGCAGCAGCAGCGCCAGACACAGATAGCCCGCACGCGTCATCCTGCCCGCGCGCTTTACGCCGGCGCTCACCAGCAGCGCGCACACGCCAAACGCCAGCGCCATGCCGAAATGACCGTAGGCATACACGTCCAGCCCGGTCGTATTCATCAGCGCAAAGAAGCTCGGCGCGTTGTAGGTCAGCCCCGTATACAGCCCCGTCTGCGCCGTGTAGATGGAAAGCAGCGCGCCGATGCTCTTGCCTCCCAGCAGCGCGGGCAGCGCCGTCAGCACGAGCGTGCCCAAAAAGACGAGCGCGTCCGAAAGGCGCAGTTTCCTGTCCGCCCACAGCACGACGACGATAGGCAGGATGAACACAGCTTGCAGCTTAAACGCCAGCGACAGCGCAAAACTCGCCGCCGCGCGCGCGGGCTTTCCTTCCAGCGCAAGCGCCAGTCCCCACAGCGCACAGGCCGCGTACAGGCTGTCGCACTGGGCGAACATGCCACCGTTTAAAACGATCGTCGGCAGGAGCAGCGCCAGACCGAACGCGGCCATGCTCTTTTTGCCGTCCTTCTGCGCCAATGCAGCCGCCGCGCCCGCCAGAAACGCGTCCCCGATGAAGGAAACCGCCTTCACCGCGTAGAGCGACGGCACGGACAGCCGCGTGATGATAAACAGAATGTATTGATACAGCACATTGTATTCGCCGATGTTTTGGCGCATCCCCTCGGCGAACGATCCGCCTGCCAGCTTTTGCAGCCAGTCCGCCAGATAGATGTCGTAATCGCCGGAGGAACGCTCCAAAAAGCTGACCCGCGCCAGCATCGCCGCCGCGCAAAGCGCGCACAGCAACAGCGCTCCCAGCACGCCCTGCTCATGTTCCTTCGCAATCCGCATTGCAAAGATGAGCATCGCCGCCAGCGGCACGCACAGCGCCGCCGCCGTCGCCATGGGATGCCCCAGCGCAAGGGTACGCGTCGCCATCACCAGCGCAAAGCCAAACGCCGTCAGCGCGGCGCAGACGATCCGCGCCGCCCGGCCGCAGGGCCGCATCAGCAGACCGTGCAGGCGCTCGTCCAGCGCGTCAAGCGTTGCTTTCACGGCTAAGCGCCCCCTTGATGCCCAACTTATCCAGCAGTTCCAGCAGAATGACCGTCGCGCAGGCAATCGCCATCAGGCTGAGCACGTTCATCGGGATGATCGTGCAGTTGAAAATCGCCTCCATATAGCTGCACAGCGAAATCAATTCCAGCACCCCGGCAATCGCCAGCCGCCGCGCGCTGCCCGCGCAAGCAAAGGCCAGCATGCCCGCCAGATACAGACTGCGCGCGTTCATCTGCGGCAGAATCAGCGGCAGACCCGCCGCCAGCAGCAGCCCCGCCAGCAGCAGCGTGTCCGCGTCCACATCCGCATGCGCGTGGATCAGCGCAAAGGCGACCAGCAGCGCACAGGCAAAGCCCAGATACATGCCCATGCCGCTGAACTCACGGACGGAGGCCACCGTCATCAGGCTGTAAACGCCCGCCGCGTGATCCGCCAGACCCGCGCCTTCATACGCCATTTCATTGATCTGCTGAGCATAGCGGCCAAAGACCGCCGCCAGGCCCTGTCCATCCATCAGGAAGGCCGCCTGCATCAGCACAAACGCCGCCAGTCCCGCGAGCAGATGGCGGATGGAGACTTTCCCCTTCATGAAAAACACAAGCAGCAGGGGAAACAGGAACGCCGCCTGAAGCTTCGTCGCCGCAGCCAGCCCCCACAGCATGCAGCCCCAGACCGGATGGACGCCCAGCAGCAGCGCCAGTCCCCAGAGCGTCAGCGCGGCGAACATCGCGTCGCACTGCGCCCAGCAGCCGCCGTTCATCAGCATCGTCGGCGCGAGCACACAGGCAAACATCGCGCCCACCGCCGTGCCCGGCTTTGCGTTCCGGGTGAGCGCCAGCTTCAAAACGGCCAGCGCCGCCGCCGTCTGGCAGACCATGTCAACCAGTTTGACGGCGTACAACTGCGAAAAGTTTTCCAGCCGAGAAATCAGCGCCATCACAATAAGGTAGCCGCCCGACCACGCGCCGTCTTCCCACGCCATCGCCGTGCCGAGTTCATAGTTCCACATCTCCTCCAGCATCGGCGCAAGCACCTTGCTCACGCGTCCCGGCTTGATATCCAGCATCGCCAGGTGCGCCGCCACCGCCAGCATCGCCAGCATCGTCGCGCACAGCAGCACCATCACCGGCTGCTCTTTCAGCGCGCGCCACGCGCCAAAGGTCAGGAGCGCCATGCAGGCCGCGCCGATCAGCGCAACCGCGGCCGCGCCTTCCATTCCGGCGCAGTTCTTCATTTCCAGCGCAAAAAACACGAGCACCGCCGCCACGCCCAGCAGCAGCTTGGGCAGGCCATGCGCCCGCGCTTCCATCCCGGCGCGCAGCGGGTCGCGCATCACATTTTGATTCATCATGCCTTCACCTCCGCCAGAGCGGCTTCCGCCTTTTCTTCGTTCAGGCTTCTGTAAAGCGCCGCGGCCGTCAGCGCGACGGCGGCGCCCTGAAACACCGTCGCCCACTTGAGATCAAAAATTGCGTCGCCCGGCAGGCCCGCCGTGTAGCAGATGTAAGAGGACAGCCCGAACAGCAACGGCAGCCAGACGCGCTTTGGATTGTAAGCCGCAATCGCCAGCGCAAGCACATCCGCGCCGAAGGTATAGCGCTCGTGCATCTTCGGCAGGAAGAACGGCACGCCGCCCAGCACCAGCAGGCAGGTCAGCAGCGTTCCTTCCCGCGTGATGTGTTCCCGGTGCAGACAAACCATCAGGCAGACGATCGCCAGCATCGCCATACCCAGCGCCATCGCCATGCCGCTGAACATCGTATACAGCGTGCCTTTGTCCATCGAGGCGGGCAGGAAATTATACAGGCTCGGCCCGTTGACAGTCATGAAATTGTAGGTGCTCGCCTGTGCGGTGTAGACCGTCAGCGCATGGTGCAGCGATTTGCCGCCCCAAAACGCCGGAATCATCATCGCCATATAGGCCGCCGGAATCAGCGCCAGATGGCGCAGCTTGATATCCTTACGCAGCCACAGCGGCAGCAGCGCGGGCAGGAAAAAGACCGTTTGCAGCTTAAACGAAAGCGCCATGCCGAACAGGATCATGCTCCGCGCGCTCTTCTTTTGCAGCGCCATGTACAGCGCCGTCAGGCACAGGGAGGTATAGATCACGTCGCACTGGCCCCAATATGCACCGTTGAAGACGACGGTCGGCAGCATCAGCGTGAGGTTGAAGATCACGACGCGCTTGCCCGCGCCCCTGACCTGCAAACCGGCCAGCTGCGTGACCGCGTAAGCCAGCAGCACCTCAAACGCCATCGAGACAGCTTTGACCAGATACTGCCACGGATAATTCTTCACCCGCGAAATCAGCAGCAGCAGATACAGATACGGCGGCGTATAGTCGCTGCCGATATACGTGCCCAGCCCCTGTTTGATGCCCATCTGGGAATACTCGTAAATCCAGTTGCTCAAAAAGATGTCGTAGTCGTCGCTCACATAGTCGAACAGCGAGACTTTCGCCAGCAGAATCAAGCCCACGACCACGCACAGCAGCGCCTGTGCGCCGACGTTCAGCTTTCTGCCGATATGCAGCTCCACCGCCACGGTCAGCGCATAGAGCGCGGCAAGCACCCCGGCGATCAGCCGCGTCATTTCTTCCATGCGGAAGCCCGTAAATTCATCGATCTTCGCGTATCGCGCATGATAGGCGAACACCGCAAACACCGCCGTCGCCGCCAGCACAAGCGCGTAGCGCGCCCACGCGGGCATGCGCCGCCCCATCAGGCCGCGCAGCGCGTCGTCCGCAACATTTTTGTTCATATGCTTTCCTTCCTTCGGGCAAACGCCCGCGTTGGTTTCCATCGTTTTTTATTATACTGAAAAAAACGCCTTCTGTACAGCAGAAAACCATCCCGCCCGTCATTTTTGCCGCTTTCCCCGCATAAAGTAGGTTTTAGCGGTTTCTTTCATGGTTGCTCACATTTTTGCCCGCTTTGAGCCGCATTCCGGCAACAACCTTGGCGTATGCTGAGGATAACGATTTTCATCAGATTGATTTTTGAGGTGATTGCCTTGCAGCGTATTTCTTCCGCACAGCCGATGCGCACGCCGAAGACGGCGGATTTTGGTTTTTCGTTTTACGCGCCCTATGAAGCGGCGGTGGAAACCGCGTTTCTGGCGCTCTGCGCGGCGCGAATGCAGCTTGAAGAAGAATCCACGCCTTTTGCCGTCCGCTCGATGACGTTTCGGCTCAAGTCGCCCGCGTCCATCCGCGACAAGCTGACCCGGCGCGGTCTGCCGCAAAGCGCGGAAGGCGCGGCATATCTGCACGACATCGCCGGTCTGCGCGTCGTGCTTTCCAGCGTGGAAGCCGTGTACCGTTTCGCGGATATTCTGCGCGCGTCGCCCTCGTGGCAGTTTGTCTGCGCGCGGGACTACATCGCCGTGCCGAAGAAGAGCGGCTACCGCAGTCTGCATCTGGTGATGCTCGTGCCCATCTGCCGAAACGGAAAAAGCGCTTCCGTTCCCGTGGAAATTCAGCTGCGCACACCCGCGATGGATATGTGGGCCTGTATCGAGCATGATTTGTGCTATAAGCCCGTGAAAGAAGCGTAAACTCCTTCAGTCGCGCTAACGCGCGCCAGCTCCCTCTGAGAGGGAGCCTTTTTGCATAAGTAACATCAGCGTAAGAATCAAGCCTCCCTCTTTGAGGGAGGTGGGTGCCGAAGGCAGCCGGAAGGAGTTAAAAAAGCGAATCCCTTTCTTTGGAAAGAGACTCGCTTTTTATATTCACGGCCTCAGGCCGCTTTTTTTATCGAACGATGAAGAAATATCCCGCCAGCGCCAACACCGCCATCACGGCAAGACAGATCGGCACAATGGTAATCATCGCGGCGATGAGCATCGCCAGCCCGTCGCCTTTCTCCATTTCGTCGCAGGGCGCGCGGTCGGTAATCTGCTCGCCCATCTTTTCCCTTTGCAGCTTGCGGAAACGCTCGTAGCGTCCCTGAAAAGGCATGCGCACGCGCATGGCTTATTCCTCCCTGCCCAACGGATGGTGGCAGGCGACGAAGTGGCCCGGCGCCATTTCCTTCCACTCCGGCACGGCGTGCTTGCAGATTTCCGTGCAGTGCGCGCAGCGCGTGTGGAATTTGCATCCCTGCGGCGGATTGACCGGGCTGGGGATGTCGCCTTCCAGAATGCGCAGCTCACGGTGTTCCTCCACATCCGTGGTCGGAATCGCGGCCATCAGCGCTTCCGTGTACGGGTGCAGCGGATGGTCAAACAGCTCCTGCGTGTTCGCCAGCTCGACCATGTTGCCCAGATACATGACGCCGATGCGGTCGGAAATGTACTTGACGACGGAAAGATCGTGCGTGATGAACAGATAGGTCAGGTTGCTCTGTTCCTTTAAATCGGCCAGCAGGTTGATGATCTGGCTCTGAATAGACACGTCCAGCGCGGAAACCGCTTCGTCGCAGACGACAAACTTCGGCTGCACCGCCAGGCTGCGGGCGATGCCGATGCGCTGGCGCTGGCCGCCGGAGAACTGGTGCGGGAAACGATGCAGGAAGTAGCTCGCCAGACCCGCGTCCTCCATCGTCTTGATGATGTATTCCTGCATGCGCTCGTCGTTCTTCTTGAAGAAGCCGTGCGCCAGCAGACCTTCGCCGATGATGTTACCCACGGTCATGCGCGGGTTCAGGCTGGAATACGGATCCTGGAAGATGAGCTGCAAGTCGCGGCGCAGCCTGCGGATTTCGTTGTATTCCAAACGCGCAAGATCGATGCCTTCGTCGCGCAGCACTTCGTAACGCGCAAAGTCCGCGTCGCCCGCGTACTGCGCCCGCATCGTGTCGAGCTGCTTGCGCACGTCGCCGATCTGGCACGCGAGATCGGCCAGCTTTTCGTCGATCTTCGCGAGATCCGCGCGCAGTTTGGTTTCCTTGTTCTTGAGCCCGCCGACGTTCTTGCCTTTCTCTTCGCCTTTCTTGATGTCAAAGAGCACGTCGTCCAGATCGAGCTGCACCGCCGCGCGGCGGTTCATTTCCTTTACGCGGGCGCTGGAAATGCGGTATTCCTCCAGGAACAGCTTCTGTGCGGGATGAACGTCCTTCACGCAGACGAAGCCGCCAATGAGGTTCGCCATATCCAGCAGCGCGTCGTTCTCGTCCTTGACGGCCTTGTCCAGCTCGTTGTGCTTCTTGTACTTCGCCTCGCCGTCCGGCAGCGCGTCGTATTCCTTCTGCACGTTGGCCAGATGCTTTTTCAGTTCGTGCCACTTTTCGCGGCGCTTGTCGAGCGTTTGCAGCGTCTTTTTGACGTAAGCTGGGGCGAGATCGTCCAGCGTGCGGCCGTAATACATCGTCCGGCCGTCCGTCTGGCGATAGAGTTGGAGCAGCGTGCGGCCCAGCGTGGACTTGCCGCAGCCGCTCTCGCCGACCAGGCCAAAGGTTTCGCCCTCGTAGATATCCAGCGTAATGCCGTCGTTGGCCTTGACGAAAAGGCCCTTCTTTTTCAGCGGGAAGTATTGCTTGAGGTTGCTGACGCGAAGCAGCACCTTCTTCCCCTCTTTACTTGAGGTTTGCACGGCGCTCCTCCTTTCTGGGGTAGAAGCAGCGCACCTGCTGCTCCTCCGTCACGTTCACCAGCTCCGGTTCTTCCTCCAGGCAGCGCTGCTGGCAATACTTGCAGCGCGGCGCAAATTTGCAGCCCTTCGGCAGGTTCAGCGGATGCGGCACCGAGCCGGGGATGGATTCAAGCCGAACGCCGGCGGGCGTATCCAGTCTCGGAATGGAGACCATCAGGCCCTCGGTATACGGATGGGAGAACTCGCAGTCGGTGAAGAGCGTCTTAGCCGGGGCCATTTCGACCACCTGTCCGCAGTACATGACGGCCACGTCGTCCGCCATCTGAGCGATGACGCCGAGGTCGTGGGTGATGAACAGGATGGACGTGCCATGCTCGCGCTTGAGGTCGTTCATCAGCTTCAAAATCTGCGCCTGAATCGTCACGTCCAGCGCCGTCGTCGGCTCGTCAGCGATCAGCAGCTTCGGCTTACAGGCCAGCGCCATAGCGATCATCACGCGCTGGCGCATGCCGCCGGAAAGCTGATGCGGATACTGCTTGGCGACGACTTCCGGATTCGGAATCTTCACGTCGGCCAGCATTTCCACAACCTTCTTGCGCGCCTCTTCCTTGCTCATGCCCTGATGGATGATAAACGGCTCGGAAACCTGCCGCTCGATGGTGAACACCGGGTTGAGGCTTGTCATCGGCTCCTGGAAGATGACGGAAATCGCGTTGCCGCGGATTTTCTGCATCTCAGAGAGCGACAGCTTGGTCAAATCCCGGCCGTCAAACATGATGCTGCCCCCGGCGATATAGCCGTTGCCGTCCAGCAGCTGGAGCATGCTCATCGCGGAAACGCTCTTGCCGGAGCCGGACTCGCCGACCACGCCGAGCGTCTTGCCCGCTTCCACTTTATAGGATACACCGTTCACCGCCTTGACGACGCCGCGCTTGGTGGTGAAGAATGTTTTCAGATCTTGCATTTCAAGCAGTGCCATAAATTCTTCCCCTCCTTCTTATCGTTCGAGCGCCTTCGGGTCGAGCGCGTCGCGCAGACCGTCGCCGATCAGGTTGATGCAAATGGTGCAGATGCCGAAAATCGCGGCCGGGAACACCCACTGCCACCAGTACTGCTGGATGACGATGGAGTTGTTCGCGCCGTTCAAAAGGTTGCCCCACGTCGGGGTCGGCAGCGGAATGCCGAAGCCGAGGTAAGACAGCGTGGATTCGGTCAGCATGCAGGTGGCGAAATCCAGCGTCATGGAGACGATCAGCAGGCTGACGACGTTGGGCAGAATGTGGCGGAACACAATCGTGTGCTCACGGATGCCCATCGCCTTCGCCGCCGTGACGTATTCCATCTCGCGCTGGGCGAGAATCTGCGCGCGCACGAGGCGGCAAGTCGGCACCCAGCTGAGCACGCCGAGCACGACCATGATCAGATACATGCGCTGCGTCGGGTCGAGCTTCGTGCCGATAACGGCGGAAAGAATCATGGCAAACGGAATGAACGGCAGGCCGCCGACGATTTCCGCGATACGCATGATGAGGATATCGACATTGCCGCCGAAGTAACCGGCCACGCCGCCGAAGATGATACCCAGAATCGTCGCGATGACGACGGAGATGGCGCCGACGGTCATCGTCACCTGGCCGCCATTGACAATACGGGTCAGCATGTCGCGGCCGAGGTTATCCGTGCCGAGCGCAAAGCCCTTGAGGCCCCAGGTATACATCGTGCCGTCGGAAGCCAGCGCGTAGTTCTGGTAGCTGGAAACGAAGATTTTATCGATGTTTTTCGCGTCCTGCGCCTTGGCGGGCACGTCAATCTGGCCGTATTTGTTGTTGCCCCAGGACACCAGGTCGCCGTTTTCAAGCAGCGCGGTGTAGTGGTAGCGGCCGCCGTAGATGTGCACGATTTTCGCGCTCAGCTCCGGCACGTTGGCCTCGCCCTTCACGGCGTTGCCCCAAACATAGACCTCGCCGTCCTCGGTGATGGCCGCGACGGATTTGCTCGTCGACGCGATATCCACGACGGTCTTGCCCTTCAGGCCCGCCGGAATCTTGGCAAACGGAGAAGTTTTATCCTTGTTGCCGGTGTAAGCGACGGTGCCGTCGGTCAGCAGGGCGATATACTCGTTATCCGTCAGCGCGACCTTGGCGATCTTGCCCTGATACTTGCTGCGGATCTTGATATCGGCCATGTTGCCGTTGCCCCAGAGGTAGAGGTTTCCGTCGGAGCAGACGATGGCGGAAAACTGGTTGCTCGCTTCGAGCTGGATCACGTTCCAGTCGTCGCCGCCTGCCTTCATGGCCTTCTTCATATCGTTGGAGAACTTGTTCTGCTGCAAGCGCGTGTTGCCCCAGACATAGACCTCGCCGTCCGCGTCCACCGCGACGACGTGGTCCGTACCGGCGGCAATCTGCACCAGATCGGCGCTGCGCACCTCGTCCGGAATGTCGGCCACGTCGATCTTATCGGTGATGCGGGTGTGGCCCCAGGTATACAGCTCGCCCTCGTTGTCAATGCCGATGCCGTAGGTGTTGCCGGAGGAAATATCCTTCACGCCGTTTGCAAGCAGCGCCTTCGGCACTTCCATCATGTTGTGGGAAGGCGGCAGGTTGGTCAGCGTGCTGTCCTGTTCGGAAAGGTCGAGCACCCAGATGTGCGGACCGACCATCACGAACACAAAAATCGCAAGGAACACAATCAAACCGATCATCGCCAGCGGGCGATGGACGAAATTCGCCACCATCGCGCGCACCGGGGTCTGGATGCGCTCCTCTTCCTCGTCGGAAAGCTCAGGGCGATCCCCCAGGAAGCAGCGCTTGAACCAGCGCACGAGGAAGAATTCTTTTTTCTTATTGCTCATCGTTCTTCCTCCTTACTTGTCCACACGCACGCGCGGATCGACCAGACCGTAGCTGATATCCATCAGCAGCGAACCGATCAGGGCGACGACGGTATAGAACATCTGAATGGCGAGCACCAGCTCAAAGTCGAGGTTGTTCAGGCCCGCCCAATAGAGCTTGCCCATGCCGTTCAGGGAGAACGTGTTCTCGATAATGACCGAGCCGGAGAAAATGCTGATGAACCAGCCGATGATCGAGGTGATAATCGGCAGCAGCGCGTTGCGCCACGCGTGGGAATAGATGACGACCTTTTCCTTGAGACCCTTGGCGCGCGCAGTGCGGATGTAATCCATGCTCAGCGCGTCGATCATCGCGCTGCGCACATAGCGGGTCATGCCGCCCAGCGACGCGAAGGTCATGACGATGACCGGCAGGGTGACGTGGTAGAGCATGTCGATAAACTCATCCCACTTGGTCGCGTAAATCGCGCCCGCCGTCTTCGTGCCCGAAATCGGGAAGATTCGCCAGAGCACGCAAAAGAAGAACATGAAAATCAGCGCGATGATGTAAATCGGCAGGCTGTAACCCAGCATCGTCACAACCTGCACCGTGTTATCCACCTTCTTGCCCTTGTGAACGGCGCAGAAAATGCCCAGCGGGATGGTGATGCCCAGCGCCAGAATGGTGGAGAAAATGTTGATGAAGATCGTGTTCTTCATCGGATCGACGATGACCTCGGTCACGTCCTTCTTATAGAACTGGGAATAGCCGAAGTTGCCCTGAAGCAGGCCGTTGAAACCGGTGTTGTCCCCAACGTCCGGCCAGAGACCCATCCAGCGCATATAGCGAATAACCAGCGGGTCATCAAGGCCCATCTTCGCGCGCAGCTCCTGATACAGCTGTTCATACTCCGCCGGCTTGAGGCTCTGTTTCTGCGCTTCCAGTTCGGCGCGGGCAGGGTCAGTCGGAATGAGGTTGTACAGCGAATACATCAAAAATGAAACGATGAGAAACACAAGCGCCATGTATCCGATACGCTTGGCAATATATTTGCCCATCTCATCCATCCTCTCTATGGTGTTTATGGTGTTTTTCCGTTACGCGCGGCATACCTCTTCATCATGCCCGCGCGCCGTATATCTTCATTCATCCGCAGGACAAGTGCTTTGCCCTTGTTCTTTCCCGCCTTTGGGTGCCCAAGGGCAGGGCGCTTGTCCTTCATAAAGGACGATTGCATTCAAAATCAAAAAGAAGGAAAAAAGGGGACGGGCAGAACGCCCGCCCCCAATTCTGTGATCGGAACTGAGCAGAAATTACTCGGCAACGGTCGCGTAGAGGATGGCCTGCTGGAAATCCCAGAAGGAATCCTGGGTGTAGTTCTCAAGCCAATCCGGATAAACGGTGATGTAGATGTTGGAGTAGAGCGGGATCTGCGGGAGCAGCTCGTTCCACAGCATCTGGAAGCCCTTCCAGTAGGTCATGTACAGCTGCGTGTTGCTGGAATCTACGCCGTAAACCATGTTCATGGTGAGCGCGTCCATCGTCTCGTTGTACAGACGGTTCAGGTTGTAGCCCTGAGCAACCATCTCCGGATCGAGCGTCCACTCGTAGGACTGATCGTAAGCCGGGGTGAAGTTGCTGGCCAGGTTGAACATGCCGTAGGTCGGGACGGCGTACTTGTCGCCCTGAGAAGCGTCGCGATAGTAGTAGTTGAGCAGCTCGGTGAAGGTCATCACGTTCTGGTTGATCTTCATGCCGGCCTCAGCGGTCTGCGGACCCTGGGCGAGCATGACGTTGAGCAGCTCGGAAACCGGGTTGTTCTCGGAAGAGGACCACTCGATGATCAGCGGCATCAGGATGGTGCCGTCGGCGAGGGTCACGTTGTGCGCGAAGGTGCCGGCCTCAGCCTCGGTGACCTTCTTGTAGCGGATTTCACCGGAGCCATCGACATAGTCGCTGCCGTCGGCGTTGTAAACCCAGCCGTCGGCCTTGAGCTCTTCGACAGCCGCTTCCGGATCATAGGAATACGGATTCAGGGTCGTCTCCAGCCACTCCTCGGCCTCCTGGTACTGCCACAGGCCGGTGCCGTACATGCCGTTGACAACGCCGCCCCAGCCCTGGCAGAAGGTGTTCGCAAACTCGTTGCGGTCCAGCAGCAGGGCAACCGCGTGACGGACAGCCTCGAACTGGGTCGGGCCAAAGTCACACTGGAAGTTCAGCATGCCGTAGCCGGCACGGTCAAACTGCACGTAGTTGAAGCCGCCTTCGGCGATGATGTCCAGAGCGGTGTTGATCTGGTCGCCGTCGGTCACGGTGTCATAGAAGTTGAAGGCGCCGGTCTTGAGCGCGTCGGCCCAGGTCGCGTCCTCGGTCTTGGTGACGACGATCTTCTCGATGCTCGGCTTCTGACCCTCGAAGTTGCCCGCGTAGTTCGGGTTGATGGTCAGGGTCGCCTGCAGGGAGCCCTTGTCAAACGCAACGAGGTTGTACGGGCCGGCGGAAACACGGTCCTCACCCGCGTTGAAACGGGCGTACTCGAGCTGCTTCTCGATGCCGTCCTTGGAGAAGTCGCCGGCGATGTAGCAGCCCTCGCCGTCGTCCTTCAGCTCAACGCCGTCGCCCAGCCAATACTTGATGGAGAGCGGCTGGAGCTGGATGTAGCGCAGGTCATAGTAGTACGGAATCTTGTCCGCAACGATGGTCACGGAGAAGGTGTAATCGTCAATCAGGCGGATGCCGGAAACCGCGGTCGCGGCGCCGTCATAATACTCCTGGCCGCCGACATAGGTCAGATAACCGGTCATCTTCGCGCCGACGTCCATCGCGACCTTGGAGCAGGAGAAAACCTCAGCCCAGATATAGTCCGCAGCCTTGATTTCTTCGCCGTTGTTGTAGGTCAGACCCTCGTTGATGGTGACGGTGAACGTCTTGCTGCCATCCGGGTTGACGACGGACTCGATGTTGTTGGCGATGGTCGGGTTCACGACATATTCGCCGCCCTGATTCGTGGTGGTGACCGTATAATCGTTGGTCAGATTACGGATCATCTTGTCGGTGGCGTTGTTGGTCCACCAGGAATCCGGCGCGAAGTCGCCGCCGATTTCGGTGGAAGAACCATACACGATGGTTCCCTTCTCAGACGTGCCCTCGGCAAAAGCCATCGCGCTCGCAGAAACGAGCATAGCGGCCGCCAGAAGCATGGAAAGAAGCTTCTTCATGGATACATCCTCCCTGAAAATTTTTTATATTTCGTCCGCAGTACAGCTGCGTCAAAATATCCCGTCAAAAAGCGTCCTCATTGTCCGCTGGATAAACAACATTACTATACACTGTTTTTTCATTTCTGTCAATCATACCGTCGGTTTTCATCAGAATTTAGACGCAATTTTTTGCATATTCTCTTTTTCGGCCTACAAAATCCGCGCCCACGTCTCCTCGGTGACGGGAATGCCGTTTTCGCGGTTTTTCGCGCGCGTTCTGTCAAGGCCCTCGCCGGGGGCATGAACGCCCCTGCTCCCCGCCATCGGCGGCAGGCTGTGCAGAAACTCGATGGTTTCCTCCATCTGCGCCTGCACGGCTTTCATATCCACCACGGCGGCGGGATGAATCGCAATGAACACCTGGCTCATGCCCTTGGTCATCGCCTCGACGGCCTGTTCATAGTGTACGTACATCATGGAGGTTCGGCCTCCTTATCTGTTGTGGTACATCTGTTTTTCGTGACGCATATTCGCTTTTCCTGCCGCAAAACGCTGTCACTTTCTGTCTATCTTTGTCTTTTGGGGGACGATTTTGCGCACAAAGCGAAGCAGCGCTTCCTCGATCTGTGCGCTGTATTTCATCGCGAAATAGAAAATGAACAGGCCGGCGACGCCGATGACTGCCCACGCCCAGATCGGCAGGCTGATCGATCCGCTGCCCATCAGCGCCGCGACAATCAACCCCCACGGCCTGCTCAGCGCCATGATGACGACAAACCGGCCGAGCGGGATATTCGTCAGTCCCGCCAGCATGCACAGCGCGTCGTCCGGAAAGAAGGGAAACAGCATCGTTAAAAAGAGAAACATATCCTGCTTTTCCTCGATGATGGGCAGGTATTTGTCCATCACGCCCTTGTCCAGAAAACGCTGCACCGCCTTTTTGCCCAGCGCCCGCGCCGCCAGAAACACGATCACCGACCCGACGCCCACAGCCAGCACGCCCAAAATCATCGCGGGCCAGAAGCCAAGCGCCAGCGCGCCCGCCATCATCGAAATGTTGCTGGGAATCGGCGCGATAATGACCGTCATCATTTGCAGCGCGAAATACACGCCTCCGGCCCACATGCCCGTGCCCGCGATGACCTCGCGCAGCGCTTCCACCGAGTTGATCTTTTCAAAAAAACCGTTCTTCCACAGCGCATAGCCGCCCGCCGCCAAAAACGCGGCGACGGTCAACACAGTCAGAAGGATACGGATTCCTTTTTTTCGTTTCATAGACTCCTTCCGTCACAACTTCGTTGTGACACCTCCCTCTTAGAGGGAGGCATTGAGCAATTAAGCCCATACATGTTCAAAACATCGTTTTTTCTTTTACGGCTCTGTTATATGCAGCCCTAACGGCTACCTCTTGAAGAGCGTTTCGCCTGCCTCCCGCTGTGCGGGAAACAGGCGGGCAAAACGCCGAAGGTCTGCCAGCGAAGCTGACTGAAGGAGTTATAACACCGCAATCGCGATCGTATAGCCCCATGTAAACACAACCAGCAGCGCCGCGCAGACGCTCAGCCCGACAGTATGCGCCGTTCGGCTTTCAAAGGTCTTGGCTTGCAGGAGGGGCAGCGTCGCCAGGGCGTAGAGATACCGCGCGCCGGAAAGCAGCCACGTCGGCGCAAGCACCACAGCCACATATACAAAGCTGTACGCCGCCAGATCAAACGGCAGTTTTTTCTGCTTTGCCGCCAGCAGGACGTAGATATACCCCATCGCCAGCAGTTGAAAGCCCCACGTGAACAGCCAATCGTCGTCTCCGAACGTGAAAATCAGGTAGTGAACGGTATTCGCTGTCGAAGCCCAGAACGATCCGGCCTCCTGATACCAATTCTCCTTTTGATAGGTCATGTACATCATCGCGTCGCCCGTCACCGCCCAGTTGATGAACCAGTAGATGAACAGACCGCAAAACACGAGGCCCACCTGCGCGAGACATCGCAGCGCCTCTTTCACGCGGATGCCCTCTTTCGGGATGCGCGCCAGAAACGCGATGATGAACAGCCCGGAGACGATCACGCCCGGCATGCGCGTCAACGCGCTGGCCATGCCGCAAAGCGCCGCTCCCCACGGGTGGCCGCGCCGAAGCAGGCAGATCGCCGCCAGCGTCAGCGCGATGAACAGCGCTTCCGTATATGCGCACGCGAGAAACACGCTCATCGGGTTGAGCAGGAAATACGCGACCGCCAGCCGCGCCCCGCGCCGCCCAAGGTGCATATTCGCCAAATCGTAAAGCAGCGCGGCGCAGACGCCGGAAGCCAGCAGCGAAACCAGCGTGCCCGCCATGAACAGACGACCGCCCGTGAAGACGGAAAACACCCGCGTCACCGCCGGATACAGCGGAAAAAACACCAGCCGAAGCCGCTCGTCGCCGACGCTGGTATATCCATCCTTCGCAATGCCCAGATAATGGCGCACATCCCAGTGCGTCCAAAGCGCCTCAAAGGACCCGGCAAACGACTGCGTTCCGCCGCCCGCTCTGTAAAAGCCATAGGCGAGCGCATAAAGCGCAAGGCGGCTCAAAACAGCCGCCGCAGCGGCCAGCGCCATTTCCCGAAAAGACAGCGGGATTTGAAACGGTTCTTTCGTCAGGCCCGACGCGTTTTCCTGCCCGCGCATGACGCGGGTCAGTCTGGTGCATAGGCAAACGCCGCAAACGCCCATCAAAATCACGGACGCTGCGGCGGCTGTCATTTGTAAAACGTTGGATAGCGCCTCTGTCATCCCTGTGCACCTCAGCGCTTGCTCTTCCCGCTTGGGGTCGGTTTTTTCGCCGGACGATAGGCTTCGTCCCGGCTCACGCGCGGCGGCAGAGCGTTGATGCCGGAGATCTCGTGATCGTCGTCATCCTCCATCATCTTCGCCATGCGGCTCATGATGCCCTTTTTCGGCTTTTTCGCTTCCTCGGCGGCCTGCTGCACCTGCGGCCACCGGGGCGGGTCGGGCAGCTGCTCCACCGTCTCGCCGGAGACATAATCGCTGTATGTCTTCGGCTTCTGGGCGGCACGGCGGCGGCGCGGCGCGCCTTCTTCGGCGTTGAGCACCGGCTGCGCGTCGTTTTGCGCGGCGCGGCGCGCCATTTCCGCGTCATAGGCCGCTTTTTCCTGCTGATAGCGCGCCATATCGCGCTCATACTGCGCTTTCTGCCGCTCGTATTCGGCCAGCTGGCGCTGATATTCCTCCTGCGCCTGCCGCTGCTGCTCCGCCTCGTAGGCTTTCTGCTCGGCGATCCGGCGCTGCTCTTCTTCGTAGGCTCTCTGTTCGGCCATCCGACGCTGTTCTTCTTCGTAAGCCTTTTGCGCGGCCAGCTGGCGCCGCTCCGCTTCCCGCGCGGCGCGCTCCGCTTCGGCTTTCTGCCTTGCCTCTTCGGCCATCTGCTGCTGCCATGCGTCGATTTCCGCGCGGCGGCGCTCCACTTCGGCCGCGCCCGGCCCTTCGGTGTGGATGGCGGCATAGCGCTGCGTGCCGCCCATATCGGGCCGTTCGCCCGCCTGCGCGCCGTAACGCATGCCGGGATACGCGCCCAGCTCCTCGTCCGGCACGCTCTGCGCGCGCTGCAAAACCTCCTGTGCCTGCCGCTCGTCCACCTGCGGCTGCTGAAGCGGGAGCCATTGCTCCTCGTCTTCAAAGGCGTCCTCTTCCGGCGCTTCGACCGTCTGCATCTTCTGCGTCGCCTCGCCAGTCTCCGGGCGCTTTTTGCGCCTGCCCGTCTCTTCCTCCTCCGGTTCGGGCAGATGCAGGAAACGGCGCGCGCGTTTGGCCCACAGGTGATAGGGCCGCCAGCGGATCAGCCAGACGAGCCAATCGATCGCAAGCCCCGCCGCCAGAATCACAACCACGATCATGATCCAGTTTTTGCCCAGAAATTCCAGCAGGGTCGTGTGATCGGTGGTGAACAGCGCCCAAATTCCGTTGACCAGCGCGCGCACCCAGCCCATCAGCACGTTAAACAGCGAATCTGCGAGTGTTCCCATGTTGCCTCCGTTTTACGGTTTCCTGGCGCTCAGGGTGACGGTCACTTCCGGCGAGCCGAGCGCGCAGGTAAATTCCGGCGCGTTATCGATATGGATCTGCACGGGCAGGGTATATACGCCTTCCGTCAGACCGGATACGTCCACAAACAAATGCACGTCCGCCGCGGTCAGCCCCTCGATAAAGGCATATCCGCCCGTGAGCTGCGCGGTTGTGTTGCCCGTGCTCAGCGTCGCCGTCAGGCTGTCGTCCAGCCCATCCGCCTGAATCGGCAGACGGCGCAGCGTGCACTCAATCTGCTTTTCGCTGATGCGTGCGGTCACGCCGATTTCGGTGGGCAGCGTGTTTTCAATGCCCGTCAGTTTTTTCAGGCGCACGTAGCCTGCCGCGTCCTCCGTCGCACCGTCGATATTGAGCGGGGAATCCGTCGTCAGTTCGGAAATTGCGTCGAGAATCTCCTGCCGCGCGGCGACGGGCACGCTGTCCTCCGCCAGCTCAACGGCGGTCAGCTCATAGCCCGTGGCGGGCGTGCCGGCGACGAAGTTCTCCGCATGAAGCGGAACATCTTTCATCGGCACAAGCTCGGTTTCCACCACGACAGAGTTGGTGATGACGGACTGGTTGGTGATTTCCAGCTTGTCCGACTCGATGGCGTTGCCCTCCGAATCCTGAAGCTCGATGCTCAGCGCGGTGCGGTCCGTCATCCTCAGCGCGCTCAGATCGGATTGATCCAGCCGCGCCACGACGCGCGCCACGCTGGCGACCAGCGACTGCGGGCCGGAAACGGAGAGCGTCGTCGGGTCTGTTTTATAACTATCCAGATACATGCCTTCCGGCATCGCTCCGGTCATTTCGATGACGACGGGCACGCGGCGGGTGATATAGCGTTCCACATGAACGGTGATTGCGGACGGCTCACAGGAAACGACCGGGCCGTAGAGCTGGGAAGAATAGGTGACGCTCAGCTCGTTTTCGCCCTCGCCCGTGATCTGGGTCAAATCAAAATGCGGATTATACGACGTGCCGCTGACGCGGTTGTAATTGGACTGCGTAACCTCGACCGTCATTTTGACGGCGGGCACCTCTTCCAAAATGTCGTCCATCACGATGTAGCCGCGGCTCTTAAGCGCCGCGTCGCCCGTGACGCTGACGGCGACGTTGGCAAAGACCTTCTGCCGCGTCAGCGTGCCGTCGGAAGCGACCAGCGCGCTCCAGCAGACGATGGCCGCCAGTGCGGAAACGGTGATGAGAAACGGCTTGCTGGCCGCCACGCCGGCGATCATCCGCCGCAGTTTGAGGAACGGGCCGCGCCCCTCAGGCTTTCTTGTCGGCCTGCTGTTCATCATGGGCGCTCTTCCTCCTTTGTCTGAAGTGGAGCAGCGGCATGCGGGCGTCGCTGTCCTGCGTGTCATAAATGCCGTGGAGAATCTGCCTCAGGGATGCTTCATCCAGATGGCGGACGAGCCTGCCGCCCTCGGCCATGGAAATGATGCCCGTCTCCTCGGAGACGATAAACACCTTTGCATCCGAAATTTCGCTCACGCCGAGGCCCGCGCGGTGGCGCGTGCCCAAGTCGCGGCCCACGCCCGTGGTATCGGACAGGCGCAGCAAACACGCCGCCGCAATCACACGGTCGCCGCGAATCACCACCGCGCCGTCATGGAGCGGCGTGTTCGGCTCAAAGATATTTTCAATCAGCGGCTGAGAGATGAGACCGTCCACATGCGTGCCGGTCGCGATGACGTCGTTCAGGCGGATCTTGTTTTCAATGACAATCAGCGCGCCAACCTTGCGCCGGGCCATATGTTCCAGCGCGAGGATCATTTCGTCGATGATCAGCTCGGTATTGCCTTCCTGCGCAATCCTGCCCGTTCCGTCGAAGACGCTGTTGTTGCCCAGCTCTTCCAAAATGCGCCGGATTTCGGATTGAAACAGCACAATCAGCAGCACCGGCCCGGCGTTGATCATCCACGCGAGCAGGGCGTGAATGGTGCGCATGCCGAGCACGTCGCTCAGCCATGTGGCCAGCAGCAGAATGATGATACCCTTGATGGTCTGCGACACGCGCGTCTGCCTGACGTGCACGAGCAGCTCATAAATGATGATGGTCAGCAGCAGGATATCGATCAGGTCGATCAGACGCGGCCTGTTGAATACGTTCCACAGGATTGCGGATATCTGTTCCCCAATCGCGTTCAAGGCACTTCCTCCCATCTATAACGGCATGTGTTTCTATTATACACCATTGTGATTCTTTCGGACAGGGGCTATCGATTGTTATTTTTGTAAAAATTTGTGGGCTGTGCCCACACCCATTTCCGATATTGTTTCTTAGTTCAACATTTTTGGGCGAACGTGGCCCAACTTCTGCTTAGATGATAAAAATATTCTCCCCCGCATGGGAGGGAGAACAGTTTTTCCGTTTTCTGCGCTTCAGTCAGACGCTCGCGCCGTCCGCATGCGCACTCGTCGTGTGCGTCGTCTCGCGCGGCGAAAAGAGCATGGAGATGCTCCACAGCCCCGCCGCGCCCACAATGGTATACAGCACGCGGGAAACCAGCGCCGCCTGCCCGCCGAACAGGAAGGCAATCAAGTCAAACTGAAACAGGCCGACAAGCCCCCAGTTGATCGCGCCGATAATCACCAGCAGCAGAGAAAAACGATCCATGACATCCACTCCTTTCCGCCAAGCAGTCTGCGCGGAAAGGCGCGGTTTTATTCGGTTTTTTTCGCGCCGGGAAACTCGATCACCTTGCCCCGATCCATGTGCGCTTCCTGCGGCCACGCGCGGGCGGGCACGTCGGTCAGCAGCCCTTCCCGGATGCAGGCGTTCACCAGCCGCACCGCGTAGCTGAGCGCGGCTTCCGGCGGATAGCCGATGGTTTCAGAAAGCGTCAGCAGTTCATCATAGGTAGCCTGTCCGATTTCCATGGTGATTTTGGGGCGCATGCACAGCCCTCCTTGCAAAGATTCGCCTTTTTCGCGACCGTTGTCACATCGCATCCGCTTCGTCGGTTTGCAGCACCAGCATGTCCGAAACCTTATCCCGCCTGGAAACACAGACGCGGACGTCGTTTCCCACGTCGAAGCCCGCCGACGAAAGCGCGCCACATACCGTATTATATGCCAGTTCGGGTAAATTATTGTCAGTCGAAAGATGAGAAAGAAACACGGCGCGCGTGCCCCGCGCCGCCAATTCGCACAGCGCGCGGGCGCAGTCCTCGTTGTTCAGGTGCCCCTTTCGGCTCAAAATGCGCTGCTTGAGCCGCTGGGGATACGGCCCGCGGCGAACCATTTCCACGTCATGGTTCGCCTCCAGCACCAGCGCCTGACAGCCGGATACCGCGTTCATCCATGTGTCGTTGATATGCCCGATATCCGTCGCCACGCCGCAGCGCAGTCCCTGACAGTCAAACGAAAACCCGACGGGGTCGGCCGCGTCGTGCGGAATCGGGAAGGGATTGACGTTCAGCGCGCCGATATAAAAATCCTCCCCGGTATAGAATGTGCGCACGCATTTGGACGGAATGCCGCTTTCCTTTTGCACAATGCCCTGCCACGTGCCCTCGTTGGCATAGACCGGCAGGCCGAAGCGGCGGCAGAGCACGCCCAGCCCGCGGACATGATCCACGTGCTCGTGCGTCACAAGAATCGCGTCGATTTCCCGAATATCCACACCGATTTCGCGCAGATTGGCTTCCACCCGCGTGGCGCTCACCCCGGCGTCTACCAGGAGCTTCACGCCGCCGCAGGCCACATAAACGCTGTTTCCCGAAGAGCCGGAAAACAGCGGGCAAAGTGTGAGCTGCATGTCTTTACAAATTCCTCTCTATCCGTTACAATCCATAGATGTATTATAGCGCAATTTTTCCGCTGCGTAAAGCCGCGTAAAGGAGAACAAAGATCATGGAGCATTACCGCCTGTGGGGGCGCATCCTCTCCCATCACCGCATCGTCAAAAACGAAACCGTCGAAATTCACGACGGTGACATCGAATCCGCGTTTCTGGAGCTTTGCCGCCGCTTTGACGTGCAGCGCCCGCTTCAACTGCCCAAGCACAACCGCGAGTGGGAAAAGTTCGGCCGCACGTTCTATACTCAGGAGCATTTCACCGAGTCCATCGGCTTTGATAAGCTGGAAGTCGAGCTGCTCACCCCGGACGGCGAAAAGAAGCACAGCGGCCCGCGCACCCCGCTGATGGACGCGTGAGCGCGCCGGTCGTCGGCCGCTTTGCCCCCACGCCGAGCGGACGGCTGCACCTGGGCAACCTGCTCTGCGCGCTGATCGCCTATCTTTCCGTCCGACATCGGGATGGGCGCTTTCTGCTGCGCATCGAGGATCTGGACAAACCGCGCTGCCCCAAGCGCCTGTGCGACGCGGCTCTATCCGATTTGACATGGCTGGGCCTGATCTGGGATGAGCCGCCGCTTGTGCAGAGCGAGCGCACAGAACTTTATCAGAGCTATTTCGACACGCTCGATGAAAAGGGGCTGATTTACCCCTGCTTCTGCACCCGCGCCCAGCTCCACGCCGCCGACGCGCCCAACCGCGGCGACGACACGCCCGTTTACGGCGGCGCGTGCGCGCGTCTTTCGGCGGAGGAAATCGCCGAAAAGATGAAAACCCGCCGCCCTGCCTATCGCCTGCGCGTGCCGGATGAAATCGTCGCCGTGCGCGACCGCCATTACGGATTGTATGCGGAAAACCTCGCGCACGACTGCGGCGACTTCATTCTCCGCCGCTCGGACGGGCTTTTCGGCTATCAGCTGGCCGTCGTCGTCGATGACGCGCTCAGCGGCGTCAGCGAAATCGTGCGCGGGCACGACATTCTTTCCTCCACGCCGAGGCAGATTTATCTCCAGCGTCTTCTGGGTTTTGAAACGCCCGAATATGCGCACATCCCCCTGCTGGAAGACGCGCAGGGCCGCCGTCTGGCCAAACGCGACGGCGATACGGATTTGACTGCCCTCGCCAAACGCTTTTCCCGCGAAGAAATTCTCGGCATGCTGGCTTGCAGCGCGGGGCTTCTTGACGAAAACCGCCCCGCAACGATGGATGAACTGATCGACACGTTCGATTGGAAAAAAGTCAGGACGGAGGATATGCGGCTGCCGCTGTCTTTCTGAATTCATCAGAAACGGGGCCGTTCAAACCGAACAGCCCCGTTTTGTTATGCCTTTTTTACGCTTCCGCCGCAACAGCCGCGCCCTCGACGGTTACGCTCTGCTCCTGAAGCTCCTTCTCGGCGATGAGATCCTCAATGGTCTCCTTCGTGCGCATCAGGTCTTCGACGGACATGGTCTCAAAGCCTGCGGTCGGGGTCTTCACCTTCACGCCGTGGCGGTTGAGGAACGCGTCCACCTTCTCCTCGTTGTGCTTGTAGACGGCAAAGCCCACCAGGCTCGCGCCCACGCCGATCAAAACGCCCTTGACCATCGGATTATTCCAGCCAACCATAATTTTTTCCTCCTGCTTTGTTATTTCAATTTCATACTGTTTCTTCAATGACTTATATATTCGCTCTCAACAGGATTTCGTTTTCTGCCGTTTGTTTCCGCCACCGGCGGCAACAGCCGAAAACCTCTTTGGAATCCTTCGGTCACAAATACATTTTAGTCTTTCTATGAAACAGTATTGAATCACACTTTTCCATTTATCGCAAAGCGATAAATGAAGTGGGAAATCCAAGAACCTCAGGTTCTTGGTGGGGGACTGGGGGCAAAGCCCCCAGCGTCACCCCTTCTTCGCCATCATTTCCATGCCGCGCTGAAGCATGCTGCCCGCGTAGGCCACGCCGCCTCCGTCGCTGCCGCCCTTCACGGGGGTCAGGTTGATGGAGTTTCCGGCGCGCCGCACCATGTAGACCTGTTCGCGCGGCTCCTGCGGAATGAGATGGCGGCCAAACGTCAGCGCCCAGGCCAGCGCGCTGGCCTGCATGCCGTTCGTCTTGCCGATGGAATTGATTAAGTATACCACAGACATGACTTCCGGATCAAAACTGCCGCGCGCGTGCAGCTCCTGATAGCCGTGCTCGGCCACCGCCGCCAGCGTCGCACCGACTGAAAGCCAGCGCGTGAACCGCGTCAGCGTCGAACCCATCAGCGTCAGCGATCCGTCCAGCGCAATGCAGCACAGCGCCAGATAGCCGCTCGGCGCCATCGAAAAGCCTTCCTCTTCGGAATGCTTGATGTGCAGCAGCGCCGTGCCGACCAGCCCCGCGTAAACCGCGCCGATTTTCACCAGCAGCTGTTCTTCTGTCGCCGTCAGCTGGTCGTATTCGCACAGCAGCGTCCCGATGCGCGGGTTGTAACGGCAGCGCGTCACGCCCTTGATGCCCAGAAACGGCACATCGCTTTTAATCGGCTTTTCCAGCTGAAAGCGGATGCGCCCCGGCATCGCGCTGAGCACTTCGAGGTGAAGCGCTCCTTTTTCGTTTCTCATCGATCAGCGGCCCTCCATCGGTGGGAAAAACATCAGCCGCAGCGAGTTCGCAACGACCAGAATCGTAGACGCGTTGTGCATCAGCGCGCTCATCATCACGGAAATACCGCTGGCCGCGCCCAGAATCAGGCCGACCGTGTTGATGCCGATGACGATGGCAAAGTTCTGCTGCACGATGTGCATCGTCGCGCGGGAGAGCTTGCGCAGTTCGGGAATCATCATCGGATCGTCGCGGCTGATGACCACGTCGCTGGTCTCCATCGCGATATCCGTGGACTTGCTGCCCAGCGAAATGCCCACGTCCGCATACGCCAGCGCGGGCGCGTCGTTGATGCCGTCGCCGACCATCACCACGCCGTTGCCCTGCGTCTGCAAGCGAAGCACCGCTTCCGCCTTCTGTTCCGGCAGGAGCTGCGCCCTGAAACCGTCCACGCCGACCTGTTCGGCCACGGCGCGCGCCTGCGGTTCCATATCGCCCGTCAAAATCTCGATATCGCCCACGCCGTCATAGCGCAGAGCGTTGACCGCGCGGCGCACGTTGTCGCGCGGGCTGTCCATTGCGAACAGCACCGCCACGAGCTTGTCATCCACGCCAACGTAATTGGGAATCGCGCCCTGACCGTCCGGAATCGCCTTCGTGGTGGTCACGCCGTTTTCCTTCATGTATTTCATGTTGCCGACGCGGACGATATGCCCGTCCACATCGGTTCGGCTGCCGCGCGAAACCTCGGTGATAATCTCGCCGTGGTCGAGCGCCTGCGCGCCGATCTGGCGGCCGTAGCCCAGAATCGCGCTGGCCAGCGGATGCGTGCTCGTCTCTTCTGCCGCCATCGCGTAGGCCAGCACCTCGCGTTCGTCCATCTCGTCATCCAGAACGGTCATGGAAACGACCTTCGGCTTGCCCTCGGTCACGGTACCGGTCTTATCCAGCAGCACGGTGTTCGCGCCGCTCATCTGCTCAATATAAGCGCCGCCCTTGATGAGCACGCCCTGCTTGACCGCCGTGTTGATCGCCGCGGAGAACGCCGTCGCCGTGGAGAGCTTGATGCCGCACGAATAATCGATGACCAGCATCTTGAGCGCCTTCTGTGCGTTATGCGTCACCAGCCAGACGGACAGGCAGAGCAGGAAGTTCAGCGGCACGAGATAATTTGAGAATTTATCCGCATAGCGCTGAATCGGCGCTTTTTTCAGCTCGCTGGCCTCCACCATGCCCACAATGCGGGCGACGACCGTCTGGTCGCCGACCTTGTTCGCCTTGACCTGAATGTTGCCGCTCTTGACCACCGTGCCCGCGAAGACCTCGTCGCCCGCGCGCTTCTCAACCGGCACAAACTCGCCGGTAATCGCGCTCTGGTCGATCACGGCCACACCGGAGGCAATCACGCCGTCCACCGCAATCTTTTCGCCCGTGTGTACGGCTACGGTGTCGCCCGCGTGCAGCTGCGCAATCGGGGTGCGCGCCACGCGGCCATCCTCCAGCACCTTCCACACGTCGCCGTCGTCTGCGGAGAGCATCTTCTTGATGGAAGAACGCGTCCGCTCGATGGTGTAAGAAGTCATCAGCTCGGCCAGATCCGACAACGCCAAAATCATCAGTGCGGAATGCGGCGTGCCAAGCATCAGGCTGGCGACGATGGAGGTCACGGTCAGGAAGTCGGCGTTGGGCCGCATGTCCCTTCGGAGTCCCTCCAGCGCGCTCCTTGCCATCGGCGCGGAAAGGCCGAGGCTCGCCAGCGCTTCCAGCGAGGTGAAATTCGCCAGCGCGCCGCCCAGCAGCGGGGCGGTAAAGAGCGTGTTGCCCAGCACCATTGCGCCCGCGTTCACCGCCAGCCGCTTGGCCAGACGGGCGGTCGTCATCGGCTGCTCAGCCGTTTCTTCCTTGCCGCTCGCGTGGCGCGCGCGCAGGGCGGGCATCGCATAGCGTGCCAGCACCATATCCGCGCATTCCACCAGTGCTGCGGAATCCAGCTTGTTTTGATCGTATTCCAGCAAAACGCTGCCCGTGCAGGGCGTCACCTGCACACGGCGCACGCCGGCAATCGTGGCCAGCTCCCCGGCCACGTCCATGCGCGCGTCAAACAAAAAGCCCAGCCCTTCAACCCGCAGGCGAAGCCTCCCCGGCAGGCTGCTGGCAATCTGTCCTTTCATCCAATCCTTGTTCGATTCTCTGCGAAGCATATTTCATCCTTCTTTAGCTTGCGGAAGCCTGAGAATCAGCCGCCGGCGCACAACCTGCTCCAACTGCTTTTCGTCGGCCTCTTCGGGCTTGATTTCCTTGGCGATTTCAAGCCCCGTATCCACAACGATATCCACCCAGCGCAGAATCTGGCGGCTGCTGGTCGTCTGCGCGTCATAGAGCACGAGCGCCGTGCCGATGCGCGCGTTGACAGTGACATCCGTTACGCCGGGGAGCATCGTCAAAACGTCCTGAACATAATGCAGATAGGGCAGCGCCTCTTTGGGCAGCTGCTCGCTGTGGCGAAAGCGCATGCGCAGCCGTCCCGGCAGGTCGCATTCCACACGCGGCTTGAGGCAGTGGCGCAGAAACGTTTCTCCCACAATATTCACAGGCGATCCCCCCCGAACAGGCGGGCCGCCCACCACAAGAGCGTCATCGCGCCCGGCACAGCCAGACCCGCGAGCCGCCATTCTTTGATCGCCAGCACGGACAGCGCCGTTCCGGCGAGCATTTTGCCATCCATCAGGCCGTTGGTCGCGCCCATCACGCCGCGATCCACCGCGTCGAGAATGGTGTGCAGGCCGTTTTCCATGCGGCTCTTCTGTTTTCCGTTGATGGCTGCGTCCAGACCCAGCAGCTTGATGACCGCGCCTTCGATGACGGCGGCCTCAACCTTGCGCTCGTCATAACACACGAGCATGCTGCCCGTGCGCGGCTCAAGCTCCACGCGATGCACCACGCCCGTGCCGAGCAGCTGCTCACGAACCTGCAAAGCCTGCTCCATGCCGCCCGCAAGGGACGGCACAAACAGCCGCATGCGGCCGGGGATGCTGGCTCGCACCTCAAGAATCCCTTTGAAAGAGGGCAACTTCATCAAATTGTGCTGCGGCTCTTTCGGCGCGGACAGGGCCAGGACGCCCAGCACCGCCGCCGCAGTTAAACCGTAATTCATGCTTTTTCAACTCCATTTGGAAGTCGTTTGAAGGATGCGTTTTCCACCTGTCAGCGTCTCCCTTTTTGCGTGTATACTGTATCACTTGCTCCGCCGTTTGTCAACACAAATTGCCGTCCCGTGCCGGAAAACAGGCGCAAAGGACGGCGATGAATTTCAACTTGTGATTCCGCGCGGTTTGCCCATGTGCGCCGACTTCCGCAGATTCAGAATTCTCGGCGGAAGCACGGGTGGCCTCAGGCCGCTTACTTCTCGGAAGCGTTCTCCGTGCAGAACAGTTCGATGCAGTTGTCAATCATCTCTTCATCCGCATCTTCGAGCATGCCCGCCGCCTGCCAGAAAGCGTACTCGCCTTCGTACATCTGGCCCAGCGCTTCGAGGTCGTCGCCATAGCGGAACTCGATGTGCCAGGTCGTCGCAGGGGTATCCGGCGAAAGGCAGATATAGGTGAACTCGCCCGCGTCCGCGTCGTCGGTCTTATAGGCATAGCAGGAAATGGCCTCCGGCAGCTCCTGCACATAGGTGTAGCTGTGGGAGAAAACCTCGTTGCCCGCTTCATCCAGACCGGTCACGGTGTTGCCGTCAAAGACAAACTTGCTCACGCCCTCGGTGAAGTAGCAGTCAAAGCGCATGCTCTCCGGATCGGCGGCATAAGCCTCCACGGCTTCCGGGCCGTAGATCTCGGCCGTTGTAGAAGCCCGCATCATGTCGGCGATCATCTGGGCGTTTTCCTCGCCGACGATCTCGGCGCTGTGGCTGAGCCACACGTCGTCATACTCCGGCTTGTTGAGCACGGAGAACAGCGGCACATACGTGCCCGCGACATCCTCCATCAGCTGAGCGGGATCGATCGTCTCTTCGGCCACGGCGAAAGGCATGACCAGCGCGAGCGCAAGCGTCGTCAACAGGGCGGCAAAACGAAACTTCTTCATTTGAATCCATCCTTTCCTGTTTGTTAGTTTTTGCTAACTTTCGGTGATATCATAACACTGTTTCAAATCTTTTTCAAGGCAAAAAAAGAAACTTTCCGCCCCCTTTTTATTCTTTGTTAGTTTTAACTAAATAAATGAAAGACATCGCTTAAAGTTCCGGGTCCAGGGTCGCAACCCTGGTCGTTTCAGAAAGGGTTATGAGGGTCTTAGTGGATTTAAGGGGGGAGAGGTCGAAATCTCTCCCCAAGCCCAGCGGAGCGTCGTCCCTCTTTCGCTCAACTCACGCATTCCGCTTTTTCTTCTTCGTTTCAATCACAAGCCGCATCGCCATCACGAGATGACAGAGCATCATAATCCGTAAACTCCCCGGACGATTTTTCCTGCATCCATGGATCCACGCAGCCGCTCATGCGTCAGGCGTCTCTTCCGGCTCCCCGCCTTATTTTCTGCCCCAGATCACGCCCATCTGCCCCAGCACCAGCGGCGTATTGAGGAAGCGCGGCGCATAATCCGGCTTGCGCGTATCCTCAAAATGGATTTCCTTTACACGCGGGCGGAGCTGCTCCACAAACGCGTTGATGTCGCCGTAGACCCGCTTGTCAAAATACGTATCCTGAATGACGAACGCCGCACCGGGCTTGAGCACGCGCAGCATTTCCTGAAACAGCGCCAGTTTATCCGGCTGACTGCGCACCTCGTGAAAGACAAAATTGCTCACCGCGCCGTCGAACGTTTCATCCACAAACGACAGCTTCGCCGCGTCGCCCGCGCGGAAGGAGACGTGCGCCGCCACGTTTTCCAGCTTTGCGTTCTCCTCGCACTGGCTCTGGCTGTATCCCCACATTTTGCCCCAGCTGTCAATGCCGACGACGCGGAGCTGCGGCCACTTCTTCGCGGCCTTAATCGTCAGCGCGCCATTGCCGCAGCCGATATCCAGCAGCATCCCTTTGCCGGAAAAGCTCGATTTGCGCAGGCGCTCGATCACATCGTCCAGAACATAGCTCTGCACATGTCCGCCCGTGTAGGAAAGCGCCATACGCGCGCGAAGCATATAATAGGCATACACCAGCGCGCCCAGAGAAAACACCGTCAGCACCGAGCTGAGCCAGCCCACGACGTTTTTCAGCGCGTTGCCCGCAAAGAGCAGCGCCAGCGCCGCCGCCAGGCTGACCATCACCAGCGAATACGGAATCCAGTTGCCATACTGCGGCCCCTTTTTGCCAAAATCCGGCGTTTCGTTCTTCATTCGGAAATCATCCTTTCCATTGTTAGTTTCCACTAATCGCAGTCTATTATATCGGTTTGCGCCGCTTTGTGTCAAGCCCGTTCCGTTTCACTCAAACGAAAAAGGCGGAGCGCAAAGCCCCGCCTGAAATTCATAGCGTTTTCTTTTGTTGAAGCGCATGCGCGAGCGCCGCCAGCGCCAGCGGCATGAGATAGATGATCGGAAAACCGTATCGATCCTGATTGGCGATGCAGGGGCCGAACGGCAGAAAAAACAGCGTGACCGTCAGCGGCAGGAGCAGCACGCCCATGCCGCGCGCCCTGCGGCTCCTCGCAATCGCGCAAGCGCCCAGCAGCACTGCGCAGTAAAAGCCCAGCGTGTTGAGCTGAAGCGCAAACGGAAGGGTCAGCGCCGCCGTGCGCAGATTGGCTTCCGCCGCTTCAAGCTTTTCTAGCCCTTCACTCCGGTGGATATCCAGCGCCGCTTCTTCCTCTTCGGAAAGGCCCGTGCCGACAAACCATGCCAGATTATAGCTGCTCACGTCAAACAGCAGCGCATTTTGAACGAGCGTCGCCGACAGGCAGCAGGCGGGATGGCGCAGCGCCAATCCGACCCATACTTTTAAATAAGCTATGCGCTCCGCCGCCGTGGATTCCTTTCGATAAACGGCTTTCACCGGATCGGACAAATCCGGTCGATAGCGATCCGCCAGCTGGTCGTAAATGAGCACGCGGTCGATGACCGCCCGTTCCTCATCCGTGATTTCCGATTCATATTCCGAAACAAAACGCGCGGTCTGCTGAAAAGGCAGCGAGAGCATCTCCTTCGGGCTGTTTTCAATCGGTTCCACCGACCGGGCGACCGCCGCGTCAAATCCCGCGCCCAGCAGCATCGGCAGCACAACCGCCGTGCAGACCGCGCCGACGGCGGCCCTTCGATGGCTTTTGACCGCCCGGCAAATCAGCGCAATCCCAGCGGGAATCCAGATGAGCAGTCCGTTGTTGCGGATCTTGAGCAGCACAAAGCCCGCAAGCATCATCCGCAGCACAAAACCCCGGCTGCCGAAATAGGACGCGTCTTCCAGATACCGAACGCGCACCATTTCGCAGAGCATCAGCAACATGGCGTAACTGTACGGCACATCCTTGAGCATGACCGTGATATTGTCGCAGTATACCGTGCCCAGCGCGCACACCGCCAGCGAAAGCGCCCTCAGCCAGACCGGCGCGCAGAGCCTGCGCATGAGCATCTGACTGTAACCGACAACCGCCGCCCCAAAGACGGCCTGAGCCAGAATATAGAGGAACACGCCAAGATTGCCGCTGCCCAGCAGCCGCCCCGCGCCGATGCACAGCTTGATCAGCGCCGTGCCGAACGTCGGATGATCCGCGTTCCACGGCTCCCAGCCCAACGCCTGCCGAAACTGCGACGCGGTATCCGAGTTCATTGCGACCGGATAGCTGACCGCCAGATGCGGCAGCCAGCACAGCAGAACAACGGCCGTGCAGAACAGCATCGTATGCGCCCGATACGCGCTCAGCAGCGCGCCGTTTTTTGCCGGGCGCACATCCAGCCGTCCATCCAGCCCGGCTTCCAGCAGGCGGAAAAGCAGCTCAAACAGGCTCGCCATGCCCAGCGCCAGGACGACTGCTTTAAGCGTCTGACTGTCGGACAGAAACGGCTGATTCAGGCTGTCCGTGTTGCTCACGCTGACCGCAACCACCTGCCACGCGCCCATCATCAACGCCGCCAGCTTCACGCGGCCGCTTGACCGGGTCAGCTTTTCATCCGCCCATTCAAGTGCCAGAAAGCCCGCCAGCGCCGCCAGCGCCACCGCGCCGCTCGTCCCGGTCAGGGATTCGCCGAGGTTGACGTAGTTGTTGCCGCTGCGCAGATTCAAATCCACAAACAGCGCCCACGCCGTCAGCACGGCGCGCAGCGCGTTTTTAGCTTTCACGGTTTTCATTTATTCTTCGTCACGTAGACCGCCGATGCGACAGGCACATCCTGCTCCGCGCCGGACTTCGTATAGGCGCCGTCTGCCGGAAGGGTGATGGCCTCGCCGACCAGATAGAACGTCAGCACATCGCCCGCCTGCACCTCGTCCGACGTGGAGAGGACGACATACATCGCGTCCTGCCAAACGCCGGTGGAAGGATTGGTGACGCAGATCAGCGCGCACGGCCTGCCGTCATAATCGGTGAAATCCATAACTTTGCCGCGCAGAATAAACCGCTTGCCGACGTATTTCGCCGGATCCTGAGCAAGATCGTCATAGCTCAGCGCAATCATCTTCTGCCGGAACTGCGCAATCTGCTCGCGCTGGGTCCATTCGCGGGTGAGGGTGATCGTGCGGGTGGTCTGCGCGAAACCTTCCGCTTTGACGCGCAAAGTGAAGGTTTCCGTGCCTGCCTCTTCCATAAACACGCGGACAGCAAACGCGCCGTTTTTGCCCGCCTTGACGTTGGTGTTCGTTCCCTTGCCGTCGATATACACGGTGGCGTTCGGTTCGGTCACGCCGCGCACGGTCACGTTTTCTCCGGTGAACGTCGTGTCCTCCGGTTCGGTGATGTCAAGCCGTGCGTCCGGCATTTCATAGCGAATGGTGAACAGCGCGGTATCCTCGCCCGCGGTCACAACGACCTCGACGTCGCCCTCTTCCGGCAATTTCACCTTAACGGAGAAACTTCCGTCCTTTTTCGTGCTCGTTTTGGCGATCTGCTTTCCGTTCGCTTCCACCCGGATTTCCGCGGAGGGCGCCGCTTCGCCGGAAAGGGTGAGCTGCGCCGAAGCCGTGAATGCCGGAACGCCGTCCAGCTTCAACGCCCCGCTCGTTTCCACCTCGGCTTCGCCGACGACGGGTTCGGGCGTGGCGGTCGGCTGCGGCGTGGCGGTAGCCTGCGGGGTCGGCGTCGCCTCGCTGACGGAGGACAGCAGCTTCACGCCTTCCAGCAGCCGCTCCATGCGCGCGTCGTCATCCGCGTCCGGTTCGCGCCCCACAATGGTCTGCTCGATCATGTACAGCCTGCCGAGATGCAGCGTCGCATAGCGCAGACTGTACACCGGCATGGAGGCATACATCGCCGAACTGGTCAGCCGCACGCACGCGGGCGTAGTGTCCACATAAGCGCAGGTTTCATACAGCCCGCTCATCTCAAACTGCGCCAGGAAGGACAGCCGCTGCTCCTGCGTCAGCTCGTCCATATCCTTCACATCGCCAAACTTTCCCGCGTCCGTCACGCTGACGGCAATCTGCCCGCCGTCGTTCGGGATGACCTCCATCACAATGCCGGAGGCCACATAGCTGGCCAGAACGGCCTCGCTGCTCGTCCCCAGCGATTTCAGCAGCTCTTCGTGCTCGCTCAGATTGGTCTGCGTCAGCACGGTTTCATCTTCCCGCTGCGTATAGCGGAATCCTTCGTAAGGGAAAACATAGGTCGCCGTCTGCGCCAGCGCGCCTGCGCCCATCGCAAGCAGCGCGGCACAAAGCAGCGCGCAAACCTGTTGCTTCATGAGAAAACCTCCTTTATGCGGTCTTCAAATCCCTGCCGCGGGCCGTGAGCATCGCCATGGAAAACATCATCACGGCGTTCATCGGCGACATCGCCCCCAGCGGTTCGCTCTCCATCAGGGAGGTCAGCAGCGCCGCCACGACGATCATCGCCAGCACGCGGTCTCCGGCATGCGCGCGCCCCTTTGGCGCGAAGAAAGCGCGGCACATCGGCCCCGCCATCGAGCCGAAGAAACAGCAGAGCAGCGCAAAACCGATCAGGCCGTAATTGGTGATGAAGCCCAGATATGCATTGTGCGTCGTCATGCCGTCCGTAATCGCGCTGATCTTGCCCAGGCCGAAACCGATCACCATGTTCTTCGGCTCTTCCAGCCACGCGGCGATCACCTTGCCCCAAATCGTCGTGCGGTCTGTAAACGTCATATCGCCGAAGCCGCGTCCCAGCAGCTCCTGCTTATCTGCGGCCTGCGGCTCATCCGGCTGCTGCGCTTCTTCCGCGACAGCCGACGCAAAAACCGACGCTTCCTTCTTGCCGCTCAAAACCGACTCGTAATGGCGGATAGCCGAATCCGTCATCACCGCCGCGCCCATATAGCCGCCGACGAGCACCGCGACGCCCGCCGCGACAGCAGCCAGCTGGCGCAGACTCTTTTTGGGAATCGCCGTGCTTCCCGCAACCACGCCGTAGCAGCCGACCGCCCATGCGCCCAGCATCGAATAGCGCGCGGTTCGGCTCTGGGAAAGCACAACGACCGCCGCCATCATCAGGGAGGGAATCAGGTGCGCCAGTTTGGCCAGCGGATGCCTGCGCCGCACCGCGCCCAGCAGGCTCATCAGGGTGCAGCACACGGCGAACATGCCGGTCGTGTTATAGTGAAAACCGGCGGAGAGGAAATACATGTTTTCGTAAATGCCGAAAGGCGTTTCGGAAAGCTCCGTGCCGAACGTCTGTACGGTGAACGCGCAGTAGAGCAGCAGCGCGCCCATCACAAAGGACAGCGCGGCAAACAGCGCGCCGGCCACATCCAGCAGCATTTCCCGCCGCTGTACCGTCTCCTCCGTGATCAGCGCATATACGCCGAAGAACGCCACCATGCAGTGGAACCAGTCGTTGGCGTTGATCGCCGTCAGGCCGAAACGGATGCCGAACGGCACGACGATCCACGCGTAAAGCAGCACCAGAAAGCGGATATCCGCATGCGGCTCAAGCTTTCTCTCCTGCGCCCGGCAGAGGCGGAGCAGGCAGAGCGCACCGCCCCAGGGCAGAACCACAAAGCGGTTAAACGCGGCAATCGAATCGACATACCACGCCAGCACGTCGGTGGAAAGGAAGCTGTAACTGACAAACGCAACGAACAGGAATACGCTTTCATTCTGCGCGATGGAAAGCAAAGCGCCGCGAATCTTTTGTGCTCTTGTTTGATTGAGACTCATTCCATTCTCCTTGCACTCAAAAATCCAAAAAGGGCGGGGAGGATTACTCCTCCACGCCCAGCACATCGACGACAGCCGGGCTTTCCGGCGCGGCAACGATTTCCTGCGTTTCATTCACAGGCTGATTTTCGGCCTGATTGACCGACTTGCGCGGTCCGCGGCGGCGGTTGCTGCGGCGGCGGTTGTTCGGCCTGTCGCTCTGCGGCTTTTCGGCGCTCTTTTCAGGGCGCTCCGGCTGGTTTTTCAGCATGATGACCACGCGGCGGTTCGGCTCCTCGCCCTCCGAATGGGTAGTCACAGCCGGATGATTTTGCAGCGCGGTGTGCAGCACGCGGCGCTCATACGGGTTCATCGGTTCGAGCACAACCCTGCGCCCGGTCTTAACCGCGCGGTTGGCCATGCGCTGCGCCAGGCGGCGCAGACTGTCTTCGCGCTTGGCGCGGTAGTTTTCGGTATCCAGCGTGACGCGGATATAGCCCTCGCGGCCCTTGTTCACCTGAAGGCTGGTGAGATACTGGAGTGCGTCGAGCGTCTCGCCGCGGCGGCCGATGAGAATGCCCAGCGTGTCGCCGATCATGTGGATAGAGAGGTTATCCGCCTTGCTGTCGTCCACATAAACGTCCACCTTCACGCCCATGCGTTCGGTCACGTCCATCAGGAATTTCTGCGCGCGGCCCGCCGGGGTGTCTTCCGGATGGATGACGGGCGGCTCGGTCGGCGCAAAGGTCTCGGCGGGAACCATCGGCTCGAAATCGCGCTCCTCACCCTCTTCGCGGGCGGGGCGCGGCGGGCGCGGTTTGCGCTCACGCAGCGGCTTCAGCGCTTCCGGCTTCTTTTCCGGCACGGCCTCAGCTTTCGGCTTCTCCTGACTGATTTCCGGCTTGGCCTCGGCCTTCGGCGCGGCCGCCTTGACCTCCGGTTTGGCCTCAGCCTTAGCCGGGGCGGTCTTCGGGGCTTCCGGTTGGCTCACGGGCTTCGGCGCTTCCGCCTTGGGATCGGCGGGCTTGGCGGGGGCGGGCTTCGGCGCGGCCGGCTTGGCGGCGGACTTCTTTTTCTGATCGCTCAGGCTGAAGCTGCCCAGCAGGTCGCTCAGACCGTGGTCGTCCTCGCGCTCGTCGTCCATCACGGTCAGACGCACGCAGGCGGGCTTGCTGCCGAACAGGCCGAACAGGCCCTTCGCGCCCTCCTGAAGTACATCGACGTGAACGTCGGCAATGGTGACGCCCAGCTCAGCCAGACCGTTGTCGATGGCCTCCTTCGTCGTTTTGCCGGTAAATTCCTTGATTTTCATCAGATGCCAACCTCCTCAGCCTTGGCCGCCTTGCGGTCCTGCTGCTCAAAGTACTTGTTGAAGCAAATCTGTTCGACGATGGCGTAGATGTTGGAAACCACCCAATAGAGGGCAAACGCGGAGTTGTAGCTGGCGCAGAAATAGAGGGACATGAAGGTCATCACGTAGATCATCATCTTCTGGCTGCCCGCCTGAGAGGGATCCATCGCGGTGTTATTCATGGTCAGCTTCTGCATGAAGATCTGAGAAACGACGGAGAGAATCGGCAGCAGGAACCAGCCGTTGCCCTCCTGATAGATGCTAAAACGAATCAGGCCGAGGATGTTCAGGTTGCCCAGGCCCGCAACCGGCGCGATATACGGCGCATAGGTTGCGGAGCCGATGAACGGGGTCACCACGTCGGTGATGTAAGTCGTCAGATCGGACGCGCTGGCAAAGCTGAGCGCCTGCGGAATCATGCCGTCGGCGAAGAGCTTGGCGCTCACGTCGTTCCAGACCTTGTAATCCACCAGGCGGAGGGACTGCACGTCCGGCATGTAGGTGGCAAACGGGCTGTCCGGCATCCAGAGGTTCTTGATCCACAGGAACGGCTCAACCAGCGTGTGCGGGTCGATCTCCGGGTTGTGGTAGAAGGTCAGGAACTGGGAGACGAGCTGCTCGTTGGCGAACGTGCGCAGCGCGTAGAACATGGCGAAGAGGATGACCATCGAAATGAGCATCGGCAGGCAGGAGCCCATCGGGTTGACGCCCTCCTTGCGGTACAGCTCCTGGAGCTTCTGGTTGAGCTTCTCCTGATCGTCCTTATATTTTTCCTGGAGAGCGGCCGCCTTGGGCTGGATGGTCGTCATGCGCATGGTGGAGCGGCGGCTCTTGAGGTTGAGCGGCATGACCACCAGCTTGATGAGAATGGTAAAGACGATGATCGTCAGCGCGTAATTGTTGATGAGCGTATGCAGCGCTTTGATAAGCGTCAGCAGCAGCGAATTGAGAAAACTCATGGACGAAACGTCCTCCTTGCATCAAGAATTGTCCTCGGCCTTCTTGCCGGAATGAACGGCCTTTCCCGCCGGGGGATAAACGACTTTTTTGTCAGCTGTTTTCGATTTTCGGTTTCGTTTCGGGGGCACGGGATCATAAAAGCTCCCCTTATAGAGGGGCTGGCAGCGCAGCAGCCGCCGGATGGCCAGATAACTGCCGTAAATCGCGCCGTGCCGCTCGATGGCCTGCATCGCGTAGGTGGAGCAGGTCGGCGTAAACGGACAGCAGGGCGCGTGCATCGGGCTGAGAAACCGCCGGTAAAAGCGGATCAGCGCCAGCAGCAGGCGCCTGATCACGGCTGAGCCGCCGCCTTTGCGGCAGGCTGCCGCCTGTTCTGCCCGTCCGGCAGAAGCAGGTTCTGTTTGCGCAGCAGATACTGCATGGAACGGCCCAGCTTCTCAAACTCCGCCTCGGCAGACGGCTGGCGGGCAATGAACACATACAGCCCCGGCTTCATATTGGGCAGCAGCGGCACGCATGCGGCGCGCAGACGGCGCTTGATGCGGTTGCGCTGCACGGCGCAGCCGAGCTTTTTGCCCACCGAGAAGCCCACCTTGAGCGCCGGGCCGCGCACATAGAGCAGCACCATTTCCCGCGCTCCGGCGGACGAACCCCGGCGATAGACATATTTGAACTGCGCGTTCTTTTTCAGGCTGTAAGTTCTTTGCAAATTAACAACGCTCTCCTCGGTTGACGCCAAAAACGGCAAATGAAAGAAAAAGGCCCGCTCCCGGTCTTTGCCGGGCCGGACCGAACGCTTTGGGATAAGCCCAAAACGGGTGCCGCCGATTGGCGGGCGCTGATTGTGAGTTCAATCAGACGGGATTGGAAACGGTCAGCTTCGCGCGGCCGCGGGCGCGGCGGCGGGCAAGAACCTTGCGGCCGTTCTTGGTGGACATACGGGAACGGAAGCCATGCACCTTCGCGCGCTGGCGCTTCTTGGGCTGATAAGTTCTGACAGACGATGCCATTGTTACACACTCCTATCATCAAGTGAATTTGAACAAATGTAGAATCGCGCCGCGGCAGGCGGCACGTTGTTCCATGCGAAAGCGATTATAGTATACTTCACCCGCCGCGTTGAAGTCAAGAAGAATTTCCTGTAAAAAGCGGATAAAACCATATTTTCCGCGAAATCCGGCTTCATCGGGCGTCAGACGCGGAAAAAGGCGGAACATCCCGCCTTTTTCCAAGTTTCCGCCCGAACCGTCAGGCTTTTCGTTTTTGACCAAGCAGCACAAACGCCGCCGTGCAGAGCGCGCAGAGCGCCAGCAGGCGCAGCGGCCTTGCGTCGTCCCCTGTCTTGGGCAGGTTCGACGCATCCGGCTTCGGGCTGACCTGAATTTCCGTCGTCAGCACCCGGCCGTCGTATGCGCTGCCCTGAAGCGCGACGGAAACCGTATGATTTCCTTTGCTGAGCCGATTGAGATAATCCCTGTGAATCGTCAGCAGGATGGAGCCGTTCTCCACGTCGTAATCCGCGCTGTCAAGCGGACTGCCGTCCACGGATACAGATTTAAAGTTCCCCGCGTCGAACCCGGAAATGCCTTCGCCGATATGCAGAATCAGGTTCTCCTGCGCCATATTTTCCATGTAGGCCGCGCTTCCGCGTATCCGAATTTTCGGATCGGGCGCCGGGGTCGGCGCAGGCGTGGCTGTCGGAGTTGCCGTCAGCGTAGCCGTCGGAGTCGCTGTCGGCGCAGCCGTCGGGGTTGCTGTCGGCGTAGCCGTCGGGGTTGCCGTCGGTGTCGGCGTGGGAGCCGCGATCGTGAAGCTGGTATTGTAACTCGTATTTACAGATAGAGAACGATTTACAACACCGTCAGCCGAAGGGTACAGCACATCGCCTTTCACATCCGTCACCCGGTAATGCCCCGGCTTCAACGTATAGGGAATCAGAATGCCCAGCTGATGCTCTATCATCTTTCCCTGCTCAAACCGCGCATACGAAATTGCAGGGTCCCGATCGATCGTTGGCTTGGTCACCACCGTCAGTTCGTTGGTATCCTCGTTCGTGATTGTGAACGAAACCTTGCTCAGCGATACATCGTCTATGGTCATAGTCGGTGACGGCGGATTTCCTATGTTCATCGCAAACAAAATCCGCAGCTGCCCGCTCTCGGGGCCCGGCTGCCCCGGCTCCACGCCGACGATGCTCAAATCCCCCTGCACACAGCCCGACAGCAGAAGCAAGGCCCCCAGCAGGAGGAGCACAAGCGCCGCCCGTTTTCCTCTATTCCTCATGGCCTGACGTCCCTTCTTCGTTATAATAATATTTATCATATTCATTATAGCGGCCCATGACGCCGATGTCAATTCAATTCCTGTTCATTTTTTTCACGGCCCGTTTTCGGTTTTCCCCTGTCTTGACTTTATCCCGCCAAACAGCGTATAATAAGGCCAAATTGGGGTTTTGCCATCGGGTTTCGCTGGCATGCCTTGCCGATTTCCGCGCGTGCGCGCGTTTTTCCATCCACTTTATAAGGAGGCGTATTCTTTTATGCGTCGTATTGGTGTTTTGACTTCCGGCGGAGATTCTCCGGGCATGAACGCCGCCGTCATGGCGGTTGCGAAATCCGCGCGCTACTATGGCATGTCCCTCATCGGCATCAAGCGCGGCTACAACGGCACGCTCTGCAAGAGCCACCACATCGAGGATGACATGGTCGAACTGGATCTGGATACCATTCTGGATATCGCCGACCAGCCGGGCACGTATCTGCGCACCGCGCGGTGCCTCGACTTCCTGCGCCCCGAAATGCGCGTACACGCGGCCAACAACATCCGCGAAATGGGCATCGAGGGCATCGTCGTCATCGGCGGCGACGGCTCGTATCACGGCGCGATGGGTTTGTGCGAGCTGGGCATCCCCTGCGTGGGCATCCCCGGCACCATCGACAACGACCTGGCCTATACCGAGATGACGCTGGGCTATGACACCGCCGTCAACTCCTGCATCGACGATATCCGCTCCATCCGCGCGACCAGCCGCTCCCACGACCGTCCGGGCGTGGTGGAGGTCATGGGCCGCCACTGCGGCGATATCGCGCTGAAAGCCGCCGCCGGTTCCGGCGCGGAAATCTGCCTCGTGCCGGAGGTGTCGTGGTCGATTCAGGAAGCCGCCGACCGCCTCTCCCGTCTCATCGACATGGGCAACCCGCGCGCAACCGTCGTCGTCGCCGAGGGCGCGTGGGATTCCATGCAGCCCGCCGACTGGCGGCGCTACCTGATCGAGTCCGGCGTAAAGGGCATTCACGAAGACGACCCGATCAATACCGAAAAGCTCGCGCTGCTGCTCAAGCATAAATGCAAGTGCGAAGCGCGCCCAACCGTGCTCGGCTATACCCAGCGCGGCCGCACGCCGTCCGCTTACGACAGCTGGTTTGCCTTTGAAGCGGGCAACCTCGCCGTCAATCTGCTCCGCAACGGCATCGGTAATCAGGTCATCGGCATTAAGGATGGCCGCGTCTATTACCTGCCCATCGCCGAAGCCCTCAAGCAGAAGCGTGAGTTTAACCTTTCCCTGTATAATATGATCAATTCGCTGTAATCCGGGTATCGATGGGGCTGTTCATGTGCAACAGCCCCATTCTTATCCAAAGCGGCCTGAGGCCGCCCGCGCTTCCGCCAAAGTCTGCAAAATCCGACGTTCCGCTCGCGCGGGTCTTTTTTACGCCACTTCCCATGATTCAAAAAGGAGCATCCCATGTTTGCCAGAAACCAATGCTTTGAAATGACCTGCGAATCCTTCGGTCAGGATGCTCAGGGCGTCTGCCGCCATGAGGGCATCGCCGTATTCGTTCCCGGCCTTCTTCCCGGCGAACGCGCGCTGGTGCGCATCGTCAAGCCGGAAAAGCGCTACGCTTTTGGCCGCATGGAAAAACTGCTGGAAAAAAGCCCTGACCGCACCGAGCCGTTCTGCCCGATCTATAAACGCTGCGGCGGCTGTGTCTGCCAGCACATGACCTACGAAGCCTCTCTCGCTTTCAAGCGCCAACAGGTGCAGGATCTTTTGGCGCGCGTCGGCGGGCTTTCCATCGAAGTGCCGCCCGTTCTGGGCATGGAGCATCCCTTCGGCTACCGCAATAAGGGCGCGTATCCCGTCGCACAGATCGGCGGCGCGCCCGCCTGCGGCTTCTTCGCCCCGCGCAGCCACGATCTCGTCCCCCTGCCCGAAAACGGATGCGCCATTCAGGGCGAGGATTCCGCCAAAGCCACGCAGGCCGTGCTGACGTGGATGCGCCAGCACAACGTGCCCGCCTACGACGAGCTGACCGGGCGCGGCCTCGTCCGCCACATCATGACCCGTTCGACCACCTCCGGTGAGCTGATGGTCGTCGTGGTCGTCACCCGCGCGGACATCCCAAAGGCTGACCGCCTGGTTGAGCTTCTGCGCGCCGTCGTTCCCGGTCTGTGCAGCGTCTGCCTGAGCGTCAACAGCCGCCGCACCAACGTCATCCTCGGCACGGATATCCGCGTGCTCTGGGGCAAAGCCGCGATGGAAGACACGCTCTGCGGCCTGCATTTTGCCGTGTCGCCGCTCTCCTTCTTCCAAGTCAACCCGAAACAGACCGAAAAACTATACGGCCTTGCGCTGGATTACGCCGGTCTGACCGGAAACGAAACCGTTGTGGACGCTTACTGCGGCGCGGGAACGATCTCCCTGCTGCTGGCTCAGAAAGCGAAAAAAGTCATCGGCATTGAAATCGTGCCGGAGGCCATCCAAAATGCCAACGAAAACGCCGCGCGCAACAACATCGCCAACGCCGAGTTCCGCGTCGGCGCGACGGAAGAGCTGCTGCCCCAACTGGTCGCCGACGGCCTTCGCCCCGATGTCATCGTGCTCGATCCCCCGCGTAAGGGCTGCGACCCCGCCGTTTTACAAGCCATCATCGCCGCCGCGCCTAAACGCGTGGTCTATGTCTCCTGCGGCGCACCGACTCTTGCCCGCGACGCCAAGCTGCTTGCCGAGGGCGGCTATGCCGCCGAAAAGGTTCAGTGCGTCGATATGTTCTGCTGGACGGGCGCGGTGGAAACGGTGATGGTGTTGTCTAAGCTTTCCGATGCCGAACAATATCGCCATTAAACTGGATATGGACAAGCTGGTATAACGCCTGCCGAAAGCCATGCTTCCGCAACCTGTGACGAAATCAAAGCTCACGTCAAGAAACACACAGGTCTTACGGTTTCAACGCAGAATATCGCGCAAGTTAAGCGGAAATGCGGAATCATTGGGCGGGAATGCTACAATAAGGCAAAGGCAGAGAATGTGAAGCAATGCCCTGCAGATAAAGGAAAAGCGATTGAAGAAGCGCTGCGGTTCTTTGGGATGATCGCGTAAAGATTTCAAACCGGATCGGTCGGGGAATACTACCCGCTCGATCCGGTTTAATAAATTGAACCGATGTAAATCTGAGCCAGAAACGAATCCGATGGATTGATAGGACGTCGTTCTATGTCATTTTTTCATCGTGACAAATTTCTTGTTGACGGAATGGAGATTTCATGTTATACTGCCATCAGCGAAAAGGATTCTAAAGGTCCATACATGTTATTTATCGCCCATGACAAATCGAGGTGAACCCATGAAGTTAGGCGAACTGGCAACCGTCCGAAGCGGGCTGGTTTTATCCAGAAAACAGGCGTGCAAAGGCGCCCCCGTCAAGATGCGGTATCCCCTACTGAGCTTTCGCGCCATCCACCCAAACGGATACATCGACATGGAACAGCTGGATGGTTTTGACGCTGCGGAGCAGTTATCACCGGAGTACCTGACACAGATCGGCGACGTCATCATCCGCCTGACCTCGCCGTACACCGCTGTTCTCATCGACGAAGCATCCGCCGGCATGGTCGTTTCATCAAACTTCGTCATCATCCGTGTTGATCGAAGCAGGCTCCTGCCCGGATATCTGGTCTGGCTGATCAACACGCCGAAGATTAGGAAAGCCATTTATGAAAACACCAGCAGCAACATGCTGGGCGCCATCAACGCCAGATTCTTTTCCGAATTTGAAATTCCCCCGCTGTCCATCCTCCAGCAGCAGAAAATCGCCGAACTGCATCTGCTGGCGAAAAAGGAGACGGCGCTGCTTCGCCAGTTGTCGGCAGAGAAGGAGCGCTACTACGATCTGCTGATCCGCAATGTACATTCGACCATGAAATGAGGTATGCACCATGACGACCCGCAACGATATCGAACGCGTTCTCTGGAAGGCCTGCGACAGCTTCCGGGGAAAAATCGACAGTTCCCGCTACAAGGACTACATCCTTTCCATGCTGTTCGTGAAATACCTGAGCGACGTCACCCTCGAAAGACGCGCCCTGTACATGGAGCAGTACGACGGTGACGAACGGCGCGTCGAGCGCGCCATGAGCCGGGAGCGGTTCTCCCTCGACAGGGAATCCACCTTCGATTATCTGTACGAAAACCGCACGGATACAGAGATCGGCCAGAAGATCAACGTCGCCCTTTCCCACATCGAGGATCACAACAGTGGAAAGCTGCGCAACGTGTTCCGCGCCATCGACTTCAACTCACAGGTTGACTTCGGCGACGTCAAGGAAAAGAACGCGACACTCCGCAACCTGCTGGAAGACTTCCACGACCTGGATCTTCGTCCCGGCCAGCTCGGCTCCGCAGACATCATCGGGGACTCCTATGAGTATATGATCGCCAACTTTGCCTCCGATGCAGGCAAAAAGGGCGGCGAGTTCTTCACGCCGAGTCAGGTTTCCGAGCTGGTGGCCTCGCTCGTCAAGCCGCGGGAAAACGACCGCATTTACGATCCCACCTGCGGAAGCGGCGGCCTGCTGCTCAAAGCTTACAAAAAGGTGCCCAGCGGCAAGGTTGCCGTCTACGGTCAGGAGCTGAACGCCCAGACTTGGGCGCTCTGCACGATGAACATGTTCCTCCACGGCGTGGATGACGCCCGCATTTGGCAGGGCGACACGCTCTCCAATCCGCAGAACCTTGAGGACGACAAGCTCATGAAGTTCCAGGTGGTGGTCGCCAATCCGCCGTTCAGCCTGGACAAATGGGACAGCGGCTTCCTCGCCAAGGCTAGTCTGGATGAAAAAGGAAAGAAGCAGGAAAAAATGACCGCTTCTCTGGACGAGCACCATCGGTTTGACTGGGGCGTTCCGCCCTCCTCCAAGGGCGACTATGCCTTTGTGCTCCACATGCTGCACAGTCTGGATGCGGAAAACGGGCGCATGGCCGTCGTCCTGCCCCATGGTGTGCTCTTTCGCGGTGCCAGCGAGGGCAAGATTCGCAGGCAACTGGTTGAAATGAACCTGCTGGACGCGGTTATCGGCCTGCCCGCGAACCTGTTCTACGGCACGGGCATCCCCGCCTGCATTCTGGTGTTCAAAAAGGGCCGCACCCGCGACGACGTCCTGTTCATCGACGCCTCCGGCGAGGGCAATTACGAAAAGGGCAAGAACCAGAACCTCCTGCGGGACAGCGATATTGCCCGCATCGTCAGCACCTACGAGGCGCGCGAGGCAAAGGTGGACAAGTACAGCTACCGTGCCTCCCGCGCAGAAATCCGCGAGAACGACTACAACCTGAACATCCCCCGGTATGTGGATACCTTTGAGGAGGAGGAGCTGGTGGACATCGACGAGGTGAAGCGGAATATCGAAAGCATCGAGTCAGAGCTTTCGCAGGTGCAGGCGCAGATGAAGAAGTATTTGGAGGAGCTGGGGCTATGAACAACGAGATTGCGCGTTACAGCGAAGAAACCTTTGAAAGCATCAAGCATGTCAATGAGTATGGCAATGAATTCTGGTATGCAAGGGAGCTGCAATCCATACTTGAATATACGGAATGGCGGAATTTCCAGAAACTCATTGAAAAAGCTCAAACAGCCTGCGAAAACAGCGACATGGCTGTGGATGAATGTTTTGTTGAGGTCAACAAAACATCGCCCATGCCGAACGGTGGTGTTAAGCTGATTGATGACTACATTCTCTCCCGCTATGCCTGCTACCTGATCGTTATGAACGGCGATCCGCGCAAAGAAGTCATCGCAGTTGGACAAACCTACTTCGCCGTGAAAACGCGCCAGCAGGAATTGATCGACCACTACGATGAGCTGTCCGAGGATCAGAAGCGGCTTGCCATCCGCAAAGAAATGAAAGCGCACAACAAGTCCCTGGCCGAAGCGGCGCAAAAGGCTGGCGTTATCAAGTCCTATGATTTCGCCATTTTCCAGAATTACGGCTATCAAGGACTGTACGGAGGCCTCGGCGCAAAAGAAATCCACGCTCGTAAAGGTCTCAAGGAAAACGACCAGATTCTTGATCACATGGGCAGCACCGAGCTGGCTGCTAACCTGTTCCGCGCTACGCAGACAGACGAAAAGCTGCGCCGCGAGAATATTCGAGGCAAGGAAAAGGCCAATCAAACCCACTACGAGGTCGGCAGGAAGGTCAGACAGACCATCGCCGAGCTGGGCGGCACCATGCCGGAAGACCTGCCGACGCCGGAAAAGAGCATCAGGCAGATTGAGAGCGAGCAGAAGAAGCGTCTAAAAGGATAAAAGTGTGCGGATGTGGCAGATAAGGTACAGGTATAGATGACAAAGTGCATGGAAGAATTGGGACTTAATGAGGTGAATATATGCTGAAGATCAAGAGTATCAAGTTCAAAAACCATCCGATTCTGAAGAATCTCGAATTAGACTTTTGTGATGCGAACGGGAACGCAGCGGATACGGTAATTATTGCAGGAGAGAATGGCACAGGCAAAAGTTCGCTCCTGAACTACCTATACAGTCTTTCGTCATCTGTTGTTTCTGCCGAGTCAATTGTCATGATTAATGATGATAACGTTGACATACCTCTAATGTATTCCTATGACAGCAAGAGAGAGCATATCTGGATCAGCGATAACAGAGGCTTAAGAACACTACCCGGTCTTCCTGAGCTCAAGGAAAAATATAAAATGAGCGGCATTTTTTCAGATGTAGACATCAATTTCCAAGCAGACAATCTATCTTCAGTTACCAGTATGGCTTTAGATACCTCAGATTCCAGCCGCCGCTCTACCACTGATTTACCCAAGCAAATCAAACAGCTTCTGATCGATGTACAGGCTTTGGATGATGCTGAACTCTCTCATGCCGTAAGAGAAAACCCGACAAAAACAAAAGCAGAACTTCAAGTTGCTGAACGCATTCCTCGCTTTACAAATGCGTTTGCACGCATGTTCGACGGCTTGACATACGATAGAATCGATAATGCAGGTGGACACAAAGTCATCTACTTCAAAAAGAACGGCGTCGATATTCCGATTGATAATTTGAGTTCTGGCGAAAAGCAGGTTGTATATCGGGGCTGTTTCCTGCTGAAGGATGTGAATGCGACCAACGGTGCATTTGTCTTCATTGACGAACCAGAAATCAGCTTGCATCCTAACTGGCAGATGAAAATCATGGATTACTACAAGGATATTTTCACCGCAGAAGATGGAAAGCAAACTTCTCAGATTTTTGCCGTTACACATTCTCCATTTATAATCCATAATGAAAATCGCAGAAATGATAAGGTCATTGTTCTGACCCGCGATGAAAACGGTGATATCATTGTTAAGGATAAGCCCGAATACTTCAAATGCACTTCTGTTGAGGCTGTGCAAGACGCATTTCTGCTCAAGTCTTTTTCCGCCGAGCAACCCACAGTGTATCTTGAAGGCAGAACAGACGAAAAATACTTTAGCCGAGTTGTTCAGGCTTTTGGAATGGATGTTCCATTCCGATTTAAGTGGGTCGGATACATGGATGAAAAAGGTCAAGAAGCCAATACCGGTGATAAGAGTGTCGACGCAGCATATCAATTCTTGGTAGCGCGAAACCTACCTATCCACAATTTCTGCTTGAAGGATTGCGACACCAACCGACAACCGAAGAAGAAAAACAATGTAACCATCCTCTCCATTCCTCCGTACAAAAACGCCAAAGGAATAAAGAAGGGTATTGAAAATGCACTGGTTTTCGACAGAATTGACCTGACACCATTTTATTCATTGAAAACAACAACAGGCGAATACGGTGAAAAGAAAGAAATTCAATCTTTCAATAAAATGGCATGCTGCGACAGCATTTGTTCAATGGACGACGTTGCTTTGCAAGAAGTATTCATCCACCTAAAAGAAATGATCGACCATCTATTAGCGCTTTATAATGAGGGGTAACTATGAAACAAGAAATACGAGCGCGAATCGACCAAATCCGACAGGGGATTGTGCCGGAGGGATATAAGAAAACTGAATCTGGCATTATTCCCAACGAATGGCGAGTGGGACAAGTCAGCAAATGTATTGAAGAATACAAATTTTTCTCTAATGACATATCACATATTCCTGTGTATTCCTCGTCCAGAAAGGGGCTTGTTCCTCAATCCGATTACTACAATCAGAGGGAAGCTGTAGAAACTAATCTTGGTTATAAGGTGGTTCCACAAGGATATGTTACCTATCGTCATATGAGCGACGATGATGTGTTTCACTTCAACATTAACAAAACTGGTGAAAATGTTCTTGTCAGCAGTGAATATCCTGTATTCACATCATCAGATAACTGCGATTTAAGTTTCTTGATTTCTGTGCTGAATAATACCGCGAGATTTCGATATTTCTGTAAGATGCAGAAATTGGGCGGAACCCGAACCCGTTTGTATTTAGACAACCTAAAAAGATACGCTTTAGCATTACCTCCTTTTGACGAACAGAAGAAGATTGCCGAAATTCTCGCCACGCAGGACAAGGCAATCGAACTGCAAGAGCGTAAAATTGATGAGCTGAAAAGGTTCAAAAAGGGCTGTCTGGAAAAGATGTTCCCGAGGAAAGGGCAAAAGGTTCCTGAAAAGAGATTCCCCGGATTTACGGACGATTGGGAACAGCGTAAGTTGGGAGAAGTCGTTGAGATTACTTCGGGTTTTATGGGTGATTCTTTATTGTCGGATGGAAAGTATCATCTGACAAGAATTGAGACTATTGCAAATGGGATAGTTGATGAAAGTCGAGTTGGATATTCAAATAAAAAGCCAGATGATATGTATTTGTTGAGATACGGAGATATTCTGTATAGCAATATCAACTCGATTTCCCATATGGGAAAAGTGGCAAAATACAAAGGGATTTCGCCACTTTATCACGGAATTAACCTTTTGAGGTTGCGTCCTGAAAGGAATATAAATTCTGATTTTTTGCTATGCTTACTAAACTCGGACAAATGTAGAAATTGGGCTAAAACGAGAGCTAATCAAGCTGTAAGTCAAGCAAGTATAAATCAGTCTCTTCTCGAAACGCAGGAAATAGCAATCGTTTCCATTGAGGAACAAAAGAAAATAGGTGCTTATTTTGAAAACCTCGACAACCTTATCACCCTTCATCAGCGTAAGCTGGAGGAAATGAAAAAACAGAAAAAAGCCCTGATGCAGCTTCTGCTGACGGGGATTGTGAGGGTAAAGGCATGAAAAGCAAATTGAAAAAATTCCTAATGAATCCATGGATAGTATCTACCGGAAGTGGGCTGCTAGTTCTGATAGTGACAGTTGCTATCGACTATTTTTCAGCAAAAAGGATCTTTACCACTTTCAAGAAAATGCTGATATTCATTTGGTCAGCAATTCTCACCTTTCTGAATTTTGAAATAAAGGTTTGGTGGCTCTTAATCGGAATTGCCGTGCTGTTCTTAGGGCTTTACATCTACTGTAAGTATCTAGATAGCAAGCAGTCCGTACCTGATGAACCCGAGTTTCTCAAGTACACTCAAGACACGATACTCGGTTATAAATGGGATTGGCATTGGGAAAAAGGTGCGGATGGGAATTATTATGTTGATGGTTTACGCCCAATATGCCCACAGTGTAACACTCCGTTAGTTATCGGTCGCGCCGGATTCGGAAATGGGTATACCTGCTTGCGCTGTAATACCAACACCAACCGTCCCCTACCCTATACAGAAGATGTCGAAATGCTAATTCTTGATAATATTAAGAAAATGTCCTTTCCGAATGGCTAATTGTTGCGAGGCAGCCCCCTGCCCCGCTATTCCTGCATATAACCCCTTTGCGAAAGGAGGTCTCTCCATGGACAAAGACGCCTATCTGGAAATCAACGCAAGCCAGCGCCCCGCCCTTGCGCTGTTTGAGGCCATGGGCTACACCTATATTTCCCCGGCGGATTGCGACAAGCAGCGCGGCAGCCGGTATCATGTGCTGCTCCGGGACATCCTGCGCGGTCAGCTCCGCAGGCTCAACCGCTATGTCTATGCGGGCGCGGAAAACGAGTTCTCCGCCGCCAACATCGAGCGCGCCATGGAGGATCTGGACGAACCGCTGACGGACGGCCTCGTGCGCACCAGCGAGAAGATTTATGACGCGCTGCTGCTGGGCAAAAGCTATCCGGAGACCGTCGGCGACGGCAAAATGCTCAGCTTCAATCTCCGCTATATCGACTGGGACAACCCGCAGAACAACGTGTTCCACGTCACGGAGGAGTTCGCCGTGGACAGCCGGGACAGACAGCACAACGCCCGCCCGGATATCGTGCTGTTCATCAACGGCATTCCCTTTGCCGTCATCGAGTGCAAGGCCCCGCATATCCCCGTGGAAGAGGCCGTCGGGCAGATGATCCGCAACCAGCAGGCGGCGTATATCCCGCAGCTCTTCAAATTTGCGCAGCTCGTCGTGGCGACCAACAAGAACGCCGTCAAATACGCGACAGCCGGCACGCCCAAAAAGTTCTGGAGCGTCTGGAAAGAGCAGGATGCCGATTGGCTGCAAACCCGGCTGAAAGCACTCGTCCCGGATCGAATGCCCACCGAACAGGACAGGAATATCGTCTCGCTGTTCAGCCCCGAGCGCGTGTACGAGCTGATTCGTTACTTCATTCTCTTCGACGCCAACGTGAAAAAGGTCTGCCGCTATCAGCAGTTCTTCGCCGTCCAGGAAATCATGAAGACCATCGCCGAAAGCGACGAGCACGGCAACCGCCAGAGCGGCGTCATTTGGCATACGCAGGGCAGCGGCAAGAGCCTGACTATGGTCATGCTGGCGAAAACCATCCTGATGGAGCTGAAGGACTGCCACCCCCGCGTGGTCATCGTCACGGATCGCAAGGAGCTGGACGCGCAGATTGCCGCCACCTTCGCGCATACGCGGCTAACCCCCGCCCGCGCGACCAGCGGACGTCATCTGGTGGAGCTGGTAAACAGCGCCCGGGCGGACGTCATCACCAGTATCATCAACAAGTTCAACACCGTCGAGCGGCAGGAGGTCAAAAACCCCTCCCGCGACATCTTCGTGCTCGTGGACGAAAGCCACCGCTCCAACTACGGCCTCATGGCGACCCGGATGCGCAGCGTATTCCCCAACGCCTGCTACATCGGCTTCACCGGCACGCCGCTGATGAAAAGCGAAAAGAACACCATGGCCCGGTTCGGCAGGCTGATTCACAAGTACACCATCCGGGACGGCGTGGAGGATGGCGCGATTGTCCCCCTGATCTATGAGGGGCGCTTTGTCGAGCAAAAGGTGGACGAAGAAAATATCGACCTCTGGTTTAAGCAAACCACCCGCCGCCTGACGGAGGCGCAGCGGGAGGATCTGCGCAGGAAGTGGAGCAGCATTCGTCGCCTGACCTCCACCAACGCGCGCATCAAGCGCATCGCGCTGGACATCAGCGAGCACTTCATTGAGGGCTACAAGGATACCGGCTTCAAGGCCATGCTCGCCACCAACTACAAGCGCGACGCGATCCGCTATCTGGAGTGCTTTGAGCAGTTCGGCGACCTGAACTGCGCCGTCGTTATCTCGCCACCCGACATGCGCGAAGGCGTCGATGACTTCGACGAGGGAGCGGACGATCTGGTCGTCTCCTTCTGGAACAAGATGATGCAGCAGTACGGGGATGCCGACCGCTACGAGGAAGCCATCAAGAACAGGTTCTGCGATGGCGAAATCGACATCCTGATCGTGTGCAGCAAGCTGCTCACCGGCTTCGACGCGCCACTTTGCCAGGTGCTCTACATCGACAAAGAGCTCAAGGAGCACGGCCTTTTGCAGGCCATCGCGAGGACAAACCGCCTGCACGAGGGCAAGGACTACGGCCTGATAGTCGATTACCGCGGCCTGATTGAAAAGCTCGACACCGCCATGGACATGTACAGTGGCGCTGGTCTGGAGAACTTCGACGGCGGCGATCTGAAGGGCGTCGTGGTCGATGTGATGTCTGCCATCGGGAATCTCCGCAGCGCCTATACGCAGCTGGTAGAGTTCTTTGCCCCGGTGGGCAGCATCAGCGATGCGGAAGCCATCGAGGTGTTCCTCGCCGATGACAAGATACGTCAGGATTTCTATACTCTGCTCTGTGCCTTCGGCCGGGCGCTGCATTTGGTGCTGAATGCGGAGCAGGCATACAACGCGCTGAGCAAGGAGGAACGGCAGAAGGTTCAGGACACGTTCATCTTCTTTTCAAAGGTTCGCCGCAGCGTCAAGCTCCAGTACTGCGACGCCATCGACAACGCAGAGTATGAACCGCTGATGCAGAATCTGCTCGACACGCACCTGTCTGTCGCCGGGCTGAAGAAGATCACAAGCCCCATCGACATTCTGAACAAGGACGACTTTGAAAAGGAGCTTGAGGAGCTGGGCTCGCTGCGGTCAAAAGCTGATGCGATAGCCAGCCGGATGACCCGAAGCATCAGCGAGAAGCGCGACGAGAATCCCGCGTACTACGACAGCTTCTCCAAGCGGATCAGGGATGCCCTTGCACTCTACAAGGAAAAGGTTATCTCCGAAGCCGAATACCTTGCCAAGATGCGCACCATCATGGAGGATTACCACGCCGGCAAGAGCACCGTCAGCTATCCGGCGCGCATCAAGAATAATGTTCACGCACAGGCCTTTTTCGGTGTGCTGACCGCACTCTTTGACGAGGTGGAGGACGAACGGATTACACCCGATTTCGTTGCAGAGGTTTCCGAGGAGATCACAAAAATCGTCGCCTCCCACAGTCAGGTGGACTGGACGAACAACAAGACCATCCACGACCGCATTTCACAGGACATCGACGATCTGTTCTACAAATACGAAAAAGAGCATGGTCTGAAGCTCTCGTTCGATCTCATCGACAAGATCATCGACAATGTCAAGACTGTTGCCCTGCGGAGGTTCTGAGCAATGGACATCACCTGCCAACGAACCATAACCGCCGATGGGCGCGAAATCCTATACAGTCTTGAAAGAAAGCAGGTCAAAAACCTCAATCTGCGGGTGCGGAAGGATGGCAGCGTGTGGGTTTCAGCAGATCCGGGCGTCCCCTGCGGGGAAATCGACGCCTTTGTTGTCAGCAAGGCCCCGTATATTCAAAAGGCCCTTGACCACTTCCATGAGATGGCGCGATACAGGCCTCAGCCGAAGCAGTACGTCAGTGGCGAGGCATTCAACATTCTGGGTCGAGGTCTGCGCCTGCAGGTCACACAGACCGCAAAGGATTCCATTTCAGCGGACGGCGTCTACATCCATCTAGGTGTTCGGGATCTCCACGATATCGAAAGGAAGCGGCGCGTCGTCAACAGATTTCTGGGCCAGCAGTGCAGAACGGTATTTGGCGACGTGATGGATGCGCTGTATCCGTTGTTTCAAAAATACGGCGTGCAGAAGCCTTCTCTGAGAATCCGGGACATGGAAACGCGCTGGGGCTCCTGTCTGGCGAAGAAAGGAATCATCACACTGAACAAGCGTCTCCTCGAAGCACCAAGGCACTGCATTGAATACGTTGTCATGCACGAGCTATGCCATCTGGTTCACCCCAACCACTCCAGGCAGTTTTATGCCTTTCTCACGATGCTGATGCCGGACTGGAAGGAACGGAAGCAGTATCTGGACAAGACCGCAGCCTATTGGCTCTGATCACGCCAATAGGCAGCTAAAAAGAGCTTTATGAACACATTGTAAAGGCAACCACACATTCTTTGCACTAATTGTTGGAAAACAGCGGCCATGCAGTTAGTACAATTCCAGCCGGAAATCAAGTAAACCGCGCAGAAAACACAACGCCATCTTCCGAATTCTTGATTTCACAGGAGGCGTTGTGCAGTTCGAGAATCAGCCTGACCAGATACAGCCCCAGTCCGCTCCCGCCGGATTGACGGCTGCGGGACTGCTCCACGCGGTAAAACGGCGTGAAGAGCTGGGGCAGAGCTTCTTCCGGGATGGAAATACCCGTGTTTTCAATCATCATCGTATGCGCATCCAGCAAAATGCGGATGCTCGCGCCCTGCGGGGAATAGAGGATGGCGTTCATCAGAACATTGTCCAGCGCGTTGGTCAGGAGATCCTGGTTTCCCCGGATTGTCACGTCCGAAGCCATGTGCTTTTCAATGTGCAGCCCCTTTTGCGCAAGCAGCTCTTCATCCAGCTCCAGCTGCCGTTCCATCATCTCGCTCAGATTGACCGTATCCGTTTTGAGGACAAAGCTGCCGGCCTCGATTCGGCTGATGATCAGAATCTCCTTGATGAGGCTTTCCATCCTGCCGGTAACCTGAAGCGCCCGTGCCAGGTACTTGTCCCGATCCCGATATACGCCGATTTGCGCCAGCATACCGCTCATCTGTCCCTTTAGGATCGTCACCGGCGTTTTCAGCTCGTGCGAAGCGGCTGAAAAGAACGCGGAGCGCTGACGCTCCATGTCCCGTTCGCGCTCCATATCCTGCTGCAGGCGTTCGTTGGCGGCTTTCAGTTCTGTCAGAGCACCGGAAAGGTTGTCAGAAAGCGTGTTCAGGCTGTCGCCCAGAGCTCCGATTTCATCCGTGCGATGCTGTGCCCAGTGGGAGCTGAAATCCAGCCCGGCGATGCGTGCGGCGATATGGCTGATGTCCACGATGGGCCGGGTAATCCATCTGGCGTAGAAAAACGAGGTCAGCAGCGAGACGCCAAGAATCAGCAGCACGAGAAACGGCAGCGTCTTTTTCATGGCCTCCGACGCTTGATTGACGGCCTTTTTCCCGCCGATGACCAGCAAATGCCCCATCGTTCCATCCCGGAAGAAAAAAGTTTGTGCTTCATCGGCGGATATGTACGCATCGGTGACGGTGATCTGATGGATGACGCTCTCCGCTGTGCCGGTCGCGTCTCCGGCCTCTGTGGCCTGCATAACCGCATCCTGCTCAAGCGTTTCACTTTCTTCCGTGGTGATCGCCGCACGCTCTGCGGTGCCTTCCACAAGATAAGCCTCAGACGAAATCGTATCGTACAGAATTCGCCCATATTCGTCTGACAGACGGAGCGCTGCGCCCGTCTCCCTGCAAAAGGCGGAAAGCAGCTCGTCGCACGCAGACGGCTCCCGCCCGGACAGCGCGGTCAGGAGCGCTTCGGTCTTTTGGTCGAGGTCCTCCTGCAAAATGCTCGTATAGGTGAGCGGCGTCAGATACGCAATCGCGCCATATGTGGCAGCGCAGACGGCGATCATCAGGCCGCAGGTCATCAGAAAGATGCGAAGCGTCAGGCTGTGCTTAATCCTTGTCCACACGATAGCCCACCCCTCTGACCGTCCGGATGTAATCCGCGCCCAGCTTGCGGCGCAGATTCTTGATATGGCTGTAAATCACGCGGTCGTCGCCCAGATAGTCGTAATTCCAGATGCGGCTAACGAGCATTGGGTAGGTCATCACGCGCCCCTGATTTTGCAGCAGCTCCCGCAGGCATTCGAACTCGCGGTTGGTCAGCTCCAGCATCTGGTCGCCGCGCATGGCGGTATAGGCGTCCAGATCGAGCGTCAGGTCGCGGTAGCGCAGCAAATTTGCGCCCGGGCGATCCTCGCCCCGGCATCGCCGGAGAATGGCGCCAATTTTGCGCAGCAGCACGGGCATGGAGAACGGCTTGGTGACGTAATCGTCAATCCGCAGATCGTAGCCGCGTAGCTGCTCGTCCTCGCCGTCCAGCGCGGTCAGCATCACGATGGGGACATCCGATCTTTTACGAATCCATTCGCATACGCCAAAGCCGTCGAGCCTCGGCAGCATCAGGTCGAGCAGCACCAAGTCAAATTGCCCGCTTTCAAAAACCTCCAGCGCTTTCAGTCCATCCTCCGCCTCAGCGGTCTGATACCCGGCTTCGGTCAGCCAAGATTGAAGCAGCTCCGAAATATCAAAATCATCTTCAACGATGAGAATACGGTACATGTCCTGCGCCTCCTTATACAGGACAGTATAGCATACCTTTTTGGATTTCTTCTGAATTCCCCGAAATATTCACAAACCTGCGAAAGAGCCATTGCCCCTTCGCAGGTTTCGCATTTATCGCACTCTTTCTGCCATCATGCCGATTAGAGCGCCGTCGCCGTTTGCGTCCGGTTTGGTATAATCACGAATGACCTCAACATCGACCTCTCCCTGATCGTCATCGCAGCAGACTATGCTCGTCATGCTGCCATGGAAGCGTCCGCTGTCAAGCGGTTCGCCATTGCTCTGGCGAACGTCCAGAAACCGGCGCACACGCTGTCCCTGAAAGACCATCTCATCGCCCGCCGCATCGTAGCACAGGCCAAATGCCGCGTAGGGCGCGAAGAAGGCCTGCTTTTCGGCAACAGTCATTTCACCCTCTGAGGTGGCAGTCATTTGGGGCATCCGCTCGCCTTTGCTACGCTCAGCAGACTCTTCCTCGGTCAGCACGCGGATTCCGATGAGCAGGCCTTCCGGGCTGAGCGAGCCGTCCGCATGGCGAATCAGCCGGGTCTGGTCGCGCTCGGTTCGCAGGTCGATGGTTCCCTGCTCGTCCGTGTATTCGATGATCGTGCACACCCCGCCGCTCATCGAATAGGCGTCTGTGAAGGAGCGCACCCGCTGTCCCTGATACATGAGCATCCGGCTTCCCGGATCGCAGCGCAAGCCGTATGCCGCATACGGCTCAAAGCGTCTGGCCCAGGCTTCATCATTCTCTGGATACGAATAGGAGTATTGCTCATACACCGCAATGGCCTCCGCAGCTTCGTATGCCGCCGTACCTTCGCAGATGACTGTGGAATCGTCCGTTTCCTGCCCGGCAGCAGCAGGATGCCCATCCCGCATGATCTCTGTACCTTCCGTTTGGTGAAGCTCCAGCACGCGATCCGGCAGCCCCGGCTCCTGAACGACGACGGACTCCACGCCGATGATGAACGTCTTTCCATCGGCCTGATAGGTTCCCTCTCCGCCCGTGAACGTGTACACCTTGCCGTCCATGGCGATGCCGGTCGTCTGCGCCAGCGCAGATGCACAAAGCAGGCACACCAGCATCAAAGCAAGCAGAGACACACAAAACACTTTTTTCATCGTACAACCTCCTTTTTCCCTTTCATCGGGGATGCACCGAGTATACCTCTGCGCTTTGGAGTTGGGTTGTACGGTGTTTGAAGATTGTCTGAAGAATCAATTTAGTGACTGGCGGTTTGGTTTTGTTAAGAAATATCAGGAGACTATGATGGTGAAATTCCTACTGTTTATCCCCGATATGCAAAGTTGCAGGCTCTATCTGTTCATTGAGGATGTACGCCGTCTCAAAGCTCGGCTTTCTTTGCACAGAGCGTTTTGATAATAGCCTCAATAATGGAATCAGCGCGGCAGACTCATGATCGGAGTGCCTTCATGACTTTCATTCCCAGCTTCCTTTCATCTCCGTTTATAAGCGTGTCCCCCTTTCCCTCGCATGGGCAAGCTGGTATAACGCCTGCCGAAAGCCATGCTTCCGCAACCTGTGACGAAATCAAAGCTCACGTCAAGAAACACACAGGTCTTACGGTTTTAACTCAGAATATCGCGCAAGCTAAGCGGAAATGCGGAATCATTGGGCGGGAATGCTACAATAAGGCAAAGGCAGAGAATGTGAAGCAGCCGCAATGCCCCGCAGATAAAGGAAAAAGCGATTGAAGAAGCGCTGAGGTTCTTTGGGATGATATTTGACGCCATTTAACGCCAAATTCATCTCCTATTCTTTAGCAACGCACATTGAAAACCCGGCAGAGTTTTTCGCTCCGCCGGGTTTTCTATACATTTTCAGAATATACCTTTTTATTATACGCTTATTTTTTCGTTCGTTTCCACCCGATATACCCAGAAAGCATCGGATACACGCCCTGCGCTTCGGTCGGGAAAATCCGCATCGCCGCATCGGAAGCGGCTGCCTTCGTTTCGGCGCTCACGCGCTTGTTTTAGAGCGTGTTTTCGTCGGATGAAAGCGCCTGTCCTTCCGTCACGGTTTTCAGATACGTTTCCAACAGATTCAGGTTTTCGGTTTCATAGCGCTTTTTGCCGATAACGGCATAGCTGCCCTCGAAGCGGAGCGCCGTCGATCCTTCCGCCGTAACAAACGTGAGCGTCAGGCCGTCGTCCGCCACGCCGATATCCGTCTCATCGCCGAGCGAAAGCACACAACAACGCGCATGAACGCCCGAAACGGCGGTTCTGTCCGTGATGACAGTTCGCTGTGCGCCGCCCTCGGTATAGGCAATCCATTCAATCTGCTCGATGGAATCGGCGGAAAGTACCTTGACGGCATCCAGTTCCGGCCATTCAGAGGATGTCCGCTCCTCCCCGGTCGGCTCCGCCGCATTTCCAACGACTGCGCCCGAAATGCCCGTGGCAGGCAATGCGTCGGGCATCGCGCTCTCGACGATTTCCACGGACAGCAGTTCACCGTCGGTAACGGCAAGCGCGGGCAGCGCGGCAAAGGCCAGCAGCACAAACAGGATAATCCACACGGATTTTTTCATGAGACACACTCCTTTCCATTTATCAAGAACATTCTTTATGGATATCTATATCATAGACGATTCATCCTCAAAGCGCAAGTGTCAAAGCCGTTAAGCGCGCAAACGAAGACGGATCTTCGCAATGGGGTTTCGCTTTTGAGATGATTCGTGTATAATAAGGAGAACCGATTGCGCGCGCACAGGCCGCGCGAATTTCAGATCGGCTTCAACGAAGGGAATCAAGGACATGTTTACCCCGAACGAATACGGTCTTTTCTCCATGCCGACGCTCGAAACGCCGCGGCTGATTCTGCGGCGGATGACGATGAAGGATGCAAAAGACATTTTTGAATACAGCCGCGACGAGGAAGTCGCGTGCCACGTGCTCTGGTCCGCGCAAAGGGATATCGGCGAAGCGAAGGACTACTGCCGCTACATGCTGCGCCGCTACCGCGCGGACGAACCAAGCAGCTGGGGCATCATCGACAGGCAGACCCGGCATCTGGTCGGCACCATCGGCTACATGGATTACAGTATGGATAACGCAAGTGTTGAAATCGGCTACTCTCTGGCTCGTTGGCTTTGGAACGGCGGCTACATGACGGAAGCGCTTGCGCGGGTCATCGACTACACGTTTGAATCGATGGATATCAACCGCATCGAGGCTCAGCACGAACTGGACAATCCCGCCTCCGGCCGCGTGATGGAAAAATGCGGCATGCGCAAAGAGGGCGTTTTGCGCCAGCGGCTCTACAACAAGGGGAAATTTGTGGACGTGGCGCTTTACGCGATTCTCAAGAGCGATCCAAGAAAACCGGTTGGGGTTCCGTCCCAAACCCTGCAAGGGAACTGAGTTTCCCTGATCTTCCGCCTCGCTTCGCGGCGGTTTAAATCTCTATCATTCATGAAGCAAGGGTACATGGGAATCATTCCCCTGCCGGGGCTTGGGGCAGCGCCCCAAACGTTAATCTCTATGCGCTATCCTCCCGAAAGATACCGAAACCAAAGGAGTTTTGAAATATGATCAAACTGATTGCCTGCGACATGGATGGCACGCTGCTGGACAGCCAAAAGCGTCTGCCGCCCGAATTGCCCGAAGTCATTGCGCAGCTCAGAGAAAAGGGCGTGATCTTCTGCGTCGCCAGCGGCAGGCAATACGCCTCGCTGCGCCGCGACTTTGAAGCGTATGCCGACGATCTCCTTTTTCTCTGTGAAAACGGCGCGCTGGTCATGCAGCGCGATAAGCGCGTGCTCATCGACCCCGTGGACGCAAGCTTCATCACGCGGATCGTGACGGCGACGCGCGCGCTTTCGGGCGTGTATCCCGTCGTCTGCCGCGCGGACGTGGCGCTGATTGAAAAGACCGCTTCCCCGGAATTTATCCGCAACACGAAGATGTATTACCCCAGCGTCGAGGTTGTGGACGACCTGACCGCGCTGGGCCAGCTCGGCGACGTCTGCAAGGTCGCTTTTTACGACGAGGGCGACGCGCAGGCGCATGAACTGCCGGAACTGAAAAAGCATCTGGAAGGGCCGCTGGCAGTCATCCTCTCCGGCGAACATTGGGTGGACGTCATGAAGCCGGGGGTGAACAAGGGCTGCGCGATGCGCGGCATTCAGCAGAAGCTGGGCATTTCGCCGGAAGAATGTATGGCGTTCGGCGATTATCTCAACGACTGTGAACTTTTGCAGGCCGTCGGAGAGAGCTATGCGATGGAAAACGCGCACCCCGCGCTCAAAAAGCTGGCGCGCTACATTGCGCCCGGCAACGACGACAACGGCGTGATGCGCGTGGTCCGCGAACGGCTTGGGCTGGCGGAGGCATAACCATGCACAGCACAGAAAAAAAGGCGCTTGCGCTGAACCTGCTGCTGTCGCTGCTGATGGCGGCGGGCTACATGCTTCTTTTCGCCTACAACAACACGCCGCTCGGCGCGGCCATCGGCAGCGACAACGCCATGTACCTGACGATGGGCACGGCGCTGGCCAAAGGCTGGGCGCCGTATGTCGATGTGTTTGACCACAAAGGCCCCCTGCTCTTTGCGCTTCAGGGGCTGCCGCAGTGGATCGGCGGCGGCTATAACCTGACCGCCGTGTTTTTGCAGGAGGTCGTCGCGCTGTTCGCCTGCCTGACGGTTGTCCGCGCGCTGGCCAGAGCGCTTTCCTGCCCGCCGGTTTGGGCGCAGCTCGTCTATCTGGCGATGACGTGCGCGTTCATGGACGGCGGCAACCTGACGGAGGAATACACCAATCTGCCGACGCTGCTGGCGCTGTATATGGCGCTCCGCATCTTTGGGCAGGAAAAAATCGGCGAAAAGCTGTTTCTTCCGGCGGCAGGTATGGGCGTATGCGCGGCGGCGGCCTTTTCGCTGCGCGCCAACAACGCTCTGCCCATCTTTGCGCTGGTGGCCGTGCTGGCGGCCGGGCTGGCGATCACACAACGGTTTGCCCAACTGGGTCAGTGCGCGGCGGGTTTCACGCTGGGTCTGCTGGCCGTGTTCCTGCCCATCCTGATCTGGCTGGCCGCCAAGGGCGCGCTTTCCGCCGCATGGTACGGCGCGATCATCCACAACATGATGTACGCCGACAGCGGCACGGGCGACCGTTTTGCCGCGCTGTTTACCACGTCTTACGGCCACATGGCGATGATTGTCGCGGCGTTTGCCTGTGCGGGCGCGCTCGCCGTCTGGAAAAAGCGCTGCGCGCCTCTGCTCGCTTTGGCGATGCTGGCGGCGGCGGCCGCCGGCGGGCTGGCCGCGTTCCTTTCCCGCAAATTTTACATCCATTACCTGATGCTCGGCGCGCCGCTGGCCGCCGTAGGCGCGATGGCCGTTGTCAGCGCTTTGCGTCAGCCGCGCGCCCAAAAAGCCGCCGCACTGACGCTGGCCG
>JABLTR010105271.1_pt1 | contig 68513 bp, 53 predicted proteins | sample 7160071 | NCBI WGS metagenome assembly JABLTR01 (sample SAMN14651230, study PRJNA627086) | human gut metagenome | isolation source: feces | host: Homo sapiens | reverse complement strand
TCTAGTTGTCCCATTCTGTCTCATATGAGACAGAACCCAGAAACCGCATGAATGCTGGGTTTTCAGCCATTGTGTCTCATTTTCTTATCTCAAGTGGTCAGGCACTGGGCCCCCAGGGCCGAAGATGGGAAAATGAGCACCTTATCAAAAAAACCAGGTTTTATGCGGGTTCTATAAGATGCTCAGGTGAGCATCTTAAGGGGCGGCGTTTTGTTAAGGTGCTCATGTGAGCATCTTATGAAAGCCGCATGTTTCCTAGCTTTTTTCTTTAGATGCTCACTTTTTCATCTCAAGTCATAGGGGCCCCAGTTGCCCCAGGGCCGAAGATAGGAAAAGTGACAAGTTAAGGAAAAACCCAGTATTTATGCGGGGTTGCTAACTTGTCACACTGACAAGTTCACTTTGAAAGTGGCAAGCTCACCGTGTTAACTTGTCACCCTGACAAGTTCAAAACCCGCATGTTTCCTAGCAAAATCGTTAACTTGTCACTTTTTGGATTTCAAGTGGTCCCCATTGCTACAGGAGGAACGTTTTGTTATGAATAAAGAAGAAATCAAGAAGATTCTCCCCCACCGGGAGCCCATGCTGCTGGTGGACGAGGTGGAGCTTATCGACGGCGTGGCCCACGGCAAGTGCCACATCCGGGGGGACGAGTACTTCCTCCAGGGGCACTTTCCCGGCAACCCCGTGGTGCCCGGCGTCATCCAGTGCGAGATGATGGCCCAAAGCGCCTGCGTGCTGCTGGCCAGCGGCGCCGCCGAGGGCTGCACCCCCATGTTCACCTCGCTGGACAAGGTGAAGTTCCGCGGCCAGGTGAAGCCCGGTGACACCTTGGAGACAGAGTGCGAAATCACCCGGCAGCGGGGCAACTTCTACTTTGCCAAGGGCAAGGGCTCGGTCAACGGCAAGGTCTGCGTCAGCGCGGAGTTCTCCTTCGCCCTGGTCAAATCCGAATAAAGGGGCGCCTGGCCCCTTTGCGGAAAGGATGAAAGCATGTGTTCACAAAAATTTTAATCGCCAACCGGGGGGAAATCGCCATCCGGATTATCCGGGCCTGTAAGGAGATGGGCATTTCCACCGTGGCGGTCTACTCCGAGGCCGACCGGGAATCCCTCCACGTGGCCCTGGCCGACGAGGCCATCTGCATCGGCGGCCCCCGGGCGGACGACAGCTACTTAAACGGAGAGCGCATTGTCAGCGCGGCTTTGGCCACCCACGCCCAGGCCATCCACCCGGGCTATGGCTTCCTCTCGGAAAACGCCGGGTTCGCCGCCCTGTGCAAGGAGCACGGCGTGGTGTTCATCGGCCCGCCGGCGGAGGTCATCTCCAACATGGGCGACAAGGACGCCGCCCGCCGCCTGATGAAGCAGAACAACGTCCCCACCACCCCGGGCACCGACATTCTGCGGAACGCCCAGGAGGCCAAGGAGGCCGCTGCCAACATCGGCTATCCCGTGCTGATTAAGGCCAGCGCCGGCGGCGGCGGCAAGGGCATCCGCCTGATTGAGCGGGAAGAGGACATGGAGCGCGCCTTTGAGACGGCCTCCAGCGAGGCCCAGAAAGCCTTTGGCGACGGCCGCATGTACATGGAGAAGTACCTGGACCCGGTCAAGCACATCGAGGTGCAGCTGCTGGCCGACGAGGAGGGGAACATCGTCTGCCTGGGGGAGCGGGAATGCTCCATCCAGCGGAACAACCAGAAGCTCATTGAGGAATCCCCCTCCCCGGGGGTGAGCCCGGAAATCCGCCGGGAGCTTATGGCCACCGCCGCCCGGGCCGCCAAGGCCTCCGGCTATGTCAACGCCGGCACGGTGGAGTTTTTGATGGACAAGGACAAGAACTTCTACTTTATGGAGATGAACACCCGCCTGCAGGTGGAGCACCCTGTTTCCGAGCTGGTGACGGGCATCGACATTGTGAAGTGGCAGATCCGCATCGCCGCCGGCGTGCCCCTGGACTTTACCCAGGAGGACATCCACGTGCAGGGCGCGGCCATCGAGTGCCGCATCAACGCCAAGGGCCCCGGCAAGGTGGGCTTTTTCCACACCCCGGGCGGCCCCTGGGTGCGGTTCGATACCTTCCTCTACCAGGGATATGAAATCCCCCCCTATTACGACAGTATGCTGGGCAAGATGATTGTCTACTCCTCCACCCGGGAGGAGGCCATCCGCAAGATGACCGCCGCTTTGAGCGAGCTGGTCATTGGCGGCACGCTGAACAACATTGAGGACCAGATCGATATTATCCGGGACGAGCGCTTTAAAAAGGGCGACTACTACACCGATTTCATGAAGCATTTCCAAAGGCCGGGGCAGTGAGGAACCGCGCCCCCAGGCCAAACAAGAAGGGTGATGGCAAGCTATGAATTTGATGGGCCTGTTCCGCTCGCCCCAGAACGAGCTGGAAAAGGGCGGCAAGCCGGTGCCGGAAGAGGACGCCGGCATCCGCACCACCTGCCCCCACTGCGGGGTGCAGCTGCCCTTAAACGATTTGCAGGATAACCTTCAGGTGTGCACCGCCTGCGGGTACCATTTTCGAATGGGCCCCCGGGACAGGATCGTCTACCTGGTGGACGAGGAGAGCTTCCAGGAGCTGGACGGCGACCTGAAAAGCCGGGACATTTTGGGCTTTCCGGGCTACGACCAAAAGCTGCGCAACGCCAAGCTGGCCGCCCGGGAGAAGGAGGGCGTGGTGTGCGGCACCGCCCAGATTGACGGGCAGCCCTGCGCCCTGTTCTTTATGGACCCCAACTTTATGATTGGCAGCATGGGCACCGTGGTGGGCGAGAAAATCACCCGCCTGTTTGAGCATGCCACGGAGCACAGCCTGCCGGTGGTGGGCTTTACCGTCTCCGGCGGCGCCCGTATGCAGGAGGGCATCCTCTCGTTGATGCAGATGGCCAAGACCAGCGCCGCGGTGCGCCGGCACTCCGACGCTGGCAACTTCTACCTGACGGTGCTCACCGACCCCACCACAGGGGGCGTTACCGCCAGCTTTGCCATGGACGGCGACGTCATCATGGCGGAGCCCGGGGCCACCATCGGCTTTGCCGGGGCCCGCGTCATCGAGCAGACCATCCGCAAAAAGCTGCCCGCGGGGTTCCAAAAGGCGGAGTTCCTGCTGGAGCACGGCTTTGTGGACATCATCGTCCCCCGCACCCAGCAGCGGGAGACCATTGCCAAGCTTTTAAAGCTCCATAGAAAGGGGGCGGCACAATGAGCGCCTATGAAAAGGTCCTGCTGGCCCGGGCCAAGGATAGGCCCACGGGGCTTTCCTACATTGAGAATATCTTTGAGGACTTTATCGAGCTCCACGGCGACAGGCGCTTTGCCGACGACCCAGCCATTGTGGGGGGCATCGCCACGCTGCACGGCCAGCCCGTCACCGTCATCGCCATGGAGAAGGGCAAGGACATGCGGGAGCGCGTGCGCCGCAACTTTGGCGCCCCCAACCCCGAGGGCTACCGCAAGGCCCTGCGCCTGATGGAGCAGGCGGAGAAATTCCACCGGCCGGTGGTGTGCTTTGTGGATACCTCCGGGGCCTTTTGCGGCATGGGCGCCGAGGAGCGGGGCCAAGGCCAGGCCATCGCCGAGAACCTGACCACCATGGCCGGCCTGAAAACACCCATCATCTCCGTGCTCATCGGCGAGGGCGGCAGCGGCGGCGCCTTGGCGCTGGCTTTGTCCGATAGGGTGTGGATTTTGGAGAACGCCGTGTACTCCGTCATCTCCCCCGAGGGCTGCGCCAGCATCTTGTGGAAGGACTCCAAAAAGGTGAAGGACGCCGCCGAATCCCTGCGCCTGACAGCCCAGGACATGCTGGAGCTGGGCGTGGTGGAGCAGGTTATCCCCGAGGAGAAGGAGTTCTCCCTGACCTACGCCAAGCTGCAAGAGGAGCTGGAAGCGGCCCTGTCCCAGCTGGGCCAGCTGCCGGTGGAAGAGCTGCTGGAGCAGCGCTACCAGCGGTTCCGCAAATATTGACAGAACAAAAGGCCCGCCTTTTTCCGGCGAGCCTTTTTTCACCTTTTCCAGAGAGGAGCGGCCACTATGCCAACCACCTACACCCCCTGCCCCGTCTACCGGAAGTGCGGGGGCTGCCAGCTGCAAAATTTAGAGTATCCCCGCCAGCTTGTTTGGAAGCAGGACCGCTGCCAAAAGCTGCTGGGCAGGTTTGGGAAAGTCTCCCCCATTTTGGGCATGGAGTGCCCCTATCACTACCGCAACAAGGTGCAGGCGGCCTTTGCCTATGACAAGCGCCGGGGGAGGATCATCAGCGGGGTGTACCAGTCCAGCACCCACCGCATTGTGCCCGTGGACTCCTGCCAGACCGAGGACGAAACCGCCGACCGCATCATCGTCTCCGTGCGCGGCCTGTTAAAGGATTTCAAGCTCCAGGCCTACGACGAGAACACCGGCCGGGGCTTCCTGCGCCACGTGCTGGTAAAGCGGGGCTTTTCCACCGGCCAGGTGATGGTGGTGCTGGTGACGGGCACCCCTGTGTTCACCGCCAAAAAGCACTTTGTGGCAAAGCTGCGGGAGCTCCACCCGGAGATCACCACCATTTTGCAGAACGTCAACGACAAGCGCACCTCCTTGGTGCTGGGGGAGCGGGAGAAGGTCCTCTACGGCCCGGGGTACATTGTGGACGAGCTGTGCGGCTGCCGGTTCCGCATCTCGGCCAAGTCCTTCTACCAAATCAACCCCGTGCAGACAGAGGTGCTCTACAGCAAGGCCATGGAGTTCGCCGGGCTCACCGGCAAGGAGAAGGTGCTGGACGCCTACTGCGGCATCGGCACCATCGGCCTGGTGGCGGCCAAGCACGGCGCCGGCCAGGTGCTGGGGGTGGAGCTGAACCCCGAGGCAGTGAAGGACGCCATCCAGAACGGCAAGGAGAACGCCATGAAAAACGCCTGGTTCACCCGGGGCGACGCCGGGGAGTTCCTGGCCCAGGCCGCCCAGGAGGGGGAGGGCTGGGACGTGGTGTTCATGGACCCGCCCCGGGCCGGCGCCAGCGGGGAGTTCCTCACGGCCCTGGCCGCCTGCGCCCCCCGGCGGGTGGTGTACATCTCCTGCGACCCGGAGACGCTCTCCCGGGACTTGGGCGTCCTCCAGGCCAACCACTACAAGATTGAGCAAATCCAGCCGGTGGATATGTTTCCCCACACCCAGCACATCGAGTGCGTGGTGAAGCTGACCCGGAAGTGACCTACAACCGCAGGCCCTTGATGTCCTTAATCCGGGAGAGGATGACGTTGCAGCTGCAGGCCTCCAGGCCGGGCAGGGTATCGATGACGCGGTGCAGCAGGTCCTCCATCTCCTGGTTGGTGGCGGCCACGGCGTGGACATGGAGCTTGTGGCTGCCGGTCACCCGGTAGATTTGGGTGACGGTGGGGCAGGCCTCCAGCCGGGCCACGGCCTCCCCAAAGCCCCCGGGGGAGAACTCCAGCTCAAAGTAGCAGGACACCGCCCCGCTGATTTTCTGGGGGTTGATGATGGTGGTGTACTCCTCGATGACGCCCCGCTGCTCCAGGGCCTGGATGCGGCTTTTCACCGCCACCCGGGAAAGGCCCACCTTCTCCCCAATGTCCGAGTAGGAGAGCCGGGCGTTCTCGATGAGCAGGGAAACAATCTGTTGGTCCAGGGCGTCCAAACCTTCTAAAAACATAGGTGCCCCTCCTTTCGCTGGGAATAGTATACCGGGTTTTCTGCGAAATGTAAAGCGAAGATTGACTTTAGAAATTCCGTTTGTTATAATCCTTTCGAAACGCAAGAAAAAACTTTCGAAAGGAAGATATACCCATGAACCGGGATTTGACCCAAGGCCCTGTCACCAAAAGCATGCTGCTGTTTGCCCTGCCCATGATTTTGGGCAACCTGCTCCAGCAGTTTTACAACGTGGCCGACACGCTGATCGTGGGCCAGTTTCTGGGGTCCACGGCCTTGGCGGCGGTGGGCTCCTCTTACACGCTGATGACCTTCCTCACCTCCATTCTGCTGGGGATGTGCATGGGCAGCGGGGCGGTGTTCTCTATCCGCTTTGGGGAGGGCGACCTGCCCCGGCTGAAAAACAGCCTGTCCCTGTCCTTTTTGCTGATTGGCGGCTTTACCGTGGCGCTGAATGTGGCGGTGTTTTTGCTCATCGACCCCATGATGGCGCTGCTCCAGGTGCCGGCGGACGTCATCCCCCTGATGCGCTCCTACCTGTGGGTGATTTTCTGGGGCATTGGGGGCACCTTCCTGTACAATTACTTTGCCAGCCTGCTGCGGGCCGTGGGGAACTCCGCCACGCCTTTGGTGTTCTTGGGCGTCAGCGCGGTGCTGAACATTGTGCTGGACTTGGTGTTTGTGGTGGCGGTGCCCTGGGGCGTGGCCGGGGCGGCCTTTGCCACCAGCTTTTCCCAGTGGGTGTCTGGGGTGGGGCTGCTGGTGTACACCTGGAAGCGCATGGCCCACCTGCGCCCCAGCCGCCAGGACGTCTACTGGAAAAAGGACAGGGTGGGGGAGATTGCCCGGTTCTCCCTGCTCACCTGCGTGCAGCAGTCGGTGATGAACTTCGGCATTTTGATGGTGCAGGGGCTGGTGAACTCCTTTGGCACCGTGGTGATGGCCGCCTTCGCCGCCGCCGTGAAGATAGATTCCTTCGCCTACATGCCCGTGCAGGACTTTGGCAACGCCTTCTCCACCTTTATCGCCCAGAACTACGGCGCCCGGGACATGGGCCGCATCCGCCGGGGCATACGAAGCGCGGTGCTTGCCGCGGCGGTGTTTTCCGGGGCTGTCTCTGTGCTGGTGTGCGTTTTCGCCGAGCCCTTGCTGCTGCTTTTCGTCAAGCCGGAGGAGAGGGAAATCCTGGCGGTGGGGGTGCAGTACCTGCGCGTTGAGGGCGCCTTCTACGTGGGCATTGGCATTTTGTTTTTGCTCTACGGCCTGTACCGGGCCATCCAGCGGCCGGGGATGTCCCTGGTGCTCACGGTGATTTCCCTGGGCACCCGGGTGGCCTTGGCCTATGCCCTGTCGGCCATCCCCGCCATTGGGGTGGTGGGCATTTGGTGGAGCGTTCCCATCGGTTGGGCCTTGGCAGATGTGGCCGGTGTGGTGTATTATAAGAGAAACAGGGACCGCCTGCTGCGGCCCCAGCAGCCCCAGAAAGGAGCAAACCCATGAAGACAGAACGGCCTTACCCCTTTGTCACCATCGACGCCCGGGGGACCAAGCGCGCCCAGGAGGGCCACCCCTGGGTGTTCGACAACGAGATTACCGCCCAGGAGGGCACCCCGGAGGACGGCGCCCTCTGCGACGTGCGCAGCCCCAAGGGCCGGTACCTGGGCACGGGGTATTACAACTCCCACTCGAAAATCCGGGTGCGGCTGCTCTCCCAAAACGCCAACGACAAGTTCGACCAGGCCTTTTTCGCCCGACGGGCCCAGTATGCCTGGGACTACCGCAAAACCGTCATGGGCCCGGACGTGGACAGCTGCCGCGTCATCTTTGGGGAGGCCGACCGCTTCCCCGGCCTGACCGTGGACAAGTTCGGGGACATTTTAGTCACCCAGACGCTGTGCCTGGGCACCGAGCTGCGCAAGGACTGGATTTTCCCTGCCCTGGTACAGGCCATGGAGGCCGGCGGCCAGCCCATCCGGGGGATTTACCAGCGCAACGACGTGAAGATACGGGAGCTGGAGGGCCTGGAGCAGAACAAGGGCTGGTACCCCCTGGCGGGCAACCCCCTTCCGGAATCCACCCAGACGGAGATTGTGGAAAACGGCATCCGCTACCTGGTGGACTTTGAGAACGGCCAGAAGACCGGCTTTTTCCTGGACCAGAAGTACAACCGGGCCGCGGCCGCCCGCATCGCCCCGGGGAAGTCCGTGCTGGACTGCTTCACCCACACCGGCTCCTTTGGGCTCAACTGCGCCAAGGCCGGGGCCAAGCGGGTGCACTCGGTGGACGTCAGCGAGACGGCCATCGCCTGCGCCAAAGAGAACGCCGCCCGCAACGGCCTCTCGGTGGAGTACGAGGTGGCCAACGTTTTCGACCTGCTGCCCAGCCTGACCCCGGGAGAGTACGACTACATCATCCTGGATCCGCCGGCCTTTACCAAGTCCGGCAAGACGGTGAAAAACGCGGAGCGGGGCTACAAGGAAATCAACTACCGGGCCATGAAGGCCCTGCCCCGGGGCGGGTACCTTGCCACCTGTTCCTGCTCCCACTTTATGACGGACGCCCTGTTCCGGAAGATGCTCCAAAGCGCCGCCAGGGACGCCCAGGTGGAGCTGCGCCTGGTGGAGGCCCGCGCCCAGGGCCCGGACCATCCCATCTTATGGAATGTGCCTGAAACGGATTATTTGAAGTTCTACATCTTCCAAGTGGTATAAAAACCCGCCCCATACCGTACTGTGGCGCGTGCAACCAAGCTGAAACAGGGAGAACGAGTTTCTGCGGCGCAGCCGCAGTGCGCGGCTTGCCCACCGCAGGTGTGGAATGTGCCGGAAACGGATTATTTGAAGTTCTATATCTTCCAGGTGGTATAAAAACCCATCCCACACCGGGCGGTGGCGCGGGAGAAACGCTGAAACAGGGAGAGCGAGTTTCTGCGGCACAGCCGCAGGTGTGGAATGTGCCGGAAACGGATTATTTGAAGTTCTACATCTTCCAAGTGGTATAAAAGTATCCCACACCGGGCGGTGGCACGTGCAAGCGGAGTGCCTCCGCGGTCACATCGCGCTTATGGCAGCTCGCTGCCGCTTGTGTCCATCGGGCGGCTAGCGCACGTCCGCGCCGGGGATGGGCTGGATTTTCAAAATATTTTTAGAAAGGAGACGTGGCGGACCGTATGAAAGAGCATATCTACAACAAGCTGGTGCGGGACAATGTGCCCGACATCATCCGCGAGCAGGGAGGCACACCGGTTATCCGCACCTTGGGGGACGAGGAGTACGTCCAGTGCCTGGAGAACAAGCTCCGGGAAGAGGTGGGGGAGTTCCTGGAGGAGCGCACCCTGGACGAGCTGGGGGACATTATCGAGGTGCTGGAGGAGCTGGCCCACCTGCAGGGCTGGACGGATTGGGAAATCCGCCACGCCAGAAGCGAAAAGGCCCAGCGCAACGGCATTTTCCGGGAGCGCATTTTCCTGGAGAAGGTGCTGGAGGACTGACACGAGGAGGAAGCGGATATGGCAGACTTTTTCAACGCGGCCCTGCCCTTTGTGGCCATGGGGCTGACCATTGCCCTGCTGGCCGCCAACGGCCGCCGGGGCAGGAAGAACTACCTCACCGAGGGCATGTGCCTGGGGCTGGCCTTGGGCGTGGGCCTGGCGGACGCGCTGCACATGGAGCTGGGCCTGGCCATGTCTTTGGGGATGCTGCTGGGGGCGGCCCTGGGCCAGCTGGCGCCCAAAGGCGGGAAGGAATCTACCAAGGAGGACGACCATGAAACCCATTGACCGATTTTCCTATGAGCTGGGGGCAGCGGACTGCTTCTGCGAGATGGTCCGGGCGGGGGTGAAGCGCCTGGCCTTGGCCCACCCCTGCGATTCCCCCCAGGAGCGGGACCAGTATTTGCCCTATTTTGAGGAGCTGTGCCGGAAGTACGGCGTCAAGCTCTACGTGGAGGACGAGGCCTTTTTAACGGACTTGTTCCCCCTGTCCCTGAACCAGGGGAAGTACAACGCTTTGTTCTACCAGGAGGACAGCGCCCTCCAGGAGTACCTGGCCCTGAAGGGGGAGAAGAAAGCCGCTCTGGCCCAGGGCACCTATGGCCAGGCGCGCCGGGACATCGCCTGGCGGTTTGGCAAGCTGCTCTCCTACACCGACGAGGGCATCCGGCGGCTGCTGGAGAGCAACACAGAGAAAGAGTGAAACATCCCCTTGGCGGCAGCCAGGGGGCTTTCTTTGTAAAGGGGCTTGTCCCAGTGGGTGGAACGGCTGGCTTCCCCGCGGGCGGGCTTGCGTTCCCTCCGGGGCCTGGCGCCCCGGGAAGGCGCTGTCCTCCTGGTGGACGCCTTGGGGCGGGGGGCTTGCCGGCGGCCTGCTGCTTTTTGGGTAAAATGTTTTGGATATTCAAACGTTTTTTACAATTTGTCCCTTGTAATTTTCCGCCAATATTGCTACACTTTTAACAGGCCCTTCCCCAGGGAAAGCCAGGCTTCCCCTAGGCAAAAGGGAACACAGGAAAGGAAGTCTTTATCATGGCAAACCGTTTTATTTTGAATGAGAGGTCTTATCACGGCAAGGGCGCTATTCAGGAGATTGCCGGGGAAGTGACCAGCCGCGGCCTGAAGAAGGCCCTGCTCTGCACCGACCCCGACCTGCTGAAGTTCGGCGTCACCAAGAAGGTCACCGACGTGCTGGACGCCGCCGGGCTGGCCTATCAGGTCTACTCCGAAATCAAGCCCAACCCCACCATTGAGAACGTGAAGGACGGCGTGGAGGCTGCCAAGGCCGCCCAGGCCGATTACATCATCGCCATTGGCGGCGGCTCCTCCATGGATACCGCCAAGGCCATCGGCATCATCGTCACCAACCCTGAGTTCGCCGACGTGCGCTCCCTGGAGGGCACTGCCGACACCAAGAACCCCTGCCTGCCCATCATCGCTGTGCCCACCACCGCCGGCACCGCCGCGGAGGTCACCATCAACTACGTCATCACCGACGTGGAGAAGAACCGCAAGTTCGTCTGTGTGGACCCCCACGACATCCCCGTGGTGGCCATCGTTGACCCCGACATGATGGCCTCCATGCCCAAGGGCCTCACCGCCGCCACCGGCATGGACGCTTTGACCCACGCCATCGAGGGCTACATCACCAAGGGCGCCTGGGAGCTCTCGGACATGTTCCACCTGAAGGCCATTGAAATCATCGCCAAATCCCTGCGGGGCGCTGTGGAGAACACCCCCGAAGGCCGCGAGGGCATGGCTTTGGGCCAGTACATCGCCGGCATGGGCTTCTCCAACGTGGGCCTGGGCATTGTCCACTCTATGGCACACGGCCTGTCCGCCCTGTATGACACCCCCCACGGCGTGGCCTGCGCCATCATCCTGCCCACCGGCCTGGAGTACAACAAGCCCGTGGCTGGCAAGCGCTACCGCGCCATCGGCAAGGCCATGCAGGTGCCCGGCATTGACAACATGACCGACGAGGAAGCCGCCGACGCCACCATCGCCGCGGTGAAGCAGCTGTCCCTGGACGTGGGCATCCCCCAGAACCTCAACGGCATTTTGAAGGAGGAGGATGTGGCGTTCCTGTCCCAGTCCGCCTACGCCGACGCCTGCTGCCCCGGCAACCCGAGGGATACCAGCGAAGAAGAGATTGCCCAACTGTATAAGAGCTTGCTGTAAGCTAGGAAGGCCATAGGGGAGAGAATCCCGGTTTTTCGCCCAGCGAAAACGAAGTCTCTCAGACTTCGAGGGATTCTCCCTGTAAACCGCCTCCGGCGGTTTACTTCCCCGGCAATCCCCGTGACACCAGTGAGGAAGAGATTGCCCAGCTGTATCGCAGCCTGCTATAAAAAGCGCAACCGCGAAGCGGCGTAAAAGTTTCGCCAGCCTTTTCAAAGGCTGTGGGGGTGCGGGGGCAAAGCCCCTGCGGTTTTACCGGCGCGCAGCGCATGAGAAAGACTAGGGAAACAGGGGCGCAGCCCCGCCTTTCCCGGCCGGTGAGGCTGTGGACTTAACGCCTTTCTTCGGGACTGGTTTCCAGCAGTGGCTTTTCTCCTTCCGAGAAAAGCCAGTAAGGCCGCCCCAAAACCCATAAAACAAGAAGCCCAGGAACGCCCTGGGCTTCTTTTCTTTTCGGGCATTTCGGCAAGGAGGTTCCAAAAGTTTTCAAAAATATCTAAAAGCGCTTTTTCCAGCGTGGCTTTCTTGGGGGACTTGTGCTAAAATGAGGGTATCGTATGGAGAAAAGGGAGAGGAAAGCTATGGATAAAACCCTATACGTCTCAGACTTGGACGGCACCCTTCTCACCCCGCGGGAGGACCTGTCGCCGTTTACCATCCGGGTGCTGAACCGCCTGGTGGAGCAGGGGATGGCCTTCACCTATGCCACGGCCCGCTCCCAGCATTCGGCGGACGTGGTGACCCGGGGCCTGACCAAGAGCCTGCCGGTTATCATCTACAACGGGGCCTTCATCCGCCGGGGGGAGCGCCGGGAGACTTTGCTGCGCCAGCTTTTGCCAGGCCCCAGCGTGGCCCGGGCCCGGCAGGTGTTTGGCGAGGCGGGCATCTCTCCCTTGGTGTACACCATGGCCCAGGGGGTGGAGCGGGTGCTGTGGCGGCCGGAAAAGGAGAGCCCCGGGGTGGCCCGGTATGTGGCCTCCCGCCAGCGGGACGAGCGGTTGCTGCCCGTGGCCGGTGAGGAAGCCCTCTACCAGGGGGAGGTGTTCTACTTCACCTGCATCGGCGGCCGGGAGGAACTGCTCCCCGCCTACGAGGCACTGCGCCAGGACAAGGCCCTCTCGGTGCTGCTCCAGGAGGAAATCTACCAGCCCGGGGAGTTCTGGCTGGAGGTGATGTCCGCCGCCGCCACCAAGGCCCAGGCCGCCGCCTGGCTGAAAGAGCGCCTGGGCTGCCAGCGCATGACAGCCTTTGGGGACGGCCTCAACGACATCCCCCTGCTGGAGGAGGCGGACGTCCGCTGCGCCGTGGCCAACGCCGTGCCCCAGCTGCGCCAGGCCGCGGGGCAGGTGATTCCCGCCAACACAGAGGACGGCGTGGCCCGGTTTTTGCTGGCGGACACAGCCCCCACTTTGGCCCTGGGGGAGCGCGCCGGGGATTTCCAGCTGCGGCTGTACCGGCCTCAGGACTTGGAGGGCCTTATCCAGCTGTTTTACGAGACCGTCCACGAGGTGAACCTGGGGGACTACTCCCCGGCGGAGGTGGACGCCTGGGTGCCCTCCCCGGAGAGCGTGGACCGGGCCGCCTGGGGGGAAAGCCTGGCCGCCCACTACACCGTGGTGGCGGAGCGGGAAGGCCAGCTGCTGGGCTTTGGGGACATGGACAGCACCGGCTATTTCGACAGGCTCTATGTCCACCGGGACTTCCAGGGCCGGGGCGTGGCCACATCCATTGCCCACGCCTTGGAGGGCTTTGCCCACGGCCTTGGGGCCCAGCGGGTGACGGTGCACGCCTCCCGCACGGCACGGCCCTTTTTTGAGAGGAGGGGCTATCGGATGCTGTACGCCCAGCAGGTGGAGCGCCGCGGCGTGCTGCTGGAGAACTTCGCCATGGAGCTGGCGCTGGAAGGGGGCGAAGGCCATGGGAGCCATTAAGGGCCTGCGGGTGGTGCTGGCCGTGCTGCTGTGCCTGGTGCTGGGGGGAAGCCTCTGGCTGACGGTGCAGCGGCAGGTGTTCCACCAAGAGGAGCTGGCCGTGGGCGGGCTTATCTTGGCGCCGGTGGAAGGGGACGCCATGTCCCCGGCCCTGGAGCAGGGCAGCTTGGCGGTGGCCGTCCCCCGGGAGGACTACCAGCTGGGCGACGTGGTGCTGTACGACGCGGGCTTTACCCGCCTGGTGGGCAGCGTGGAGGGGGACTTCATCGCCCGGGGCGACGCCCAAGGGGAGGAAGCGGAAGCCCTCCTTCCCACGGCGGACATCCAGGGGGCGGTCATCGCCGCCCTGCCCGGCGGGGGCGAGGTGTGGGGCTTCCTCAGCAGCCTGTGGGGCCCGCCGGTGGTGCTGGTTGTGGGGGTGCTGCTGCTGGCGCTGCCAAGCCTGTTCGGCCTGGGGCGGGAGCCGGCGGGTGCCCCGGCCCAGGAGCAGCCCGGCAAATACAGGCCCCGCCACTAGGCTTTGGCTGAAGGAGAGCGCGGTTTTCATAGGTTTTACAAAAGGAGGGGTATCATGGTTTGGCTTTGGATTGCGTTGGCGGCCGTCCTGGCGGCGGCGCTGTTGCTGCTGGGGGCGGCGGTGTTCTTTTTCAAGTTTTCCATCCGCCGGTACCGGAAGGAGCGCGCCGATGAGCAGTATGAGGAGGCAGACTCCATCTGGAACCCCTTTGCCCCCCGGATGAAGGAGGCCCAGGCCTACATCCGGGCCCACACCCGGGAGAAGGTGAAGCTCACCTCCTTTGACGGGCTGGAGCTGGCGGCCCTGTACCTGCCGGTGGAGCGTCCCCGGGGCACGGTGATAGCCTTTCACGGGTACCGCTCCCTGGCCACCATCGACTTCGCCCTGGAGGTGGAGTTCTTCCACCGGCTGGGCTATGACGTGCTGCTGCCCTACCAGCGCTCCCACGGGGAGAGCCAGGGCAAGTACATCACCTACGGGGTGAAGGAGCGCTTCGACTGCCAGAGCTGGGCCCGCTACGCCGCCTGCCGCTGGGGGGACAGGCCCCTGTTCCTCATGGGCATCTCCATGGGGGCCGCCACGGTGCTGATGGCCTCCGGCCTGGAGCTGCCCCCCAACACCCGGGGCATTGTGGCCGACTGCGGCTTTACCACCCCCTGGGACATCATGGCCCACGTGGCCCGGCGGGATTACAAGCTGCCCCGGGCGCTGCTGTGGGTGCTCCTCTCCCTGCTGGACCTGCTGGCCCGGGTGGCGGCGGGGTTCTCCCTAAAGGGCGCGGACACCCGCCAGGCCTTGGCGCACACCCAGCTGCCGGTGCTGTTCCTCCACGGGGAGAAGGACGACTTTGTGCCTGTCTCCATGACAGAGGAGAACTACCATGCCTGCGCCTCCCCCAAGGCGCTGCGGCTGGTGCCCGGCGCCGAACACGCCCAGAGCTTCGGCGTGGACACCCCCGGCTGCGAGGAGGCCATCCAGCGGTTTTTGGAGGGGTGCCTGGGGTAGGCCGCCGGGCCCAAAAATATTTTTCTGCCCCAGGGGGAGAATGGATTGCAAATCCCCACAGGATATGATAGGATACTCCATAGAGATACGGCGTGAGCGGCAACCGGGCCACCGGGAACCGCCTTCGTCGTACTTTTTTGCCCTGGGAATGGGAAAAATTTTGGAAAGGGGTCGTTTTATGGCGCAGAGGATACGGAGCATGACAGAGGGTTCCCCCATCCGGCTGCTGATTTCCTTTGCCCTGCCGCTGATGGTGGGCAATGTGTTCCAGCAGCTGTACACTGTGGTGGATACCGCCGTGGTAGGGCAGTTTGTGGGGGTAAGCGCCCTGGCATCCCTGGGGGCGGCGGACAGCCCCAACTGGGGGGTGCTGGGCATCATCCAGGGGCTGACACAGGGCTTCTCCATCTTGATGGCCCAGCACTTTGGCGCCAAGGATTACCGGGAGCTCTCCCGCAGCGTGGGGGCCTCGGTGACGCTGTGCCTGGTATTTACCGTGCTGCTGGGGGTGGGGGGCCAGCTGTGGGCCGAGCCCCTGCTGCGCCTGCTGAACACCCCCCAGGACGTGCTGCCCGGGGCGCTGCTGTACCTGCGCATTGTCTACGGGGGCATCCCGGCCATTATGGCCTACAACTTCCTGGCGGCCATTTTGCGGGCCCTGGGGGACGCCAAAACGCCCCTGTACGCCATTGTGGTGGCGGCCCTGATGAACGTGGCCCTGGATTTGCTCTTTGTGGTGGGCTTCCACTGGGGCATTGCCGGGGCGGCCATCGCCACGGTGGTTTCCCAGGTGGCCTCTGCCGTGTACTGCTTTTTCAACGTGCGGAAAATCACCATCCTCCAGGTGCTCCCCGGCGATTTGAAGCCCTCCCGGGATTTGACCCTCACTTTGCTGAAGCTGGGCTTTCCCATGGCCTTGCAGAACGCCATCATCGCCATGGGCAGCATGGTGGTGCAGTTTGTCATCAACGGCTACGGCATGCTGTTCCTGGCGGGCTTTACCGCCACCAACAAGCTTTACGGCCTGCTGGAGATTGCCGCCACCTCCTACGGCTTCGCGGTGACCTCCTACGTGGGGCAGAACCTGGGCGCCCGGCTGGTAAACCGCATCAAGCGGGGGCAGCGGGCGGCGGCTGTGGTGGCCTTCCTCACCTCGGTGGTCATCGCCGCGGCCATGCTGCTGTTTGGCCGGCTGGTGCTGGGGCTGTTCATCTCCGGGGAGCCGGCGGAGGTGGAGGCCTCTTTGGACATCGCCTACCACTACCTGTCCATTATGAGCGTGTGCCTGCCCATCCTATATATGCTGCACATCTACCGCTCCGCCCTGATGGGCCTGGGGGACACGGTGGTGCCCATGCTCTCCGGCTTCGCGGAGATGGTGGTGCGCATTGGCGTGGCCTTGCTGCTGCCCTTGGTCATGGGCCAGGAGGGCATCTACTACGCGGAGGTGGGCGCCTGGACCGCCGCGGCCATTCTGCTGGTGGCGGCCTATTACGCCAGGATGCGGGCCCTCTCCCGGCGCAAGGGCTTTGCCCTGGACGAAAAAAACTGAAAGGAGTGCTTGTATGGAGCAGGTGGTAAAAGAAAACAGCATCACCCAAGGTGTGATTTGGAAGCAGCTTCTCATCTTTTTCTTCCCCATTTTGATAGGCACCTTCTTCCAGCAGCTGTACAACACGGTGGACACCATTGTGGTGGGGCAGTATGTGGGCACCAACGCCCTGGCGGCGGTGGGCACCACCGGCACCCTCATCAACCTGCTGGTGGGCTTCTTTGTGGGGGTGTCCTCCGGCGCCACGGTGATTATCTCCCAATTCTTCGGCGCGGGGGACGGCAAAAACGTCTCCAAGGCGGTGCACACCTCCATTGCCTTGGCCTTGGTGGGCGGGCTTGTCATCATGGTGCTGGGGCTGCTGACGGCCCGGCCCTCTCTGGTGCTGCTGGGCGTGCCCGAGGAGATACTGGGCGACGCCTTGACCTACATGAACGTGTACTACTGCGGCATCATCGCCAGCATGATATACAACGTGGGCACCGGCGTGCTGCGGGCCATTGGCGACAGCCGCATGCCCCTGTACGTGCTCATTGTCTGCTGCCTGGTAAACATTGTGCTGGACCTGCTCTTTGTGCTGGGCTTCCACTGGGACGTGTTCGGCGTGGCCATTGCCACGGTGCTCTCCCAGGTGGTCAGCGCGGTGCTTATCATGGCGCGGCTGATGCTCACCCGGGAGAGCTACCGGGTGGAGCTCAAACGCATCCGCTTTGATAAGAGCATATTGAAAAATGTTATCCGCATCGGCCTGCCCGCGGGGATGCAGTCGGTGCTGTACTCGGTGTCCAACCTGGTGGTGCAGGCCAGCATCAACTCTTTTGGCACCGACGCCATCGCCTCTTGGGCGGCCATCGGCAAAATTGACGGCTTCATCTGGATGGTGATGAGCGCCTTTGGCATTGCCATCACCACCTTTGTGGGGCAGAACTTCGGCGCCCAGCAGTATGCCCGGGTAAAGCGGAGCATCAAGGTGTGCCTGGGCATGGCCTTGGGCACCACCATCGCCCTGAGCATTTTGCTGCTGGTGTTCATGGAGCCCCTGCTGCGGTTCTTCACCGGGGACGAGACAGTCATCGCCATCGGCCAGCGCTTCTTCTGGGTGATGGCCCCCAGCTACTTTACCTATGTGTTCATCGAGATTCTCTCCGGCGCCATCCGCGGGGCGGGGGAGTCCCTGCAGCCCATGCTCATCACCTGCTTTGGGGTGTGCGGCCTGCGCATTTTGTGGCTGACGCTGGTGGTGCCCCGGTTCCACACCATGGAGATGGTGGCCATGAACTACCCCGTCACCTGGGTGATTGCCGCCGTGGTGTTCATCCTCTACTACCTGCGGATGAACTGGCTGCGCAGGTGCATCCGGCGGGGCGGCTACCCCATGCCGGAAACGCTGTAAGGCACTGGAAAAACAGGAGGGGAGGGGCCGCCGGCCCCTCTTTTTTGCTGCCCTGCGGGGGAAGCCCCGCTTTTTTCTGGGCGCTGGCATGAAAAAAACTATTGCATTTTTCCTGGGTTTGGGCTATGATAAGGGTGGTTAGATGTGCGTACAAATCCGGCGGCGGGCAGCGCCGTCCCGCACAGACTTGCACTAATCAAAATGGAGGAACCTGCAATGAACAACATCCCTCAGGTCAAGCTGGGTATTGTGGCTGTATCCCGCGATTGCTTCCCCATCCAGCTTTCCCAGAACCGCCGGGCCGCCGTTGTGGCTGCCTGCGCCGCTAAGGGCCTGGAAGTGTACGAGGCCCAGACTACCGTTGAGAACGAGAAGGACATGCTGACTGCCGTGGAAGAAGTCACCAAGGCTGGCTGCAACGCCCTGACCGTGTTCCTGGGCAACTTTGGCCCCGAAACCCCCGAAACCCTTATCGCCAAGAACTTTGACGGCCCCTGCATGTTTGTGGCTGCCGCCGAGGGCGACGGCGACCTGATTAACGGCCGCGGCGACGCCTACTGCGGCATGCTCAACTGCTCCTACAACCTGGGCCTGCGCGGCCTGACCGGCTATATCCCCGAGTATCCCGTGGGCACCGCCGAGGAGCTGGCCGACAAGATGGCCGAGTTTGTGCCCATCGCCCGCGCCATCATCGGCATTAAGAACCTGAAGATTATCACCTTCGGCCCCCGGCCCCAGGACTTCTTCGCCTGCAACGCCCCCATCAACGGCCTGTACCAGCTGGGTGTGGAGATTGAGGAAAACTCCGAGCTGGACCTGCTGGTCTCCTACAAGGAGCACGCCGGCGACGCCCGCATCCCCGATGTGTGCGCCGACATGGCCAAGGAAATGGGCGAGGGCAAGTATTACCCCGACATGCTGGAGCGCATGGCCCAGTTTGAGCTGACTCTGCTGGATTGGGCTGAGAACCACAAGGGCAGCCGCCAGTACGTGGCTTTCGCCGACAAATGTTGGCCTGCCTTCCCCAGCCAGTTCGGCTTTGAGCCCTGCTATGTCAACTCCCGCCTGGCCACCCGCGGCATCCCCGTGGCCTGCGAAGTGGACATCTACGGCGCCCTCTCCGAGTACATCGGCATGTGCATCTCCGGCGACACCGTCACCTTGCTGGACATCAACAACTCCGTGCCCGCCTCCATGTACGAGGCCCAGATTAAGGGCAAGTTCGACTACGACTACAAGCTCAACGACACCTTCATGGGCTTCCACTGCGGCAACACCCCCAGCTGCAAGCTGTGCGCCGACCGCGCTGTGAAGTACCAGCTCATCCAGCACCGTCTGCTGGAGCCCGCTGGCAGCGACCCCGATTTCACCCGCGGCACCCTGGAAGGCGACATCGCCCCCGGCGAAATCACCTTCTACCGCCTGCAGAGCACTGCTGACGGCCAGCTCCGCTGCTACGTGGCAGAGGGCGAGGTCCTGCCTGTGCCCACCTGCTCCTTCGGCGGCATCGGCGTGTTCGCCATCCCCGAGATGGGCCGTTTCTACCGCCACGTGCTGGTGGAGAAGCGCTATCCCCACCACGGCGCCGTGGCCTTTGGCCATCACGGCAAGGCCCTCTTCGAGCTGTTCAAGCTGCTGGGCATCCAGGACATCGGCTTCAACCAGCCCAAGGGCATGCTCTACAAGACCGAGAACCCCTTCGCCTAAGAAGGAAAACGCCATACAAAAAGGAGGCACCCCTGGCGGGATGCCTCTTTTTTGTTGCCTTTGGGGCTCTTGCCCCCGCAAAAGGAAAGCGGCCTGGCCAAAGCCAAGCCGCTTTTTTTAACAAGATTTCGCCTGGATTTACTCTGTCCGCAAGGCCACCACAGGGTCTTTCTTGGCGGCGCTGCGGGAGGGGATGATGCCCGAGAACAAGGTCAGGGCGGTGCTGATGAGCACCAGCACCAAGGCCGTGGGCAGGGGCAGGAAGGCGCTTAAGGTCTGGATGCCGGTGAGGTGGTGCAGGATGGCGTTGATGGGGATGCACAGCACCCAGGTGATAAGCACGCCCAGCGCGCCGGAGGTAAAGCCGATGATGACCGTCTCCGCGTTGAACATGGAGGACACGTTCCGCTTGGAGGCGCCAATGGCCCGCAAAATGCCGATTTCCTTGGTGCGCTCCTGGACGGAAATCAAGGTGATGACGCCAATCATAATGGAGGAGACCACCAGGGACACGGCCACAAAGGCGATGAGCACATAGGTGATGGCGTTGATGATGGTGGTGATGGAGGAAAGCATCAGGCCGATGTAGTCGGTGTACTGGATTTGCTCCAAATCGTCCTTGGTTTCGTTGTAGTCGGCGATGGCCTGCTCGATGACGTCCTTGTCCTCAAAGGAGGCGGCGTACAGGCTGATGGAGGCCGGGTCGGCCAAATCGATGTAGCCCAGCTGCACCAGGTTCTCCTCGTAGGTGGAGTCGGAGAAGGTGAGCACCTCGTCGTAGTACTGGGCGCACTGCTGGGTGGTGTAGGTGTCCATGGCGGCGTCCAGGGCGGCGGCCATCTGGGCGGGCTCCATGGCGGCCAGCTGCTGCTGGACCTGGGCGGCGTACTGGGCCTTAAACTGCTCCTCGGCCATCTGGGTGAACAAATCGGAAAGCTCCTCGTCGCTCATGGCGGCGATGTAGTCCTCCACCTGGCTCTCGTCCAGGCTGGCCTGGCTGGTGAGTGCCTCCTGCAAGGTGGACTCCATCTCCTCCCGGCTCATGGAGCCGGTGGACTGCCCCACCGCCTGGTCGATCTGCTCCTGGGTGGGCAGGCTTTGGATGGCCAGGTACGTCTCCGCCTTGCCCTGCTCCTCCAGGCCGGACACGTAGCTGCGGAAGGCGCTCTCCTTCTCCTCGTCGGTGAGGTTGCCGGTGCTCTCCTGGAAGGGCAGGCCGGTAAAGATGTCCCGGTTGGGGCTGTCCATCTGGGCCTGGATGGCGGCGGAATCCTGGGAGGCCTGGGCCAGGTGCTCGGTGAGGGCGCTGGTGTAGCCGATGGAGCCGGAAAGCATGTGGGCGCTGGCGTTCTCGTTGGGCCGGATGATGCCAGACACCTGCAAGGTGATGCCGTTGTCGTAGAGGTAGCGCAGGCCGGCGTCGGTGTCCCGCAGGTCCACGTAGAGGCCGCTGGCCTCGTCATAGGCGTAGCAGTCGGCGTTCAGCACGGTCTTGTACTCCCGGGAGCAAATCTCCTCGTAGGACCAGCTCTGGTCCTCCAGCTCCACCTCGGTCTGGTCCACGGCGGCCTGCATAATGGCGTCCATCTCCTCCTGGGGCTTCAGTCCCAGGGCGTACAGGGCCATGTCGTCCAGCTCGTTGTTCTCGTCCAGGACCAGCACCACCTCGTTGTAGTCGTTGGGCCAGGAGCCGTACACCAGGTCGTACTGGTCCTCCAGCATGGGGCTGATAAGGGCGCCGTCGTCCCCGGGGAGCATCTCCTGCCACAGCACCATGCTCCCGCCGCCCATGGAGCTGGCCAGGGAGTCCATGCCATAGCTGCTGCGCAGGTCGCTCATGGCGGCCATGTCAATGCTGAAATACTCCTGGAGCAGGTCCTCCATCAGCTCTTGGGAGTCGGAGAGGAGGATGTCCCCATCCACGTTTTCCGTGTACACCAGCAGCTGGGGGTCGTAGGTGTACTGCACCCCGCTGACGGCGTTGTAGAGGGGGTCCTCCGGGTCCTTTAGGCGCTGCTCCAAATAGGTCTTAAAGGAGGCCAGGTCGTTCTCAATGGTCTCCGAGGAGCTCAGGGCGTTGACCATGTCGTAAATCATGGGCTTTTGGTAGACGCCGTCCAGCTGGTGCTCGTCGGTGGACTGGGCCGCGTCGATAAACTCCTCCATCAGCGAGCCCAGGTCCATCTCCTGGGACTGGAGCGTCAGAGGGTAGGAGGAGAGGGTGTCCTCCTGCACGGCGTCGATGTAGGCGGTGGTGCCCTGGCTGACGGCGTAAATCAGCGCGATGCCGATGATGCCGATGCTCCCGGCAAAGGAGGTCAGGGCGGTGCGGCCCTTTTTGGTGAACAGGTTTTTCAAGGAGAGGCCAAAGGAGGTCCACAGGGACATGGAGGGCCGCTTGGCCTTGCGGGCGGCCTCGTCCTTTTTCACCGAGGCGGCCCGCTCTTTCTGGGCCTCCTCCGGGGTGAGGGGGGCGGTGTCCCCGGTGACCTGGCCGTCCAGCATGCGGACGATGCGGGTGGAGTAGCGCTGGGCCAGCTCCGGGTTGTGGGTGACCATGACAATGAGCCTGTCCTTGGAAATCTCCTTGAGGATTTCCATCACCTGCACGCTGGTTTCCGTGTCCAGGGCGCCGGTGGGCTCATCGGCCAACACGATGTCCGGGTCGTTGACAATGGCCCGGGCAATGGCCACACGCTGCATCTGGCCGCCGGACATCTCGCTGGGGCGCTTTTTCAGCTGGCTGCCCAAGCCCACCCGCTCCAGGGCCTCCTTGGCGCGGCGGCGGCGCTCCGCCTTGGATACGCCGGAGAGGGTCAGGGCCAGCTCCACGTTTTGCAGCACCGTCTGGTGGGGGATGAGGTTGTAGCTTTGGAACACAAAGCCCACCGAGTGGTTGCGGTAGGCGTCCCAGTCCCGGTCCTTGTAGTCCTTGGTGGAGCGGCCGTTGATGACTAAGTCGCCGCTGGTGTACTGGTCTAAGCCGCCGATGATGTTCAGCAGGGTGGTCTTCCCGCAGCCGGAGGGCCCCAGGATGGAGACGAACTCGCTCTCCCGAAACTGCAGGCTGACGCCCTTTAGGGCCTCTACCGGCTGGCCGCCGGCGGGGTATTCCTTTACAATATTCCTCAATTCCAGCATGGGCTTGGACGAAACCTTCTTTCCAAGAAATTGATTTTGTTCATTATATCATCTATTTTTTTGAGGTTTGTTACAAAACCGTGAACCTTATCTTTGGGCAGGAAGCACAGCCCATGCAAAGGAAAAGACCCGCGCCCTCCGCCGAGTGCGAAGGGCCGGGTCCCGTAAGTACTCCCCAAATGCAGCGGAAGGCCACACAGCCAGTCTGTCGGCCTCCCCCTGTTTTTATAGCCTGGGCCTTTTAGATGCCCAGCACGTCCCGCAGGTAGATGCGGGAGACTTCAGCAGAATGGAAATTGCACACCTCGGGGCGGTCCAGCTCCACGCAGAGGACGCCGTCAAAGCCCACTTCCTCCAGGGCGGCCTTCACCGCGGGGAAGTTCACCGTGCCGTGGCCCAGGGCCCGGAAGGTGCCCATCTTGTCGCGGCCCTCGGCCTTGGACAGGGCGTAGGTGTCCACGTCCTTTAGGTGCATGTAGGCCACCCGGCTGCCGTACTGGCGAATCAGCGCGGCGGGGTCCATGCCGGCCAAGGTGGTGTGAGCGGTGTCAAAGCAGAAGGAGACGTAGTCGGGGTTGGTGTGCTCGGCAAAGTAATCGATGTCGCTCTGCCAGAACACGCAGGTGCCGTAGTGGGGGTGGAAGCACAGGGTGACGCCCTTCTCCTTGGCGTAGGCGCCCACGGTGTTGGCCACGTAGCACATCTTGTCCAGCATTTCGGGGTTGGTGGGCCGCTCGGAGGGGCCGTCGTCGCCAAAGCCGGCGTTCTGGCAGTTGTACCACTTTACGCCCACGGCGGCGCAGAAGTCGATCTGCTCCTTGGCGATGCGGATGGCCTCTTCCACGTCGAAGGTGAAGTGGCCGTACAGGTTTACCAGGTCCACGCCGCACTCCTTGGTCAGGTCCACCAGGGCCTGGGGGTCGTCGGCGTAGTAATCGCGGATAAAGGCGAAGTTCTCCACGGTGTCATAGCCCAGGAACTTGCACTCCTGGAAGGCCTGCTTCAGCTGGTTCTTGGCGGCTTCGGGCTCGCGGTTGGTAATCCAGGTCCAACCGGTATAGGCTGCTTTCATGGGTATTCCTCCTAAAGTTTAGAGTGTAGATTCTGTATGGACACACGGCTCAGTCGTCCAGCACGCCGTGCATGGGGTTGTTCTTCATGGGGGCGGTGCGGGTGTAGCCCGACTCCAAGGCGATGTACTCGCCCTGCTGGCAGGACTTGGAGAAGCTGGTCATAATCTCCAGCACGTGGCGCTGCTGCTGGTAGTTGGCGCGGTGGTCGCGGCCGGTGCGCAGGGCCTTGCACATGTCCGCCAGGCCCAGGGCCCGGCTGTTTTCGTTGTAGTCGAACAGCAGGGGGATTTCCTTGTACCCGTCGTAGAAGGAGGGCACCTTTTTGCGCTCCAGGGCGGGGTCGGTGGCGGGGGCGGCTGCCTGGTCCTCGGGGCGCAGCAGCAGCACGGGGCCGCCAAAGGTGTTGGGGTCGGGCACCACCAGTGTGCCCTGGGTGCCGTACACCTCAAAGCGGGCCTGGGCGCCACGGCCGTAGTACACGTCGAAGGTGGTGAAAATCTGGGCGATGGCGCCGTTCTCAAAGAGGATGTTCCCCGAGAGGTAGGTGTCCACGTCCACAGAGATGTCCTCGCCATAGTGAGGCTGGGAGGTGATGGTGCGGTGGGGGAAGGTGCGCTTGGTCATGCCCATTACGCCCTTGGCCGGGCCCAGCAGCTGCACCAGCGCGGTGACGTAATAGGGGCCCATGTCCATCATGGGGCCGCCGCCTCGCTTGTAGTAGAACTCCGGGTCGGGATGCCAAGTCTCGTGGCCGTGGCACACCATGGCGCAGGAGGCGCCCACCACGTCGCCGATGAGGCCCTGGTCAATCACCCGCCGGGCGGTCTGGATGCCGGCGCCCATAAAGGTGTCCGGCGCGCCGCCCAGGCGTAGGCCCTTCTCCTCGGCCAGAGCCACCAGCTCCTTGGCCTCGTCCATGTCCACGGCCAGAGGCTTCTCCGAGTAGACGTGCTTGCCGTGGAGCAAGCCTTGCTTTGTCACCTCGTAGTGCTCGTGGGGGCGGGTCAGGTTCAGGATGACCTCCACCTCCGGGTCGTTGAAAGCCTCGTACATATCTTTATAGATTTTGGGCTGACGGACCGCGGCGCCCTCTTTGATTTGCTCCTCCACGTAGCCGGCGCCCTTCTGGGCCCGCTCGGGGATGAGGTCGCACACGCCCACCAGGTCCACTTCACGGAAAACCTTGGTGATGTTTTGTAGGTAAATGCCGCTGATGGCGCCCACGCCAATCATGGCAATGCGTACCTTTTCCATGGCAGCTCCTCCTTTTTGTCATTTCTCATGACTTTTGGTTGCATTATAGCACCCTTTCTGGTAAAATACGTGCCAAGAGATGATATTTTACTGCCAATAATTGCGGGTTTTCCCTTTTTGGGGCCCGCCACGCTACGAGGTGAATCCCACATGCACGCCTTTGTCGAAGCCCGGCACGAGCCGCTGTCCATCCATCTTTCCACCGGGCTCACCTTCCCTTTGCACCTGCACCCCCAGCTGGAGCTGTTTTTGGTGCTCACCGGCAGCTCCTCGGTGACGGTGCGGGGCCAGACCCAGGTGCTGGGGCCCGGGGCCCTGGCGCTGATTTTCCCCAACCAGGTGCACAGCTACACCGCCCTGGAGCCCGGCACCGGGGCGGTGCTGGTGGTGTGCGACCTCTCCTACACCGGGGGCTACGCCGACACTTTGCTGCGCAGCCACCCGGAGGACCCCTTCCTTTCCGGGGAGAAGCTGCACCCCAACGTGCCCTACGCCATCCAGGAGCTGGAGCGGGAGGCGCGCCTCCAGCGGGAGAGCCCTGTGTTCGGCCCGCTGATTCAGCTGGTGCTGGCCCGGGCCCTGCCCCAGCTGAGCCTGGCGAAGAACTCCGCCGCCGACCGCCGGGAGCTGACCTATCAAATCTCCCAGTACGTGGGGGAGCACTTCCGGGAGCCCCTCACCTTGGGCACCTTGGCCCGGGAGCTGGGCATGAACAAGTACCACCTGTCCCACGTGTTCTCCGAGAAGATGGGACAGAGCTTCCCGGCCTACCTGTCCCGCATCCGCATCTCCTGCGCCTGCTCGGCTTTGGCGGAGACAGACCGCTCCGTCACCCAAATCGCCGAGGAGTGCGGCTTTGAGAGCCAGCGCTCCTTCTTCCGGGTGTTCCAGCAGCAGCTGGGCACCACCCCCCTGCAATACCGCAAGAACGCCCGCTCGCCGGAGGCGTCTCCGGGGAGGGGGGAAGGGTAGCGCCGGGGAGATTCTTCCTCACTAACGGGTAAATCTTCCCCATCCTGGGGCACGGGCTTGAGTGGGTCTACTGCATCCAGGACGGCGCGGGTTTGCTCTAAGGTCAAAGAATTGCCCGCCGGGGAGGTGATGGGCTTGGTGGGCCACTCCCAGAGCATGGACACCTTCGGCATTTACGGCCACGCCCTCCAAGGAGAGGACGCCGCCACCTCCGGGAAGCTGGGCGCCCTGTTTGAGAGCCTGGCAGCCCCAGCCCAGGAGCAGAGGGAAGGGGAGGCATACAAAAAGACCCGCCAAGCGCTTTGCCCAGCAGGTCGGAAACATAAAAAAGTGGCCCAAAAAGGCCGCAGAAAACCGAAAGTGTGTAGAACGCGCGGACGCGCCTCCCGAGAGAACCGCTTGCAGTTTGAAAAACTGCATTTTTTCTTCGCAAAAACCGCGTTTCTCTGCTTTAAAATGTGGGAAGTGTGTTAAAAAGTGTGTTACAGGCAAAAAGAAAAACCGCCTAAACCCAGTGTTTAAGCGGCTTTTTGTGGTGGGCGCTAACGGACTTGAACCGCTGACCCCCTGCACGTCAAGCAGGTGCTCTAGCCAGCTGAGCTAAGCGCCCGAATCTTTTGTTGCCTGCTTATTTTACACGATACCGCGGGAAAAAGCAAGCCCTAATTTACATTTCGCCAAATTTTTTTCTTGGAGGAACAGAGATGTTAATAAATTCTTAAGAAATTTATTGCCTTGTACTTAATCTGTTCACAATATCCTTTAAATAAACAAAGACCTGTGGTACAATAGTCCCGGTAAATCAGGAGCGCGGGCCGTAAGCTCTCTATAGAAGAAGCTTCGCGACGATAGGAGCGTGCGCGACTGTCTCGCCTGCCGGCGCGGGTGATGCAGCCCAGTGGGCTGCGTCCATCACCGACCGACGCGGCAGCGGAGAAAGCGCTTGACGGTGCCCACTGGGCACCAGCGCCCCACCGCAGACCCAGCGCATGGATTGCAGAAGGCCCCAATCGCGGGCCGTAAGCTTCTCTATAGAAGAAGCCCCGCGACGTCAGGAGCGTGCGCGAATTGCACACCACAGACCCAGCGCATGGTTGCAGAAGGCCCTAATCGCGGGCCGCAAGCTTCTCTATAGAAGAAGCCCCGCGACGTCAGGAGCGTTCGCGACATGCCCACCGCAGGTGTGTTGGAGAAGTGTTGATGTTTCTGTGGTACAAAACGGGAGTCCCGTTTGATAACCCTGTACGCCTCCCCTTGGGGGAGGGTGAAAAAGGAGCGTGAGAAGTATGGAGACGTTGTCTACCATCAATTTCCTAATGGCGGCCGTGTTCGCGGCCTGTTATTGCTACCAGGTGGTGTTCGCGGTGGCGCGGCTGCTGAAAAAGCGGCGGCGGTTCACCGCCCAAAAGCTGTGCCGCTACGCCGTGCTCATCGCCGCGCGGAATGAGAGCGCCGTCATCGCTCAGCTGCTGGAGAGCATCCGGGGGCAAAATTACCCCCAGGATTTGGTCCACATTTACGTGGTGGCGGACAACTGCACCGACAACACCGCGCAAATCGCCGCGGCTTGCGGGGCCCGGGTTTTCCAGCGCCAGAATAAGCTGCAGGTGGGCAAGGGCTTCGCGCTGCGGTTTCTGCTGCAAAAAGTCCAGGAGGAGTACCCCCAGGAGCACTACGACGGTTACTTTGTCTTTGACGCCGACAACCTGCTGGACCCCCGCTACATAACCGAGATGAACAAGGTGTTCTCCTCGGGCAACCGGGTGGTCACCAGCTACCGCAACACCAAAAACTACGGCGACAACTGGATCACCGCCGGGTATGGCCTGTGGTTTTTGCGGGAGAGCGAGTACCTGAACCGCCCCCGGGATTACCTGGGCACCAGCTGCGCCGTGTCCGGCACCGGGTTCCTCTTTGCCCACAGCCTGCTGGAAGAGCTGGGCGGATGGGACTACTTCCTCCTCACCGAGGATTTGGAGTTCACCGCCGACCTGGTCTGCCGCGGGGAGAAAATCGCCTATTGCCACGACGCCGTCATCTACGACGAGCAGCCCTCCAGCTTTGCCCAGTCCATCCGCCAGCGTTCCCGCTGGCAGCGGGGCTACCTCCAGGTGGTGGCCAAGCACGGCGGCAATATGGTGAAAACCATGCTGTGCGACGGCAGCTTCGCCTGCTTCGACATGCTGATGTGCACCATCCCGGCGGTGGTCCTCTCGGTTATCAGCCTGCTGCTCAACGGGGTGATGTTCGTGGTGGGCGTGACCATTGCCCGCAAACAGCTGGATATTTTCTTCGCCTCTGTGATTATGTCCACGGTCAACTCCTACCTGGTAATGCTCCTCATGGGCCTGCTGCCCCTGGTGACAGAGTGGCGGCGCATCCGCTGCTCCCGCGGGAAGAAGATTGGCTACCTGTTCACCTTCCCGTTTTTCGTGTTCACCTTCGGCATCGCCATGGTGCTGGCGGTGTTCGGCAACATCGAGTGGAAGCCCATCAAGCACAGCGTGGCCCTCTCCATTGGGGATATGGGCAGCGTCTCTCCCCAGGAGCTGCGGAAAATCCGCAAGGGGCGCAAGCTGTAAGGCCCACCTTGCAGAGATGTTTCACATCCCCCGGCGGGAATTGTGCAAAAGTGCGAGAACGAGAAAACTTTCCAGGAAACGCTTTATAAAACCGGCCCCTTGTGTTACAATGGTGTGTACACAAGGGGCTTTCCTTTCTATAAGAAAAGAAAGAAGAAAGGGAGCGGTAATTTTTGCCGCGGCCGGATGGCCCCCGGGCTACGTTCGGGGCCTCCCGCGGGCGCTGCTTGCCGCGAAGGGGAAAGGCGGCGTGTGCAGCCTGCCCGCGGATGCGGCGGCATATCTTTTTACTTTTAGGAATCTCTTTGCCCAGCACAAGCTGGAGAAAGGAAGAAACGCATGGTCACACGGGTATTTGTTGAGAAAAAACAGGGATTTAACATCGAGGCCCAGCAGATGCTGGCGGACCTGAAGGGCAACCTGGGGCTGCGGGGCCTGGAGGAGGTGCGCATCCTCAACCGGTACGATGTTTCGGGCCTGTCGGAGGAGCAGTTTGGGGCGGCGGCCCGCACCATCCTCTCCGAGCCCACCATGGACGCGGTGTACGGCGAGGACTTCCGGCTTCCTGGGGAATACCAGGTGTTCGCCATGGAGTACCTGCCCGGCCAGTACGACCAGCGGGCGGACTCCGCCGCCCAGTGCGTGCAGCTGCTCACCCAGGGGGAGCGCCCCGCGGTGGCTACCGCCAAGGTCATCGGCTTAAAGGGCCAGGTGTCGGCGGAAGAGTTTGAAAAGGTCAAGCACTACCTGATCAACCCCGTGGAGAGCCGGGAGGCCTCTATGGAAAAGCCCGCCACCTTGGAGATGCAGGCGGATGTCCCCGCGGACGTGGCCCGTGTCACCGGCTTTACCACCTGGGACAAGGCCCGGATGCAGGCGTACTTCGACTCCATGGGCTTTGCCATGACCCTCTCCGACCTGGAGTTCTGCCGGGATTACTTCCGGGACGAGGAGCACCGGGACCCCACCGTCACCGAGCTGCGGGTGATTGACACCTATTGGAGCGACCACTGCCGCCACACCACCTTCCTCACCCGCCTGAACAAAATCGACGTGGAGAAGGGCGCCCTCAGCCAGGCCGTGGAGAAGGCTTTGCGGGATTACCTCGCCCTGCGGGAGGAGCTGTACGCGGGCCGGGACAAGCCTGTTTCCTTGATGGACATGGCCACCATCGGCGCCAAATACCTGCGGAAAAAGGGCCTGGTGCCCGATTTGGACGAGAGCGAGGAAATCAACGCCTGCTCCATCGAGGCCCCCGTCACCATCGACGGCAAGACCGAGACCTGGCTCATCCAGTTTAAAAACGAGACCCACAACCACCCCACGGAGATTGAGCCCTTCGGCGGGGCGGCCACCTGCCTGGGCGGCGCCATCCGGGACCCCCTGTCCGGCCGGTCCTATGTGTACCAGGCCATGCGCGTCACCGGCAGCGGCGACCCCACCGTCCCCTTTGAGAAGACACTCCACGGCAAGCTGCCCAGCCGGAAAATCACCACCGGCGCCGCCGCGGGGTATTCCTCCTACGGCAACCAGATTGGCCTGGCCACCGGCCAAGTCACCGAGCTGTACGACCCCGGCTACGTGGCCAAGCGCATGGAGATTGGCGCGGTGGTGGGCGCCTCCCCCAAGGCCAATGTCCGCCGGGAAGCCCCTGTCCCCGGGGACGTGATTGTGCTGCTGGGCGGCGCCACCGGCCGTGACGGCATCGGCGGCGCCACCGGCTCCAGCAAGGCCCACACGGAAAAGAGCGTGGAGGTCTGCGGTGCCGAGGTGCAGAAGGGCAATCCCCCCACCGAGCGGAAGCTCCAGCGGCTGTTCCGGGACGGTGACGTGGCCCGGCTGATTAAGCGCTGCAACGACTTTGGCGCCGGCGGCGTGTGCGTTGCCATTGGCGAGCTGGCCCCCGGCCTGAAAATTGACTTGAACCAGGTGCCCAAAAAGTACGAGGGCCTGGACGGCACCGAGCTGGCCATCTCCGAAAGCCAGGAGCGCATGGCCGTGGTGCTGGCCCCCCAGGACGTGGAGGAGTTCCAGCGCAAGGCCCGGGAGGAGAATCTGGATGCCACCGTGGTGGCCGTGGTGACCGAGGAGCCTCGCCTGCGCATGGAGTGGCGGGGCGATGAGATTGTCAACCTGTCCCGTGCCTTTTTGGATACCAACGGCGTCACCCAGAACGCCGAGGCGGAAATCGCCGCGCCCCAGGGCGAGAACTACCGCAAGAGCGTGCCCGCCTGCCTGGCCGGCAAAGAGGGCGTGCAGGCTTTGAGAGAGAACATGGCCCGGCTGGAAGTCTGCTGCCAGAAGGGGCTTTCCGAGCGGTTCGACTCCAGCATTGGCGCGGCCACGGTGCTGATGCCCTTCTCCGGCGAGTACCAGCTGACCCCCGAGGAGGCCATGGTGGCCAAAATCCCCCTGGTGAAGGGCGAGACCGACGACGCCACCGCCATGAGCTACGGCTACATCCCCGGCGTGGCCCGGTACTCCCCCTTTGAGGGCGCTGCCTACGCCGTGGTGGAGAGCCTCTCCAAGCTGGCCGCCGTGGGCGCGGACCCCTTAAAGGCCCGGCTCACCTTCCAGGAGTACTTCGAGCGGCTCCACGACGTGCCCACCCGCTGGGGCAAGCCCGCCGCCGCGCTGCTGGGCGCTTTGGAGGCCCAGCTGGGCATGGGGCTGCCCTCCATCGGCGGCAAGGACAGCATGTCCGGCTCCTTTGAGCAGCTGGACGTGCCCCCCACCCTGGTGAGCTTCGCCGTCACCATGACCAAGGCCAGCAAGACCATCTTCGCCTGCGCCAAGAAGCCCGGCTCCCACTTCGCCTTGCTGCCCATCCCCGAGGACGAAAACGGCATGCCCAACTGGGAGGCCTTGAAGGCGTACTACCGGGCTGTGCTGCTGCATATAGAGTGCGGGGACATCATCTCCGCCAGCGTGGTCCGGGAGGGCGGCGCCGCCGCCGCCGTGCTGCGGATGTGCTTTGGCAGCAAGACCGGCTTCCGCTTTGCCGAGGGCCTGTCCAAAGAGACCCTGTACGCCCCCCAGGAGGGCGCTTTGGTGGTGGAGCTCTCCAGCGAGGCGGACCTCTCCACCGACGCTGCCCTGTCCCCTGTGATTCTGGGCCGCACCTCCAGCAAGGAGGACGTGAAGCTGGGTGGGGAGCGCATCTCCCTGGAGGAGCTGTGCGCCGCTTGGATGGGCACTTTGGAGAAGATTTTCCCCAACAATGCCCATCCCGTGCCCGTCACCAAGGACGTGCCCCTGTGGGAGAAGCGGGAGAACAAGGCCCCGGCCATCAAGGTGGCCCGGCCCCGGGTGTTCATCCCCGCCTTCCCCGGCACCAACTGCGAGGTGGACTCCGCCCGGGCCTTTGAGAAGGCTGGCGCCCAGTGCGAGATCCTGGTGGTGAAGAACCTGTCCGTCTCCGACATCGAGGAGACCATCGACCGCATGGAAAAGGCCATCCGCCAGGCCCAAATCGTCATGCTGCCCGGCGGCTTCTCCGGCGGCGACGAGCCCGAAGGCAGCGGCAAGTTCATCGCCACCACCTTCCGCAACCCCCGCATCGCCCAGGCTGTCACCGATTTGCTGGAAGCCCGGGACGGCCTGATGCTGGGCATCTGCAACGGCTTCCAGGCCTTGATTAAGCTGGGCCTGGTGCCCTACGGCAAAATCACCGAGCCCAAGGAGGACGACCCCACCTTGACCTTCAACACCCTGGGCCGCCACGTCAGCCGCATGGTGTACACCCGCGTCACCAGCGTGAAGTCCCCCTGGATGGCGGGCGTGAACGCCGGCGACATCTTCACCGTGCCCGTGTCCCACGGCGAGGGCCGGTTCGTGGCCGACGACAAGGCGCTGCGGAAGCTCATTGAGAACGGCCAGGTGGCCACCCAGTACGTGGACGCCGACGGCACGGTCAGCGGCGACATCCAGTGGAACCCCAACGGCTCTGTGTGCGCCATCGAGGGCATCACCAGCCCCGACGGCCGTGTGCTGGGCAAGATGGGCCACTCCGAGCGCAAGGGCACGGATTTGTACAAGAACGTCCCCGGCGAGAAGGACCAGCTGCTGTTCGAGAGCGGTGTGAAGTACTTTAAATAAGTTCGCGGCTGGACTGAGCGGTAAACAGCTGAGGCTGTTTACAGAGAGAATGTCTTGGAGATTTTGGAATCTCCATCCTGCTGGTGCAGGACCGCCATTCTCTGCCGCTCGACCTGCCCTTTCCAGCAAAGCCAGCGGCGCGGACGTGCGTTAGCGTCCTGCATAAGCGCGGCCCAAGCCGCCGCTCCAGGGCGCGACTTGCTCCGCGGGAGCACCCGCAGTTCTTTGCTTCTTTCTTTCAAGAAAGAAGAGAAAAGGCACCTTTCGTAAGAAAGGTGCGTTCTTTGCCAGCTCCCTTTGGGGGGCTGGGAAAGGAGGAATCGTTGTTATGAAAGAAATATTGCGCCGGACCTGGGCGGAAATCGACCTGGACGCCTTGGCCCGGGACTTTGCCGCGGTGCGCCAGGCCGCCAACAAAAACGCCAAGGTGTGCTGCGTTATCAAGGCGGACGCCTACGGCCACGGGGCGGTGCGCATGGCCCAGGAGTTTGAGGCTCTGGGCGCGGACTGGTTCGCCGTCTCCAACCTGGAGGAGGCCTTGCAGCTGCGGCTGGGGGGCATCTCCCGGCCCATGCTGGTGCTGGGCTACACGCCCCCCGAGGAGGCCGCCACCCTGGCGAAGCACCGGATTTCCCAGTGCGTGTACAGCCTGGAGTACGCCCAGGAGCTCTCCCACTACGCGGTGGAGGCCGGGGCCACGGTGAATATCCACGTGAAAATCGACACCGGCATGAGCCGCCTGGGCTTCTACTTCCAGGACATCAGCCGGGACGAGGCCACCGTGCAGGAGGTGAAAGCCGCCTGCACTTTGCCGGGGCTGTATCCCGAGGGCATCTTCACCCACTTCGCCGTGTCCGACGAGGGTCAGGCGGGGGACGCCTTTACCATGCGGCAGTTCGGCTGCTTTAAGGAGATGATAGAGTCCCTGCTGCGGGAGGGCATCTCCTTTGCGGTGCGCCACTGCGCCAACTCCGCCGCCGTGTTTGACTATCCCCTCTCCCACCTGGATATGGTGCGGGCGGGCATCGTCATCTACGGGCTGTACCCCTCCGCCGCCCTGCGGAACCGCCCGCAGCTGACGCCGGTGCTGGCCTTAAAGTCCGTGGTGTCCCACGTGAAGGAAGTCAAGCCCGGGGCCACCATCAGCTACGGCCGCAAGTTCACCGCGGGCCAGGCCATGAAGGTGGCCACCATCCCCGTGGGCTACGCCGACGGCTACCCCCGCATCCTCTCCGCCCAGGGGGCCCAGGTGCTCATCGGCGGGAAGCGCTGCCCCATTTTGGGCCGTATCTGCATGGACCAGCTGATGGCGGACGTCAGCGCCCTGCCGGAAGTGAAGGTGGGGGATGTAGTCACCCTCATCGGCCGGGACGGCGCCGAGGAAATCACCGCCGACGAGCTGGCCGCCCTGGAGGGCAGCATCAACTACGAGGTGGTCTGCGGCCTCTCCAAGCGGGTGCCCCGGGTCTACCTTAAAAACGGCCAGGTGGACAGTATCTACAACGCCCTTTTGGGTGAAGAAGCCCGGTAAGCAGCCTTTGGATGGCTGGAAAAGAATAAGCTTGGCCGCAGGGAAACCTCTTTTGTCGTGGTTCCTATCGGAAAAGGAGGATGTCCGATGAAATGGTTTGTTTTAAACGGCGTTACCCTATTGGACCTGACGCTGCAGGTGCTTTTCTGGGCTGTTCCTGTGGTGATTGTAATTGTTGTGGCTGCGGTGCTCCTTATCCGCTGGGATAGGAAAAAAGTGGCTGCCCGCCGAAAGGAGATCCAAGAGCAGGAGCAGAGGGACTTTAAGCTGTGATCCCGCTGCTGTGGGCCTTCCTTCTCACTGCTTTTGTAGAGGGGGCTGCAGTGGGGCTGGCCTTCCGCAAGCTGCGGCCAGTATATATCAGCTTGCTGTGCAATTTGCTGACGAATCCGGCAACCAACGTGTTGTTGGCAGTGCTGGTGATGTGGCTTGGAAGCAGAGCGTATTACCCCGTACTGCTTTGCCTGGAGCTGGCCGCCGTGGGGGTGGAAACGTGGGTCTATTGCCTGCTGGCCGGGTGGCCCTGGAAGAAAGCGCTGCTCTGTTCTTTTGCAGTAAACGCCCTTTCCTGTGGGGTGGGGCTTTTGCTTCTATAGATATGTTATCCAATCTCATTTCAGAAAAGAAAGGAAGATACACATGAAGAAAATTGGAAGCGGCAAGGTGCGGGAGATTTACGAGGTCTCCGACAAGGAACTGGTCATCTACACCACAGACCGCGTCTCTGCCTTTGACGTCATTCTGCCCACCCCCGTGCCGGAAAAGGGCCGGGTGCTCAACCAGCTCTCCCTGTTCTGGTTCGATTTGACGAAGGACATTGTGAAGAACCACCTGGTTTCCGCCGACCCCAAGGATATGCCGGAGGAATTTTCCAAAGAGGAATATAAAGACCGTGTGATGCTGGTGAAGAAGCTGAAAATGCTGCCCTACGAGTTCATCATCCGGGGCTACATGTTCGGCTCCATGTGGAAGGCCTACAAGGCAGGCGAGCCCTTCTGCGGCCAGGTTATCACCGGCGATTACCAGCTGGCCCAAAAGCTGGAAAAGCCCATCCTCACCCCCTCCACCAAGGCCACCGAGGGCCACGATGAGTACAGCGTCACCCACGAGGGCCTGGTAAAGGACCTGGGCGAGGAGCTGGCCCAAAAGCTGGAAGACACCTGCCTGCGCCTGTTTGAGAAGTGCTACGACTACGCCTATGAGCGGGGCATCATCATCGCCGACACCAAGCTGGAGTTCGGCCTGGACGAGAACGGCGAGCTGGTGCTGGCCGACGAGGTCTTCACCCCCGATTCCAGCCGCTTCTGGAACCGGGACGAGTACCAGGTGGGCACCTCCCCCTTGAGCTACGATAAGCAGTACCTGCGGGATTGGCTCATCGAGAACAAGCTGGACGGCGTCACCCCCGCCCCCCAGCTGCCCGCCGACGTGGTGGCCAAGACCCAGGAGAAGTACCTGGAGTGCCTGGAGCGCCTGGTGCCCCAGAAGTAAAAAAGAGAGCCAAGGGAAAGCTTTTGCTGTACATCCCTGCGTTCTTTCCAAAAGCTTGCGGGATATGGGGCAGCGCCCCACGGTTCTTAAAAGCTGCGCAGTGGCTACAAAGAACGAGCAGACAGGGGCCCAGGCCCCGCTTCCGCGGCCGGGTGCCCTTGCAGATAGATTTACTGATAAAATGAAAAGGACCGCCCTTTTGGGCGGCCCTTTTTTGCTTGTTGTATGGCTTGTGAGACTTGCTTACTCCACGGTGAGGGTGAAGGCGAAGTCGAAGGTTTCCTCGTTGAGCTGGTACTGGGGCATCAGCAGCGGGCCGCAGGAGTTGGAGCCTACGCCGCTCATCTTGTAGTCCACGCACAGCACAGTCTCGCCGCACTTCTCCAGCTCGTAGTTGTGGGCCTTAGAGGCCAGCTCCTCCTGGGTGTAGGGGGAGACGTTGAAGGAGAAGGGCGTCTCAGAGGCGGCGGTCAGCGCATAGGCGCCGTCGGAGACAGTGACGTACCGGCAGCCCGCGTGAGAGGAGTTCTCCTGGGGCTTGATGTAGTCCTCGTGCATGGAGTCCACGGTCTGGGCGTACACACCCAGGCGGGAGGCGCGGTGCTTGTCGATGTAGCTCTCGTAGGGGCCGTAGGCAAAGTACTCCACCTCGCCAAAGGCCTTGGGCAGGAACATGCGGATGCCGAACCGGGGCAGGAAGGGGAACTCCATATCCCGCTGGCCGTGGAGCTTCACGTCCACGCGGCCCTGGCAGTCCACAGTCCACACGGCCTTCACGTCCACAAACTTGGCGATGGTGATGGCGGCGATGCCCAAGTGCGCGGTGAGGGTGTTGCCCTCCTGCTCCACAGAGTAGACACGCACGGTGGGCCTGTCGTAGCCAGCCTCCCGCCACTTGGTGGAGATGTAGCGGTCGTTGTCCGCGGGGGCGCGGTAGGTGTTCCACTCCATGGGCCGGGTGAGCAGGTTCCGGTTCTTGTACACCATCTCGGAGAACAGGCCGGTGGTGTTGTCGAACACATAGCGGAACTCAGGGCCGGAGAACACCACCTGGTCGGGGCCGGCCTCTACGGTGACGGCGCCCTCGGCGGGGGCATCCAGGAAGAAGGGCTCCTCGGAGAGGATGATTTCGTCAAAGCCCAAAGCGTAGCCGGCCTTAAAGAAGGGGCCGTCCTCCTTGGCAGCGTAGAAGAAGGTCACCGTGGCGATGCCGCCCTGGGGCAGCTCGGGCAAGGTGATTTCCGCCTCGCCGTGGGGGGCGATGGAGGGCATCTCCAGCTGGCCGCCGAACAGCGTCTCGCCGTCCTGCATCACCTCGTAGGAGAGGGTCAGGTAGTCCACGGCGTTGGTGAAGTCCAGATAGTTGTGGAGCTTAAAGGTGCTGCCGGAAAGCAAGGTGGCGCGCACCGGGCGGATGACGTTCTTAAACTCCAGCAGGCCGGTGTGAGGCGTGCGGTCGGGGTAGACCAGGCCGTCCATGCAGAAGTTGGCGTCGTGGGGGAACTCCCCAAAGTCGCCGCCATAGCGGTAGATGGGCCGGTTGTCCGGGGTGGTGCCGCCGTACACGGCGTGGTCGCACCATTCCCACACAAAGCCGCCCACAAAGCCGGGCCGGTTCATAATCTCCTGCTGGTAGTCTTCGGCGTCGCCGGGGCCGTTGCCCATGGCGTGGATGTACTCGCACAGCACATAGGGCATCTTGCGGCCCTTAAAGTCCTCGTCGGTCTGGCCGTTGGCGAAGAACTCCTCAATGGAGGACTTGGAATGCCAGGCGTCGGCGGCGGGGTTGATGGGGGAGTACATGCGGCTGTACAGGTCGATCATGGACACATCGGGGGTGTAGCCCTCGCGGTCCTTGTGGTACATATAGCTGTTTTCGTAGTGCAGCAGCCGGGAGGGGTCGTAGGCCTTTACCCAGCGGCCGGCGGCCTCGAAGTTCTCGCCGTAGCCGCTCTCGTTGCCCAGGGACCACACCACCACGGAGGCGGCGTTCTTGTCCCGCATCACGTTGCGCTGAGAGCGGTCCACAATGGCCTCCATAAACTGGGGGTCGTCGGCAGCGTCGGGGTAGTGGTTGCGGTCGTGGCCGGGGCCCATCTTGGTGGCCATGCCGTGGCTCTCCATGTCCGCCTCGCCAATGACGTAGAAGCCGTACTCGCTGCACAGCTGGACAAACCAGGGGGCGTTGGGGTAGTGGCTGGTGCGGATGGCGTTGACGTTGTGGCGCTTCATCAGGCACAGGTCTTTTAAGGCCTGCTCCCGGGAGATGGTAAAGCCGGTGACAGGGTCGCTGTCGTGGCGGTTGACGCCCCGGAACTTGATGGCCACGCCGTTTAAGTACACCACGCCGTCGTCCACCCAGATTTTCCGCAGGCCCACCTTCTGGGGGATGACCTCATCCCCGGTGGAGAGCACCAGGTCATACTGGTTGGGCTGCTCGGCGTTCCACAGCAGGGGGTTCTCCAGCTGGAACACCAAGGGCTCGCCGGTGGAAGCGGCCTCGCCCACCTTTTCGCCGCCGGGGGCGTACAGGGTGCCGGTGACGCTGCAGGCGCCGCTGAGCTCCAGCTCCACGGTGACGGTGGCCTGGGTGAAGTCATCGTTAAAGCTCTCTTTTACAAAGTAATCGCGGATGTGTTCCTTGGGCCGGGCAAAGAGGTACACGTCCCGGTAAATGCCGCTCATGCGCAGCTTGTCCTGGTCCTCCAGGTAGCTGCCGTCGCACCACTTGAGCACCAGCACAGCCAGGGTGTTGTCGCCGGCGGTGAGGTAGCTGGAGATGTCGAACTCGCTGGTGGAGTGGGACACCTGGCTGTAGCCCACAAACTCGCCGTTTACCCACAGGTAGAAGCAGGAGTCCACGCCCTCAAAGTTCAGGAACCAGCTGTAGGCGGCGGGGTCGGCCACGTCGATGTGGCGCACGTACAGGCCGCAGGGGTTCTCCTCGGGGACATAGGGCGGGTCGCAGGGGAAGGGGTAGCGCACGTTGGTGTACATGTGGCGGCCATAGCCGTGGTTTTCCCAGCAGGAGGGCACAGGGATTTGGTCCATATCCTCCTCCACATAGGCCATGCCGTCCTCGGGGGTGGTGCTGATGGCCTCTTTATAGGAGTTGAAATACTGGAAAGCCCAGGTGCCGTTTAGGGAAATCACCCGGGAGGAGCAGCCGGATTCGGCTTCTTTCTCCCCGGCGTAGGGGATATAATAGCTCCGGTTGGGGCAGGTCCCCACGTGCAGGACCTGGGGGTCTTCATGGAAGTGATGGGGTTTCAGGTTCATACAACTCTCTTCCTTTCTTCCTAGAGTGCGTCCCCGCTGGAAAAGATTGCTTTTTCCCAGAAGAAACGGTATACTTTAATAACTGTAGCATACAATGAATTTCCTCCGCCGTCAATAAGTATTTTGCGGGAAAGGGAGAAAATTTTGCGCATATTGAACAGGGAAGGCGGACCGCTTGGCCCTTTCCCAGGAAAGGTGTGATTGCATGGGAACCGGTGCGTTGGCCGCCGGGGTATTTGGCGGCGCGGTGTTCCTGCTGGCCGGGAGGAAGTTCTCCCGGGGATCCTGCCAGCGGGGGAGGTTTGCCCTGTGGGCCAGCCTGCTGTTTTTGGGGGCCTTTGTGTTCCGGGTGGTGCTGGGGTACTATTCCCAGGGCTTTACCACCGACACGGATACCTTTAAATCTTGGGCGAACATCGCCAACACCGTGGGGTTCCAGCAGATTTACCACGAGGACATCTTTTTGGATTACCCCCCGGGCTACCTCTATGTGCTGGTGTTTTTGGAGAAGCTCCGGCTGCTGCTGGGCCTGCCCCTGGAGAGCCAGGGCTACACTTTGCTCATCAAGCTGCCCTCCATCTTGGCGGACTTGTTCTGCGCCGGGGTGGTGCTGCACCTGGCCAAGGACAAGCTGGGGGAGCGGGCGGCGCTGTTCCTGGCGGCGGCGTACCTGTTCTGCCCGGCGGTGTACCTCAACTCTACCCAGTGGGGCCAGGCGGATTCCTTCTGCGCGGCCCTTGTGCTGTGCTCGGTGCTGCTGCTCTACCGGGAGCGCTACGTGCCCGCGGCACTGCTCTTTGGGGTGTCCATCGCCTGCAAGCCCCAGATGCTGGTGTTCGCCCCCTTATATTTGTTCTTCACCATCAAGCAGCGGCGGTGGCTGAAGCTTCTGCTGGGCATAGCCCTGACGGTGGGGGCGGTGCTGCTGCTGGCCCTGCCCTTTACCCAGGGGTTTAACTTCCTGTGGCTGCTGGAGCGCTACCAGGCCACCTTGGACTATTACAACTATTATTCCGTCAACGCCTACAACTTCTGGAGCCTTATCGGCTGGAACTGGCAGACGCTGCCGGCGGGCCTTGCCGGGGAGCTGCTGGACTTTGTGGGCCCGGTGATAGCCACCCTCTGCTGCGGGGCGGCGGTGTTTGGCTCCCGGCGGAAAGAGGTGGTGTTCTACTGCCCGGCGCTGCTGATGGCGGTGATGTACGCCTTTTCCGTGAAGATGCACGAGCGCTACCTGTTCCCGGCGCTGCTGTTTACGCTGCTGGCCTACCTCACGGCGGAGGACAGGGGTCTGCTGCGCTCCTACGCCGCCCTGGCCACCGCCAGCTATGCCAACGTGGCCTATGTGCTGTGGCAGTTCCGGGAGTTCTACGGCAGCTACGACCCCAACACCCCCTTGACCCGGTTTTTCTCCCTGGGGCAGCTGGCGGCCATTGGCTCGCTGCTGTGGGTGGGCTTCCGGGTGTACCTCCGGGGGGAGGTGCGCCCCGGCACGGCGCCCCAGCCCAAGCCTTTGGTGGACCGCCGCCCGGTGGACAGCGCCTTCCGCCCCCGGGACTGGGCGCTGCTGGGGGCCGTCACCGTGGTGTACGCCTGCTTTGCCTTCTGGGGCCTGGGGGATAGGCAGACCGCCCTCACCTCTTGGACGCCCGCCGCGGGGGAGAGCGTTACCCTCATTGCCGACGGGGAGGTGGACACCCTCCTGTACCTGCCGGGCATCGCCCCGGACGAGGCCCACTACGCCGCCCGGGTGGGGGTCAATGTCCAGGTGGAGACAAGCCAGGATGGGGTCAACTGGGTCAGCTGCGGCAACCTCACCGACGGCAGCGTGTTCGCCTGGAAGCAGTACGCCCTCTCCACCCCGGGGCGCTATGTGCGCCTGACCGCTTTAGACGGCAGCGTCACCCTCAACGAGGCGGGGCTGAAATATACGGATACGCCGGTGGTGGCCGCCGTCACCAGCCAGGGGCCGGGGGCGGAGCTGCTCACCGACGAGCAGGACGTGGTGCCCCTGGAGACCACCTATAAAAACTCCACCTACTTTGACGAAATCTACCACGCCCGCACCGCCTACGAGCACATTTTGGGCCTGGAGCCCTACGAGAACACCCACCCCACCTTGGGCAAGCTCATCATTTCCCTGGGTATCCGCCTCTTTGGGATGAACCCCTTTGGCTGGCGGTTTATGGGGGCGCTGTTCGGGGTGCTGATGCTGCCGGTGCTGTACCACCTGCTCAAGCAGCTCTTTGGCCGGACGCGCCTGGCCTTTGCGGGCACGGTGCTGTTCGCCTTTGACTTTATGCACTTCACCCAGACGCGCATCGCCACCATTGACACCTACGCGGTGTTCTTCCTGCTGCTGATGTACGACGCCATGGTGGTGTTCCTCAAGGGGGATGTGGGCCGGGACAGCTGGAAGCGGCTGCTGCCCCCCTTGCTGGCGTGCGGGGTGTTCACCGGCCTGGGCATCGCCGCCAAGTGGACGGCTGCCTATGGCGCCCTGGGCCTGGCCGGGCTGTTTTTCGGCAAGCTGGCCTTCACGCTGTGGGAGGCCCGCCGCCGCGGGGAGGAGGTGCGCCCCCTGGCCCGCAAGTGTTTGCAGCTGTGCGCCTGGTGCTGCTTGTTCTTTATCGTGATTCCCTTTGGTATCTACTTCGCGGCGTTTTTGCCCATCACCACGCTGTCCCACAACGGGGGCAAGCTGTGGTGGGCCTTCTGGAACTACCAGACCACCATGTTCAACTACCACGCCCACCTGGAGGCCACCCACTCCTTTGCCTCCCCCTGGTACGAGTGGCCCTTTGACATCCGGCCTATCTGGTACTTTTCCCAGGACAACTGGAACGGCTACAGCACCATTTCCTCCTTTGGCAACCCCCTGCTGTGGTGGGGCTGCCTCCCCGCCCTGGCAGCGGCGGCCTACCTCTGGTGGAAGGAGCGCCCCCGCTGGGCGGCGGTGGTGCTGGCGGGGTTTGGCTCGGTGTACCTGCCCTGGGTGCTGGTGCCAAGGCTGACCTTTATCTACCACTACTTCACGGCGGTGCCCTTCCTGGTGGTGGCCCTGTGCGGGGTGTTCTCCCTGCTGTACGAGAAAGGCCCCTTTGCCCGGCGGCTTACCTTCCCCGGGGGATTGGAGTGCCAGGGCACCACGCTGCTGCTGGCGGCCTTTGCCGCAGGGTGCTTGTTGCTGTTCGCGGTGTACTTCCCGGTGCTCTCCGGCGCCCCCACCACCCGGGAATATGCCGACGCCTTGGAGCTGTTTGATAGCTGGTATTTCAGTTGAGAAGGAGCCAAGGGAAAGCAAACGGAAAGTTTTCGGTCCTCTCGTCTGCCGGCTCGGCCGGCTGTTGGGCAACGTCCCACTGGGACGTAACAGCCCTTTTTCAAAAGGCTTGCGGGGGGTGGGGCAGGGCCCCACGGTCTTGTCCTTATTGGGCGGCAGCCAGGAAAAGAGCTAAGGAAAAGCGCAGACAACCTTCGGTTGCTTGCGCTTTTCCTGCCCGGGGGAGTGCCGCCGCTGTCAATTCGCGCCCATGGCAGCTCGCTGCCGCTCGTGCGCATCGAACCGTCCGCGCACCTGCGCGCCGGGGGCTGTTGGTTGGCCTTCCTCCATCACGGCCGCGGAAAGAAAAACGAAACCGCACGCACCGCTTGACACAGCCCCGGCCCTGTACTATAATGGGCACAATTTTAACACGAGGAGGCTTGCCCTATGCTCTGCAACGAGTTCGACCCGGACCGCAAGGCCCTTATCGAACCACAGGAACAGTTCCGCCCTATCGCCGGCTTCCCGGAGATTTGCGTCATGGCCTTTTCCGCCCACATTGTGGAGAAGTGCCTGGAGCGCTACGGCGGGGAGCAGATTGCCGACGTGCCCTTCTGCACCGGCCGGGTGCCCATCTACCGGGTGGTCATCGACGGCACCGAGGTGGCTTTGAGCATGCCTCACGTGGGGGGACCGGCTGCCAGCGCCTTCATCGAGGAGGTGTGGCCCCGGGGCGGGAAGTACTTCGTGTTCTTCGGCGCCGCCGGTGTGCTGGATAGGAATATCCCCCTAAACAGCTTTATTCTGCCCACCGCGGCGGTGCGGGACGAGGGGCTTTCTTACCACTACCTGTCCCCGGCGGAGGAAGTGGCCCTGGATGCCGCCTGTGTCGCCGCCTGCCGGGAGGCCTTGGAGTCTCTGGGCCTGCCCTATACCCAGGGCAAAACCTGGACCACCGACGCCTTCTACCGGGAGACCCGGGGCAAGATGGAGCGCCGCAAGGCCCAAGGCTGCGTGTCCGTGGAGATGGAGTGCGCCGCCCTGGCGGCAGTGGCCCAGTTCCGGGGGCTGCGGTTCGCCCAGTTCTTCTACACCACGGACAACCTGGACGGCCCCGTGTGGGACAGCGGCGTGCTCCACCAGAAGGGCGCGTCTGTCACAGAGGAGTGCATCGCCGCCGCCGTGGAAACAGGCCGCAGGCTGCGGGCGCTGTAACAACCAGAGGAGGAGTTTACCATGGCAAAAATCGCCACCTTTTACGACCACATTGTGGACATTTCCCGCCAGGAAAACATGTTTGTGGTGGACGCTTTGAAGCTGGCCCGGGAGCTGGGCGTGGAGGCTGTGGAGGCCTCTGCCAACAACATCTTGGGCCGGGAGGACGAGTTCGGCCAGGAAATCGCCATGGCGGATATGGAGATTTCCGCCATCCCCGCCTATTTCCACTTTGAGCGGGACACCGACGTCAAGCGCCAAGCCGCCCCCATTTTGGAGGCCGCCCAGTTTTTGGGCGCGCCCCGGCTGTTGGTCATCCCCGGCTTTTGGGAGGAGGGCGCTTCCCCCCAGGAGCGGGAGGCCCAAACCGCCCAGATGGTGGGGTGCGTGGAGGAGCTTGCCGGTTTGGCCCTGGACTACGGCGTCTCTTTGGTGATGGAGGAGTACGACAACGAGCTCTCCCCCATCGCCACCATGGAGGGGGTGCGCCAGTTTTTGGACGGGTGCCCGGCCCTCTCCTGCGCCTTTGACACGGGGAACTTCCGCTTTGCCAACCAGGCGGTGGGGGACGCTTACCAGCTGCTGCGGGATAGGATTGGCCACGTCCACTTGAAGGACCGCTCCTACACCCAGCATAACGGCGAGGGCGCCAAAACCGCCCTGGACGGCGTCAACCTGTACCCCGCCCCCGTGGGCGGCGGCGACCTGCCCCTGGAGGACATCCTGGCCCAGTTGAAGCGGGACGGCTACGACGGCATCTACACCATCGAGCACTACGGCGCCAACCACGCCCTGGAGTACCTGAAGGATTCCGTGGCCTGGGTGCAGGCGCGGCTGGGGTGAAGGACATAACGGATAGAAAGGAAAAAGGTGGGTTGCTGCGCTGCGCAGCACCCACCTTTTTCATATAAAATTATTCCTTCTTTTCCCCCGCCGAGGCGGAGACGGCGTCGATGACAGCGGCGCGGAAGCCGTGCTGCTCCAGCTGGGCCACGCCCCGGATGGTGGTGCCGCCCGGGGAGCACACCGCGTCCTTCATGGCGCCGGGGTGCTGGCCTGTGGCCAGGTGGAGCTTTCCGGTGCCCGCCAGCATCTGGGCCGCCAGCCGGTAGGAAAGCTCTCGGGGCAGGCCGTGGTAGACGCCCGCGTCCCCCAAGGCCTCCAGGAACAGGGCGGCGTAGGCCGGGCCGCAGCCCGCCACCGTCCCCGCGATGCCCATTTGGACCGAGGGCACTGTCTCCACCACGCCCAAAGCGGCCAGCAGCTCCTTTGCCTGGGAGAGCTCCTGGGGCGAGAGGCTGTTCTCCTCCTCCAGCAGCACAATGCCCTCCCCAATGGCCACCGGGGTGTTGGGCATGATGCTGAGATGGTGCACCCCCGCGGGCAGCACCTCCTCAAACCGCTGGAAGGGCCAGCCCGCCGCCACAGAGAGCAGCACCTTGCCCGCCAGCTTCTCCCGGATGGGGGCGAGCACCGTTTCTATTAAATAGGGCTTTACCGCCAGGATGAGGATGTCCGAGCGCTCCAGCACCTCCACGGCGTCTTTGCAGGGGATGACGCCCAGCTCCCCGGCGGTTTTCTCCAGCTTTTCCCAGCGCTTGGCGCAGGCGGCAATCTGCGCCCCCTCCAGGACACCGGCCTGCAAAAATCCCTTTGCCATGGCCTGGGCCATGTTCCCAAAGCCGATAAATCCTACAGTGTGTTGTGCCATTGCGGCAGCTCCCCTTTCGCGGCCCAAGGCGGGCCTGTTTCGTTTAAAGAAAGTATAGCACACATCTGCCCAAACAAAAAGGGAAGTTTTTTGTCGAAAAACACCCAGCCATCCTTGCGGATTTAACGGGACTATGGTATAGTTTTTTACATAGATTTTACACGCAAGAAGGATGTACCCCATGCAGGAATGGAAAGTAAAAATTCGAATTGTCCGGGGAAGGTTGGCTTGGGCCAGCCTGCCCCTTTGTTTTTGTGGGCTGGTCCTGTTTGACGCGGCCCTGCGGTTCTTCTACCGGGCGGCGGGCTCCACCCGCTTTCTGGATTGGCGGGCCTTTGTGTTCACCGGCGCCTGGAGCCTGCTTTTGACAGGGGCTGCCGCCTTGCTGCCGCCTTTGGGGCGGCGCATCGCCATGGGGGTGTACGCCGTGTTTTTCGGGCTGCTCTCGGTGGTGCACGGGGTGATGTTCAACATCTTCGGGGAGTTTTTCACCTTCTCCGACACCAACTTCGCCGGGGACGGCGCCAAGTTTTTCAGCCTCTCCTACTTAAACCTGCGCAAAGCCTTGGTGGCAAGCATTGTGCTGGCCATGCTTTTGCTGGCAGTGGGGGCGTGGCTGGTGCCCAAGCGCCAACCGGGGAAACCCCGGTGGCCCCGGCTGGCTGGAGCGTCCGGGGCCATCCTTTTGTCCTTGGTCAGCGCGGTGCTGCTCAACCGCTCGCTGCTGCCCCAAGCGGACACCATGACCTGGGGCAGCTTGTTCGACCCCAGCTCCGAGGAGCAGGCCTACAAGGATTTTACCGATTCCAACCGCTGCCTGCTGCTGGCCGGCCTGTACCAGTACACCGTCCGGGACTTTGTGGTGTCCTTTGGCCTGGAGGCCAGCCCCGTGGATTTGAACAGCCTGGACCAGTTCTATGAGGAGCGCGCCGGGCAGGTCAGCGGGGAGAATGAATACACCGGCCTTTACGAGGGCAAGAGCTTGCTGATGGTGATGCTGGAGTCCATCGACACCTGGCTGCTCACCCCAGAGTACATGCCCAACCTGTACGCCTTGCAGCAGCAGGGCACCAACTTTGTGCACAACTACACGCCCCTGTTCCTGTCGGCGGGCACCTTCAACACGGAGTTCATTTCCCAGACAGGGCTGCTCCCCTCGGTGACGGGGCTCTCCAGCAGCATCTACTCCACCAACAGCTTCCCCTTCTCCCTGGCCCACCAGTTCTCCCAGCAGGGTTACACCGTGGGCTCTTTCCACACGGCCAGCGCCGGGATTTACAGCCGGGGGAGCATCCACCAGAACCTGGGCATGACCTACCACAGCGGCGCCGAAATGGGCATGGACGACTACATGCTGGACAGCCAGATGATGGAGGGCTACGACATGTTCGTTCCAGAGGGGCCGTTCTTCAGCTACATCATCACCTATTCCGGCCACGGCCCCTATACCGAGGAGATGGGCAACATCTCCGCCCCCCACTGGGAAGCCGCCCAGGCAGCGGTGGCCCAATCCGGCGTGGAATCCACCCCGGCCAATTTGGAGGAGTACACCCACGCCGTGGCCCACGCCATGGAGACGGACCAGTTCATCGGCGAGCTGGTGGCCCAGCTGGAGGCCGACGGCCGCCTGGAGGACACGGTGCTGCTGTTCTACACCGACCACTACGGCAAGTACCTCACCGATAAGGAGTTCCTCTACCAGCTGAAGGGCGTCAGCGCCGACAGCCCCGAGCTGTACCGCACGCCCTGCTTCTTCTACGCCAAGGGCCAGCAGCCCCAGACCGTGGAGAAGTACGTGGCCCCGGTGGACTTGGCGCCCACCATTGTCAACTTGTTCGGCCTGGATACGGACACCCGCTACTACATGGGCGACGACATGTTTGGGGACCAGGGCAGCGTGGTGCTGTTCCCCGACGGCGGCTGGTACGACGGGGAGACCTACTACACCAGCGACTACCAGGGGGAAGTCACCCAGGAGATGCGGGACACCAGCGCCATGGCCCGCCGCCGGGAGGAGGCCTCCTTCAACACCCTGCGGGCGGACTACTTCGCCCGGCGGGAGATTTCCTAACAAAGCAAAAGGGGACGGCAGCAGCCGTCCCTTTTTCTATGTGCATAGTTCCCGGTTCCCCGGTTGTTTACGCCTGGTAGAAGAAATACTCCTGGCGGCCGTCCACCTCCAGGGCCTGGGACTTCACCCCAAAGACCCGGGCGGGCACGCCGCTTGCAAAGACCTGGGCCGCGGGGCCTTGGGCCGCCAGCCGCCCCTTTTCCAGCACCACCACCTGGTGGCTGTAGGAGAAGGCCAGGGGCAGGTCGTGGAGGACCATCACCACGGTTTTGCCCATGGCGTTGACCTGGGCAATCAGCTCCAGCATCTCGTACTTCTGGCCGATATCCAGGTAGGTGGTGGGCTCGTCCAAAAAGAGGATGTCCGTGTCCTGGGAAAGGGTCATGGCCAGGTACACCCGCTGGCGCTCGCCGCCGGAGAGCTGGGAGAGCTCCTTGTCCTTCAGGGCGGTGGTGCCGGTGACCTCCATGGCCCAGGCGATTTTCTCCCGGTCGGCCTGGGTCAGGTCCCGGCCAAAGCTCAGGTGGGGATAGCGCCCGTGGGCCACCAGCTGCTCCGCCCGGATGGAGGGCACGTCCCGCGTTTGGGGCAAAATGGACACCAGCCGGGCAAACTCCTTGCGGCCAAACCGGCGCAGGTCCTTTCCGCCGTAGAGCACCTGTCCCCCTGTAAGGGGCAGCAGCCCGCAGGCCGCCCGGAGCAGCGTGGTCTTGCCGCAGCCGTTGGGGCCTATCAGGGCGGTGATTTTCCCCGCCTGGAAAGCAAGGTTCACATCCTCCAGCACCGGGCGGCCGGGGTACCCGGCGGTGACGTGGCACAGCTCTATCATCCCGCGCCCCCCTTTCTCCCCGGCAGGGGCCGCCGCCTCTGCTTGACGATGAGGAACAGGAAGAAGGGCCCGCCCAAAAAGCTGAGCAAAATGCCCACGGGAATCTCATAGGGGGCAAAGAGCACCCGGCTTAACAGGTCGCACAGCGTGACAAAGCTGGCCCCCAGCAGGGCCGCCGCGGGCAGCAGCACCCGGTGCCGCCCCTGGCCGAACAGCCGCCGCACAATGTGGGGGCACAAAAGCCCCACAAAGCTCACCTGGCCGGAGAAGCTCACCGCCGCCCCTGCCAGCACACAGGCGATGAGGATGAGCCCGAAGCGGGTGGCCTTGACGGGAAGGCCCAGGCTGTGGGCGGTCTCCTCCCCCAGGCAGAGCACGTCCGTGGGCCGGGCCAGCAGGCAGGCCAGCGCCAGGGCCGGCAGAATCATCAGCCAGGCGGGGGAGAGGTTTGCGAAGCTCACCCCGGAGAAGCCCCCAATCAAAAAGGTGCTGCCGTTGTAGAGGGTATCCGGGAAAAAGGTCTTGATGGTGTTGGTGCCCGCGGTGAAGATGCTGCTCACCGCCACCCCCGCCAGGATGATGGTCAGCTTGCCTGCGCCGGCCCCCGCCGCCACGGCGTATACGATCAAAGTGGCGGACAGGGCCCCTATAAAGGCGCCCAAAGGCGCCGCCCCCGCCATGCCGGGCGCCAGGGCCATGGCCAAAAAGGTGCAGAACCCCGCCCCGGCGTTGACGCCGATGACGTTGGGGGAGGCCAGGGGGTTGGAGAGCACCGCCTGGATAAGCATGCCGCTGACCGCCAAGGCCGAGCCGCACAACAGAGAGGCGCACACCCGGGGCAGCCGCACGTGGAGAAGAATCCGGGCGTCGGGGGAGGTGGCCTCCCCGTCCAGCAGCTCCCACAGGGCGGCGGGCAAATCGATGACCGTGGAGCCCACAGCGGCGCCCAAGGCCGCGCTGGCCACCACCAGCAGCCCCAGGCCCAAAAGCCCCAGGGCCGCCTTACTCCTCATGGAACAGCTGGGGGTAGAGGATTTCCCCCAGGTACTGGTAGCTTTCCCCCCAGCGGTTGTTGGGCTTGTAGTGGAACAAATCCTTGGGCAGCACAATGTAGCGGTCCTCCTTCACGGCGGAAAGCTCCGACCAGGCGGGATTCTGCTGGATGAGGCCGTTTAAATAGTCCAGGGCCTTTTGCTCGTCGCCCATGGTGGTGACGAAGATGTAGTCCGGGTCCGCGGCGATGACCTCCTCCAGGCTCAAGTCCTCCAGCATGGAGGGGTGGTCGTCGGCGATGTTGTGGGCCCCCAGGTCCTTTAAAATGGCGCCGGCCAGCTCGTCGTCGGTCTTGGCCTTGATGCCGGTGGAGAAGGCCCGAATCAGCAGCACGTTAGGCCGGGTGCTGGCAAGGGCCGCGTTGGCCTGGGCCTCCTCAATCTGCTGGCCCACCTGGGTGACGTTTTCCTCGTACAAATCCTCCCGGCCGGTGATGGCGCACAGCTGCTCCATCATAAAGGCGTAGTCCGCAAAGGTGTCCACCTGGAAGAAGGCGCAGGCGAGCCCGGCGTTTTCCAGCACGTCCCGAATCTCCGCCTGGGCGGTGATGTCGCTGGCCAGGATGACCAGGTCCGGCTCCAGGGCGATGATTTCCTCGGCGTTGGGCTCCTTCACCGTGCCCACCACGGCGATGTTCTCGGGCAGGCCCAGGTCCCGCTGCTCCAGGGCGTCCTGGGTGACGCCGCAAAGCTCCCCGCCGGCCAGCAGCCAGGCCTCCGCGAAGGAGCCATAGGCCGCCACCACCCGGGGCGCGCTGGTGTCCAGGGTGATTTGGCTGCCGTTGGAATCGGTGATGGAGATGCTTTCCAGCTGGGAGGAAGCGCTTTCGGGGGCGCTTGAGGGGCTGTCCACCTGGGAGACAGCCTGGCTGGTGGACTCTGTGGTGGATACGGCGGTGCAGCCGGTGAGCAGCAGCGCCAGGGCTAAGAAAAGGGGCAAAATTCGTTTCATACATACATCCTTTCTAGGGTGTGGGGTTAAAACAGCATGTCGTAGTTGACGGTGGTGCAGAAGAGCTTCCGGATTTCCTGGGGCTCGCTGGACTGGCCCATGGCCCACATCAGCTTGGTGACGGTGGATTCCAAGGTCATGTCGTAGGTTTCCAGCAGGTGGTAGCGGTCCTTCACGTGCTTTCCCACCTGGTAAACGGAGAGGTCGCTGCCCTCCTGGGGCACCTGGGTGGCCATGATGACGGTTTTCCCCTGGCGGATGAGCTTGTCCAGCTCCTCCAGGTACACGTCGGGGATGCCCCCCATGCCGTAGCTTTCGATGATAAGCCCGTCGCACAGCTGCCCGGCGGCGGGAAAGGCGGCGGGGTCCATGCCCGGGGTCAGCTTTAGCAGGAACACCCGGGTGTTCAGCTTGTGGTAGAACACCGGCTCCCCCTGGGGCTCGTAGGGGATGTAGCGCACCACCCGGCTTTCGTGGACGCTGGCCAGGTCGGGGAAGTTCAGGCTGGTAAAGGCGTTGTAGCTTTTTGTCCGGGACTTCCGGGCCCTTGTTCCGGCGATGACGTGGCTGCCAAAGACGATGCACACGCCGCTCTCCCCCGAGCAGGCGAACCGCAGGGAATCCAGCAGGTTCACCTTGGCGTCGGTGGTGTCCTCGTCGATGGAGCGCTGGGCCCCGGTGAGCACAATGGGCTTGGCCGTGCGCTGTATCAAATAGGACAGGGCAGAGGCCGTGTAGGCCAGGGTGTCCGTGCCGTGGCAGATGACAAAGCCGTCGTAGCGGCTGTAGTGCTCCTCGATGAGGTTTGCCAGCAGCAGCCAGTGCTCCGGCCGGATGTTGGTGGAGTCCAGGTTGATGGGCTGCACGGTGTCGATGGAGCAGAAGGAGGCCGCGTCGGGGACGTAGCTCAACAGCTCCGCGGGGGTCAGCTGCGGGGCCAGGCCCTCTGCGGTGTGGCGGGAGGCGATGGTGCCCCCGGTGGCGATGAGAAGAAGATGCTTCATGGGATTACCCTCCAGTTTGTCAGGAGTATTATACCCTAAAATCCCCGGGGAGGGAAGGGGAAAAGCAAAAGGCCCGGGAGGTCCGGGCCTTTTTGGGTCGGTTGTATCGCTGGTTCGGCAGGGCCGTCTGTTCCCGCAGGGGACCGGCCGGGAAAGGCGCGGTCAGGGGCCGCTGTTTCCCTGGTCTCTTTCCTGCAAAGCTGCGCTTTGCTTTCAGGTCGTAAGGCTCCGCCTTACCAACCGCCAGCTTTCTTGAAAGAAAGCTGGGCAAAGAACTTTTACGCGCCTTCGGCGTTTAGCTGTTCCACCAGCCTTTCCAGCGCTGCCTCGTCCATGTTGTCCGTCCCCGCCAGGGGGAAGGGGATGCCCAGGCTTTGGTACTTCTCCACGCACAGGTTGTGGAAGGGCAGCCACTCGATCTTCTCCAAATTGGAAAAGCTCTCTGCCAGGACCTTGATCTTCCCCATGTCCTCCAGGCTGTCGTTAAGCCCCGGCACCACCACGTGCCGTACCCACAGGGGGATGCCCCGCTCCTCCGCCAGCCGGTAAAAGGCCAGGGGCTTTTCCATGTCCGCCTTGCAGTGGAGCCGGTATTCCTCCGGTGTGGCGAATTTCAAGTCGCCCAAAATCAAATCCGTGTGCTCCAGCACCAGGCAGGCGCCGTCCCAGTCTGCCCACACGCCGGAGGTGTCCAGCGCCGTGTGGATGCCCTCCCCGTGGAGCAGGGAGAACAGCTCCCCCACAAAGGCGGGCTGCAGCAGGGGTTCCCCGCCGGAGACGGTAACGCCGCCCTTGTCCCCAAAGTACATTTTGTACCGGCAGATTTCTTGTACCAGTTCCGCCGCCTCCCGCTCCTGGCCGCCGGAGAAATCCCAGGTGTCCGGGTTGTGGCAGTAGGCGCAGCGCAGGGGGCAGCCCTGCAGGAACACCACGTACCGCACCCCGGGGCCGTCCACCGCCCCCAGGGATTGGATGGAATGCACCCGCCCCTTCATCACAGGGACACGTGGAACGTGCGGGAGATGACTTCCCGCTGCTGCTCCCGGGAGAGCTTGTAGAAGTTCACCGCATAGCCGGAGACCCGGATGGTCAGGCTGGGGTACTTCTCCGGGTGGTTGTAGGCGTCAATGAGGGTCTCCCGGTTTAAGACGTTCACGTTCAAGTGGTGGGCGTTCTGGGCGAAGTAGCCGGTGAGGATGGTCACCAGGTTGTCCACCCGCTCGGTCTCCGTCTTGCCCAAGGCCTGGGGGGTGATGGAGAAGGTGTTGGAGATGCCGTCCCGGCAGTAGTCGTAGCTGAGCTTGGCCACGCTGTTCAGGGAGGCCAAGGCGCCGCTTACATCCCGGCCGGACATGGGGTTGGCGCCGGGGGCCAGGGGCTCGCCGTGCTTTCTCCCGTCGGGGGTGTTGCCGGTCTTCTTGCCGTACATCACGTTGGAGGTGATGGTGAGGATGGACAAGGTGTGCCGGGCCTGGCGGTACAGGCTGTACTGGCACAAAGCGTGGTAGAACTTTTCCGCCTGCTCGCAGGCGATCTGGTCCACCCGGTCGTCGTTGTTGCCGAACTTGGGGAAGTCGCCCTCGGTTTCAAAGTCGGTGATAAGGCCGGTCTCCGGGTCCCGGATGCACTTGACCTTGGCGTACTTCACCGCGGAGAGGGAGTCCGCCATGCAGCTCATGCCGGCGATGCCGAAGGCCATCAGCCGCCGCACGGTGCTGTCGTGAAGGGCCATCTGGCTCTTTTCGTAGGAGTACTTGTCGTGCATATAGTGGATGATGTTCATGGCGTTGACGTAAGTCTTGGCCAGCCAGGGCCGGTAGAAGTCGATGCGCTCGATGAGCTGGTCGTAGTCCAGGTACTCCTCGGGCCACACGGGCATTTTGGGGCCCACCTGGTCGCCCTTCAGCTCGTCCCGGCCGCCGTTGATGGCCAGCAGCACCAGCTTGGCCAGGTTGGCCCGGGCGCCGAAAAACTGCATGTCCTTGCCCACGCGCATGGCGGAAACGCAGCAGGCAATGGCGTAGTCGTCGCCGTAGACAGGGCGCATCACGTCGTCGTTCTCATACTGGAGGGCGTCGGTGTCGCAGGAGACCTTGGCGGTAAAGCGCTTCCAGTTCTCCGGCAGGTGGGCGCTCCACAGCACGGTGAGGTTGGGCTCCGGCGCGGGCCCCAGGTTGTACAGGGTGTTGAGCATGCGGAAGCAGGACTTGGTCACCAGGGGCCGTCCGTCCTCGCCCATGCCGCCCACGCTTTCGGTGATCCACATGGGGTCGCCGCCGAACAGCTCGTTGTATTCCGGGGTGCGCAGGTGCCGGGCCATGCGCAGCTTTAAGACAAAGTCGTCGAAGATTTCCTGGGCTTCGCTCTCGGTGAGAAGGCCCGCCTGCAAATCCCGCTCAAAGTAGATGTCCAGGAAGGTGGACACACGGCCCAGGCTCATGGCGGCGCCGTTCTGCTCCTTGATGGCGGCCAGGTAGCCGAAGTACAGCCACTGCACGGCCTCCCGGGCGTTGCTGGCAGGGCCGGAGATGTCGTAGCCGTACATCTGGGCCATCACCTTCATGTCCTCCAGGGCCTGGATCTGGTCGTGGAGCTCCTCCGCCGCCCGGATGGAGGGGGAGCTCATCACGCAGTCCCCCAGGGCGATTTTGTCGGCCTTCTTCTGCTCGATCAGCCGGTCGATGCCGTACAATGCCACCCGGCGGTAGTCGCCGATGATGCGCCCCCGGCCGTAGGCGTCGGGCAGGCCGGTGATAAGCCCCACATGGCGGGCGGCCTTGATTTCCGGGGTGTAGGCGGAGAACACGCCGTCGTTGTGGGTCTTGTGGTATTTAAACTCCTCCTCAATCTGGGGGGAGACCTCGTAGCCATAGGCCTTGCAGGCAGAGCGCACCATGCGCATGCCGCCAAAGGGGTTGCAGGCCCGCTTTAAGGGCTCGTCGGTCTGCAGGCCCACAATGATGTCCTTCTCCTTGTCCAGGTAGCCGGGGCCAAAGCTGGTGGGGGTGATGACAGTCTCGGTGTCCACCTTTAAGGCGCCGCCGTTTGCGTGCTCCTGCAAAAGCAGGTCCTCAAACTTCTTGCGGACGTCCAACGTGCGCTGGGTGGGGCCGCAAAGGAAACTGCTGTCGCCGCCATAGGGGGTGTAATTCTTCTGGATAAAATTGCGGACGTCGATTTCATCCTGCCACAGCCCGCCGGTAAAACCATTCCATTCCTGCCGCTTCATAAGGGACCATCCTTTCTCAACACAAGGGGTGATACGGTGTACAAGTGTATGGGGCCGCGGGAGCCACAAAAAAAGGGCAGCATCGCGCGGCGACACTGCCCAGACGGTCGGCAAAAAGGCTGCTCCCCGCTCCCCTGTGGTGAGTTCCACATTAGCCCGTCAGTTGCGGGGGCCTTGTGAGGCTATCATACCAGACTGGGCGGGAAAATGCAACAGGAAAAATTAAGAATCCCTTCTATTTTTGCAAAGCGCACAAAACCCGCCCCGCAAAAAATAAAAGTTTCGCCAGCCTGTTTCAACGCGCCGGTTTGTTATACTCCACTCCAAGAGGGCGCCAAGTGCCGCCTTCCATTTTCCACACGTCCGGCGCTTCCTGGGGAAAACTTTCCCCAGGGCGGGTCAGCCCTCCTGGCGCTCCACCAGGATATGGCGGCACTGGGGGCAGTGCCAGGCCGGGCAGGCGCAGGGGGAGTAGGCGTCGTTGGTCAGGTGCAGGTCCTGGCCACGGGGGATACGGGGGAACGCCACCCCGGACAGGGAGGGGCGGCGGGTGGTAAAGACCACCGGGCGGTCGCTTTGCAGGTAGCCGGGCTCCATCTCCCGGCCGCAGGCGGGGCATTTCATGGCATGGCCTCCTTTTGGCTTTTTCTGGTTTCAGTATACTCCCAGGCGCTTTTTTTGAAAAGGGGCAGCCCCACTTTTCTCTAACACATCTTTATGGTATAATGTCACTAACTGGGCTGAACACGCCGCAAAATACCGATGGAAAAGGGGGCGCCTCCCGCTGTGGGACGTGCCGGCGGATGGCTCAGCCTGATGCGTGGCATACTAGAATGCCATAGGAAAGGACGATGCTTGTGAAAAGCTTATTTGCCTATATGCGCAGCTATAAGAAGGAGTGCATCCTGGGGCCGCTGTTCAAGCTGCTGGAGGCCACCTTCGAGCTGCTGGTTCCCTTGGTGATGGCCGCTGTCATCGACGTGGGCATTGCCCGCGCCGATAGGGGCTATGTGGGCCGCATGTGCCTGGTGATGGCCGGCCTGGGCGTGGTGGGCCTGGTGTGCTCCATCACCGCCCAGTTCTTCGCGGCCAAGGCCTCGGTGGGCATTGCCGCCAAGCTGCGGCACAACTTGTTCGCCCACATCCAGACCTTGAGCTACACCGAGATGGACACCGTGGGCACCTCCACCCTTATCACCCGCATGACCAGCGACATCAACCAGGTGCAAAACGGCCTGAACCTGGCCCTGCGGCTGCTGCTGCGCTCCCCCTTTGTGGTATTCGGCGCCATGGTGATGGCCTTTACCATCGACGTGCCCGCGGCGCTGGTGTTCGTGGTGGCCATCCCCCTGCTGGCGGTGGTGGTGTTCGGCGTGATGCTGTGGACCATGCCCCGGTACAAGCAGGTGCAGGCGGGCCTGGACAAGGTGCTGGGCGCCACCCGGGAGAACCTCACCGGCGTGCGGGTCATCCGGGCCTTTGGCCGGGAGGCCGCCGAGAACCAGCGCTTCCAGCAGGAGAACAACGCCCTGACAAAGCTCCAGGAGCACGTGGGCAAAATCTCCGCCCTGATGAACCCCGTGACCTACGTCATCATCAACCTGGCGGCTGTGGCCCTCATCTGGGTGGGGGCTGTGCGGGTGGATACGGCCATCCTCACCCAGGGGGCGGTGGTGGCTTTGCTCAACTATATGTCCCAGATTCTGGTGGAGCTGATTAAGCTTGCCAACCTGATTATCAACATCACCAAGGCACTGGCCTGCATGGGCCGGGTGCAGGCTGTGCTGGATACCCCCTCCTCCATGGAAGCCCCCCAGGCATTCTCCGGCACAGCGGGGCGGGGCGGCAGCGTGGAGTTCCGGGGCGTGGGCCTGACCTACCAGGGCGCGGGGGAGGCCTCCCTCTCCGGCCTGGATTTTTCCGTAAAGCCCGGGGACACCGTGGGCATCATCGGGGGCACCGGCAGCGGCAAGTCCTCCTTGGTGAACTTGATTCCCCGCTTTTACGACGCCACCCAGGGCGCCGTGCTGGTGGACGGCCGGGACGTGCGGGAGTTCCCCCTCTCCCAGCTGCGCCAGCGGGTGGGGGTGGTGCCCCAGCGGGCCCAGCTGTTTTCCGGCACCATCCGGGAGAACCTGCTGTGGGGCAATCCCAACGCCACCGAGGCGGACTTGTGGCAGGCCCTGGAAACCGCCCAGGCCCGGGACTTTGTGGAGGAAAAGCCCGGCGGCCTGGATGAGCCGGTGGCCCAGGGGGGTAGGAACTTCTCCGGGGGCCAGCGCCAGCGGCTGACCATCGCCCGGGCCTTGGTGCGCAAGCCGGAAATCCTCATCCTGGATGACAGCGCCAGCGCCTTGGACTTCGCCACCGACGCCAAGCTCCGCCGGGCCATCCGGGAGATGGAGGGCGGGCCCACGGTGTTCATCGTGTCCCAGCGGGCCTCTTCCATCCGGTACGCCGATACCATCATCGTGCTGGACGACGGCCAGGCCGTGGGCATCGGCACCCACCAGCAGCTGCTGGAAAGCTGCCAGGTCTACCGGGAGATTTTCCAGTCCCAGTACGAGAGCCAGCGGAAGGAGGCGGCGGTATGAAGGGCCAAAAAGCGCAAAAGGGCACCTTGAAAAAGGTGCTGCACTACATCCGCCCCTACTGGGCGCTGGTGGGGCTGTCTGTGCTGCTGGCGGCGGTGACTGTGGCGGCCAGCCTGTACATCCCCATTTTGACAGGCAACGCCGTGGACTACATCGTGGGCCCGGGCAACGTGGACTTTTCCGGCATTTTCCGCATCTTGGTGGAGATTGGCCTGGTCATCGCCGTGGCGGCTTTGTCCCAGTGGGTGATGAGCCTCATCAACAACCGCATCACCTACCGGGTGGTGCGGGACATCCGCAACAAGGCCTTTCAGAAAATCCAGATTTTGCCCCTGAAATACCTGGACGGCCACCCCACCGGCGAGGTGGTCAGCCGGGTCATCGCCGACGTGGACCAGTTCGCCGACGGCCTGCTCATGGGCTTTACCCAGCTGTTCAGCGGGGTGCTCACCATAGTGGGCACGCTGGTGTTCATGCTCAGCGTCAACGTGGTCATCACCGCCGTGGTGGTGGTGATTACCCCCGTGTCCCTGGTGGTGGCGGCCTTCATCGCCAAGCGCACCTATGACATGTTCCGGCTGCAATCCCAGGTGCGGGGGGAGCAGACCGGCTTTGTGGAGGAGATGGTCCAGGGCCAAAAGGTGGTGCAGGCCTTTGGCCGGGAGCGGGACTCTTTGGAGAAGTTCGACGAAATCAACGAGCGGCTGCGCAAGTGCAGCCTGCGGGCCATTTTCTTCTCCTCCATCACCAACCCCTCCACCCGGTTTGTCAACTCCCTGGTGTACACCGGCGTGGGCATTGTGGGCGCTTTGTCGGTGATTGGCGGCGGCCTTTCCGTGGGCCAGCTCTCCGCCTTTTTAAGCTACGCCAACCAGTACACCAAGCCCTTTAACGAGATTTCCGGCGTGGTGACGGAGCTGCAAAACGCCCTGGCCTGCGCGGGCCGTGTGTTCGAGCTTATCGAGGAGCGGCCCCAGGTCCCCGACGCCCCCGGCGCCCGGGTGCTGGAAAACGCTCGGGGCAGCGTGTCCATTCAGGACGTGGCCTTCTCCTACCGGCCGGAGCAGCCCTTGCTTGAGGACTTCCACCTGGAGGTGAAGCCCGGCCAGCGGGTGGCCTTGGTGGGCCCCACCGGCTGCGGCAAGACCACGGTTATCAACCTGCTTATGCGCTTTTACGACGTGGACAGCGGCTCCATCCAGGTGGAGGGCACGGACATCCGGGACATCACCCGCCACAGCCTGCGCCGCAGCTACGGCATGGTGCTGCAGGACACCTGGCTGAAGCGGGGCACCATCCGGGAGAACATCGCCTATGGCAGGCCCGAGGCCACCTTGGAGGAGGTGGTGGAGGCCGCCAAGGCCGCCCACGCCCACAGCTTCATCAAGCGGCTGCCCCAGGGCTATGACACCGTCATCGGCGAGGACGGCGGCTCCATCTCCCAGGGCCAGAAGCAGCTGCTGTGCATCGCCCGGGTGATGCTGTGCCTGCCGCCCATGCTCATCCTGGACGAGGCCACCTCCTCCATCGACACCCGCACGGAAATCCGCATCCAAAAGGCCTTCCAAAAGATGATGGAGGGCCGCACCAGCTTCATCGTGGCCCACCGGCTGTCCACCATCCGGGACGCGGACACCATTTTGGTCATGCGGGACGGCCACATCGTGGAGCAGGGCGACCATGAAAGTCTGCTGCAAAAGGGCGGGTTCTACGCCGAATTGTACAACAGTCAGTTTGAGCACGGTTAAAAAAGCGCACCGCGGAGCGCGAAAAAGTTTCGCCAGCCTTTTCAAAGGCTGCAGAGCGCGAGACAGCGTCTCGCGGTCTTAAAAGCAACGCAAAGCGTTGCACAAAGAAAAACCAGGGAAACAGGGGCAGCGCCCCGCCTTTCCCGACCGGTACCCCGCCTGGCAAGCCCCCGCGGGAAAACGAAAGGCCCCCGGCAGCGCCGGGGGCCTTTTGTCGTTTCAAAACAAGAACGGGAAGCGCGGAAAAGTTTTCGTCGCAGCCTTTTTCAAAAGGCCGCGACCTTCCGCAGCGGGCAGCGCAGCCATTTCATCGTCAACGGACCGGGAGCGGCACCGCCCCTGGCTGTTTGTTTACCAAAACTGCTGCCCTTTTCCGATGAGCACGTCATAAAAGCGCCCGTTCTCAAACAGGGCGAACTCCACATATCCCACGTTTTCCACACAAAAGCGGTAGCGGCCCGGCATGGCCAGCGTACCGGCGGGAAGGGACTCGGTTGAGCTTTCCAGTTGACTTGGCTCTACCGAATTCAGGGAAAAAACTCCCAAAGGAATGTATGTGGGGCTGGGACTGACCTGATACCAGTTGTCCTCGTAGCAGTAATCCACCCAACAGTCTCCAATTCCGCCCGAACGGCCGGCTCCCCAGTAATCTACCTCTGTTCCATTGTTGTAGAGAATATAGCTGATATTGCCCGAACCATCTGCATTTACGGTGATGGTATCAACAACAAAACACAGGCCCCCTTGGGTGGGACGTTCTGAAGGGGTTTTGTGCCAATAAGAAAACTGCTGGGCGGGCAAATTCCACCACCAGAGAAACGCTACCAGGCCAAGAAGTAACGCCGCCACCACTCCCAAGGCTACAAAGGGGAGAATTCGCTGGTTGGCGCTTGTGGCCTGGGATGCAAGACTTTCTCCACCGTTTGTTTCCTCCTTTGGCTCCTCCTGGGGCGGCTGGACGGGAGGCTGGTCCTCCGGAGGAGCCTTTGGCTCTGGGAGTTTCCCCTCCCCCAGCAACTCGTCCAGGGATATGTGATAGATCTGGCTCAGGCTTTTGAGATTTTCCAGAGAAGGCTCGGCCTCGCCGGTCTCCCACTTGGAAATGGCCTGCCGGGAGATGTGGAGAGCCTCGGCCAGCTCCAGCTGGGTAAGGCCCTGCTGTTTTCGCAGGGAAAGCAGCTTGTCCTCTAGCTTCATACAGATTCCTCCTTCTGCCAACAGTATAACAGGCAGGCTCCGGGCTGTAAACCATCCCCGCCTTGCAAGGGGGCAACTGGCGGTTGCTTTTTGTCAGTTTCTCTTGTGCTCACAAAAAAGGAGCCCCGCTTGCGCGGCAGCTCCTTCCTAAAACGATAGTATAGCACAGCGCGGCAGGTTCCGCACGCCTGTTTACTGCTTCTTCCCGTGGCGTTTTTTCACCAGGCCCACGGCCTTGGCCAGCTCCATGACCACCAGGGGCACCAGAATCAGCCCCAGGCCGCAGAGGTAAAGCCAGGCGGGGAGGGCCACCATGCCAAAGGCGATGCCCACCGGGGTGAACAGCACCAGGCACACCAGCACCACAGACAGCAGCGCGGCCCAGTTCAGCTTGTGGTTGGTGAAGACGCCAATCTTGAACAGGGAGTGCTCGCTGCGCATGTTGAAGGCCTGGACAATCTGGGTTAAGGAGAGCACCATAAAGGCCATGGTCTGGCCGGCCTCCAGGCTGCCGCCGTAGCGCTCGCCCAGCAGAAAGCCGATGAGGGTCAAAACGGCGAACATGCACCCCTGCAGCACCACCTGGATGCCCAGCCCGTGGGCGAAGATGCCCTCGTCCTTGGGCTTGGGGCTGTGCTCCATCACGTCGTTTTCCACGGCCTCCATGCCCAGGGAGATGGCCGGCAGGGAGTCCGTCACCAGATTGATCCACAGCAGCTGCATGGAGAGCAGGGGCGTCTTGTGCCACAGCAGCATGGCGGCGAACACGGTGATGACCTCGCCGATGTTGGTGCCCAGCAGGAAGCCCACCACCTTCTTGATGTTGGCGTAGATGCCCCGGCCCTCCCGGACGGCGTCCACAATGGTGGCGAAGTTGTCGTCGGTCAGGGTCATGTCCGCAGCGCCCTTGGCCACGTCGGTGCCGGTGATGCCCATGGCGCAGCCGATGTCCGCGGCCTTGAGGGCGGGGGCGTCGTTGACGCCGTCGCCGGTCATGGAGACCACCTGGTCCTTGCGCTGCCAGGCCTTGACAATGCGGATTTTATTCTCCGGGGACACCCGGGCGTACACGGAGATGCGCTCCACCTCCTGGTCCAGCTGCTCCTCGCTCATGGCGTCCAGCTGGGCGCCGGTGATGGCCTTGTCGCCCTCCTCCAGGATGCCCAGCTCCTTGGCGATGGCGGAGGCCGTCACCACGTGGTCGCCGGTAATCATCACAGGCTTAATGCCGGCCTGGCGGCAGGTGGCCACAGCGGCCTTGGCCTCGGGGCGGGGCGGGTCAATCATGCCCACCAGGCCCATCAGGGTCAGGCCGCTTTCCAGCTCCTCGCTGGTGGGGTTCTCCGGCACCTCGTCCAGGATTTTATACCCCACAGCCAGCACGCGCAGGGCGTCCCGGCTCATTTCCTCGTTTTTCTCCTTGGCGGCCTCCAAGTCGCCGGCGACGCACCGGGCGGCCATCATGTCAAAGGCGCCCTTGACAATGGCCACGATTTTCCCGTCCATCTGGTTGACAGAGGTCATCAGCTTTCTATCGGAATCAAAGGGCAGCTCGGCCAAGCGGGGGTACTGGCCGTTCAAGTCCTCCTGCTCCATGCCGTTTTTGTGGGCCGCCACCAAAATGGAAGTCTCGGTGGGGTCGCCGATGTGCTGCTCGGTGCCGTCCTCTTTGTAGAGCACAGAGCCATCGCAGCACAGGGCGCCGTAGCGCAGCAGCTCCCGGCCCGCCGGGCTGTTCTCCGTGGAGACGGTCTCCAGGCTGTTTTCCCCCTCTACCCAAAGCTTTACCAAGGTCATGCGGTTCTGGGTGAGGGTGCCGGTCTTATCCGAGCAGATGACAGAGGCGCCGCCCAAGGTCTCCACCGCGGGCAGGCGGCGGATCAGGGCGTTTTTCTTGGCCATGCGCTGCACCCCAATGGCCAGCACAATGGTGACGATGGCGGGCAGGCCCTCAGGGATAGCGGACACGGCCAGAGACACGGCGGTCATAAAGATTTCCAGCACGGGGATGCCGTTGAGCAGCCCCACCACAAAGATGACGGCGCAGGCCCCCAGGGCCACAAAGCCCAGGTATTTTCCCAGCTGGGCCAGCTTCTGCTGCAAAGGCGTCTGCCCCTCTTCTTCCCCTTCCAGCAGGCCGGCGATTTTGCCCATCTCCGTATCCATGCCGGTGCCGGTGACCACGGCCGTGGCCGTGCCGTAGGTGACAGAGCACCCGGAGAACACCATGTTGCTCCGGTCGCCCAGGGGGGCTTTCTCCTCCACCTGGGCGGCGGCGTCCTTCTCGCTGGGGACGCTTTCGCCGGTGAGGGCGGATTCCTCGCTTTTCAGGCTGACGCTTTTCAGCAGCCGGGCGTCGGCGGGGATGAAGTCCCCGGCCTCCAGGCGGATGATGTCACCGGGCACCAGCTGGGCGGCGTCGATGACCTGCTCCTTCCCATCCCGGAGCACCCTGGCGTGGGGGGCGGACATGTTCTTTAGGGCGTCCATGGCTTTTTCCGCCTTGGATTCCTGCATCATGCCCAGCAGGGCGTTTAGCACCACAATGAGCAAGATGAGCACCGGCTCGAAGAATTCCATGGGGTCGTGGCCAAAGCAGGCCACCACAAAGCTTACCGCCGCGGCCAGCAGCAGGATGAGTATCATCACATCCTTAAACTGGTCCAAAAACCGCTGGAGATTTGTCTTCTTCCTTTTTTCCGCCAGCTTGTTTTCCCCGTACCGCTCCAGGCGCTGCCGGGCCTCTTGGCTGGAAAGGCCAGCCGCAGAGGTTTGCAGCTCCTTTAGGAGCTCTTCCTGGGAAGTGTTGTGAGGGGTCACAGTAGGTTCCTCCTGTCTGTTTTGTTATTGTATGTACGTTCCCATTGTACCGGCGCCGGGGGCGTTTGTCACGGGACAAAGGGGGCGCTTTGTGCCAAATTTCCCCACGGGGCGGAAACTGTCCTTTTTTTGGACAGGCGCCCCGGTTTGTCCCAAAGAGGTCCCACAGCGCAGTATCTGTATTATAACAGCCTGCCCAGTATTTGTCAGGGAAAATCAGAAATTCCCTATAAAAATTTTTCACACTAAGCTGGAAACTCCCTCGGGGGGGGGCTCACACACCCCAAAGAAACGGGCCAAAAGGGCCGGTTTTGCCAGGATGTTACGACGCGTTGCTTGTGGCAACGGGCCATTCCGGCTACAATAGGGGCAACGAAAGAAAAAGGAGGTTCTTCCAAAATGCTCAACGAAAACATCAAGGCCATCCGAAAAGCCAAAGGGCTTTCCCAGCAGGAGCTGGCGGTCAAGGTGAACGTGGTGCGGCAAACCGTCTCGAAGTGGGAGCAAGGGCTGTCGGTCCCCGACGCGGACATGCTGCTGGCCCTGTCGGAAGCCCTGGAGACGCCGGTGAGCGTGCTGCTGGGCGAAACCGTTGTGGAGCCGGAGGCCGACACCTTGCAGGCCATTTCCCAAAAGCTGGAGGTGATAAACTTGCAGCTGGCCCGCAGGAAAACCACCAGAAGGAAGGTGGTCCGCTGGGTGCTCATTTCGTTCTGCGCCCTGTTGGCACTGCTGTTCGCGGCCCTTCTCCTTGTGGGCAGCCCCTATTTGGAGTGGGATTACAGCGACCCGGAAACCGCCGTCCTTGGCGTGGCCTTTCACTCCTTGGAATGGCTGTTTGTCCGGGTGGCGCCGCCTCTCTTTCTGGCTGCGCTGGTTGGGATTTTCTTCACCTATAAGAAAGAGTGAGAGGAGCTTTTCCTATGAAGAAAAAGATATTCGCGGGCATTCTCGCGCTGGCGGCGGTGTTGGCGTTGGTGTGTATTATCTTTGCGCAAGGGGGTTCCGGCGCATATGTGCCCGCCGCCGATGAAATCGCCTTGCGCATCCAATTCGACACAAAGGAGGACGTGGGACTGCTGGTGTACGATTACCGCGCGGAAGACCGCGACTACAGCGGGGGCATCTCCAACGCGGACGGCTCGCTGCTTCCGGGCGATTCGGAAAACATGGTGGTGTGGAACAGGGAGGAGCTGGAAAGCACCGCTGACGCGCTGGCGCTGTGGATACAGTTCCGCGTCATAACGGAATACGTAACGCCCAACTTTGAAAACGTCTACCCGGCGGACATCACAAAAGCTCTGGAGCCCATCGCCTGGGAGGCCCGCTTTGGGCAGACCTATACCATTGCCATCACCGGCGACAGGACAAATGGCTACCAAGCGGTGCTCCACCCGTGACGCGCGGTCCCATTCTCAAAACGCATGGAAGGGGATAGAAACCGGGTATTGGACATCCCGCCTTCCGCCTGCTACAATGGGGGCAAGAAACTTTCAGCGAGGTGTGTTGCCGTGAACCCGTTGCCAGCCCGGCTTTGGGGGAAGCTCCTAGAGCCCAAAACCCAGGTGGAGCCCTCCCGCCAGCCCTTTTCCAACCAAGACTTAAAACAGCTGATTGTCCCCCTGTTTGTGGAACAGCTGCTGGCCATGCTGGTGGGCATCGCCGACACGCTGATGGTCTCCTACGCTGGGGAGGCTGCCGTCTCCGGGGTGTCCCTGGTGAACATGCTGAACACCTTTTTCATCTTCCTGTTCACGGCCCTTGCCTCGGGCGGGGCGGTGGTTGTCAGCCAGTACATCGGCAGCAGGGACGGGGCAAACAGCAACCTGGCCGCCGGGCAGCTGTACACCCTCGCCTTCCTGTTCTCCCTGGTGTGCATGGCGGCCACCCTGGTGTGGAACCGCCCCCTGCTGGGGCTGCTCTTTGGCCAGGTGGAGCCGGACGTCATGGAGGCCAGCGCCATCTACCTGCGGATTTCCGCCTACTCCTACCCCTTCCTGGCGCTGTACAACGCCGGGGCGGCCCTGTACCGCTGCATGAACAAGACAAAGGTCACCATGCAGATTTCGCTGGTGATGAACGCCATCAACGTGGCGGGCAACGCCATTGGCATTTTCGTCCTCCACGCGGGGGTGGCCGGGGTGGCCTGGCCCTCTACCCTTTCCCGGGCCTTTGCCGCCGTGGCCATGACGGCGCTGTGCTTCTCCCAAAAGAACCAGGTGCGCCTGCTGTGGAAGGACCTGCTCACCTGGAACAGCAGCATGGTGCGCAGGCTGCTGCGCATTGCCGTGCCCAACTCCATTGAGAACGGCCTGTTCCAGCTGGCCAAGGTGGCGCTGAGCTCCATCACCGCCATGTTTGGCACGGTGCAGATTGCCGCCAACGGCGTGGCCCAGAGCATTTGGTCTTTGGCGGCGCTGGTGGGCTCGGCCATGGGGCCGGCCTTTATCACCGTAGTGGGCCAGTGCATGGGCGCCAGCGACACAGAGGCCGCCGGCTACTACATGCGCAAGCTCACCCGGCTGACCTTGTCTGTGTCCATCGCCTGGAACGCCCTGGTGCTGCTGCTCACCCCGGTGATGCTGCTGTTCTACGACCTCTCCCTCGAAGCCAAAAACCTGGTGTTCTGGCTGGTGGTCATCCACAACATCTTCAACGCCGTGGCCTATCCCATCTCCGGGCCCTTCTCCAACGGCCTGCGGGCCGCCGGGGACGTGAAGTTCACCATGTACATCTCCCTGTTCTCCACCATTGTGGTGCGGGTGGCGCTGTCCATTGTGCTGGGTGTGTGGATGGACCTGGGGGTTATCGGCATCGCCTTGGCCATGGCCGGGGACTGGTGCGTGAAAGCGGTCATCCTGCTGCTGCGCTACAAAGGCGGCAAGTGGAAGACCTTCCGGGTGCTGGGGTAAGGGTTGCAATCCCGCCACGGCACGGCTATACTAAAAAGCGAAAAAGCGGCCGCCCGCTGGGGCGGCCTTTTTGTCAGGAGATGGTGCGATGCGTTTTCAAATCCAGGGGACCGTGGCCATGGCGGACCTCCACGGCGTCTACCAGCAGGACGCCAAGGACCTGCTCGCCGGGTGGCTGAACACCGCCCCCGCCTCGGTGACAGAGCTGCGGGTCATCCACGGCTACCAGCGGGGCACCGCCCTGCGGGACATGCTGCGCAGCGGCTTTTCCCACCCAAGGGTGAAAGCGGTGCTGCCCAGCTTGAACCCGGGGGAGACGAGGTTGGTTTTAAAGAAGGCCTCACGGTAACCACCAGCGGTACAGGAGGAAGAAGCGGATATAAGCAAGCGCCATGGGCCTGTCCGTTTTGGTGGGGGGAATGTGTTGGCTCCACAACGAGTATCCTAATAGAATAGCCAAACAAGAAAAAAGCCCAGGTCCCCCTGGGCCTTTTTCTTTCGCCTCATCCCCCTAAACACTCATATCCGCAGATACTCCTCCATGGCCGCGCAAAGCTGGTTGAACGCCCAAAAGGTGTGGTCCCAGCTCCAACGGTAACAGCCGCGCAGCTGCTCTAAGGTTTCCCCTTCCATCATCCCCATGGCCACACGGCGCACGTCGGGGTGCTGGCGCTGCAAATACTCGTACAGGCACACGCTGTTTTCAAAGCCGCCGCTGGGCGAGTGGAGCAGTTGCAGCAAGGTGTTCTCGGTGTCGTTCCCCAGGGGCTTGTCCAGGGAGAGCTGGTACAGGCTCCGCCACCGGTCCTTTCTTTCCGCTTCCAGGGCGTCCCAGGCCAGACGGTAGGCGCGCCGCCACCCCCGCATGCGCCCGCCTGTGAACCCCGCCGGGTCATCCCGGTAGACGTCGAGCAGCGCGGCCCAGGCAACCTGCCGCAGCTCCGGGTCTTTTTCCGGGATGCCCATGGCCTTGCACACCCGCGTGAGGGCCTCCTCCATCATGTCCCGTTCCCGCCGGGAAAGCTGGCGTTTTTTCATGCTTCCTTCTTTCTCCGGCGGCGGGGCTTTTCCAACGCCGGAACCGCAGGCGGCGGGTCCATCTCCTGGCAGATGCCCAGCCACGCCTGAAGCTCCTCCACCCACTCCACGTCATATCGCAGGGGGAGCTTAAACCCCAGACCCTCCAGGGTTTCAGCCAACGCCCGGTTTTTCGATATGCCGCCGGACTTGGAAAAGTGGACGTTGGGCGTCTCGTTGCGGTACAGGAGAATCTGGCCCTTCTCATCGGAGTACATGCCATGAAAGTCACGGATTTCTCCCACAGTCTGGCGCAGAGCCGTGTTCATGGAAAGCACCCCTTTGGCGTTGAGAGACAGCTGCAGGGAAGTGTGGGCGCTGGGCTGCGGCGGGAAATCGTGGAAGGAGCTTAGGTCGATTTTTGATAGCTGCATAACAGGTCCTCTTTTGCAAATTTATTCTCCGGAGTGTGCATAGAGGATACACCATATATCTGCAAAATTCTAGCCGAAAATCCGCAAAATCTATGGGAAAATTCTCTCCATGCGCCAACGGGCCGCAGGGCCGGATTTGGGGGTATAATGAAAGATTATGCGTTCTTCCGGCAAAATCTGCAAGCCGATTTGCGCGGCTTTGCTCGCCCTGTTGTTTTCCCGCGCAAAAACTCCCCCAGGACTGGCACCCTTTCGGCCTGTCCGCATATTCTGGCAATGGAGGGCAACGCCCTCCCAAATCTTTATGAGAGGATGCTTGCTTATGAATATCTACCGGCCGAACGACGGCTGCGGCGGCTGCGACCCCTGCGGGAAGTACCCGCCCTGCTGCCCGGTACCCGGCCCGCAAGGTCCCCAAGGCCCCATGGGTCCCCAGGGCTGGCCTGGAAAAACCGGGGCTACCGGCCCCACGGGCCCCCAGGGCGTGCAGGGCGTCCAGGGTCCCCAAGGACCCCAAGGGCCCACTGGCGCCACCGGCCCCCAAGGTGTGCAGGGGATTCAAGGCGTCCCCGGTGTGACGGGTTTTACTGGTCCCACCGGCCCCCAAGGCCCTGCGGGAGCCACCGGCGCAACCGGGCTGCAAGGTCCCACCGGAGCGACTGGTGCCACCGGTCCCCAGGGCCCCACTGGTGCTACGGGCTCCACGGGCTCCACGGGTCCCCAGGGCGCGCAAGGCCCCCAAGGGCCCACCGGCGCCACCGGCCCTCAAGGCCCCACGGGAGCTACCGGCCCCACGGGCGCCACCGGCGCTACCGGCGCAACGGGTCCCACCGGCCCGGATTCCTCCGACGTGCTGGCGGCCACGGACGACACCTCCCAGACCTCCACGGCGGGCACGCCCATCAACTTTGCCACCACCGCTTTGGCTGTGGGCGGCTCCATGTCCCACGCCCCGGGCAGCCCGGACATTGTCATCACCCAGCCCGGCATCTACCAGGCTTCCTTCCACAGCACGGTTTCCACCCAGGCCGGGGAGTCCATCCCCGCCTCTTTGACGGTGAACCTGGCCCTCAACGGCGCCACGCTGCCGGGAGCCGCCGCCACCCACACCTTTACCACCTCGGCGGAGGCCTCCACCCTGTCCTTCACGGTGCCCTTCCAGGTGAGCACCACTCCCTCCACCTTGACGGCGGTGCCGGTGGACACGGGCTTCCCCTTTGGCGAGTCCTCCTTGACGGTGGTGCGCCTGGGCGACGTCCCCACCGCTTAAAACCCATAGCGACCCCGCCGCGGCTGGCGGTTTTGGCAGCGCTTTTCTGCCAAAAGCGGGATGCCTTCCATCCCGCAGCCAAACCCGCGGGGAGGTTGCATGAAAAGCTTCCTACTATCTTCGCGCCGGTGTTTGGCGGTTTTGGCAGCGCCCTTCTGCCAAAAGCGGGATGCCATCCATCCCGCAGCCAAACCCGCGGGGAGGTTGCATGAAAAGCTTCCTGCTATCTTCGCGCCGGTGTTTGACGGTTTTGGCAGCGCCCCTCTGCCAAAAGCGGGACGCTATCCATCTCGCAGCCAAACCCGCGGGGAGGTTGCATGAAAAGCTTCCTGC
>JABLTR010113922.1_pt1 | contig 68547 bp, 57 predicted proteins | sample 7160071 | NCBI WGS metagenome assembly JABLTR01 (sample SAMN14651230, study PRJNA627086) | human gut metagenome | isolation source: feces | host: Homo sapiens | reverse complement strand
CCTCTTCCGACATTTCCTCTATATATATCGATGAGGTAAGATATGGCTGAAAATGTAATAAATGATATCCCCGCCATCACCCATGTCTGCTCAATAGAAAAATCCATCCCGGTAAAATCAAAAATAACAGACGCTGAGAAATCATAATACTTAAAATAATATAAGATTCCTATAAGCACAACGAGACATATCGTTAAATTCAATCGTCCCTTTGAGCCACCCCTTATCAATCGCCCCATTAAAAAAACGAGCGCCACATATATAAGAAGCCCAAAAAAGTCCCTAAGTCCTACCCATCCATAAAAAGCGACACTTGCTAAAGTGAGGAAAATATCCGGCAATCTGAATTTTTCTAAACCGGCTTTCCTTTCAATAACTCTAAACAAATAAAAAAGCCCTATGCATATAGGAAAAAATACAAATATAAAAATAACCGTTGAAAATCCCATATAAAATATCCTCTTTATCTACTTTGCTGCGTCATGACATTAAATATTATAATATAATTTTTCTTCATGTCAATTATATCAAAGCAATAAAAGAGGAGCTCAATAAGGCAACGCCCTATAAGAAAGTACCAGAATTTTAGTGTAGCTACCGTATTAACAAGAAATAACTGCTAAGACTATAGCCCTTTTGCATACCAAAAAACAACTCTAAAATGCCATAACACTGTAAATAGTAACCTCGCAGATGACAATCACTTAAATGCACTATCCCTGTTCCAGATTTCTGGTGTCCGTTCCTCCGGAACAGGGGTACATTTTAACCGTTACTTTCCCCTTTTTTTCGAGATCAGTGATCTGAACCTCCGTGAATGGTGAGTAGATTGACCGCAAGGAATGGTCAGTTTAAATGAAATGTATAAACGGCTGCGAGCTCAATATCGATGGCGATGTTTCTATGAGACGACACCATAGCAAGATTCAGTTTCCAAAGCTCATGGACCGACAGTCACCCGTTAGAACATGCGTCGCCAAACGCGCTCGAAAATGATCGCTCTCATCCATAAAGGATAGTTATATAGCGCCGTTGGATAATCATTCTTTTTTACCGTCGTATTTAATCAAATAATACGGTAAGATTTCTTTGAATTGTTCAGGACAAGGCAGTGTTTTCAGTTCAGAAACCGTATGAGAAACAAATATCATAAGTTCTTTCTTCTGTCCCTCGCTCATCGCCCGATACAGTTTCTGCCACTGTGCGGTTGTTCCATTCCTTTCAAAATGGTAACGGAACATAATCAACTCACGGGGCATTGCCAATAATTCAAAGTATTCATCGAGAGAACTGCCAAACGCTTTATAAAAGAAATCCGATCCGGCAGCCACTACGCCTTTTGTTACTTGCAAAATAGCAGAAATTGCACGAATGGATTTTTTCGTCCAATTCGTACCGATGAAATCACGGTTAGTACAATCAATGGGCGAATATTTCATCGGAAATGAAAAAATCTGAATTCCAAGTTCTTTGTTCAACTCAATATTGATGCGCAAGCGTTCATAGAGATCTTCTGGTTTATCCTTATAATTGAAAAGGATATAGTTGGAAATCTCTTTTATTCCATGCTTGTGTGCAGTACGGACAGCTGCACAATATTTGTTTTTCAACCTAATATCATCAAAAGCAATTCGCAGTGGTCTAATTGCAAGACGGGCAAGCTGCATCATATTCTCATCATTGATCCTTCTTCCGTCAACACCTTGGTTGAAGTCCAAATAACGGGCCTTAGGCGTTTTATTTCGATATTTTTCAATAATCGGAGTTAACTCAGCTTCATGTTCAAGCATATACTCGGCAAAATTCTCTGTATCTTCTGCTCCAATAATAATTTGGAGGAAAGCATCAAGCATTTCTGAAGACTTAATGCGCTTTTTGAATTTCTCCAAATATGTCATCATCTTTCTGTCAAGAAAATCAGCGCGCTCTCCGTTATGATAACGCATCATAACAATATTATAGGTGCCCGGATCAACATATTTTGCACCTCGTCCAAATCCTGCGGCACATAAATCATCAACCAAAGCCTCAAGATTAGGGGTGTTCAGCACATTATTATCTAATAACAAAAGATGCTGCTTAGGACCGTATTTTCGATCAATCGTGTTAATTTGCTCAATGATATTGTTGGTAACGTGAAAGTTTGGTTCTAAAATCGGGACTGCGCAAAAAGAGCAATGATTAGGACAGCCGCGGGTTGTATAAGCGAAATAGTTGTCTCCTGCCGGATATTCATAGTCGATTTCTTCAAGAATATCATAATCAAGAGGAAGTTGATCTACATTGATGTTGTTATTATCACCTACAACGGAAGTATCTGTAAACAAGCCTGTCAGAATATGTGAACGTTTGATACCGGTGGCATCGATAACCTTGTCAGGCATAAGCGATGCCATAATACCACCGACATACAACGAATCAATATCATTAACAAGGCGCATATAATGATTGATTGTTTTAACAGAAATTGCAAAATCAAAGGTAAATAGCGTTGTTACATAAATTCTGTCCCATACTTCCGCATCAATACTAGAATTTGTTCCTTTGACAAAATGTACTTCGTCCCCAAGCATTTTATGATAAGTGCTTATTTTCATCAAACCCATTGGGGGATATTTGTTTTTATAATTTGGCTCTACTAATAATACTCTCATTTTTTCTTCACGTTCAGTTCTGATTTTATCTTCTCACGTAATGCTTCGGCTGTCTTTGGATCATCCGTAAAATAGGCGTCTATTACAGAAATAATACGTTGATACAACTTACGTTCATCACGGCTATAAGAAGAAGGCAAATCATTTTTTGTTGCATATTTTGCATTTACAATTTTTGTGTTCAATGCAGCTACTTTTTTAGTTGAGGTTTCCGTCTGAGAAAGGGCTTTTTCCACAGTTTCTTTACGTTCATTATCAAATGTACCACGCTCTAACGCTTTACGAACAGTCTTTTCTTCTTTTTCGCGAGTACGGGCGATTTTTTCGAGGCGTTCAGCGATCTGCTCTCTTTTTTCGTCGGAAGTAATTGCACCGGAGTTGATTTTTTCCTCCAATTCCCGCTGCTGTTCATTCAATTTAGTTAGGCTACGAAGTGCAGAAGTCGCCTCCGATGTTCCGCGGCGATATTTTTTATTAATTGTTCCTGCCCATTCAGTAAGTGCTTCCCTCATTTCGTTATAGATGGTACTCGGCTCAAAATCGTCTCTCTGAGAGTTCGGAACCAATTCGTCATGAAGCACATGAATTTCTCCTGCAAACATACGGTTTGCATTGTGGCCTTCGGATGGGAAGAATTTTGCAAAAGTTGTTCCGTTGCCAACAAGAATGTTTCCTTTGCGGAAGCGGATTCCCTGAACAGACTCGTCGGATATAACACCTGAAAAGTCGGTAATAGCTAACCAGCCGATATACAGCGGTTTGCCGTCAGATGCTTCTTGATAAATAAACTCAACATCACGAACATAATCCCTTGTTCTCGTTCGCGCCTGTTTTCCGGTTGACATACTACGGGAATATGGTTTGTAGATTGGTTTTCTACGTGCACCGCGAAGAATTTTATAGCAAGGAATCGGGAACCCCTTTTCTATAAAATGTTCCCGGATTTTTCTTGCCTGAACAAACTGCTGACTATCAAAATCAATGGGGGCAGTTTCTGCGAGATAGCGAATAACGTCATCTTCGTCTAACAACCCAGATTCCTTTGGAACACCAATTAGGTGTACTTCAAAATAATGTTTTTCAACATCTTCTGTTTCTTCTTCAAATGTGCTGATTTCCTTGAATGTTTCCATAATATCTGATGTTTCAGTGTTTGATTTTTGAAGTAATTGCTGCATTCGAACACAATCACAAGTCATTATGGTTTTTGCAGAGTCTCCAACAGCAGAAGTGATAAATTGCACTTTCTCTGCATATGCAAGTCCTCCTAATCGTCCGATGCCGCGAAAACCGCGCTCAGCTATGCCGTCTTTATCAGATGCACCAACATTCATTAGTTTTACCTTTACAGTATCAAGCGATATTCCAAGGCCATTGTCTCTAATGACAATATTGCGTTCCTTATCATCAATGAAAATATGTATCTCAGCTTCAGTAGCTTGCAGAACACCTGACTCTATTGCCTTGTCAATAGAGTCAGAAGAATTCTGAATGTATTCCCGATAAATGTGCATAGGGTTGGAATACATTCCTTTTGTCAATATTTCAAGAAGAAATTTTCCAGCAACAGGCTCGCTCATTATTTGCCACCTCCTTGATTGTAGGACGGAAACGGAAATTGGAGTTTTAACAACGTCTTGAATACAGGATGATGCACAATCAGATCACCCTTTTTCAAGCGTGTCATCATATTAGCATATACAGACGGAACAAATTTGTAATCAGGGCGAGACACCTCAATGGCATTGGTACGTCCGTAGATATTTGTTCCACAATTCCCTTTAATACGATCATGGATCGCACTTCTAAACTGCTCTGCGGAAAACAGAATTACACCCTCAGACCGGCCTCGTTCTGTAATATCCAATAAGTTTGCGAGGAGAGGCGAATTCTTGCTGGAAGTAGAGGGAGCATATTTATTCAGTTCATCCACAAAAATGATGATTTTCTTGGGCACCGGCTTATCGCTGATACGATCCTCCTGGTCAAAGTCTCCGTGCTTCAAAGAATAGACAGAACGAATAATATCGCCAAAAACAAGACATTGAAGCTGCTCTGTGAGGCCCGCAATATCTACAACCATCATTTCTCCGCCATTGATGTTCAGCACTTCATCAGAAAGATATACCTGATGCTGCTCTTTTTTACTCGACTTTGCATTAACAAAAATATCATCGTTAATGGAATTGTTAATTAGACGGCGAAATCGTTGCCATGATTGAATCAAAATGCTTGAGTTGTCTTTTTTCCCACTTCCTTTACTGCAAAACTCCTTCAACACGTCTTTGAAATTAGCCCAACTCAAATCGCCTCTAAACTCATGGCCATAATCAATATAGTTCAGAATTGACTCTATTGTATAGTTGGGGTCATCTACATTTGCAAATAACATGTCCACCTTACTGACATCATGTTCAAAAGTGTAGACAAAATTCGCCGCTTGATTCATGGCGAATTGTTCAATTAAATCATTGGTGGGTAATGCAGTATTTGCATACAGCTTGTCCTTTTGTTGTCTATACGGATACAGATATTTTACATTCTCAAACGGCGTGCACGGCACGCCCAGATCATTCCAGTCTTGACGTTGTGCCTCCGTAATTCTCTCATTTGGCTGATGTACATGAAGCAAGTCGTCACCCTTGACATTCATTACAATGATGGCGACCTCATCCTTACATTTATGCTGAATTGCTTTCAAGAGGAACATAACATAGCTGGTCTTTGTTGCTAAACCAGAAACGCCAGAAATGTTCATATGCGCTCCCTCTGGGCCGATTAGAAAATCGCCGTTGTACTTAATCGGAACAGAGACATTATTTCCTGCTTTCATCAGACCTGCAGGAATGGCAGTTTTTTCATCAATACTATCAAGTCCAAGTGCGACTTGAATATCATCTTCATCCGCCGTATATACAGCAGACCCTTCGAATACCGGCATGAAGTTTTCTTTAGTATTATGAATAACAGACACTTTGGCATAGGAAAGAGACAAACGTCTTGTCATAGGAGAAATATCCACATTGCCAAAATCGGAGGAAACGTAGTTACTGATATGGCCTGTACCATCTGTAATATGGAAAATATCTTGAACAACACCATATGTAATCGAATCGTCCGTTTTATTATGTACGAGGACGATATCGAACGGACTTAGAATTGTATCATCAGCCAGCCAAAAGTGGAACTCATCACAGGATGAAGGGTTCTTTTCCGTGGCAGATACTTTGCCAATCAGCTTTCTTGTACTCATTTTTCTATCTCCTTACTACCGAAAATCCCGTTTGAAATTATTGATGAACATCAGATCACTTTCAAATGTGGACTTTATAAGTGTTTCTGTCAGGTATACCGGGTATAGATGACTTGCCCACCGTTCATCGCGCCCATAACAAGTTGGTGAACATTCATTGAGCAATGACAAAGAAATTGTATCGACAACATCTGTTGGAATTCCGCTGTCGTAATAATCCTCTAACACCATTTTCTCAATTTTGATTATTCCTTCAAGAGGATTTGAAACTCTGTTTTTGGGCCGTATTCTTAAATACCACACCCCAAATCGCCTGCCACGGTCATTTTCTTTCAAAAATACCGGGGTACGTTCGCCATATTCAAGTTTCAAAAGCTCTGCACCTATTTGTGTTCCTCCACGTTTGGATTTACTGGATGTGGGAAGCATAGGATTGAAACTCTTTGAAACACCTATTACATTGTAAAATAGATCTGCAAACTCGGTTTTACCTGTATCCTGACGGAGAAATTGAAGTGGTCCGTCTACCACCAGCATGCGGTCAGTGTCCAGCGCTCCAGATTTAACCATATTTGACAGGATTTCTATTTCCATATCATGCATCATAGCATTGGCTTTTGCAATTGCTGCATTAACAGGAATGTTATGCTTTCCCGGCTCAAAGCGATAATCAACCACTTCCAGAAACATTTCTTGCGCGACCTTTGTTCGGGTGATACGCTGCTGAATTTCCTTGAAATCTACCGTGTTGACTTTGTCGCTCAGTAGTAAAAGAGTTTTTCGCTGTATTGCCTGATGCGAGTGGAGCTTTTTCTCATTATCTCTTTTTGTACATCCAGCTCTGATTTGAGCAACGACTACCGGATAAATTTTCTTGCCCTCAATCACAATATCGCCAATTTTATATGTTCGTCTGGAGCCATCCATGAAAAACGAAAAATTAGAAAAAGTCCGATCTTCTACATAGAGATCGTATTTTCGTATTTTCTTAAACTTATCCGTTTCAAACGGTTCTCCGATTACTTTGATTTCATCGCCCTCGTCCTGATACGGTTCTTGATAATAATGATCAAGATCCAGGCTTTCATTTTGATACAGCGCAACACCGCACTTGTTAAATATTTTATTCAATGTAGGCATGATACACCTCCGTGCGGCTATTATCGTAAATGACCTTTCCTGTATCGAAAGGGCTTAAACATCCGTGATGACTCACCCCATTATTATAGGTGATGCTGATACAAAAATGTGACTTACCTTTCAGTCTTGATATACTTTCCATATCTAATTTAAGCATCTGTCAGTTTCGGCTCATCTCATCATTAGGGATTATCCCAAGCACGTCTGATTCTTATCACGTCTGGTATACGACTTTCAATTCCATAAAATTTGTATGCAGTGCATGCAATAACCCAGAGTTCAACGATTTTCGTTATGAACAGATATTTCATTTCGTAACCTTCGATCACCGTGATTTTGGGATGGAAACAACAATACCGGGTATATTGTACTCATAATCAAGATATCGGAGCGCTCATCTTTTCGGTGTGTGGCAACATCAGTTGAGAGATAATCCCCAAGCACGTCCTTTCGGTAACGGTTACGCATCCTGAAGACGCTGAAAATTTGAAATAAGCAGAAGTAAATAGTTCGTCCATTCGCATAAAGATTTCTTATTTTCCGTTCACTTGGTATAAGTCAGTATTTTGCAATACTTCTTTATGTTCCTCTGCCATTATAGCACGAGCTCCTGACTGTAAAATGCATTATTATAAAATGAGTTTTAATTTCTACTGGTCTAACAATTGTCTCATCATAGAAACTATGCTCTGTCCGTATCCCTTTGCTGTTGCCCATCCTTTGCCATCGGGATTTTCTTTCTGCCCGAGCCACTCAACGTAAGGTGCACATCCCCTGTCTACATATCCAAATCTCGAGTCAACAAGTTTATTGTTTAAAGGTTCATCGTTTGCATACGCTTTAAGGTGTTGAATATGCGCTCTAATCCCTGTACGTACATCCTTAAAAGTCGCACCTACAGCACCTCCCCCAGTTGCGCCTAAACCAGCAAAATTACACTGCGAAGCTTTAACATCTCCCCCAAACTGAAGCCACCCGGTTTCCTTCATTGCCTGACAAAAGGCCACCTCTGCTCTTATTCCTTCATCCTCTGCTTCTTCATAATATATTTTACAAAAAGTTTCTATATCCGCAGCACCTTTATCTCTATAAACACTTGACGGATACCTTTTTCCAGAGTTTTCATAATACTCAACCATTTGTCTAACAGAAGTCTGTGATGCTCCTGATATTCTCGTATTCTGAATCAGCTTTCCATCTGTTCCAAAATCATATGTGATCCCGTCTATGGTCTGTAACCCTGTCTGCATCGCATACGTCTCAGGATCGAAGTAATACCTGTCCGCTCCTATGTAGACAAGTCCTTTCGTGAAGCTTCCGCTCGACGTGGCATAATATTTCTTACCGTTTATCGTTACCCACGTCCCCTTCTCCATTATTCCATTGCTGCTAAAATAATACTTCTTGCTGTTTATATCTTGCAAGCCCGTTACCCTATACCCATCTCTGTCAAAATAATATGTATAGCTGCCGATTGTGGCGAATTCACTCTTTTTATAACTTCCATCGGCATTTTTGTATTTCCATCCTTTGGAGTCCTGTTCCCACGCTCCTTTACTCAACCCAAAATACTTCGCTATCCCTGTCGCATCAGCGACACCCAGCTTTTTCAGGTTTGCTTCTGACTTCAAAAATGTAGCATCGTTTTTATTATCTATGAACGCATGCTCTACTATAAGTCCCGGAAAACCGGCAAGTTTACTCATCCTGATTATTCCGTAATAATCTGCTGCTGAACCATTTGGATATTTATCATTTACAGCATTCCTGATCTTTGTTCCCCTATTATATAAACCCAATGCAGTAAGCTCTGCCTGTATTTTGGTCGCAGCAGAGCCCCCCTGCGATCCTATGGAAGAATTGTAATTATTATTAGGGTAGTAAACTTCCGCACCTGTTCCGCCTCCGGCGTTGATATGTATGCTAATCAGAAGATCAGCACTGTATTTCTTTCCCACATTGACCCTGTTCTGCAATTCCTGAGTTGCTGTACTTCCACCGACGTCACTATCCCTATCGCGAGTCATATAAACCTCGATACCGCTGTATTGTTCAAGTTCCGCTTTACAGTACTGGGCAATTTTCAACGTAAGATTCTTCTCATATAGACCATTAGCAACTGCTCCCGGATCACCACCGCCGTGGCCCGGATCTAACACCACTACGACATTACCGCTCTTAGCGCTTCTGGCAGCCTTGAGCGGTGCACTGATACTCGCCGTAGCAAGGGCAGCATCGATATCATTGGATATTTCCTTTTTATTTATCGTTCCATTTTCGTTGACTTCAACATCTACGACATTTTCTTCACTTTCTTCTGGAGCTGTTACTGCAAAAGTCGCATCAATTTCCACGTTATCGAATTCAAAATAATACTCCTCGTCATCTATAAAGTATTTAACGCCTTTTATAGTATAAGTTCCCTGTTCGGAGGCTTTGAAATCCCTTGTAAACAGCACGGAACTGTCCGTCCTGTTAGCTTCTTTAAGACTCAGTTCCTCACCTGACGGACCCTCATATATCAGCTGCATCTCTTCGATCTCATTGAGGCTGCTGTCCCACGAAACGGCGATGTTCTGAGTTCCCGGCGCGGCCAGTTCACGGTTATCTATATACAGAAACTTCATTTCCTCCGTCACGTTTTCCGCTACTGCTTCTCCACTGCCTTTAGTTAAATCTCCCGTGGAAGGCTCTTCTGAAACTTCACTGCTGCTTACAGCTTCTTTTTCTGATTTCTGAGACGAGTCAGTAGGTTCTTCCTCTGTTCCGTCTTCAGGTGTAACAGCATCGCTTCCCGTAGTCACCTTATCCGGCTCCTGTGATTCGATACCTGTTCCCTGCTGAGATGCCGTCTCTGCAAAGCTGTAATTCACCGTTGGAATGACCATTACAGCAATCATAACCGCGATCAAGATCTTAGAAAGTTTCTTTTTCATAATAACCAGACTCAGCGCCGCTGAGTACGCCCCTCCTTCTCAAATGACAATTTACATGTATATGTCTAATATTTTAATTTTATAGTATAGAATATTCCTTTTCAAGTTTTTACTCAAAACTTTTTACAAAATCTTACCTTTTTCATTTCCATTTCCGAAACAATTCATCCACCACCTCGGCACATTCCCGCACAGTTCCCTCTCCCGTAAGGTTCAATGAATCGACAGATTCGATGCTTTCATCGCATTCAACTCCGTTCCAAAATATTTCCTCTAACCCCTCCTGAATAAAAAGCGTGTTGTTTCCCTCCGATAATCCTGACAGATCGCTCGATCTTCCGTACCACATCTCTTCAAACATGCTCTCATTCTTATAATCGTAATAGGATATTTGTACACGATATATCAAATTTCCCGTCATGCTTTCGGCTTTATCCATTCTGTTTCTCCTACCGCATACGAGCATCAATATTTCATTGACCAAAACCTTATCTGATGTCTCAGCCCAAATGAGATCCTTCAGCGTTTTCGCATCTATCCATTTATCGCTGAAGGCCAACAGCTGTTTTTCGTTTGCCGACTCATACTGATAAAATCCATACAGCGTTATAAACGCTTGATTTGTTATCTGTCCTTTTCCATTGTTTTTTTTCACATGGAGGATTGGCGTGATGTTTATATCACTGTATCTCACCTCTCCACCTGTGTTACAGATACTGTAAATGTACTGCTGCTTTTCTTCGCTATATTCCTGCATTATCGAGAAAAACGGCTGATTTGAATTTTCTTCTTTTTCAATTTCCATTTGAGTAAGTATAAGCTGGTTGCTATTCAGTTTATACTCTTGATAGCTTATCAAGAGCCCCCAAAAAGTTAAAAGCACAGTAGCCACACTTATTACGACTTTGAGAACGCTTTTAAAATCCATTACATACTGCTTCCCGTTTTCTAATACACTATCCTTTTTCACGTTTCCTCTCTCTTTTGCACATTCCATTATTTTATGGAACACTATTTGATATTTTTCTATTTATATTCCGAAACCGGAATATACTTTTGATTCATTGAGCATATAACGCTAAAATAAGCACATCAACCGGGAGGTGATTTTATTGGTACAGCGTAAAGATTATTTAGCACAACTGGCCGACTGGAAAGACGAACAGGTTATCAAAGTCGTCACAGGTATTCGCAGATGCGGGAAATCCACGCTTTTGAATCAATATCAACAATGGTTGAGAGAAAACGATATCTCAAATGAACAGATCGTTTCCATCAACTTTGAAGAACTGGAATACGAAGACCTCCTGGACTATAAAAAACTGTACCAGTATATCATGGAGCGCCTGGTGGATGGGAAAAGACCTATATTTTTCTCGATGAGATCCAGAAGGTTCCCTCCTTCGAAAAGGCGGTAGACAGCCTGTATGTAAAGCCCGATGTGGATCTGTATATCACAGGTTCCAATGCGTATATGTTGTCAGGGGGCCTTGCGATCCTTTTGACGGGAAGATATATCGAGATCAAAATGCTGCCGCTGTCCTTCAGCGAATTTCTCGCAATGACAAATCTGGATCCTGAAAGCGGACTTTCCCAATATATGAAAAACGGCGGTATGCCATATATTGCCGTCATGGACTGCACCGACGAAAAAGTAGACACCTATTTGGAAGGTATCTACAACACCGTCATCATAAAGGATATCGAGGACAGACAGGCCATGAAGGAAAGAGGAAAGCGATCCTTCTAAAAGAAAAATCACGGATATCCCGCTTCTGAAGACCATAGCAAAATAACTCGCCAGCATCGTCGGTAGCCCTGTATCCGTCCGAAGCATCACCAACTATTTGATTTCCAACGGCAGAAAGATCTCACCGAATACGGTAAGCGAATATGTGGATGCTCTGACGGAATCCTTCATCTTCTATCCGGCAGAACGATTCGATATCGCAGGGAAACAGATTTTGAGGGCAAATCGCAAGATGTACATCGTCGATTTAGGGCTGCGAAATCATATCCTTCCCCGCAAGAGCTATGATCTCGGCTTTTCTCTGGAAAATATCGTCTACTTCGAACTCCTGCGGCGCAGATACAGAGTCTCTATCGGTAAGATTGGCAATACGGAAGTCGACTTCGTCGCTGAAAAACAAAGGGTATACCAATATTTTCAGGTGACGGCAGATATGACTGCGAAGGAGACCTTTGATCATGAGATCAGACCTCTGGAAAGCATCCGTGACAACTATGAGAAAACTATCCTGACGATGGATCGTCTGACTCCGGGTAATTACAACGGCATCCAGGTGCAGTACCTTCCTGATTGGCTGCTGGGATCGGGCAGATGAAAAAGCAAGGATACCATTCCTTCCTTATCCTTCCATCCCCGCCCACTCCAGTATCCTGTCGGTGGCCTTCCCGTCACAGGCGGACATGAATCTGCCGGCGAAGGCTCTGACCTCCGCTGCATCGAAAATCTTCTCAAACTTCTCTATATCCCTGACCAGCTCCTCGGTAGTCTTCACCACCGACCCTGGTGTCAGTTCGTCATAATCATAATAGAAGCCCCGCCAGTCGTCGTACGAATCAATGTCATAGGCGAAGAAGATCATGGGCCGCTCAAAGAGGGCGTATTCGAATACCAGCGACGAATAATCTGATATGCACATATCGGCAGCGCATATCAGCTCGTCTATGGCGAGGCTATCCGTCACATCAAAGAGAAAATTCCTGCAGCCTTCCGGCACCGCAGGCCTGTTTTTCACGAAAGGATGCTGCTTCATCAGCACGACGTATCTGTCCGCCAGCCTGCTTCTCATATATTCCATATCCGGCATCCGGGGAGCCTGGGCCCTCGACACGTCGCCGCGAAAGGTAGGTGCGTAAAGCAGGATCTTCCTTTCCCCGATGGCCGGCATGTTCTCTCTGACCTTTCTTGCCGCCGCCTTTACATATTCATCGTCAAAGAACACATCGGTCCGGCTTATCCCCGTCGCTCTTATTATCCCTTCGTCCACTCCCATGGCTTCACGATAGGCCCATATCACCTCAGGGCTGCTTACGGTCACCAGGTCTAGATTGTGATAGAGGGGATATTTTTCCTGCTGTCTGCGGCTGCTGCCGAATCTCAGCCCGGCAGTGCTGAATCCGAATTTCTTGAATGCCCCGCAGCCATGCCATAACTGTATCACCTTCGTCTCGGGACGCTTCTCAAAACGTGAGAATGCGTTGTTGGCTTCGCTGAGGAAGACATACCCTGCCGTGGCCACATCCTTCAGCATTTCCATCGTACGCCTTAGATTTTCCTTTCGCGATCCTACGCCTTCCCTGAGGAAATGACATCTGATATTCCATGAACCATCAGCCGCCACCCTGTCGAAGACCTGCCTCATGCTGGCCCCCACGAAGCCCTCTTCACCTCTGACTTCCACAAACACGACCTTTTTTCGTTCCAGCGGCAGACTGCTGTATTTCCTGTACTGATACGGATATATCAAACCCAGTATCACGAATTTTCCTATGCTTTTTACAAATTCCCTCATACTGCTCATTCACCATGCCCTGTTCTATCTATCACTTCTCAGCACGACCGTTTCCCTTATGCCCTGATTCTCTGCGGACTGTCTTTTTCATCCTATCCAGTAGCACCTGGAACTCACGTTTTTCAAAGGCAGCATTAACTGCCGCAAATACGACCATGGATACGATCGCAACGATGACTGCACAGATGAACCATTGCAGATATCCCTCCACCGCCAGATCCGTCACAGCCCTTCCTGCCGCCATCAGGATCACGAGAGTGAGCAGATTTCGGACGATCCGTTTGAGGGTCCTCTTCCACGAGCCCAGCATTATTCTGGTAGTATTGTAATATACGATATCTATCCCTCTGTAAAGGAACGAACAGAAGCTGCCGATAAGTACCCCCAGCATCCCATAAGGCTTTACGAGGATCAAAGACACGCCAACTATTATAGCCACCTCTATGGCGGCCCTCCAGCGAGTCTGCTTGTAATGGCCCGCCGCGCTGATGAGAGTTATGGACGGGATCCTTATGTTCTGCGCGATCCCCACCAGAACGAACATGAATGCTATTTCATCTCTGACATAGACAGCATCAGTGAAAGATCTGGTGTAAAGCTGTATGAAAGGCATGATGAGAAGTCCCATACACGTGTACGCCCAGAAGACCACCATATACGTCAGATACTCGTAGTTGGAATATGCCTTATCCAGCGCCTTCCTGTCGCCTCTGGAAAGCAGTTCCCCGAATCCGGACTGAAGTCCGCTGTTGAAAGACCCCACCAGCAGGCTGACCGCATTTCCCACCATGTTGTAGACATTGTAGACACTGATTTCCACCAGCGCTTTCACGCCCATGAATAAAGTCATCACCACCACAGACGTATTGTTTACGATGACAGCCGTCACCTGATGGAACAGCGCCGCCCACCGCTGATTTATAGCCCGGTAATTAGGCTTCTCATTGAAGCTCACATACTTGTAATGCTTTCTCACATAGTACCATACGATTATGAATCTCAGTATATATATAACCGTGGCTACCAGCTTTACCAGCAGCACATTACACCCCTGCAATATCAGGATCACCGTAATGACAGCATTAAGTGCGGTCCCCAGGGTCTGTGCCAGCATGATGACATATCCTTTCTGGTTTGCCATCAGCAGCACCTTGTACTTTCCCAGGAAGAAATAATCGACGATATTGCTGGAGGCCAGTATTATTATCATGAATCTGGTGAGCCCTTCGTCTATCTGGTTTTTAACCAGCAGAGGATAGGCAGCTACCAGTATCACCAGCAAAGCTATATAGAAGATCCCGGATCTGTAATAGAACCGCTTAGTGGCAGATAGTATCCTGTTGACCTCAACTATATTATTGTCAGCCAGGGGTTTGTAAAGCCCCACTATCGACGCCGCGCTGACTCCGGCCTCCACCAGCGCCATATAGGATATGAACTGGGTGACCGATACGATCATACCGTTCATCGTCGAGCCGTAAGCGATGATAAAAAAGCGCGGCAAAATAAGCCCCGATATCGCAGCCGTGATCTGCAGTATTAAATTGGCCAATATGTTCTTGAGGGCGCTTTTGCTTCTCATGATCGCTCCGCTCTTTAAAATCCAGGATTTGCAACGATTATTTATTATATATCTAAAACCATGGGAAAATCAAGTATCTGGTGGCCAACTTACTGTATCCTCTAAGATCACACACCGAATCTTCATTATACCAACAAGCAGCCTTACGACCTGCCAAAAACAAAGCACAAAAAAAAGAGCCGCATCGCGGCTCTCATTCCCCTACGCCCTCGGATGTGACTTATCATACACATCCTTTATCCTGTTCTTCGTCACCGACAGATACACCTGGGTGGCGGTGATGTCCTCGTGGCCCATCAGCTCCTGAAGGGACTTGAGGTCGGCGCCGTTCTGCAGCATGTGGACGGCAAAGGAAGTGCGTATCAGATTCGGCGTCAGCTTGTGCTTCAGTCCGGCCTTTTCACCGTACTCCTTCAGGATCTTCCAGAGGCCCTGTCTGGTGATACGCTTGCCGTTGTAATTGACGAACAGCGCCTTCTCCTCCGTGTTCTCCTTCACCAGCTTTTTCCTGCCATCATATATGTAATCCTCCAGGGCGGCCCGTGCAGGCCTCCCCAGCGGCACTATCCTCGGATTGCTGTGCTCCCCGGCGCAGGTTATGAAACCCATCCTCAGGTTGATATCCTCCACGTTGGAATCTATCAGCTCACTGACCCTGATGCCGGTAGCATAGAGGACCTCCAGGATGGCCCTGTCCCTGACCCCTTTCACCGAATCGTCAGGTGTCGCCAGCAACGTCTCGACCTCCGAAATCTCCAGATAATCTATTTCCTTTCGCTCTATCCTGGGCGACTTTATATTAGCCGTAGGATTGTTCTTCATCAGCCCCGCTTCTATGAGATAATTGAAAAACGCCCTCACCGACGCCAGCTTCCTGTTGACGGTAGCCGCCGACTTGCCCGAGATCTTCAGATTGTGCAGAAAAGCAATGACCTCAGTACTGGACGTCTCCAGGATATCACTCATACCCCTGGATCCCTCAAAAGCCACAAACTCCAATACATCCCGGCTATATGCCTCCAGCGTGTTCTTAGACATTTTCCGTTCTTTCTGAAGGTATTCTATAAAATCCTTCGTATACATGCGCGTTCCCCCTGTAGCGAAAACAAAACAATCATATTACCAGTGATTATACCGCTTATTCACCTGATTGACAACGTCTGATAATTTATTTTAACATAAAGCCTCTATTCTTTCAATACTAAACATCTCCAGTTTGTCGACGGCAAGCCCCGGCTGGCCGTCAGAATCCTTTTGTCATAACTACTGCATGTCCGTCATATCTTTTAGATGTATCAGGGAAAAGCCAGGGCTGACTGCCGTCCGGGCTTTAATGGACAAAAAAGGGGCAGCCGTCGCCCGGCCAACCCATTGAAAGGAGTCACACACCTATGAAAAAACTGGCATCCGTATTCATCTTCATCCTCATGACAGGCCTGTTTTCCGGTGTCTTTTTCAGCACCAACCTGTCCTATGAAAACAACGAATATCTTTCTTCTCTGTTGCTGTCCGGCTTTGAAAACAGCTCGTCAGGCTTCGTCAGCTGCCTTCTCTCCGCCCTTTCCTCCAATCTCATACTGGTGGCGCTCATGCTCCCTGCAATAGCGGCAAAGCCCCTCTGCCCGCTCCCCCCTGCCATACTGTGGTTCAAGAGCTTCGCCACAGGCTTCTGCAGCGGGCTGCTCTGCCTCAATGCGGAAAATGCCATAACTACGTCCTTGCTCAAGATATTCCCACAGAGCATCTTCCTGCTGCCTGCATTCCTTGCCCTGTCCATCGCCCTGTTCTGCATCTCCATTTCCGGCGGTATCAAAAAAAGCAGACCCCTTCAGGAAAAGAAAGGTCTGCTGCTGGTATCCGCCGCATCCTGCATCCTGATATTCACAGGCTGCATCATCGAGGCGATATGTCACTCAACTGCTCTTTAGCCATGAAAAGACCCGCCACCGTTTTCGCGTCTATCAGCTGTCCTCCGGAAGCCATCCTGCAAGCTTCTTCAAAAGGCATCTCCACCACGTTTATGGCTTCATCGTCATCCAGATCCTGCTGGCCTGCTGAAAGGCCCGTCATAGCATATATATGAATGACTTCCTCCGAATAAGCTACGCTGGTATTTATCTTGCCCAGATATTTCACCGTCTCGGCACTGTATCCCGTCTCCTCTCTCAGCTCCCTGGCAGCAACCTGCGCCGGATCCGTCTCTCCCTTATCTATCTTTCCCGCCGGTATCTCCAGTACCGTCTGTCCGCATGCATACCGATACTGCTCCACCATCACCACATTCCCGTCATCCGTTATCGGTACGATGGCTACAGCGCCGTTATGCTCTATTATCTCACGAAAGGCCTGCCCTTTGACAGCAGTGACCCTGTCCCGTCTGACGTTGAGTATGGCGCCTTCATAAATTCTCTGGCTGTCTATCTTCTTTTCTTCGAAAATCATCGCTTTTCCTTTCCCATTTCTATGGACCTGTCCACCGCCGCCTGGAACCCTTCCTTCACGTCATCCATGAAACCGTTTGCAAAGAGCTTGTTGACAGCCTCGATAGTGGTTCCGTTAGGGGAGCACACATTTATCCTCAGCTGCTCCACCGACTCATCGCTTTCCAGCACCATTTTCGCCGCTCCCAACACCGACTGAGCCGCGAACACCCTTGCTTTTTCCTCGTCCATGCCGTTTTCAACAGCCGCGCTTATGAGCGCTTCGATGTACATGTAGGTATAGGCCGGGCTGCTTCCACTCACACCTATGACACAATCGATCAGGCTTTCTTCCACATGCTCCGCCCTCCCTATGCCGGAGAATATCTCTGTGGCCTCGTCGAAGAGCACATCGTCCACGTTTCCGTTCCTGCACATGGCTATCATCCCCTCACCTACCTTTGCCGGCGTGTTTGGCATTATCCTGATGATCCTGGCATCTCGTCCCAGATAGCGCTCTATCAGCCCTATATCGATGCCTGCTGCCATGGAGATAACGGTCTTGTCCGCTTTATAAGCCTCTTTTATCTCCCGGAGCACTGACTCTATCACCTGAGGCTTCACCCCCAGTATCACAGTATCCGCAGTTTCGCAAAGAGCCCTTCCGCTCTCACAGATGACAAGACCCTGTATGTCAGCTGCTGTCCTTTCGCAGAGGGCCTTGTCCATATCAAAAGCCATCAGCTCCTTGCCTTCAGCCTTTCCCGAAGAGGCGTACCCGGCCAGTATGGCTCCGCCCATATTTCCTATCCCTATGAATCCTATTTTTTTCATGATCTCCTCCATCTATGTCTGCCCGCCCGTCTTTCCGGCAGGACCGGCTCTATTTCCCTGTTTTCCCCAGGAACAGCGTCCCCTTTCCCTTTCCGTCTATACAATCTCTGATTATGTTCTCGTTAGCTCCGTTGAGAAGGATCATCGGTATCCCGAACCTGTTCACCTTGGCGGCCGACTCTATCTTCGTTTCGATGCCACCCGTTCCAAAGGAGCTTTTCTCCCCTATGCTGATGGATGATACCAGCTCCTCAGCACTTTCCACCGTATCTATGAGTCTGGCATCGTCATTGGCCTTAGGATCCTTGTCGAAGACACCGTCTATGTCGCTGAGGATTATCAGCAGATCCGCGTTCCACAATATGGCCGTAGAAGCCGCCAGCGTATCGTTGTCTCCTATCTTTATCTCTTCCACACAGACTGTATCATTTTCATTTATGATGGGAACGACCCCCTCGTCTATCAGCGTGAACATGGTGTTCCTGATATTGAGGGTCCTGTGGTGATCGTTGAAATCATCCCGCGTAAGTAACATCTGAGCAACGTGGACGCCGTAATCGCCAAAATACTCCTTGTAAGCCATCATCAGCTCCACCTGTCCTATAGCGCACAGAGCCTGTTTGTAATTCATATCACCACGCCTGCTCCATTTGTTTATAGCGCCGACGCCGCAAATACCCGCCCCCGACGAAACCAGTATCACCTGTTTACCCATAGACAGCAGCAAGTTCACCTGCTCCACGATGTTGTGAGTCACCTTCCTATTGACGGTGCCGTTGCTGTCCGAGAGCACATTGCTCCCGATTTTTATCACGATTTTCCTGCTGCCGAGAATGCAGTCCTTCAACTGTTCCATTTTTTCCAATGCCTCCTGTCAACTAGAAAATTATACAACAAAGAGACACCATCGGCAAGTGAGGACGGCAAAGATGGGGAAAAGAAAAAGAGCCTCGCTCCCCGGTTCGGACCGCGGCGGAGACGCAGGCTCTCCTCATTCATGTTTTTTCCCTTTTCTCCGGGCCTGTCATCCAGACCTTTTATCTCGGCTCCACGATAAGCTTTATCGCAGTTCGTTCCTCACCTTCGATCTCTATATCGGTAAATGCCGGCACCGATACCAGATCTATTCCTCCGGGTGCTACGAAGCCTCGCGCGATAGCTATGGCTTTCACCGCCTGATTTAAAGCTCCCGCTCCGATGGCTTGTATCTCGGCTCCGCCCTTTTCCCTTAAAACTCCGGCTAAAGCGCCTGCTACTGAATTAGGATTTGACCTTGCTGATACTTTCAAAACTTCCATTTTTAATTCCTCCATAAACTATTACAGTATTTTGTTGTTTCCCGGGGTTTCCCCTCCGATAGATAAATTATATATTCGGGACCGCCTGTTTTACATACCGTTTCATTCGACAAATGCACGCAAAAAAAGTCATAATACAGTATTATTGAATTTTTTTCGACTTTTGCTTGCTTTTTTCACGAAATTAACTTATAATTCAATTGAGGTTATCCCCCTGATAGCCTCATTAATCTCTAATCCCAATACCCCTTTTAACAAGAGAGACCGTTCAGGTCTCTTTTGTTTTACAGCGATAGCTCTTTATTTTATCCCCTCCCCTTGTTATAATATTAAGTATTATGAGACATTTGACTGCATCATACGATGAAGAACTCTATTCCGGCAACATATTCAGAGCCTATTTCGATGGACTTAAGATCGGCGTGCTGGATATAGAAACGACGGGACTGGATCCGTCACGCAACAAATTCATCCTGGGAGGACTGCTGGACATGGAGAGCAGGACCCTTCACCAGTATTTCGCCGAAACGCGAGGTGAAGAAGAGGAAGCTCTGAGAGCCTTTGCCGCCCGCGTGGCCGGACTGGACATGGTCATCACATATAACGGCAGACATTTCGATATGCCCTTCATAAACAGGCGAATGAAAAACTTCGCCATGGGCAGCTGCTCACCCTATGATCTGGACATATATCTCATCCTCAACGGTCATTCACCCATAAAAAAATTCCTTCCCAATCTGAAGCAGAAATCCGTGGAAAACTATATGGGACTGTGGCAGACCAGGACTGATGAGATATCCGGTCTGGAAAGCGTGGAGCTGTACAACAGCTATGAAAAAAGCGGTGACGAGAACATGGCCCGCAAAATACTCCTTCACAACAGCGACGACGTGATCCAGCTGACGAGGCTGCTGACAGTACTGAACAAAGCCGACCTCCATAAGGCTATGTTCCATCTGGGGTTCCCTGCCGGACCTCTCATCGTGGAAAAGATCAGGATCGACTCCGCTTCCATGGCGGTTACCGGCATTCAGCGAAAGGATCCTATCGATTACACGGGATTCGCCTTCGGAGGGTTCGCCTCCGAGATACATATGGATAAGAGGACGGCTTCCTTTTCCATGAAATTCCCGCTGATAAGAGAATCAGGGCTGACCGTAGTAGATCTGGAATCAGCCGGTCTGGATACCGGCCAATTCGAAAAGTACCCGTCCTGCGGCAGCGGTTTTCTGGTGGTCGAAGATCACGGGAACAGAAAATACATGGAAATAAACCACTTCATCAAAGCATTTATCACATCGTTTATAAACAATATATGAGAAAGGATATAATGACATGGATTTTATCGACAGTATCAAAAAAGTCAAGGATGACAGTTTCGCTATGGCCTCTCTTTCGGAGGAAACAAGGAACGGCGCGCTGGAAGCTGTCGCCAGAGCCCTGACAGAAAACAAAGCCGCCATATTCGAGGCCAACACCCGTGATATGGAAGCAGCCCGCGAAAGCTCCCTGGCTCAGCCTATAATCAACCGGCTCAAATTCGACGAAAAAAAGCTTGCTACATGCATATCGGGTATTTACGATCTGATCGATCTGGAAGATCCACTCTTCAAAGATTTGCTGAAACGTCAGCTGGACAACGATCTCGTCCTTACCAAGACCACTTGTCCTATCGGTGTCATCGGCGTGATTTTCGAATCCAGACCCGATGCTCTGGTCCAGATCGCGTCCCTGTGCATCAAGAGCGGCAATTGTATCATACTCAAGGGAGGCAGCGAAGCCAGGAACACCAACAGGGCCCTCTTCGACGTCATCTACAAAGCCTGCATCGATTCCGGACTTCCTGAGCACTTCGCCGTCCTCATCGAGGACAGAGCCGAGATAAGCGAGCTTCTCAAGTGTCACGACTACGTGGATCTGCTGATACCGAGAGGCTCCAACCAGTTTGTTCAGTATATCATGGACAACTCCAAAATACCGGTCATGGGCCATGCTGACGGCATATGTCACATCTATGTCGACGGAGCTGCCAGCATAGAAAAGGCGATCCCTGTCATCATCGATTCCAAGACTCAGTATGTTGCTGCATGTAACGCTGCTGAGACACTGCTGGTCCATAAGGATATCGCAGATGTACTGCTGCCATTGCTGGCTGACGCGTCGGGAAGTAAAATACAGTACAGATGCGACGACAGAGCCGGGGATCTGATGCCTTCAGAACCTGCGACCGACGAGGACTTCTCCACGGAATACCTGGATTATATCCTGTCGGTGAAAATCGTCGATGATATAGACGAGGCTATCGATCACATCAACAGATACGGATCCCACCACACTGACTGCATCATAACAGAAGACAAGGATTCCGCTGACAAATTCATGGCTCTGGTCGATTCGGCAGGAGTATACCTCAACTGCTCCACCAGATTCGCCGATGGATTCAGGTACGGCTTCGGCGCCGAAGTGGGCATCAGCACCGGGAAGATCCACGCCAGAGGTCCGGTGGGACTCGACGGCCTTGTGACATACAAATACAAGCTGGAAGGTAATGGTCAGATCGTCGCCGACTACTCCAGCGGAAAGTCCCAATTCCACTTCCGGGATCTGATATAGCCGTCCTTCAGGCGCTTGCGTGTCGCGCCACATGCCTCTTGATCGAAACAGAGCCGGTACGTCAACGGTTTTTCGTTGACACACCGGCTCTGTTTTTCTGCTTTTGTGATTCACCGCATTTATTTACCAGGGATCCTCTTACCCCTTACACAGAAAAGTGCCGCATCCTGAGAAAAGGGACAGAATTCGGCAGCGCTGACATAGCTTTGTGCCGGATTTTCGATATAATAAAAAAATCCGGCAGCCGAAACCGGGAAAAAGCTCGATTTCATCGGAGGATCCCTCCACCTCTGAAACACATTAGCAAATCGTTGCCTGGTAATCGCACCACACAAAAAATCCGGCAAGCGATGTGCCGGATTTGAATTCAAAACGAAAAATGCGGCAAGGGTCTGTGTCAGGCATGCCGAATTATAAGTCATATCAAAGAATCTGGCACACAGTCATGTCAAACCTGCCGGATTTTCAAAAAGATGACGATATCCGGCAACAGCATGCCGCAGCAAACTGCTGTTTACTTTTCCATCTCTCTGATGTACTCTCCCAGCGCCTTCACAGCATTGTCCACGTGTTCGCCCACCGACAGATTTTCCACGCTGACCACCTGAATGTGGCACCTGTTGATAGGAAGCAGTATCTTGTATGTATGGCTTCCTCCTATGGCCGCTGCCATGGCAGGCGACAGTTCCCCCATCATGGCGTTTGCGTTGAGGATTCCGATGACGCCCATGACCACATCCACGTGGTCCATGTTGTGGATTATGGCATTCTCTCCTGTGGCTCCTTCATCGGCTCCGGCCTTCAGCATCTGGCCCGTAGCCGTTGAGTTGGTTCCCAGAGCGATGACCTCAATATCCGGGAACGCTCGCTTCACTTTATCGACGATGGCCCTGCCGATACCGCCGCCCTGTCCGTCTACCACCGCTATGTTCATATCCCGCTCCTTCCTGCGCAGGCCTGCCCGCACATATTCTTCCGCGCTTTATGCTCCTCTGCTTTGCCGCGCCGCCCGCGCTCACCAGCCTCTGCCGTACTGACCGCCTCTCTCGCGGAAGCAGTCGATACACACCGGCTTTCCGTCCAGCACTCTCATCTTCGTCTCCGCAGCAGCTTCACCGCATAAGCTGCACTTGACTGAATTCAACGATCTCGCTGGCTCAGGAAGTTCCGCGCGAGGCTTCCCTTCAGCAAAGATTTCTCCTATTGGTGCTGTCAGCACATATTCTATGTACTGGGCGCCGCGTAGTCCTTCCTTTTTCTCCCTGGCCATCAGTCTGAAGCTTTCACCGGTCTTCCTGCTGAAGAAACTGAAGGCAAACTTTCCCGTACCGCGATATATGAGATTTCCCTTTCCCAAGGTACAGCCTAAGACGAATTGTATGCCGTCTACCCCGCAGGCATCGTTCTCCGTAACGCAGACGATCTCCTCGTCCTCTGCCCTTTCCACGCCGAAACGGCGCTGCGCTTCCATAGCAGCCCTCACTCCCAGGGCCAATCCTCCGCACGTGTGACCGTGAAACGCCACGGCCTTTTCCCATATCTCCATGTTCATCATGTCAATGCTCCAATCACAGCTCCAGCTTGTAATCTCCGTCCTTTATCTTTCCCATTTTCCTCAGGACCCTGTCTATTATCAGCGTCAGGATCGCCGGAAGGAATATCTGCAAAAGCAAGACCTTCCACAGTGTATCCAACGAAAATCCCATGTCGGTAAACGTCCCTATCTGACCTACAAGTCCCGACGTTCCCATCCCGGCGCCTACAGCAATATTAGTCATCTTGAATATGCAGGTGGAAATGGGGCCGATGATAGCTCCCGCCAGTGTAGCCGGTACCAGTATCCACGGGTTCTTTATGATATTCGATACCTGCAGCATAGACGTTCCCAGGCCTTGCGCCACCAGTCCTCCCGCGCCGTTCTCTCTGTAACTCGCCACAGCGAATCCCACCATCTGAGCACAGCATCCTACGGTAGCCGCTCCTGCCGCCAGTCCGCTCAGATCCAGCATGATACACAGCGCCGCGCTGGATATGGGCGCCGTCAGCACCAGCCCCACTATCACTGATATCACTATTCCGAAGATGAAAGGCTGCCATTCGGTTGCTGTCATGATCACATCCCCAAGACGCATCATGCACCAGCCTATAGCCGGTCCCGCCAGTTTGGCAACGATAGCTCCTGTTATCAATGTTACAGCAGGAGTCACCAGAATGTCAACTTTTGTTTCTTTCGACACCATCTTTCCGAACTCGGCTCCTACCGCCACTGCCAGGAAAGCTCCCGCCGGGCCTCCTGACACCTCTATCCCGAATCCCAGCATAGTCGCTCCCATCATTCCCGTCACGACACTGGTGAACAGCACCAGCGGCGGCGCCTTGAGGCTCCATGCCACAGCCACGCCGATGGCCGCGCCCATGTACTGCTGGGCGATACCGCCTACTTCAACGAAAAACGATGACACCATATTCTCTCCGAACAGATTCGCCGTCTGCTCTCCGATGGTGTTGAATATGACTCCTATCAGCAGCGACGCAAACAGCCCCAGCGCCATGGCCGACAGCGCGTCCTGCAGATATCGCTTCACCGATATCTCTATATCCTTCCGTTTGAAAAAGCTCTCCTTCTCCTGTACGCTTCCCTTTGTCTCCATATCGACTTTCTCCTGTAATGATTTTCTCTCGCGAAAGGCTTCCCGACACCTGACCGGCCGCCGCCTTTCGCAAACGATACATAAACTTACCGTATGATTTTACCAGAGTATATATACATATATCAAGACACTTATATACATTTAACATTTGATTGCTTTGCTCCATTATGGTATCATCATCTTATCTTGGAAATGAGGAGGGGTCATCATGAAAAACAACAACGGCGGTGAAAGGACAGCCGCCGACAGAAGAGAATATATAAAAAAGATGCTCAATGGCTCTGATGAGCCTATAACAGCCGCCAGATTCGCCCGCGAGCTTTCCGTCAGCAGACAGATAATCGTCGGTGACGTAGCCCTTCTGCGAGCCTCAGGCCTGGATATACTGGCCACTCCCAGAGGATATATCATGAACGGACCTGACAGCGCTCCCGATTTCCCATTTATGGGTATCATCGCCTGCAAACACAGCCCGCAGCAGCTCCGAGATGAGCTGTATACTATCGTGGACTTCGGCGCCACTGTCATAGATGTCTCCATAGAGCACGCCATATATGGCGAGATCTCTGCAAAGCTGGGTCTTTCCTCCAGATACGACGTCGACCAGTTCATCTCCAAGGTTGAGATGGAAAAGAATTCGGCGCCGATCAGTTCCCTGACAGACGGCATCCATATCCATGCCATCGGATGCAGAGACAGAGCCACCTTCGACCGTATCAAAGGCGCTTTATCAGAAAAAGGCATCCTCATCAGCTGACAGCTTCCCGCCCCTGCTTTCCGGACACGATCCGCTTTCCTGCCGCCATGTAATATATCACCCCAGTCAGATCTGCCAATATCCAGCCTATTGGAACGGACCACCATATTCCAACGACCCCTATGGCCGGTATCGCCGAAAGGATATAGGCCAGGCAAACGCGAGTCCCCAGGGATATCACCGTCAACATCAGAGACATTCCGGCCCTGTTGAAGGCTCTGTAAAGGCCATACAGCATGAACAGTCCGCCTATCCCAAAATAAAACACGCAGACTATCCGTAAATACGATACGCCTGTCTCCACGATATCAGGCTCCCCGTCTCCCACGAACAGTTCCATCAGCTGTCCGGCGAATATGAGCAGCACCATTGATATAATGACAGAAAATGCGACCATCATCATTACAGCGACTCGCATCCCGCGCCTTATCCGCTCTTTCTCCCGCGCACCGTAATTCTGGGCGATGAATGTAGAAAAAGCATTGCCGAAATCCTGCAGCGGCATATAGGCAAAAGCGTCTATCTTAGCAGCTGCCGCAAAAGCCGCCATTACCACCGCTCCAAAGCTATTGACAAGTCCCTGGACCATCAGGATTCCAAAATTCATTACCGACTGTTGCATACACGTCAAAAATGAAGCCCCTGAGATCTCCCTCAACCCGGCGCCTGTTATCTTCAGGTGCCGCCTCTGTGGCATCATCTGCGGACACTTTCTTATCGTGTATACCATGCATCCTATGCCGGAAAACCATTGGGAGATTATCGTCGCCAGCGCGGCGCCTTCCACTCCCCACAGGAACACGATAACGAACACAAGATCCAGCACTATGTTCATCACCGCGGCAATACCGAGGAAAATCAGCGGCGTCATGGAGTTCCCCACAGCTCTCAGCAGCGACGCAAAAAAGTTGTACAGGAATGTTGCCATGATGCCGGCGAATATCACCAGCAGGTAACTCTTCATCGCGCCATACACTTGATCCGGCACCGACAGCAGTCCCATTATCTCATCCGCCAGAATGTAGACCAGGATGTTTATCAACGCTGAAAAAACGAAGATCATTGCGAAAGATGTGAAAATGTTCTCTTTAAGTCTGTCCCATCTCTTTTCACCGTATCTTATGGAAAAAATGGCGCCGCTCCCCATAGACATTCCCAACAATATGGACGTGAGAAATGTCATCAGCGTATATGAGGAGCCTACCGCTGCCAGAGCATCCGCACCCAGAAAGCGACCCACTATCAGTGTATCTACAACGTTATACAACTGCTGAAGCATGTTGCCGCATATCATAGGGAACGCAAATAACAATATTCCTTTTGTAACAGAGCCTCTTGTAAGATCCAGCTGCATTTTTCTCCCTCTGAAATATATCTGTCTGTCAGAAAGACGCGCGTTACCGGACGCGCGCCCAAAAAATAGCGGTGTGGAATTTCCGCACCGCTATTTTAAACGCTTTACTCAACTTTGCTTTTTTGTTTTAGTTAATATACTTGGCTTATTTCGCGCAAGCCTTGATGGAGTTCTCCAGGATCTCCAGTCCAGCGTTCAGCTGTTCATCAGTTACGCACAGAGGGCAGAGGAATCTGATAACGTTATTATACGTACCAGCAGCTTCCAGCATAAGTCCGTGGTTCATAGCGTCCTGAACGATAGCGCCAACCAGTTCAGCGTCAGGAGTCTTGGATGCCTTGTCTTTTACGAACTCGATACCCATCATAGCGCCCATACCTCTTACGTCGCCTACGCACTCATACTTATCCTTCCACTCGTTGAACTTCTTCATTGCGATGTCAGCGATGTGCATAGCCTTTGCAGGATAGTCATCTCTTTCCATAACTTCAACGACCTTCAGAGCCGATGCAGCCGATACAGCGTTAGCACCGAAAGTACCGCCGATAGTTCCGCCGGTTACAGCGTCCATGATCTCAGCTCTTGCAGTTACAGCCGACAGAGGCAGGCCTGCAGCGATGGACTTGGCAGTAGTCATGATGTCAGGAGCGCATCCTGCGTCAGCAAAGTACTGGGAAGCGAACATCTTACCGCTTCTTGCCCATCCGCACTGTACTTCGTCGCATACCATGAGGATTCCGTGCTTGTCACAGATCTCTCTTACAGCCTTTACCCATTCGATAGGTGCAGGGATGAATCCGCCCTCGCCCTGTACAGGCTCGAATACGATAGCAGCGCAGGAATCATATGGAGTAGCTTCTATGAATACTTCTTCCAGTTTGCCGATGTAGTATTTGATAGCTTCCTCTTCAGTCATGTTACCAGGAGCTCTGTAGAGGTTCGGGAACTCAGCTCTGTAAACACCATCAGGGAAAGGACCCATGCCTATGGAATAAGCCTTCTTAGCCGTCATGGTCATTGTAAGAGTAGTTCTTCCGTGGAACGCGCCTGTGAATACGATGATGTTAGGTCTTCCAGTGTAATTTCTGGCGATCTTTACAGCGTTCTCGTCAGCCTCGGAACCGGAGCAAACGAACATAGTCTTCTTGTCGTCGCCCTTAACCGGTACGATCCTGTTCATCTCCTCAGCCAGCTTTACATAGCCTTCGTGAGTCGTGATGTTGAACATGGAGTGGAAGAACTTGTCAGCCTGTTCTTTAACAGCTGCGATGCACTCAGGGTTGCTGTATCCGATGTTGAGTACGCCAACTCCTCCTACCCAGTCGAGGAAGATGTTTCCGTCTACGTCTTCGAACATAGCGCCTTCGCCTCTTTCGATAACAGCTTTATAAGCCGTTCCGATCCCGTTAGGAACTGCCTTAGCTCTTCTGTCCAGGATAGCCTTAGCCTTAGGACCAGGTAATGTTCCGGTAACGATTTTAGGTAATGCTTCTCTTAACATAACAAACCTCCATAAAATAAAATTATATAAAAATTAATTTATATCGAGTTCTGCGAGCTTTCTGTACAATGTAGCTCGTGACAATCCCAGTTCTTTTGCGACGGTTTCCTTCACTCCATTATGTTGTTTAAGTTTTTTCGTTATTATCTCCTTCTCGTAGAGCTTTACCTGCTCAGCGAGGGGTCTGTCCAGATTCCTGAATCTGTCCATCTCCTCTTCTTTTCTCAGGATACGGGCCGGAACTTCTTCCATGGTTATGACATTGCCAAAAGCCATGTTGGTGCCGTATTCAACAGCATTTTCCAGTTCTCTGACGTTTCCCGGCCAGTCGTGATTCATATAAAGTTCCTCCACCTCAGGAGAAAATTTTTCTATATTTTTATTCATAAAGCTGTTGTACTTTTTCAGGAAATGGTACATCAGCAGCTTTATATCGTCTTTTCTTTCACGAAGAGGCGGTATGGAAAGCGGTATGACGCTCAGCCTGTAGTACAGGTCTTCCCTGAACCTTCCTTCTTCTATCAGCTTCTCCAGATCCTTGTTAGTGGCGGCGATGACCCGCACATCCACCAATATGCTCTTGCTGCCTCCGACCCGGTCGAATCTCATGTTCTGAAGCACATGAAGTATCTTGACCTGGAGATGGAGAGGCATGTCTCCTATTTCATCGAGGAATATAGTCCCTCCGTCGGCAAGCTCGAACTTGCCTTCCTTTCCCTTTTCGCTGGCACCTGTAAAAGCTCCCTTCTCATATCCGAACAGCTCACTTTCCAGCAGATTTTCCGGTATAGCTCCGCAATTGACCGTCACGAAAGGCTTATCCTCTCTGGCGCTGGCATAATGTATCGCCTTGGCGAACATTTCTTTTCCGGTGCCGCTCTCCCCTGTTATCAGTACAGTGGAATTGCTCCTGGCCGTTATCAGAGCCTGCTTCTTGGCCAGCATTATATTCTCGCTTATTCCTATGATATCATCTACGGTGTTCTTTATCTTCCTCGTATTGAAATTATACACGAGTTTTTGCGCTTCTTCAATATCTCTGAAAGAAATTACCACACCGTCTATCTCATCGCCCGACATGAAAGGTTTCACCGTCACGATGAAATGATGTTGTTTACCATCTACCTTGAATATCTCTTCGTTCTCTATGTATCCCCTTCCGGTATCCAGCACCTTTATAGCCGGACTTCCCGGCATTATGCTGCTTATATGTCTTTCGATAAGGTCTCCCTTGTTTGTGCCGAACAGAGCCGCAGCTCTGTTGTTGCAGTGTTTCACATAGCCCTTTCGATCCAGTGCGAATATCCCCTCGTGAGCCGTCTCCAGCACCGTGGACATCTCGTCCCTGATCACTTCGGCGTTTTCCAGGCTCGCTTGCTGATCAGCTTTGGCTGCCAGCAGATCAGCCATCTTTTCGACAAAGACTGTCATGCTCTCACGCTTATAAAGGATGATGTGCCTCTGCTCTTCTGTAAAGGCCACCAGACCTATTATCCCGATGATATCTCCCTTGAGGATTATGGGAGTGCAGATTTCGGCAAGTTCTCCCAGCCTCGTATTCCCTACGACGGGCATATCATATCCCTTATAGTTCTGCGCGTCTTCAACATACTGAGTCTTCCCCGTACGCAGTACGCTGGCATACAGGTAATTACCCTCCAGATTCCCGTCTTCCTCTTCTTTTCCTATCCGTCCGTGGTAATAACCTGTACCTCCCAGGATCCTCAGTTTGTTATCAACGATTTCAACTTCAAGACCTACAGCTATGCTGATGGCCTCGGCAACCTGCTGCACACTTTCCTTAATGCCGCTCAAAACAGACATTCATATCACCTTATCAAATATAATATTTCTAAATACCTGTCTCTATTTTAACACATTCAGCGAGCGTTTCAAAAGGATTTAACGGGTTTTGAGTATACTTTTTCTCATTTTCGATACTTTTGTTGCCATTACGTCATATCATTTTGCTGTCCCGTCTGGCTTCCTGTCTTTTCATCCTCCAGATCGCTGACTGCCGCACCCAGATTGATAGTCGACTTTTCCAGTTCGAGAACCATGTTGTTTATCTCCGTAAGCTCCTTCGGCGACATATCTTCTCCCACGGCCAGCTTCGTATTGTAGAGAATATCCTCTATTCGCCTGTGGATATCGAACAGGTTTGTCCTGAGGCTGCCCAGCATCTCCTCGTCCACCTCTTCCTCCATGGCCTGATCCATGCTGACTATCTCGTCCTTTTCCAGCACGTACTCGGAATTTCCCTTCACCACTATCGGATGATAGCCCAGCTCTTTTTCCACTGTTTCGGCGAAGGCTTCCTTGGCTTCAGGCTCGCCGTGTACCAGGAAGATATGCTTCGGCTCCTTCTGAAAACCCTTCAGCCACGCCAGCAGCCCGTTCTTGTCAGCATGGCCCGAAAAACCTTCCAGATTGTATATCTTGGCGTTGACCTGGACCTTTTCGCCAAAGAGGGTCACTTCTTTGGCTCCATCCAGTATCATCCTTCCCAGGGTCCCCTCAGCCTGATATCCGACGAAGACGATGCTGGACTTCCTGTTCCACAGGTTATGCTTCAGATGGTGTCTTATCCTTCCCGCGTCGCACATGCCGCTGGCCGATATTATCACCTTCGGATCCGGGTTGGTATTGAGCCATATGGATTCCTGACTTGTCCTGGTGAACCTGAGGTTCTTGAAGTCGAGTGGATTGTCGCCTTTCGCTATGTATTCCTTCGTCTCATCGTCGAAAACCTGGGCGTTCCTCTTGAAAACCTCTGTGGCCGTGGTAGCCATAGGGCTGTCCACGTAAACCATTATATTCTCAAAGGCCTGACGATATCCATTGTCGGTCTCATAGACTCTGTTGAGCTCGTATATCAGCTCCTGAGTCCTTCCCACCGCAAAGGACGGTATCACCGTCGTGCCTCCCTTTGCAGCCGTGTCCCTGATGATGTCCATCAGCGCCTTGACATTCATTGAATTTTCCGGATGCACCCTGTTGCCGTAAGTTGTCTCCATGATGACGTAGTCGGCCTTCTTTATGATAGTCGGATTGCGCAGTATAGGTCTTTCCATGACACCCAGGTCTCCCGAGAAGACTATCTTGGAAACGTTGTCGTTTTCCGTCACCCACAGCTCCGTTATAGCCGAGCCCAGTATGTGTCCGGCATCGTTGAAGACTATCTTCATCTCCTCATTGAGCTCTATAAGCTGGTCATACAGCACCGGCTTCACATAGGTGAGGGAATCCACCGCATCGTTGAAGGTATACAGCGGCTCCACCTTTGGCCTGCCGGCTCTTTCATTTTTCTTGTTCTTCCACTCAGCTTCCTTCTCGTGTATGTACCCGCTGTCCTTCAGCATCACATCCAACAGATCCGCTGTAGCGTCAGTACAGTATATGGACCCCTTGAATCCACGTTTTATCAGCAATGGGATCCTGCCACAGTGATCTATGTGAGCGTGACTCAATATCACATAATCTATCTCCGCCGGATCGAACGGGAAATCCTCATAATTGAGCGCTTCCTGTGCCTTTCCTCCCTGGAACTGGCCGCAGTCCAGCAGCACCTTGTGATTCTCCGTCGTTATCAGATGACAGGAGCCTGTCACACCCGTGGATGCCCCGCAAAACTGTATCTTCATATGTTATCCTCCTTCAAGTACGGTCGTTATCGCATCATCCGCCCGGACCGTTCAAAAGCCCGCTTCCTATCTGCCATTATTATACTACCCGCTGCGGATAATTACCATGAAAATTATCCAAAAGGGCTGCCGGGATATGGAAAGCTCCAGGATGTCAGACACACCGCTCAGCATCTGACAGATATCAGGCATGACGCCACGTCGGATCTTAAATATGCCTAAAACACTGCTTTCTGACGCGCTTTTGGCATATTCACTCCATCTCACCACTCCTGCCGCCAGATGATATGCCAAACTCCCGAAACGGACACAGGCCTTTTGGCATTCCCGCCGCCTGTTTTCCATGAAAATATGCCAATTCCCCGCTGCGAAAAAGGACTTATAAGCATATCATCCTCGAAACAGAAGGGAAAAACTTCCCTTTATGCCTATAAACCCTTTCGGCAACCGTATTTTTGGCATATCTGACCGCAGGCAGCCATTCCTAAATCCGCCACATTTCTGCGCCACCACGGAAATATGCCAAAGAGCCGCCCGCCAGACTTCTTCTGACGCGCGGCTCTCTGCTGTTCATCGCGGATACGATCATTTATCTGCCTGTTGGAAAGGCGGAATGCAATACACTTTCGCTCCTGACATCTGTACTCTGTAAAAGGGAGGAACATTTCCCAATGTCTTCATCACATTCATAAAATCCTTCCCTGCAGTTATCATTCCAATGAACCCAATGGAAAACAAAGTTTTTGCCAAATATGTATAAGGAGAAATGTACAGCCATATGAGAAGAGGCAGCAGCCCCAGTACCAGGCTCGGGAAAAGACTCATGAAAATGAATCTTCCTCTGCTCATGGACTTGTCACTGGTGACGAACATCTTGGCCGGTTTCATCATCTGATACAGCTCCACCCGGCTTCCTTTCGGGAAGCAGATACCGTGAAGCAGCTCATGGGGCAACAGAAGCATGCAGCCTATCACTATGCCAAGTATACTGAACATCATCGGGGTGTCTTTTATAGTCACGTATTTTATGGAAAAGATGACGATAGGCACTATCATAGCCATTATACAATAGAAGGCTGTAGATTTTCCTTCCTTTTCCATCACTTCCGGATCTATGTACTTTACCGCTCCGTGGGGAACATTACCCGTGATTTCTCCGTAGTTCTCTATAATACCCTTATTACATATCCTCATATGGCTTCTCCTATCTGATTCTCCTATTTAGGCTTATACATCTCACGTCTCAGCTGCGTGAAATCACTGCCGGAAAGCGGAGTCTTCTCCACGCAATACACCGGCATCTGACGCCTGGACAGTTCTTTGAAGTAAGGGATCGCCGGGATTCCTTTTTCCGCGCCGAATGCCCCTCTTTCTGTTATCTGTCCATTGTATATCATCTGAGCTACTATCGAAGGCGGTACGCCTGTATCCAGAGCACCGGCCATGAACCCCCACTTTTCGCTGGTCCTGATGACGCATTCAACCATTATCTCTTTTTCGATGCCATCCTTCGTACCAGTCAGCACTGCCCTCAGAACATCGCAGTCGTTCAGTTCTCCGTCCTGACTTCCATCGTAATTTTCCAGGTACTTGTTCACTACCGCTATCATTGTCCTGAGAGGGTTCACATCCTGGCCCTGTACGGAGACAGGATCCTCCGTCGCGAATCCCAGACCTGCCAGGAAGCTTATCCTTTCCTCGAAATCCTCCGAAAGCGAGAGTTTGAAGCTGGCGTTCTTTATACCTTTTTCCTTGAAGGAGCTGGCAAACTGAACAGGCTCGGAGTGGATGCAATAGAATGCTTCTGCAGGGCCGATCGGCTCAGTGAAGTCTATGATCTCTCTTCCGCTGCCTGCAGGAACCGGTTGCAGGACTCCGTCTTTGAGTATCCATGGTTCCAGCGTATGTTCTTCCATTACCGTAAGCAGAGAGTAAGGGATACCGATTATGGCGTTGGTCCTGGTGAAATCCCCGCAGGCACAGATGGCCTTGGCTTCTTCTATGGTATCCAGCTTGCTGGCCGCGTATCCTGCCATGACATTCATGGTACCCGGTGTGCTGCCCATTCCCAAAACAGCTGTGAGGCCGGCTGCCTTGAATTCTTCATCCAGTTCCAGCTGCTTCTTGGTAACGTGGAACAAACCACCCAGGTCGATATAGTGAGCCTTTACTTCCAGACACGCCTTCATTATATCTATGTTCCAGTTATACTGTACGCAGTTGAGAACGATATCAGCACCCTTTATCACCTCGACCAGTCTGTCATGATCGCGGACGTCCAGCTGTACGGCCTTAAGACCGAATTTCTTAGCTACGTCCTCAGCCTTTTTCAAATCGTAATCGGCGATAATGATCTCCTTTTCACCCGGGCTCAGCTCCGCGTCGCACAGATCCGTGCAGCAGATATTTCCCTGTAACCCCGCTCCCAGAATAACTAATTTCATCATGATGATTCTCCTTTCTATTATCAGCTTTCATTTACAGCCTTTATTCGATATAAGTTGATATTTTTAACATGTAAGGAACCCTGCTATCAGGTATCCTATGATGGCAAATCCTGCACATATCAGCGCATATGGCAATTGAGTCAACGCGTGATCCATGTTTTCTATGCCTGATGCCGAAGAAGACAGTACCGCAGCATCGGAGTAGAAACAGCCGTGTGCTCCGAATGTAGCCGAAGACAGTATCGCCGCTACAGTGATCAGCGGATCAGCGCCTACCGCAGCTCCCAGCGGAACTATGATAGGTATAGTAACTGCCGGCACTCCCCAGCAGCTTCCCGTTACGAAGGAGAGCAACGCTACGAGCACGAACGCTACAGCCGGCAGTATAGCCGGTGAAACATACGGTGCAACCGAATCTATTATAAAATCAGACATTCCTATATGTTCGAGCACTTTCTGCAAAGTCAGCGCGGAAACGATTATCCCGAACATCAGCATCATATCCCCGAAACCGCCGATAAACGCATCGGAAAATTCTGAGAAAGTCAGCCTTCTCTTTATCATGTACATGGCTGAAGCCACTACCGTACCGATAACGACTCCTACCAGAAGATCGACATCAAAATACAGTGTACCTGCTATCAGAGCCAACATCGGAATGACGAAATCCCATACGCTTGCAGCGTTGTCAGGATCGTAATCCTCATTGAGATTAAACTTCCTGCTTCCCTCGTTATATGTCATCCCGGTCTCTGCGGTTCTCTTGTATGCCTTCTTCATGGCTCCAAGCTTAGGCACTATCCCCAGGATAACAAACGGAACGATGATCGTGGATGCAATAGCGTAAAACGAGAACGGTATCGTGCTAACGAATATATCCATACCCCCCCCCAGGTATTCCAGGGTAGGCTCCTGTTCCAGCATTCCCGCCCAGTATACTGCCTGAGTCGAAATCGGTATCAGCATACATACCGGTACGCCGGTTGAGTCTATGATGTACGCCAGCATCTCCCTCGGCGTTTTCTGCTGGTCGCAGACTGTCCTCATGGCATTGCCGATGGTCAGTACGTTCAGGTATTCGTCTACGAAAATTATCAGTCCCAGGATCCACGCAATAAACATGGATTTCTTTTCCGAATCGGAATATTTAAGCACCAATCTGGTGAAGCCGGATGTGGCCTTCGCCTTTCGCATTATGGCGATAAACGAACCGAAAAGACCTACGGTGAGTATCATCCATATGTTCCCGGTGTCCGATAATACTTCATACATGAAATCCAGATATCCCCAGAAGAATCCCGTACCATATGCGATGACAGAACCTATCAAACCGCCCAGCAGCAGCGCTTCCAATGTTTTCTTGGTTACAAGCGCGAATATTATTATAAATACAGGCGGCAGCAATGTAATGATTCCATAGCTATCCATTTTTCCCTCCTTCACAATTCCTATTATCCGAATAATACTTCATTTTCAACGCGCACTATTATCTAACGCAAAAAAGCTGCCAACATGGCAGCTTTTTTCTTCCACTTGTCGCCCAAAACCAACACAACCATTGATTTTATGCGGTTTTCAGAAACAGACATTTTTTAATTTTCAGAAAACATTCGACCGGTCCATTTCCACATTCTGCGATTTTCTCACATTATAAAGCGTATATTTTATAACTATGTTGCGTTTAATTTACTTTTAACGCATATTTGCGTCGCTTTTGCAATATTTTCGCACTATTTGCCTGTTTTTAACGCAATTTTGCGTTAATCGTTACGCAGAATTGCGTCGCGCAAAATATCACATTAAAGTCAAAAAACTTTTTTATCTGATCCCATATCTGGCAAGCTTCCTGTTAATAGTACTTCTGGTCGTCTGAAGACGCTTTGCCATTTCCCCGGTATTCCCACAATCGGCATATACTTTTCTCAGCAATTCAGCCTCAAAATCCCTGACCATCTCATCTATCGACCCGGTGATCTTATAGTCCGCATCCGGACCGGCCCCGCGCTCTTCAAATATATAACTGCTCACGTCATTGGCCGTTATCACATTCCCATCTCCCACAACTATCAGGCTCTCTATCATATTTTCCAGCTCCCGCACATTTCCCGGCCAGGAATAAGCCAGCATTTTTTTCTGCGCCTTCGGATCTATCCATTTATGTGTTTTGTATTTTCTGTTGAATTTATCCACAAAATCCTTCGTCAGCTGTACGATATCTTCTTTCCGCTCCCTGAGAGGCGGTATGTTTATCGATACCACACCTATCCTGTAATACAGATCCTGTCGGAACTTCCCCTGCGCCGCCATTTCCTTCAAGTCACTGTTGGATGCGGCGATTATCCTTATGTCCAGCTTCACAGGCTTATCGCTTCCTACCGGCATCATTTCCCTCTCCTGTATGACCCTCAGCAACTTCACCTGCAAATTGAAGGGGATAGAATTTATCTCGTCAAGAAATATAGTCCCGCCATTAGCCATGCCGAAATATCCGCTTTTCCCCTCTTTGCGAGCTCCTGTAAACGCGCCCTCCACATATCCGAACATTTCTGATTCCAACAAATTGTCCGGTATCGCTCCACAGTTGACTTTTATAAAGGGGCTGTCCGCGCGGGAGCTCTCCCTGTGTATCATATCGGCCAACACTTCCTTACCGGTACCCGATTCGCCCTGTATCAGGACAGTGGTATTGAGTCTGGCGACTTTATGAGCCATTTCCACCGACTGCTTCATGTTCTGTGACACGGCCGTTATTTTCCTCGAAAATCCGCTGGCTTGTCTCAAGCGTTCCAGTTCCTGCTCATATTTTTGATTCAGTTTCTTTACCCGCATGAGCCGCTCTCTCGTCTTTGCCAACTCCGTCACGTCGCGCTCACAGGCTATCACCAGCTTGAGCCGTCCATCCTCATAATATGGGACCCCTGTCACCAGCAGCTCCCTGTTATCGCCGGTCTTCTGCACCAACACTTCTTCTCTTCCGCTCATCAACACCCTGCTGCTTACGAACTCGCTGCAATAGCCTTCCTTCACCAGATCGTCTATATTCCTTCCGATCAGCTCATCCATCTTTTTTCCGCCGTTCTTCTCCACCGCTTTGTTGACTTCCAGAATAATGCCTTTCGTATCGACGACAAAAATACCATCGTCAATATTGTCGAGCACCGCTTTATAGTCTTCTGTTTTTAATTTCGTACGTCTGTCACTGCTGTTCATAAAGACCCCCTGCATCTGCCACATATACTGCAACGTCATGTACTTCTGCCGGTATCAGCATCATCTATACATCCATTCCATCAAAACGAAATGGATGTATTTTCCGGGCAGAAGCCCCGGTTCGTTCATCTTCACTTGTCTTTTCTTCCCGAATGCTTCTCCATCCGTATCTCCGCCGCTCTGGCATGACCAACCAGACCTTCACCTCTGGCCAGGCTGGATACCAGAGGGGCTATCTTCATCATCGCATCAGCGCTCATCGTCTGATATGTACATATTTTCAGGAAGGTGCCTGTCCATACGCCTCCTGTATACCTGGCCGCGCCCAGAGTAGGCAAGGTATGATTAGGTCCTGAAGCATAATCGCCGAACACTTCGGCAGTATTACCGCCGATGAACAGAGAGCCATAATTTCTCAACCGACTGACTACGGCATCTTCCTCCTCTTTTCTCACGTTCACTTCCAGGTGTTCGGGAGCGTATCCATTGGCATACTCCACAGCTTCATCAAGTGAATCTGCCAGCAGCACTTCACCGAAATCATTCCACGAACTGGCTGCGATATCCTTCGTATCGAGCTCAGGAAGTTGTTTTTCAACAGCTTCCATCACTGCTGTTCCAAGCTTTTCATCAGTGGTGACCAGGATCCCCTTAGCTTCTTTATCGTGTTCCGACTGAGCCAGCAGATCTGCAGCGATGATATCCGGATCTGCTCCGCCATCAGCTATTACCAGCACCTCGCTGGGGCCTGCCACGAAATCTATCCCCACTTTACCATAGCACTGCCGTTTTGCTTCGGTCACAAAGCTATTGCCGGGCCCCACGATAAGGTTCACCGGCCGGATCTGTTCAGTTCCATATGAAAATGCCGCGATAGCCTGAGCTCCGCCCACAGCATAGATTTCGTCCACACCGGCGATATCCATGGCTACCAGCGTCTTCGGATGTACTTTGTCCGTCCCCTTTATCACCGGAGAACAAGCTGTGATACGTTCTACACCGGCTATCTTGGCCGGTATCCCCAGCATCAGCGCGGTGGAGTACAACGGATACCCGCCGCCAGGCACATAACAGCAACATGATTCCACCGGTATGACCTTATGCCCGAGCTCCATACCCGGCTCGGGAGAAAAGCCATCCAACATCCCTATAGTCTCACGTTGAGCCTCAGCGAACGCTCTTATATTGGCCGCCGCCCGACGTATATCATCTATCTCCACATCAGGCACCGTCTTATACGCCTCCTCTATTTCTTCTTTCGAGATCCTCAGCGCCGTCCTGTTACAGCTGTCGAATCTGCGGTTGTACTGAAGGAGCGCCGCGTCACCATGCGTTCTCACTTCATCTATTATTCCTTTCACCGTTTCAGTGAGCTTCGACCTGTCCTGTTCTGTTCTCTTTTTGGAAGCTTTCAATTCTTTCATCTTATTTTTCCTTCCTCGTTCGATTCATCGCTTTATCATAATAATATATAAAAAATCCGGCGATTGTCAAGTGGTGCCAGGCATGACAGACAGCTCTGAGTCTTAACTGTCAAGACAGACAGCCCTGAGATCATCCCAACAACAATCGCCTGCATCTGAAGTAAATAACACTCCCCCTTATTTCCGCTTCAGAGAAACGAAGACACCTCCTGCACAGATGCCCGTAAATATGATAAACGATATCCTTATGACCTTTATCAATGTTTCTGCCGGAGCCGCTGCCAGAGCCATCTCTCCCGCCAGTGCCGACACTGTCACCGTCACGATGACCATGCTGAGAGTATGGCCTATCGATCTCATGGTAGCCAGTACCGACGATGCCACACCATACTCCGCTCTGTCCACACATGACATGACCGCATTGGTATTTGGCGATGAGAACAGTGAAAATCCTACACCGGTGATCACCAGAGCCGTGATGACGAGCGCCAAATGAGTCTCCTCGCTCAGGAAGATGAATATAAACGTACCCGCCGCACAAAATGCCATCCCTGCCGACGACATCTTGAACGGTGAGAACCTGTCGGAAAATCTCCCCATGACAGGTGAAAGCGCTGCCATAATGGCAGGTTGGAATATCATGATGAATCCGGCTGTCTGCGATGAGTAATCCATCACTACCTGCAGATATATGGACACCAGATAACTTATGGCAAATGTCGCTCCGTAATTGAGCATCGCCGCCAGGTTAGAAAATCCATATCCCTTATTCTCACGAAACAGCCTCACGTCCACTATCGGAGAGCTTGCGTTCAGCTCGTGGACCACAAATACAACACCCAGTATGACACCCGCCACAGTCAGAAGTACGGGGACTGCTCCACTTCCTGTTTCAGACAGCCCATACATCATCAATACGATAAATGCCACATATATGATATTCCCGGCAAGGTCAGCTCTGCCGCCCTTTCGTATCTTCATTCCGTCTCCGTCCTGCTTGTCCCCGGCCAGGCCGGCCACACGCCTTTCGCGAGGCAACTTCAGCAAAGCGGTAAAAAAAGCCACCGCGCCCAGGGTTCCTGTCAGCACGAATATGGACTGCCACCCCAGATTATGATTCAACAATCCTCCTACTACAGGTCCCGCCGAAAGTCCCACATACGTCGATGCCAACGAATATCCAAGAACCCGTCCTCGCTGATCTCCGGGGAAGGCATCCACCAGGATAGCCGTATTGGTGCTGAATATCATAGACGCTCCTATGCCCTGCACTATCCTTGAAGCCAGCAGCATAGCCATAGATGTGGAAAAAGCAGCCGCGCCGCAGCAGATAACAAATACGATGATACCGACGACCAGAACTGTTTTCCTGCACGTCATGTCCGCCAGCCTCCCAAGCGGCACCGAAAAAGCGGCTACCGAAAGTGTATATCCCGTTATGAGCCAACCTACCGAGCCTGCGCTCACTCCAAACTGCTGACCTATATCCGGTACCGAAAGATTCAAAGCGCTGCCTGTAAAGGTGGTGATAAAAGCTGTTATCACCACCACCATTATTATCGCTCTCTGTTGATTCTTTTCCATGGTATTATTATATACCACGAAAGGCTCAAATACTAATATTTCCTCCACCGGACGGCACGTCAGATCACGATACATATGAAATACTCTTTGCCTTCATCGCTTATCTTCTGAAGAGAACGCTGCATCTTGACTCTGATGTTATCCGGAACGCCGGCTATCTTGGTCTCCATCTGTTCCGCCACCATCTCGTAAAGGGATTTTCCGAAGATATTGGTGTCCCATATCCCGTTAGGCGAATTCTCCATCTCCTCTTTCAGACTGGCCACCAGATCCTCTGACTGTTTCTCGCTTCCCACCACCGGAGATATCTCCGTCGTTATATCCGTCCTGATGATATGAAGCGTAGGAGCCTTTGCCGTTATCTTTATCCCATACTTGCTTCCCTGCTTGAAGACCTCCGGCTCATCCAGCACCATTTCATTCAGCTTCGGCTCCACGATGCCATAGCCTCTTTCTTCCACCTGCTCCATGGCGCCCTTCAGCTTATCGTAAGCCCGCTTGGCCTCTGCGAACTCCTTCAACAGTCCGAAAAACTGGTAATCATCACTGACACGGGTACCCATCAGCTCGGTCACTATCCTGTAGTAGAGATCACCAGCCATGTTGAGCCGCAGCTCTATTTCCCCGGTTCCCATGTCTATATTCCTTATCTCGGTGCTCTCTATGGTATCGCCGTCGGCCAGCTCATCGGCGGCGCTCCTGAACTCCTCTATGGTATCAAAGCTATCAGCCCAGCTCCTGATGCTCTCCGTCACCTGCTCTTTCAGCCAGTGATCCGGCTCAAGCCCCTCCATATATCCCGGGATACCAAAGACCACTTCTCTGACCGGGAACCTTCCCAGTATTTCTGTCATGATCCCATTTATTTCGTTTTCCGTGGCCCTGGCACAGTCCACTCTGGTCACAGGCACCCCGTATTTCCGCTCCATGGCCGCCGCTATCTCCCTGGTGGATTCCGATGAAGGATGAGTGGAATTGAGCAGCACGGCAAAAGGCTTGTTGAGCTCTCTCAGCTGTTCTATGACCCGCGCTTCAGCTTCCTCATAGCTGCTTCGCTCCATAGTGCCTATCGACCCGTCGGTAGTGACGACAATGCCTACCGTGGAATGATCCTTTATCACCTTTTCAGTCCCCAGTTCAGCTGCTTCTTCAAAGGGGATACGCTCGTCGCTCCACGGCGTCGACACCATTCTGGCCTCCCCATCCTCCATATGCCCCATAGCTCCCGGTACCATGTATCCTACACAGTCGACCATCCTTATCTTGAGGCTCACATTCTCTTCCGGTTCCAGCCTGACTGCTTCCGCCGGGATGAATTTGGGCTCCGTCGTCGTTATGGTCCGCCCTGTGCCGCTCTGTGGCATTTCGTCCAGTATCCTCTGCCTTTCATATGTATTATTTACATTGGGGATGACCATCAAATCCATGAACCGCTTTATGAACGTGGATTTTCCCGCCCTCACAGGCCCCACCACTCCTATGTAAATGTCGCCGCCTGTTCGCTTGCCTATGTTCTCGTAAATGCTTATATTTTCCAAAACAAATACCTCCCCATGTACTCCACTGTAAATCAATACAGTATATGAGGAGGCATCGTTTTTATTCTCTATTATTTCATGATTTGTCGAAGGCCTCAGCCGCTATTTCCTCCACGACAGCTGCCTTGTCCCTGTAATTGGTGATACCCTTCCCTTCATTAGGGTGACTGGAAGAATATATCTGATCTGTGATGAAAGCACATACCAGCACCAGGCAAACCGGGATCAGCACCTTGAGCTTTATCTTCCTTATGATATTATCCAGGGCCGGAGCCAGCAGATAAACTATGGCCATGCCGCCCATACCGAATGTCAGCAGACCTTCTCCGCATATCCGTCCGTTGAGATTGAGAAAATATCCGCTGTAGTCCCACCATCGCTGTCCGAATATCATCTCCAGGAAAAATGAAGTGAAATACTCCACGAAGCCGCACAGCACGATGGCCGCCACGAACTCCGCCAGAGGATTCCTCCTGAACTTATTCAGCAATACCAGTATCATGACGCCGCCCGCTCCATATATAGGCAGCCACGGCCCGTGAAGAACCCCTCTGTTGACAAAGACTCCGTCTTTGACCAGATGAAGGCTCACCTCCCACATCCATCCTATCAGTGAAAAGATGAAGAACAGCAATATCAGCGAAAGGATGGAATAATTCCTTATGTAATGAGGTGTATCCAGGCTTATCCTCCCGGCCAGTTCTGCTGACGGGAACAATCGTTCCGGATACTGCTCCCCTCTGAATATACTCTTGAGGCGTTTGATATTGTCGTTCCTGGCCTGCAGCTTCTCATACTCCAGATCACGCTCCGTGCCCAGCAGCATCACGCCCAGCCAGTTTTCCAGAAAACCTCTCAATCCTGTCGGCTTCTGCACCTCCGGAACCGGCTCGCTGATATACTTCATCACATCTCCGTAGCTTTCGGCCATCTCATACACCTCAGGCCTGCGGAACAGATATGTATCGTCCAGTAACTGAGCTCCGGGTATGCCGTTCTCCTTGGCCAGCCATCTCAATTCCGTGTAATACTCGCAATACACAGCCGTCCTGTAGGCATTGGTGTAGAATACTGATGCCAGGCCCAACGTCACATAGTCAAGCAGGAACCATGGGAGGAAACTGAGGAATATCTTGAAACACTCCCACTTATGTCCCTTCATCATCCTCCTGGAAAGAGTTATGGCTTCATTTGCCTTGATATCAGGGTTTTCCGCCACTATATAAGGCACCAGGAAATACGAATAATGCTTGATAGGTATCCCGATTATGGTAAATGCCCACAATGTCCTGTAGACACTCAGCAGGAACATGGTGAAAGCCGACTTTGTCCATTTTCGCGACCGAGGCAGATACCCCAGCCTCGTCAGCGGTATCTTCTCGTATATCCGTCCTTCGAGGAAAAAGCGCCGCGACGTCACCACAAAACAATCTTTCACAAAAAACAGCAGACATGCGTGGAACATCATAGACAGCACGATGAACATTATAGCGACAAAGCTCTTGGAGCCAAACACATGGTCGGCCTTTTCGAATATCTCCACGTATATTTTCCCTGAGCTTACGGAGTTGACGATATCTGAAAAGACACCCTTGTCGCGCCCCAGTATCTTGCTGTCGTCGTTTTCCTTTATCTCAGTTTCCAGCTGGCGGGACATCTCGCGTCCCTCACGTATCTGCCCCATGAGTAGCTCATCGATGATGCCTTCCACCACGTCGCTGTTAGCCATACTCAATCCCAGACCTATTCCCGACACCGACACGTTGAGGGTCTCATATCCTTCGTCTTCGCTACTTCCGCCATTGGATCGCAATATGTCCAATGACGAGCCGAATTCAGCTCCTATGAACACCGCGAAAAGGCATATGGCCACGAACAGCCAGTAATGCTTTTTCAATGACTGCTTCGCGCTTTTCTTCAGTTCTTTTCTCTCTATCATATTATCTCCCGTCCTCCGGATATCGCCGTCATGCTATCGCGCCAGCCTCCCCTTCAGACTGAAAGTTTTTCCTTCTGTGATCTCTACGTCCACCATAGTTCCCGTCAGTTCCGGGCTGCCGGAAAAATCCACCAGCTTGAATCCCTCCGTCCTTCCTGTCATGGTCTTCGGATCTTTCTTGCTGGGACCATCCACCAGTACCTTCTCTATCCTTCCCTTATATGCCGCGTTTTTCTTCGCGCTTCCGGCATTGATGAGATCCACCAGACGATCGAATCGTTCATGCTTGACATCTTCCGGTACTTGATCCTCATATCCGGCCGCGGGAGTCCCCTGTCTTATAGAATAGAGGAAGGTGAAGGCCGAATCATACCCCACCTTTCTCACCAGATCCAGAGTATCCTGAAAATCTTTCTCGGTCTCTCCCGGAAAGCCCACTATTATATCAGTGCTTATGGTTATATCCGGGACTGCTCTCCTCAGCTTCCCGACCAGCTCAAGATAACGCGTCCTGTTGTACTTCCTGTTCATCCGCATCAGCACGTCGTCGCTTCCCGACTGAACAGGCAGATGTATGTAATTGCACAGTTTATCACAGTCCACGTAAGCCTGTATCAGCTTGTCAGACAAGTCCTTTGGATGAGATGTCATGAACCTTATCCTCTGGATGCCCGATATATCGTCTATCCCGTATATGAGGTCGGCAAAATCCCACTGACGTCCCGTCCCGTCTATCCCTCTGTATGAATTCACGTTCTGCCCCAGCAGCGTTACTTCCTTGACTCCATCGGCCGCCAGCCCGGCTATCTCATCCAGGATATCCTCCGGATGTCTGCTCTTTTCCCTGCCCCTGGTATATGGCACGATACAGTAAGTGCAGAAGTTGTTGCAGCCGTACATGATGTTGACGAAGGACTTGTGGGGATAAAGTCTTTTAGCCGGCAAGCCTTCCACGATATCCGCGCTGTCCTCGAAAACTTCAGCTATCTTCATCTTCTCCCCGTAAACTTTGGACAGAAGCTCCGGGAACCTGTGTATATTATGGGTGCCGAAAATTATATCCACCCACGGGTACTTGCTTTTGACCGTATCGATGATGTGCTGCTGCTGCATCATACAGCCACAGACACAGGCCACATATCCCGGGTTCCGCTCTTTTATCTTCTTCAATTGTCCCAGGGTGCCAAAAAACCGCTTATCCGCGTTTTCCCTTATGCTGCATGTATTTATTATGGTTATGTCCGACTCCGCGGGAGTCGGCACCTCCGCGCAGCCACGCTCCTGCAGCATTCCCGCGATGGTCTCAGAATCGTGTTCGTTCATCTGACACCCGAATGTTATGATATTGTATTTCTTGCCGTCAAGCAGTCCCATTTCCTTATCCTTGTTCATGTTTCCTTGTCCGTCCCATGAGAAGCCCTACAGCTTCCGCTGCCGTTATCTCACCCTTTATCGCTCTGTATATGGCTTCGGTGATTGGCATCTCCACATTCTCACGTCTGGCCAGTTCATAGGCGGCTTCGGTGGTGAACATCCCTTCTACCACCATACCGACTTTTTTCGTAGCCTCTTCAGGGCTCATCCCTTCACCTATCATGATACCGCACCGCCTGTTCCTGGAGTGCATACTGGTACACGTCACGATAAGATCGCCTGTACCGGTAAGTCCCGCAAAGGTCTCCGGTCTGGCTCCCAGCTTGATTCCCAGCCTGGTTATCTCTGCCAGCCCTCTCGTCATCAATGCAGCCTTGGCGTTGTCTCCAAAGCCCATTCCATCCGATATACCGGCTCCCAGGGCGATGATGTTCTTGAGAGCACCTCCCAATTCCACACCTACTACATCCTCGGTGGTATAGACCCGGAATCTGTCTGTCATGAACAGGTCCTGCACTGCTTCAGCGGCTTTCAGGTCATAGGAAGCCGCAGCTACGGTGGTCGGCAGTCTCCTTCCCACTTCTTCCGCATGTGACGGTCCCGACAACACCACATACCGATCCAGATCCAGATGCTCCGCAGCTATCTCTGACATCCTCTTCAGACTCTTCTGCTCTATCCCTTTGGCCACGTTTATCACAATAGCGGCATTGCCTATATACTCCAGCGCCGAAGTCAACGCTTCCCTGAAATGCTGAGCCGGAGCGGAAAAAAGGACCACATCGGCATCCTTGAGCGCAGCTTCCGTAGTATATGTTATCTCTATGTTATCGTCAAGCGGCACCCCCGGAAGATAATCCACGTTCTCACGATGTTCCTCCATGGATCTGAGATGTCTCTCGTCTATATCCCATATCCTTACTCTATGGCCCTTTCCGGCCAGCACCGTAGCCAGAGCTGTCCCCCAGCTCCCGGCTCCTGTTATTCCTATGGTCTTCATCTACTTTCCCTCCTGCTCACGCGAATCGTCCTTCTTCTCGAATATGCTCATGATCGGTTCTTCCCCTCTGATGAGCCGTCCTATGTTGGATCTGTGCTTGACAAGCACTATCACCGCCACGATTATCCCCAGATGCACGAAGTCAGGCTCCATGAAATATGACAGCACCGGGAAGCATATAGCTCCCAGTATAGACCCTACCGACATCCTCCTGGTTATCAATACACCTATCACTACGATAGCCAGCGTAGCCAGCGCCATGAGAGGATTGAGCCCCAGCAGCGCGCCGAATGCCGTAGCTACGCCCTTCCCTCCTCTGAATCCGAAGAAAACCGGCCACACATGGCCGCAGAATACGGCTACCACACACCACATGGCTCCTGTGTTCCCTGCCAGCAAGTATCCCAGCACTACGGCACAGGTCCCCTTCAGTATATCCACTACCAGCGTTATGGCTCCCGCCTTTTTTCCCATCACCCTCAGAGCATTGGTGGTGCCGGCGTTTCCGCTCCCCTCTTTCCGTATATCTATCCCTCTGGCCTTCGCCATCAGTATGGACGGCGAGATATTTCCGATAAAATAAGCTATCACAGCGGCCAGCACCGCCATCCATATATCATTCATCTTCCTTGTCTCCCTTTTCTCTGAATACGAATTTCAGCGACGTCCCCTCGAACCCGAAAGCTTCCCTTATCTTGTTCTCCATATACCTGGAATATGAGAAATGCATCAGGTCCCGGGAATTGACTTTGAAGGAAAAGAGCGGCGGCTTGACTCCCACCTGGGTCACATAGTATATCTTTAGCCGTTTTCCTTTGTCGGACGGCGGTTGCTTCATCATCATGGCATCGGATATCAGGCTGTTGAGCTGGCCCGTAGGCACCCTCATAGCCCTGTTCTCGGCCACATATTTAGCCATTTCCACCACATTGTTCACACGCTGGCCCGTCAGCACCGATATGAACACCGACGGAGCGTATGACATGAAAGAAAGCTCCCTGGCCATCTCCTTTTTGAATTCGCTCATGGTATTGGTGTCCTTGTCGATAAGGTCCCACTTGTTGACCACCACAACGATGCCCTTTCCTGCTTCATGGGCCATGCCGGCTATCTTTTTGTCCTGCTCCGTTATACCATCCCTGGCGTCTATCATCAGCAGACACACATCACACCGCTCTATGGCCGCTACCGCCCTGATAACGCTGAATCGTTCTATATCCTCGTCCACCTTGCTCTTTCGCCTTATTCCGGCGGTATCTATCAGAAGGTACTTCTCTCCGTCCTTCTCAAAAGGCGTATCTATAGAATCCCTGGTAGTGCCCGCTATAGGCGATACGATAACTCGGTTCTCTCCCAGCAGCCTGTTGACAAGAGACGATTTCCCCACGTTGGGCTTGCCTATCATGGCTATCTTGATAGTGTCCTCATCCTCGTCTCCTGCCCCTTCCGGGAAGCTTTCGATTATTCTGTCGAGAAGATCTCCCAGATTGAGCATGTTGGCCGCGGAAACAGGTATCGGCTCGCCCAGTCCCAGCTCGTAAAAATCGTAAAAGTCATCCGGCAGCCTGGAAGTATCCACCTTGTTGACGGCCAATACCACTTCCTTGCCCGTCTTCATCAACATGGATGCCACCTCCCTGTCGGAAGCTGTTACTCCATCTTTCCCGTCCGTCATGAAAAGTATCACGTCGCACGTATCCATGGCCAGCTGAGCCTGTTCCCTCATCTGCGAGAGGATGATATCCTTGCTGTCAGGTTCGATACCACCCGTGTCTATCAGAGCAAAATGCTTGCCGGACCACTCGGCCTCAGCGTATATCCTGTCCCTGGTAACACCAGGAGTATCCTCCACGATGGAGACCCTCCTGCCTACCACTTTATTGAAAAATGTGGATTTTCCCACGTTAGGCCGCCCTACCACGGCCACTAAAGGCTTACTCATAAGTTATCCCTTCCGCAAATTCTGCCGGTTCAAACTCTTTCAGGTCGTCGATTCCCTCTCCTACTCCTATGAACTTGACAGGCATGTCGAATTCATCCGCTATGGTTATGACGATGCCTCCTTTTGCTGTCCCATCCATCTTGGTCAATACGATTCCCGTTATATCTGCCGCCTCGCCAAACTCCTTCACCTGCGAAACAGCATTTTTCCCTGTAGTGGCGTCCAGCACCAGCAGATTCTCTCTGGCCGCCTCCGGAAACTCCCTTCCGATCACCCGATTCATTTTCTCCAGCTCATCCATCAGATTCTTTTTGTTCTGGAGTCTTCCTGCCGTATCGCAGATGAGCACGTCTATACCCTTTGCCTTGGCCGACTGGATGGCGTCATATATGACGGCTGACGGGTCAGCTCCTTCCCCGTGCCTGATGACGTTTATACCGGCCCTCTCGCCCCATATGGAAAGCTGCTCCGCAGCGGCCGCTCTGAATGTATCTGCTGCAGCCAGCATCACGGTCTTCCCCCGGTTCCTCAGTCTGTGGGCCAGTTTCCCTATGGTGGTAGTCTTACCGCCTCCATTTATGCCTATCATCAGAATGACCAGTGGCGTCTCCTGGCAGAGCGTATGAGCCGCGCCCTTGTCGATAAGCCGTTCTATTATTCCGCTGAGGCATTTCTTTATATCCTCCGGCGCCGACAGGTTACTGCTCCTTATCTCATCCCGCAGCATCTCCACGATCTTCATGGTAGTGTCCATGCCCACGTCGGACGTTATCAGTATCTCCTCCAGCTCTTCCAGGAACTCTTCATCCACAGCAGCCCTTCCCATGAGGGCATCGCCGATCTTTCGCGACAGCTTTCCCAGAAATGAGCGTTTCTTTCCTTCAGTTAACATATGATCTTCCTCCCGGTCAAATTTCAAAATCGTCATCCAGACTCAGAGACAGCACCTTGGAAACGCCCTTTTCCGGCATAGTTATGCCGTACAGCACATCGGCGTGCTCCATAGTTGCTTTCTGATGAGTCACCAGCGCGAACTGGACTCCCGTGAATTCCCTGAGACAATTTATGAACCTGTCTATATTCACATCGTCAAGAGCCGCCTCCACCTCGTCCAGGATGCAGAAAGGTGTGGGCTTTGCCTCCAGTACCGCGAACATCAACGCGATGGCTGTCAGGGTCTTCTCACCGCCCGACAGCAGATTGATATTCTGAAGCCGCTTTCCTGGAGGTTGCGCTATGATATCTATATCCGATCCCAGCGGGTCGTTCTCGTCAGATAGCCTCAGTTCGGCATGACCGCCTCCGAACAGCTCCTTGAATTTCCTCTCGAAATTATCTACGATCCTGTCGAAGCTCTCCTTGAACCTGGTCTTTATGGTCTTGTCCATATCGCCTATCATCTTGCTGAGGCCGTCTGCGGCTTCCTTTATGTCCTCCCGCTGACTCACCAGGAAATCATATCGCTCCCTGACAGTCTCATATTCCTCGATGGCGCCTATATTGACTTCTCCCAGCTCACCCAGCCTGTTCTTTATCTGTCTGTTCTCTTTTACGGCCGCCGACATGACAAACTCGTCGCTCTTGAACTCAACAGCCTGCACATATGAGACCTCAAAATCATCCCATAGCTTATTTTTATATGTATCCAGCTGCGTCTCGTTTTTTGCCTTCTTTATCTCCAGCTCATACTTTCTGTTCCTCAGCTCCGAAAGTTTGACGTTCAGCGCTTCCTTCTCCGAAGCCACTTCTTCAGACGCCCTGGCTGCCTGAGTCTTCTCCTCCGAAAGCTCTGCGATATATTCCTCCAGCCGTTTCTTTTCCTCTTCCTTCTGTCGAATGATATCGGCAGCCGAACCGCTGCTGGAGATCATCCGCTCCTTCTCACCATCCAAATCGGCCAGTTCCTGTTCCTTAGCCTCCATATCGCGCCTTATTTCCTCAATGGCTGTCTCCACCCTTGCTGCCATAGCCGCTGCGTGTTCCTTTTCACGCTCCAGCTCCGTCACCGATATCCGAGCCTTCGTTATCTCCTCACTGGCCATGTCAAACTGGGCTTTCCGTGTCTCATGAAGCTCCTTATATCCATCTCCCAGACGTTCGGCTTCCTTGACCTCGATATAAGCGTTTTCTATCTTTTCTTTTATCTCGCGGATCATATTGCCGGATTTTTCTTTTTCCTTGTCTATGTTTTCCAGCTCACGATCCAGCTTATCGCTTCCTGACCTCATATCGGCCAGCGCTGATTCCGCCAGCTTCATTTCGTTTTCCGCAGCCATCAGTCTGCCATTTTTGCCGGAGACCTCCTCCTCCAGCCGGGATGAATTTTTCTCCAGTCCGGATATCTCAGATCTTATTTTCTCCAGCTCCGCCGTCATAGTCCTTATCTCATCCTCCGACGAAGCTACTTTCTGACGCAGTTCCGCTGTTTCAGCCTTTCTGTCCAGAATATTAGCCGTCCTGTTCTTATAACGGCCTCCTGTTATTGCTCCTCCGGCGTTTATCACATCCCCGTCCAGCGTTACAAATCTCAGGTTTGATACTATCTTGGACATCTTCAACGCGTTGTCCATCTCGTCTACGATAACGACTCTTCCCAGCAGATATTCCATGATGCCCCTGTATCTGTCGTCGCAGCTGAGACAGTCAGGTCCGAAGCCTATGAATCCGGTCACCTTTTCCAGCTTCCTGTCCCTGATGGCCCGGCCTCTGACGGAACTGACCGGCAGGAAAGTCATCCTTCCGGCTCTGTTCTCTTTGAGAGATCTGATGGCAGCCTTGGCGCTTCCGTCATCTTCACAGACGATGTTCTGCAATGACGCTCCCAGCGCGGTTTCCATAGCTGTCTCATACCCCCTGGGTACCTCTATCAGATCCGCCACCACTCCGTCTATCCCCTTGATACCTGACTTCATCACATGGCGTACCGCGTGATTGTATCCCTCGTAATTACTCTCCATTTCTTCTATAGTCTTCAATCTGGCGGAGAGTTTTCCCGAAGATATCTTCAGCTCTTCCAGCCGGCCGTCCACTTGCCTTTCCCGTTTCCGGCTCTCATCCAGCTGCTGTCTGCTGTCTGTCAACCGTTCTCTGGTCTCGTCCAGCTCCTGTAAGATCTGATCCCTCTGGTTCCTCAATCTCCCCAGCCGGTCCAGAGTCTCTTTATTATTATCTTCTCCTGATATCTTTTCCTTTATCAGCAGCTCCCGTCTGGCTTCCAGCTGTTCCTGCAGACGCTGCAGGCTGTTTATCTCTGCCTTTCCCGAATTTATCGTTCCTGAAAGCTCGTATATGTCGTTCTTGCAGTCGTCCATCTGCCTGGTCAGTGAATCCAGTTCACCGGACGCCGCTTCATAGCCCAGCTTTTTTTCCCTCAGGGTCTCCAGGGCTCTCGACAGCTGTACTTCTGTTTCCGCCGACTTCTCGCTGTATTTACCTGCCAAGGCTTGTTCTCTCGCCTTCCTCTCGCCGAGAGATTCCATCTCGCCTCTGAGACGCACCTGGTTTTCCTCTATGGATGTCAGCTTCTCCCTGTCCAGCTGTTCCCTGTTGACAGATTCGTTGAGCTGCTCTATCACGGTCATCAGCTTTTCCCTGGCCTCCGTCGAGAGCTCTTCCAGCTCCCGATGACGATCACTGCTCTCAGCTGATCTCTTTTCCAGCTGGCGGCTTTTTTCATCGCAGCTTTCGATAGAACCTGTCAGCTCTGCGATATCGTCGATGATATACTCGTTTTTCAGTTCTATGTTTTCTATATTCTTCAGAGTTATGTTTATTTCCAGCTCCCGGTGACGGTCACGCAGGCCGATATACTCCCTGGCCTTGGCGCTCTCTTTCCTGAGAGTCCCTATACGGCCTTCCAGCTCACCGATGATATCATTGACACGTTCCATATTGGCGCTGGTGGATTCCAGCTTCCTTTCCGATTCAGACTTCTTGGTCCTGTACATCACTATTCCCGCAGCCTCTTCAAAGATCTCTCTTCTGCTGTCAGTTTTAGTGCTCAATATGTCCGATATCTTTCCCTGCCCTATTATGGAGTATCCGTCGACACCTATCCCTGTATCCATTATCAGATCCCGTATGTCCCGAAGCCTGCACTGGTTGCCGTTGATACGATACTCACTCTCACCTGTCCTGAACATACGCCTCGTCAGAGCCACTTCCTTATAATCTATAGGCAAGCTGCCGTTTTCGTTGTCGATGACCAGCGTGACCTCAGCCATTCCCCTGGATTTCCTGCTGTCAGTTCCCGAGAAGATGACTTCTTCCATCTTCCCGCCTCTCAGCGTCTTGGGGCTCTGCTCTCCCAGCACCCACCTTACAGCGTCGCTTATATTGCTCTTGCCGCTGCCGTTAGGCCCCACGATACAGGTCAGTCCCCTGTCGAACTCTATAGTCACAGGTTCGGCAAAGGACTTGAACCCATGCATCTCTATCCGCTTAAAATACATCTATACTATATCTCCTTCTCCAGCATGGCCCTGGCAGCCCGCTGCTCGGCCTGCTTCTTGCTCTTGCCCGTCCCTCTGGCAACAGCCTTTCCGTTGACTTCAAGCTGTACCTGGAATGTCTTATCATGATCCGGTCCGCTTTCTTTCAACAGCACGTATTTTATCCTGGCAGCTCCGTCATTCTGTATTTTTTCCTGCAGCGTTGTCTTATAGTCAACGATGATGAACTTGCCATGTCTCGCGTCCTCAATGACCGCCGCAAAAAGTCTGAGCACCAGCTCTTTGACCGCTTCGAATCCGCCATCGAGATACACGGCGCCTATTATGGCCTCCATGGCATCCGCCAGGATAGATTCTCGTTTTCGTCCTCCATTGTGAGCTTCTCCGTTGCCCAGCAGTATATAATTTCCCAGTCCTAACTTCCTCGCTTCATTGGCCAGCGATTTCTCGCACACCAGCGTCGCTCTTGTCCTGGAAAGGAAGCCTTCCTCTTCTTTTGGAAAGCTCCTGTACAGCTCTTCCCCTATCACAGCATCGAAGAACGCGTCTCCCAGAAACTCCAGCCGTTCGTTACTCTGCCCGTTCCTGTCGTGCTCCTTGACGTATGAGCTGTGAGTAACGGCTTTTTTCAGAAGGCTCCTGTCCTTGAAACGGTATCCCAACTTTTTCTCAAGCTGCCTGATATCCTCCATCTCCCGCTTTACTCCTCTTCATCTTTTTCTATGATCTCTTCCAGATCCAACATAGACTGTCTGATGATCTCCACAACGTTTTCCCTGCTGTACGGTATCCCCTTCAATATGGCGTTCTTCACCGCGTTTGCTCCCGATGAACCGTGTATCTTTATCACCGGCCCGTTGATCCCCAGTATCGGAGCTCCGCCATATTCCTCATAATCGAACTCCTTCTTCATAGCATTCAGATCTGATCTCATCATCAGTGCCGCCAGCTTATTTTTGATATTCTTCATCATCTTATTCCTGATCAGCTTGAGGATATTCCAGGCCACTCCTTCAGTGAGCTTGAGAATGACGTTGCCCACAAAACCGTCGCATACGATCACTTCACACGCTCCCACCGGCAGTTCCCTGGCCTCCACATTGCCTACAAAATTCACAGGAGACGCCTTCAGCTTCTGATAAGCGTCCTTGATGACGCTGGTACCCTTGCTCTCTTCTGTTCCCAGATTCACCAAACCGACTCTTGGGTTTTCACGACCCCAGACCTTCTCCATGTATATGCTGCCCATGAGGCCTGACTCCAGAAGATTTTGAGCCTTTGCTTCAGAGCTGGCTCCCGCGTCCACCAGCAGCGACGGTTCACCGCCCAGGCACGGGTATATACTGGCTAACGCAGGTCTGTCGATCCCCTCTATCCTGCCAAGTATCATTCTGGCACCCACTACCAGAGCCCCGGTATTTCCCCCCGAAATAAATATGTCTCCCTGTCCGTCCCGGACCATCGTCAGCCCGATGACCATGGACGACTCGGTCTTTCTTCTGATAGCCTTGACCGGACTGTCTTCCATGGTTATCACCTCTCTGGCGTCCACTATCTTTATGTTCTTTCCTTTGAACCGGGTTTTATTCAGTTCGGCTTCTATTTCCTCTCTGCGTCCTACTATGTATATATCATCCTTTATCAGCGCGGCAGCTTCGACCGCTCCCTTGACGATAGCCTCCGGCGCGTTGTCGCCGCCCATTCCGTCCAGTACTATCTTCATGTTATCCTCCTTAAACAGCAAATTCCCCTTACTTCTGCCCGGTCTTCGCCAGGAACTCTCTGACGTTTCTCTCCACGTCGCCTGCACCGAACACCGACGAGCCGGCCACCACGATCTCGACACCCGCATCCGTGACCGTTTTCACGTTGTCCAGGTTTATCCCTCCGTCTATCTCTATCTTAAGCCGCGGGTTCCTCTCCATTTTCAGCGTCCGCAGCTCCTTCACCTTTTCTATGGCTGAAGGGATGAACTTCTGTCCTCCGAATCCGGGGTTCACTGACATCACCAATACCATATCCGCGTCTTCTATGGAAAAATCCAAGGTCGAAAGAGATGTAGCCGGATTGAGAGCCACTCCCGCTTTCACGCCCATAGACTTTATATGCTGTATAGTCCTGTTGAGATGGACGCAGGCTTCCTGATGAACTGTTATATATTCCGTCTGTTCTGTGACGAAATCTTCCAGATATCTGTCAGGGTCCTCTATCATCAAATGCACATCAAAGGGCAGTGTCGTCTTGCCCGAAAGGCTTTTCATCACCGCTGCCCCAAAGCTTATATTGGGGACAAAGTGTCCGTCCATCACATCCACATGTATCAAATGGGCTCCTGCCCTCTCTATCATCGCCACACTGTCTCCCAGCCTTGAAAAGTCTGCGGACAGTATGGATGGCGCCAGTCGTATCATTTTTCGCCACCTCCTGTCTCTGGATCCGGCCTCTGTCGGTCAGCCATATTGTATCAGTATTGTTTCGATTTTCTTATATCTTCCATCATCATTTTATACGAATCATATCTGCTGGTGCTTATTTCGCCTTTCTCCAACGCTTCCAGCACACAGCATCCCGGCTCCGCCAGATGTCTGCAATCGTTATATCTGCATCCGCCGGCTCTTTCCCGTATCTCCGGGAACATATGCTGCAATTCCTCCTCGTCAGCTGTCAACACATCAAAGGATGTGAATCCCGGTGTATCGAATATCATCGTGCCGCGCTCTTCATCTATGACGAACAGCTCCGAATGTCTTGTGGTATGCTTTCCCCGCTGGGACTTCTCGCTTACACTTCCCGTCTCCGCACCTGCTCGCGGTATCAGTCTGTTGAGTATGGTCGATTTACCTACTCCTGAAGGGCCAGCCAGTGCTGCGTGCTTCCCCTCTATAAGTCTCTTCAATTCATGAAAGCCCGCGCCGCCTATACTGTCGAGACATACTACCGGATACATCGGCTCATATACTTCCCGTATCATCGCTATGCTTTTTACGGCTTTCTCATGGGTTTTCCCCGGCTTCCCTGAAACGGACGACTCCGCCAGGTCGCATTTGTTCACGCATATGACGATGTCCGTTCCGGCCTTTTCCGCCATCACCAGGAACCTGTCCATTACTGTCAGCACTGGCTGTGGCTTTGCTGCCGCCATCACCACGATGAAGCAGTCCACATTAGCGATAAAAGGTCTTATGAAGCTGTTTTTTCTGGGCAATATCTCTGTAATGAGGCTGTCGTCATTTCCCTCGATGATCTCCATCATTACCATGTCCCCCACAGCCGGCTTTATATCCCGCTGCTTGAAAACACCTCTGGCTTTACACCTATAGACTGATTCGCCGGATTTTACATAATAAAATCCGGCGATGCCCTTTACGATAGTACCCTTCAGGTAATCGTTCCTGGTGTTATCACTATTGTTCATCGGAATCCTCGTTGCCCTGACTAGGAGCTGTCGTCGACGGCTCGTCAGGCTCCTCTCCCCTGCTGACTCTGAGCCTTACTGCCGTTCCTCTCTCCAGCTGGGCGTTGGCGTCATACTGCTGCCACATGACCTCGCCTTCGGCATAAGTGTTGCTGTAGTCATAGCTGATACTCCCCACCGTGAGTCCGGCGTTAAGCAAGGCTGCCTGAGCGTCACTGAGGCTCTGCCCTACAAGATAAGGCACTATGGCTTTGGCCAGAGAACCGTCGCTGACAACTACATTGATAGCGCTTCCCTTTTCAGCAGTGGATCCCGGTTCAGGATCCTGACTTATTACAGTCCCTTCTTCCTCTTCGCTGGCTTCCGTCGTCACTGTTCCTAAAGTGAATCCGGCCGCCTCCAGATAATCAGACAGCTCATCCTGCTGCTTTCCTCTCAGATCAGGTACCGATCCGTCTCCAAGCCCGTTGCTTATATTTACCGTGACCGTGCTTCCCGTCTTTATCGTCGAGCCGGCTTCCGGATCCTGTGAAACTATCAGCCCCTTCTCCACGTCTTCACTGATGACCTGATCTCCTTCTCTTATGTTAAGGTCGTACTCCTTAGCCGCTTCCCTTGCTTCCTGCAACGTCATGTTCCTGAAATCAGGTGTTTCTATCTCCTCGCCTCCAAAGGCTCCCAGGGCAAAGGCTATGGCCAGCCCTGCCACGATGGCTGCCGCTGCAGCGGCGATGATTATGATGAGACGCTTTTTCTTCTTGTCCATGCCTTTCTTCTTGCCGTTCTTATCGTCTTCATCCTCATCGTCGTAATCTTCACCGTCATCGTAATCGGTCTCGGCTATAGGGCCATTGCCCGCCGCATTGTTCATAGTCCCTGTTGCTCCTCCCATCAGGACTGAATCTCCTACGACGCTGCCGACAAATTCCAGATTATTGAGTGCCTCTATCAGTTCATCGGCAGAAGCGTATCTGTTTATCGGATACTTATCCGTACATTTCATGATTATGTGCTCCAATGCCGGAGGGACGCCATCGACCAGCTTCGATGGAGGGATCATCTCGCCGTTTATATGCATCAGCGCGATATTGACCGGATTATCGCCGTCAAACGGCACCTGGCCTGTCAACATCTCATACATGACGATGCCCAGGGAATATATATCGGATTTCTCGTCCACATATCCTCCCCTGGCCTGCTCCGGCGAAAAGTAATGGACGGAGCCTATGATACCGTCGGTATTATCCACGATAGTGGCCGCGTTGACAGCCTTGGCGATACCAAAGTCGGTTATCTTAGCCGTACCATTAGGCGTTATCATGATGTTATGAGGCTTCACATCCCTGTGTATTATATGATTCTTATGTGCAAAGGACAGCGCGGCCGCTATCTGTTTGGACAGCGCGATGACCTTCGGATAGGACATGGCTCCCTGCTCCTTTATATAATCGCTGAGAGTCTTTCCCTCTATAAGTTCCATCACTATGTAGTGGATGTTCCCTTCTCTTCCCACATCGTAAATGTTGACGATGTTGGGATGGGACAGGCTGGCCGCTGCCTGCGACTCCCTTCTGAAGCTGTCTATGAACTTACTGTCGTTGATAAACTGTGGTTTGAGTATTTTTATCGCCACAAAACGATTCAGCAGCTTGTCTTTGGCCTTATATACCACCGACATGCCACCTTCTCCTATCCGCTCGAACAGTTCATATCTGCCTGCCAGAACTTTATTGCTCATAACTTCCTCCTATAATACTCTATATTTTTAAACAAATCACTGTAATGTTGTCTCTTCCGCCAAGTCTCAACGCTTCATCCACCAGTGCGGTGCAGGCGTCGTTCATGTTGTCGTGATCATCCAGGATATCCGCTATCCGCTCCGGAGGGACCTCTCCGTAAAGTCCGTCGGAACACAGGATCAGCATATCGTCTCTGGAGACCTCCAGCCTGTAAAAATCAGGCTCTACCGATATGTCAGCGCCTAAAGCCTTGGTTATCACGTTTTTCTGCTTGTGGTTTTCCGCTTCCTCTTCAGTTATGAGTCCTTTGTCTATCAGCTCGTTGACATATGTATGGTCTTTCGTTATCCTGCTCAGAACTCCTGCCCTGAACAGATATGCTCTGCTGTCGCCTATATTGGCTATATAAGCGGCTCCTTTGAAAATATAGGCCAGCACTATAGTTGTCGCCATTCCCCGGTTATCTCTGTTGACTGTTCCCATGGAATATATCTTCCTGTTGGCGCTGTCTATAGCCTCCGAAAAAAAACCGAATATTTCATCCGGTTCCTTATACTTCTCCAGCCCGTTGTTGTTGACATAGCTGGCTATCTCGCTGACGGCTGTTCTGCTGGCCACCTCTCCGGAGTTGTTGCCGCCTACACCGTCAGCTACTATATATACATCGTGACTCGGTATGACGAAGCACGCGTCTTCGTTCTTTTCACGAACTATTCCCTTGTTACATTTGAATCCGATCTGTACCATCGAGTCTCTGCCCTTTCCGTCCTTTCCACGCTTTTCCGAAGCCTACAGGATGCTTGCTTTTCTGTCCATGACGCATATGAAGAATCCATCCGTCCCGTTAACGTTAGGCAGCAGGAGAGTCCTCTCCACCTTGACGAATTCCGGATGCTTCTTCAGGAACGTATCGGTCACCTTCTCATTTTCCGCCGGGTTTATGGTACATGTGCTGTAGACCAGCCTTCCGCCCGGTTTCACATAATGAGACGAAGCCGAAAGTATGGCCAGCTGCTTCTTCGGCAACAGCGCCATATCTTCAGAAAACGCTTTGTACTTTATCTCCGGCTTCCTTCTGGTGACGCCCAGCCCTGAACATGGCGCGTCTACCAGGACTCTGTCAGCCTTGTATATCATCGATGAGTCCACCCTTGTGGCATCCCATGATCTTGTCTCTATATTGGTTATTCCCAGTCTTTTAGCTTCCTTGTCCACGATATCCAGCTTTCTCCTGTAGATATCCGAAGCTATTATCTTTCCGGAATTGTTCATCCTTTCCCCTATGGCTGTAGTCTTTCCTCCCGGTGCGGCGCATACGTCCATCACCACATCGCCATGCTTAGGGTCTACCTTCTCAGCCACAAGCATAGAGCTTTCATCCTGAGGTGTGAACATCCCCAGCTTATACATCTCCGTGTCCAGAAGGCCACTGCCTCTGACGTTCAGCGCGTTCTGACACAGCTTTCCCTCTTCTGCTTCGAAGCCCTGGCTTTCCAGCTTGGATATCAGATCCTTCTTCATCACCTTGAGCCAGTTCATCCTCACGGTAACGGGAGGAGTCTCATTGCCCGCTCTCAGCAGTTCTTCCACGAAATCGGTACTGTAGTATTCCAGCCACATTTCCACTATCCACGGCGCGTAGGAATACTTGACCGACAGATATTTCACCTCATCGTCAGCTCTGTCAGGAAGTCTCAGCTGCATTTTCTTGTTCAGATATTCACGAAGGACTCCGTTGACCAGCCCGCTCTTGCCCCGGCAATATTTCTTCGCCAACATGACACTCTCGTTCACGGCGGCGTATTCCGGCACTGAATTCATGCACCCCAGCTGATAAATACCCATTCTTATTATCGTCAGCTCCGGAAGCCTGACGCTGTCTATACCGTCTGTAAGCAGCTGATCTATATAATAATCCAGCGTCAGCTTGCTCTCCAGCACCCCGTATACCAGTTCACGCACGAATCCCTGTGAGTTCGGCCTGTTGACTATTATCTGATGATTGATAGCCAGATTTGAATACGCCTTTCTCGACTCCACATCCATAAGAGCCAGATAGGCGGTCTTTCGGTTTGCGTCCATTAATTGCGCCCCCTAATCATTAATATCCTGATCAAATTAGCCACCGACGTAGCCAACGCGGCCACATAAGTCATAGCTGCCGCCGACAGCACCTTTTTCGCGCCTCTCATCTCCGCTTCGTCTATTATCCCGAGAGACACCAGTTGTTTTATCGCTCTGCTGCTGGCGTTGAATTCCACCGGCAGCGTTACGGTGTGAAACAGCACTACCGCGGAGAAAAATATGATCCCCAGATCGAACAAAAAATTTCCCGTGGCGGCATTTCCCTGCCAGATTATTATCAATCCTATCAGAAGCAGCGGCCATGATGCCGTGGAAATCAGACTCACCACCGGCGCGATAGCATTCCTGAACCTCAAAAATCCATAGGATGTCCCGTCCTGTATCGCATGACCCGATTCATGAGCCGCGATGCTGACCGATGCTATGGATGTCCCGTTATATACCTGCGATGAGAGTCTCATGACGTCTCTGGACGGATCGTAGTGGTCCGTAAGTCTGCCCGCGACTATCTCTACAGGCACATGGCCCAGTCCGTTGCTGTCAAGGATCATCCTCGCTGCCTGATATCCCGTCATCCCTCTTCTGTTGGCTATCCTTGAATACTTCCTGTATGCCCTGCTCACCTTGGACTGCGCGTAGACAGCGAAAATAATAGCAGGGATCAGTATTATTATCGTAGGATCAAACATACCAAAATACATATATTACCCCTTAGTCTATAATTTTATCTTAAAACCGTTCCAATTTCAATAGAATTGCCTTTTAAATATTCTTTGACGGCAACTCTTTTTTTACCGGGCATCTGTATCTGTGTCACCCTCAGCACGCCGCCTCCGGCAGCCACATCTATACCGTCGCCGCCGACAGCGAGTATAGTTCCCGGCGCGGCGTCGGTGGGATCCTCCCTGTCTTCCGCCTGCCATATCTTCATCATCTTCTCGCCCAGGTAAGCATACGTCCCCGGCCATGGATCGAAGGCTCTGACGCTCCTCTCTATCCTGTCCGGGCTCTGAGAAAAATCTATATGTCCTTCTTTTTTGGAAATCATAGGCGCGTAAGTAGCTCTGGCCTCATCCTGCTTTTCCGCCTTTATCTGACCAAGCTGCGGTATCGTCTCCGCCAGCAGCTCCGCTCCCATGACAGCCAGCTCGTCGTGGAGCTGCTGTCCTGTCTTATGATCCACAGGCGTAGAGCGTTTCGCCAGCATATCGCCCGTATCGATACCCTCCGCCATGTACATGATGGTTATCCCGGTCTCCCGATCACCTTCCATGATGGCGCGCTGTACAGGCGCCGCCCCTCTGAAACGCGGGAGCAACGAACCATGTATATTCACACATCCCATGACCGGTATTTCCAGCACTTCCTTCGGGAGTATCTGTCCATACGCCGCCACAGCTATCAAGTCAGGGGCCGTATCCTTCAGCAACCTGAGGAACTCCTGATCCTTTCTCAGCTTCTGAGGCTGTTCCACGCGAAGACCCAGCTCCAGTGCCTTCTCCTTCACCGGCGAGAACTTCACCTTTTTCCCTCTGTCCCTGACTGCATCCGGCTGGGTCACGACGAAAGGTATCTCATATCCCTCCCGGTAGAGCTTTTCCAGAGCCGGGACGGCAAAATCAGGCGTTCCCATATACACTATCCTCATCGATCGTCCTCCGTCTCTTCGTCGTCCTCAGTTATGAGACGCACATCCCTGGCCTTCTGCGTATAAAGTATGCCATCCAGATGATCATACTCGTGACACATGACTGTCGCCGCAAAGCCTTCGAATTCCATTTCCTGCATTTTACCGTTCCTGTCCAATCCCCGAATGGTTATCTTCTCAGGGCGATCTACGATGCCGACATATCCCGGCACAGAAAGGCATCCCTCCTGGCTTTCCTGACTCCCCTCCGTCTTTACGATTTCCGGATTGACGAAGTAATATACCTCGTCAGGCTCCGGTTCGGCTACGAAGAGCCGCCTCAGTATCCCCACCTGGGGAGCTGCCAGCCCTACACCTCCGGCCTGCCGCATAGTTTCCACCATATCGTCCAGCATGACCCTTATCCTGTCATTGACATCGTCCACCGGCCTGCATCTCTTATAAAGAGTCTCACTATCCACACCGTCTCTCTCCACTATATTTCTCAACGCCATCGCTTGCACCTCCTAAACAAAACTGTATGGATTGACATCCACAACTGCCATATACTTTTTCTTCCTGTTCTTCCGGTCCTCCTCCTTGAGCATGCTTATCATTGCCGAATATTCCCTGCGCTTGCCCCTGGCGCACTTTATCAGCATGGAATACCTGTAGGTATCATTTATTTTCTTCATATAGGCTTCCTGAGGCGGGAACACGCTGCCCCGTTCATCAGGATCCATGACAGCTCTGAGCCTGCCGTACCAGCTCTCCGCTCCCCGCAGGGCCGTTTCCTTGTCTTTCGAGGAGAACACCACCTGGAACATATCGCTGAAAGGCGGATACCCCATATACATCCTCAGTGTTATTTCAGTTTCGAAAAAGCCCTTGTAATCCTGGGCCGCGGCAAAAGTCACCGCATAATGCTCCGGGCTGTACGTCTGTATTATCACCCGGCCCTTCTCATCACCTCTGCCCGCTCTGCCTGCCGCCTGTATTATCAGCTGCAGTGTCCGCTCGGGAGATCTGAAGTCAGGGATATTAAGCGACACATCCGCCGAGATGATACCCACCAGTCCTACATTCCTGAAATCCAGACCCTTGGCTATCAGCTGGGTGCCTATCAGGATATGAGTCTTTCCTTTCCCGAATTCCTTCAGCTTCCGCTCCAGCTCTCCCTTTTTCCTGACCGAATCCAAATCTATTCTCTCCGTCACATATCCCGGGAACAGCTGGGTTATGGTCTCTTCCACTTTTTCCGTGCCACTGCCGAAATACTTTATATACTTGCTGCCGCATTCCGGGCACTGATGCGGCGCCTGACAACTGTAGCCGCAGTAATGGCAAACAGTCCGTCCGCTTTCTTTATGGTAAGTCAGTGACAGGCCGCAGGACGGGCATCTAGCTACATATCCGCACTCTCTGCACGAAATGAAAGTGGAATATCCCCGTCTGTTGAGAAACAGCATCACTTGCTTGCCTCTCTCCAGCTCCTCCTTCATAGCCACATACAATTCCCTGCTGATCATCGACCTGTTGCCGGACTTCAATTCGCTCCTCATATCCACCACGCTGACTTCAGGCATGCATACTTTATTATATCGCTCTGTCAGCTCCAACAGCTGATATATCCCGTCTCTGGCCCTGCTGTAGGTGACCACCGACGGCGTAGCGCTTCCCAATATCAGGACTCCGCCGTTGTCCCTGTCCTGGAGTCGTTTGATCGCCACTTCCACAGTATCGTATTTTGGAGTCTGATCAGACTTGTATGTAGCTTCATGTTCCTCATCCATAACTATCAGGCCGATATCCTCAAGAGGAGCAAAAACGGCCGAGCGAGCTCCTATGACGATGTCCACCCTGCCGTCCCTTATCTTCTTCCACTGGTCATATCTTTCTCCCGGAGTCATACGACTGTGGAGTACAGCCATCCTCCCGCTGCCGAACCTGCCGGTGAACCTGTCGATAGTCTGGGTCGTGAGAGAGATCTCGGGGACAAGCACGATGACGTTCTTTCCCTGAGCCAGCGTCTTCTCTGCCGCCCTTATGTAGATCTCCGTCTTGCCGCTTCCCGTCACGCCATGTATGAGGAATCTGGCGTGCTTTCCTTCTTCTATGACCCGCGTTATCTTCTCCAGAGCTTCAGTCTGCTGCTCCGTCAGTTTTTTCACCGGATCCGTTTTATCTTCACGGCCCGCAAAAGGATCTTTTTTTTCTCTTCGTTTAGCCTTTTCTCCCGCCGGCGTAAAGCACCTGACAGCGTCTATATACCGGCACAGATATCTGTTTCTGAGCCACACGGCCGTCCTCATCATCTCCGGTGTGAGAGACACCTCTTCATCCACTTCTTCCACGAATTTCAGTTTTGCCTTCATGTCATCGGCCACGTTGTCCATGACGGAAGCCACGTACCCTTTTCTCAGCCTGTTCCCGTTGGCGAAGGGTACCAACACCCGGCTGCCAACGGAAACACTGTCGTCTTCACACCCGTAGGTATATGGGTTATCAGTGCTGTCACTCCTGTTGTCTACTATAAGATCTATGTATTTCATCCGTTAAAGCAGGAAAATATCGTTTTCCCTGCACTCCTTAACCATCTCCTCAGGCCATATGGATGCCTGGACCTCTCCTATATGAGCTTTTCGCAGGAAGTACATACAAAGCCTGCTCTGCCCTATACCGCCACCTATGGTATATGGCAGCTGTCTGTCCAATATCATCCTGTGAAATTCCATGCTTCTTCTATCGTCAGCGCCCGCCTCTTTCAATTGTCTGTCCATGGCCTTTTCGTCCACCCGTATCCCCATGGAAGATATCTCAAAAGCCCTCTCCAGTACGTCATTCCAGAGGATTATGTCACCGTTCAGCTCCCAGTCGTCGTAATCAGGAGCTCTGCCGTCATGCTTCTTACCGGACTTCAACAGTCCGCCTATCTTCTTGATGAATACCGCACGCTTTTCCTTCGTTATAGCGTCCTCTCTCTCTTTAGGCGTCTTGTCGGGATACATATCCTCCAGCTCCTGGGAAGTTATGAAAAATATCTCGTTTGGAAGCTCAGTCTTCAGTTCATTGTAGAGCCTGTTGACGTAGTCGTTGAGATTCTTGATGGCATTGTAGAGGGTGACCACTGTATCCTCCAGGTATTCCTCGGTCCTGTCCTCCTTATTGATGACCTTTTCCCAGTCCCACTGGTCCACGTATATGGAATGGAGATTGTCCAGCTCCTCGTCGCGCCTTATGGCGTTCATATCGGTGTAGAGTCCGGTTCCCGGCTTGAAGTTGTATTTTCCCAGAGCCATCCTCTTCCATTTAGCCAGAGACTGGACGATCTCCACCTTTTTTTCTCCCATGTCCTTTACTGTGAAGCTGACGGTCCGCTCGACGCCGTTGAGGTTATCATTGAGCCCCGTCTCCGGAGCCACGAACAGCGGAGCCGATACTCTTCTCAGCCTCAGGCCGTAAGCCAGCTCCTGCTGGAAAAAATCCTTTATCTTTTTTATTGCCCGCTGACTCTCCATGTAGTCTATAAACGGCGTGTAATTCTTAGGTATTATGAGTTCGTGCATATCAGTCCTCCCCTTCACGTTTTGAATATATACAACCGCAGTAATTCTGCCTGTACAGTCCGTATTTTCTCGAAAGCTCCACAGAGCGTCTGAATCCATCCTTTTTCTTGAAATCCCTGTCGAGAAACGAAAGATCATATCGAAGCGCCAGTTCTCTTCCCAGCGCGGATATCTGCTTGTAATCCTTGTGGGGGCTTACCGTAAGAGTCGTGCCAAAATAGTCGAAGCCCATCATGCTGGCGGTCTCCGCCGTCTTTTCCAGACGCTGTCTGAAACAGACTCTGCACCTGGCCCCTCCTTCCGGCTCTCCTTCCAGTCCCTTTACCTCAACAAAGAAATCCTTTGGCCTGTGCGCGCCTTCCATAAACCATATCCGCGTCCTGCCGATGTTTTCCCTGTTGAACTTTTCTATGAATTCCATCTGAGCAGCAAGCCTCTTCTGGTACTCATCCTCTTCCGTTATACATGGATTATAGAAAAATACGGTAACATCGAACTCATCCACCAGTCTCTCCACTACGGCAGTGCTGCACGGTCCGCAGCAGCTGTGCAGCAGAAGCTTCGGCTTATCGTAAAACTCCTTCAGATCATCTCTGAGTATGAATTTTTCCTCGATTTCAAAGAAACACTTGTTACATACAATCATAATGGTTTATTATATCATATAATCAAATCGTTGAAAATGTAGATATCACGAAAAATCGGGAAGGGCAGGCTGCCATGGATAAGGACCGCAAGCCCCTGATCTTCGACACTTCCGACGGTCAGGAGCTGAGGATAAATACCATAAACACATATTTGAAAAAAAGGTTCGGCAAAAAGGTCGTCAAATTGTCGCTGGATGGCGGCTTCACATGTCCTAACCGTGATGGCAGCAAAGGGACAGGCGGCTGTCTGTTCTGTTCCGCCAGTGGTTCCGGCGACATGGCCTCCGGCTCGGGACATATCATGACCGATCTGGATCAGCAGATAGAGCTGCTGTCGGACAAATGGCCCAAGGCCCGATATATAGCGTATTTCCAGAGCCACACCAATACATATGCTCCTGTAAACGAACTGAGGAAAAAATTTTATGCTGCCCTGGATCATCCCAACGTCATAGGCATCGCCATCGCCACACGGCCAGACTGCCTTCCTGAAGATGTGCTGGAACTGTTGTCAGAAATCAACGACAGTACCTTCATGTGGGTGGAATTGGGGCTCCAGACCACTTTTCGCCGTACCATGGAGAGGATGAATTTGTGCTACAGCCTGGACGATTATGACAACGCGGTGGAAAAATTGGCATCAAAGGGGATCCGGACAGTTACTCATCTGATACTTGGGCTGCCCGGAGAAACGGAAGAAATGATGTTGGATTCCATCAGATATGTCTGCAAGAAAAAAATATTCGGGATCAAGCTCCACATGCTGAACCTGGTTAAAGGCTCACAGATGGAATACCTGTATCCCGATTATGTTTCCTTTGAGACTATAGATGATTATGTGGATCTGGTCATATCCGCCCTGGAACTGATACCCAGCGAGATGACTGTCCACAGGCTCTCCGCCGATGCGCCTCGTTCCACTCTCATCTCTCCTGCCTGGAGCTACAAAAAACGAACTGTCCTCAACCAGATACACAGGGAGCTGCGTCTGCGGAACACATGGCAAGGCAGATGCATCAGCCGGGATGCCGCCGTCACTCCTTAGGGCCTATACGCCCCTCATTGTAATGCTTCCTGCACAACGAGACATACATGTCGTTGCCTCCTACCATTATCTGTTCCCCACTTTTAGTGAACTTTCCATCTATGACACGTGCCACCATGGTGGCCTTTCTGCCGCACCAGCAGATAGTCTTTATCTCTTCTATCTTATCGGCGTATATCAGCATATAATACGACCCCTCGAAGAGCTCATTTTTAAAATCGTTCTTGAGTCCGTAAGCCAGGACCGGTATGTTGAAGCTATCAACTATCTCCACCAGTTCCTCCACATGATGCTTTTTGAGGAACTGACACTCGTCGACCACCACGCAGTCTATGGTCTTTTTATCGTTTTCCTTCATGAAGAGCTCCAGGATATTGGTGTCATCATTGACCACCGTAGCTTCTCTGCTGAGTCCGACTCTCGACGTTATCCTGCCTCTGCCATATCTGGTATCAGTGCTGGGTACCAACGCCAGCACCCTTTTCCCTCTTTCCTCATAGTTATACGCAACCTTTATGACTTCTATGGATTTACCGGCGTTCATCGTGCTGTATCTGTAATATAACTGTGCCATTTTCCTTCTCCTTACACTGACATCATATCATGTTCATCATCCGTACATCTGTATCCCGACTGCGATCCCCGCAGATATCACGCTTCCCAGACAGATAATCGCCAGAGCTTTAGGAAATGACATCCCCAGCGTCGCGGCTGCCGCCGAGCTGATCCACGGAGCTGCCGGCAAAAAAGGTATCATTGCGATGACCAGTACTATGATCCCGCTCAAAATATCTCTGACCTTTTTCTCTACCTTTTCGGCGATACCCAGACGTCTGGAGAGTGCGCCCAGGACCAACAGGAGAAAAGGCACAGGCAGCAGCCCGCCTATAAGTGTCGCGCCACAGCTCTGCCACACAGACAGCTCCAGCTGACTGCCCAGCTCCACGCCGCCTCCGATACTGCTTATGGGCATGATCGAATAGCAGAACACATCAAAAATCTCCATTTCCATATCCTCCCCCTGTAACTTTTCCTGTCTCTATTATTTATCGCTCAAAGAAAAAATAATCCCTCGGACATAGTCAGCAAGAGATTATCTTTATTAAGTAAGTGGTGCCCAGACTCGGAATCGAACCAAGGACACGGGGATTTTCAGTCCCCTGCTCTACCAACTGAGCTATCTGGGCAAACTACTTATCAATATTATATGGTGGGCCATCAGGGACTTGAACCCCGGACCTGCCGGTTATGAGCCGGACGCTCTGACCAACTGAGCTAATGGCCCAACTATTGTCGGATAATGGTCGGGGTGGCAGGATTTGAACCCGCGGCCCACTG
>JABLTR010041618.1_pt1 | contig 68675 bp, 58 predicted proteins | sample 7160071 | NCBI WGS metagenome assembly JABLTR01 (sample SAMN14651230, study PRJNA627086) | human gut metagenome | isolation source: feces | host: Homo sapiens | reverse complement strand
TCGATAATACACAAAGTATTATCTGCGCTTTTGGCTTAGCAGCTGCCGCACCTCGCTCGCCGTATCGGCACTTAGAATTATGCGGTATTGCCTTAATCTGCTGCATCGCAGTCTGCGCAGTTTGATTGAAGGAATTGTCACCCGTGATATTCGCCGTTATATTGGATCAAAGTTACATCGGCAACGCCGGGTACGGCGCGCAGGCGGTCTGAAAATTCAAGCTCCTTGTCCTTGCAGAACACCTCGGCAACCATCTCAACCGTATCGCCGCGCATTGTCTTAGACTTGACGACATACTTGTTTCGGCCGAAGGCACGGACGATGTCATCCCCTGCCCGCTGACCGGTATAGTGGATGACAGCAATGTACACGCGGCCGCGCTCCTGCCAGTGGTAGAACAACAGCAGCATCAAAATCATGACCACGGCCGCCGTCAACGCCAGCAGATACATGCCTGCGCCGGTCGTGATGCCGGTCGTAATGGACCAGAACAGGTACAACAGATCCATTGGATCCTTGACCGCCGTGCGGAAACGCACGATAGACAGCGCGCCTACCATGCCCAACGAGATGACCACATTGGTGCTGATGGCCAGCGTTACCATGCAGGTCAGCACGGACATCCCCACCAGCGTGACCGCAAAACTGCGGGAAAATACCACACCTGTATAAAAACGGCGGTAGACCAGATAGATGACTACTCCCATCAGCAGGGCGGCCAACAACGCCACCCACAGCTTGGGTGTGCTGTACTGGGTGAAATTTTCCAGCACTGACTTTTTTATAAAATCCTTTGTACTCATATTACACCTCTTATTACAGTGGGGTATCGTAGGGGGAGGCCCCCGTTTCCTGCCAATAGCCAAAGCCATGCTGATAGGCGGTTTTGTCGCAGCACAGCACATATTTGGATACCGCCGTATATTCCTGAGAGGCCGGCGGCAGCAGACTGCGCAGGATGCCGGGCAGAAACTCAGTAAACTTCACTTCCATGATGAGCTTGCCGGGCTCCAGCACCGGCAGGGCGGGCAGTGTTTTATCAAAGATGTCATACCCGCCCACGGCAGCACGCACATCCTTATCGAAGGTGATGCGCACCGTGCCCTCGTCCATGATCCACGGTTCGCGCTCATAATCCACGATTACGCGGGGACGCAGAAGCTGCGAGACACACTCATAATAGAATTCCCGGCAGAGATTTTGCTCGGACTGCAAGAGAAACGCATATTCTCCCGCCAGAATTTTCTCAAATTCCGCGCGGGTCAGGATGGCATCCTCCTTATAGATCCAACTGCCGAACTTCTTTTTGCGCTCCAGCTTAATGATCCGGTCACTGTTGTCATAAATGCGGATGCGGTATTTTTTGCGCAGCAGCACACCGGCCTCCTTTTCTTCATAGGCGGAGTGCCAGTAATCGTCAAAGTACAGGCTGCGAATAAAGTACCCGCCGCTGCCGGCATGCGGATCCATTTGCAGGATCGGGCGCATCCGTGTTTCCAGTGCAGCCTTTTCCCCATAGGAAATCAGATATTTCAGCTCGTGGCGGTATCGCTCTGCTGCAGGGCGCGGCGGCGGTGTCAACAGGGTCTGCACAACGCCGGGCAGATTTTCAGCCCTCCACATAGATATCCTCCGCAATGCTGCCGTCAGCCATGACATAAAAGCACTTTACACCGTAGATCTTGCCGGCATCCGTGACATAGTAGTCAAACGCATCCTGCGTATAGCCCGATTCGTTGGTGACGCGCACCCTCATAAAATACTGGCCGGCCGGCAGCAGATCCATCTCGGTCTCCGGCAGCATCAGGTTCTCCTGCCGGAAAAGTACATTTTGGAAGGTATAATCGGCGGCGACCTCCACGGTGTACACAAGGCTTTCCGCGTCAAAGTCGTAGGCGGCATCCCAAACCAGATGCAGCTTATTGTCCTGCACTGCGGGCACGCCAATGTAGAACGGCATCGGGTAGTAGTAGCTGTCGTAATAATGCCGGTAGTTTTCCTCGATCTCGGTGCTCAGACTGTTGGCTACGGTGTCATACTGCGCCGGAGTCAGACGCTCGTTGGCAATATCGGGCATCTGCCAGACAAACTGCTCGGTGATGGTGCGGTAATGTGCTACCATGCTGTCGATCCGTTCAGCGTTCATATAGCTGTGCAGCTCCTCGATGGCGGCATCCAGCCGCGCGCGGAAGCTCTCGGTCTGCAGGCAGCGGCGGAACAGGGTGTTGCCCCAGTAGTTGCTGACGCCCCATTCCCAGCTGTCGGCTTCGCTGTAATTATAGAGGGAATCCTCGGTATGGCGCAGCATACCGTCATTGTCCCAATCGAGAATGTACCATGTCTCGGAGTTCAGCGGGCTGTACAGATAACAGTTGCGGTTTTGGGTGTCCACATTGCCGGTCAGCAGCTGGAACGCCATCCAGTAGGCAATGTTTTCTGCATTAAAATAGCGGCCGAGGATCTCCTCCATGGGGATGGAATCGTCATTCAATACCTGCAGCATTTCGAGAAGCTTCGTATGGTCGCTGCTGCCCTTGGTTTCAAGGTGCTGCTCAAATTTCTTCTCGTCATAGTCCGGGTCAGTGGTCAGCTTGAGGTCACCCTCATAGCGCTGAAATTCAAAGGAGTTCACCTTGTACAGTTGTCCGTTCCGGTCAAGGCCATGCGTTTTCAGCGCCGTCTTGTTCAGCTGCTCAACCTGAGTATACAGCCCGTAATCCTCAAAGGCGGCCCCGCTGCCCGTGGTCAGATCCCTGACATATAAATGCACAAACTGTGTGCGCAGGCCCGTCATCTGCGGGATGCCTTCGATCAGGTCATAGGCCATCTTATTGCGGAAGCGCAGCCCCTCCCCCATATGCTTGTTCAGCGCAATGGTACGCTGCCCACGCCATGTGCCCTTGCCTTTTTTCAGTTCGATCTTATAGTTCTTTTGGTCGTTGTTGCTGGATGTCTGTCCGCGGATCTGTACGGTGGCGTTGGGGACGATCTCGTTGTAGCCGACCTCCCCGACGACCGGGCCGTTCTCGTCCCCTACCTGCAGCAGACCATTGACCTGATAGCGCTCGACGCCCATCTTTTCATAGTCGTAGACCGAATAGTGGTTGATTTCAGCCCAGGTGTGGTTTGTGCCCTCGTCTTCGTTGCCGCTGCTGACCGTAAGATACATCGTCACGATGCCGCTGTCATCATAGACGGAGTAGAGATCCTTGTTTTCCCGCAGGGGGATGCCGTTGATCTCCTGCACCGGTTCTTTTTCCACCGTCTGTACGGCAGATTCCGGCGTGGACGGCTCCGGCTCGGCAGCGGTATGCTCCGCCGTGCCACAGCCCGCCAGCAGCACAACCAGCGCCGTGCCGGCCAGAAGCCCCAATAGATTACTTCTTTGCATCAGATTCCCCTCTTTCCGCTGCTTTTTCCAAAAACAATGCTAATTTTGTAAACCTTCCGGATTTTGTCTGTGCCACGATTGGCTGCTGCCCCAGCACGCGGTACGGCAGGCTGGAGGTATAATAATCCAGCCGCAGCAGCGCCAACAGAAAAAACACCGCCGCACCCGCCAGAAAGCCAAACCCATAAAACGCCTGGTCAAAGAAAAGCGAGATGACCGTTCCCACCGCTGCCGCAGCTGCAAATACCCCTGAGGCCAGCACTGCACCAAGATAATCGGTAAAATACAGCAGGATCAGCATAACGGTATTGCCGATGGCGTAAAGGCCGTATCCCACGCAGAGGGTACGGAAATAACCGTGCATCAGGTCATTAAAGCCGAGCGGCAGCAGCTCCAGCAGCGTGTTTTCCAGCGAGATGACCGCAGCCGTGGCAAACAGCTGCTTGAGCGCCGTATAGTACAGTTCCCGGTTAAGCACCGCCAGCATTTCCTCCTCGGCGGTCACAATATCGCCCACAACACCGCCGTCATTAAACAGGCTGTAATATGCACGGTATTTGGGGTAAAAGTTGACCTCCACAGAGACCACAAAGTTGACTGTGGTGATCAGGATGCTTAAAAATGCCAGCATCGCAGGAACATCGTGGTAGGGCGCGCCGTAAAACAGCCCCTTGACCTGTATGCCGATCGGCCCTGCCCAGATAATAACAAGGTGGGCGAACAGGCCCAGATTGGTAAACAACCCGGTAAACGCCAATGGCAAAAAACGGTCTACCCAGCGCAGAAAGGTCCAGGGGCTTTCCTTGCTTTGGGGAAAATAGCGGTGCAGCAGCAGTGTTTCCAGCAGCATCATGCAGCCGTAGCCAACCGTGATTGCAAAGAGAAAGCCCTCCAAAACCGGCGCGCCGAGGAGGAAGATCAATAGGTATCCCAACCCGAACGAGATACCGATTGCCGCCACAAAGGCCCACAGAATACCGCGATAGTCTTTGACGGCAGTCAGGTAACTCATCGCGTTCCAGTTTACGATCATCTCAGCAAACAGCCAGAGACAGAGCAGCCCCTGCATCAGCGTAGCCCCCGAGAAGATCAGAAAAATGCCATAAGCAGCACAGCCGCCCACCAAAAGCAGCGTATTGCTGCCCCAGAACGAGGGCAAAATCGTCTGCTCCTGCTCCTCATACAGCATATCTGCCAGAAAGCGCGTGACCGGCATGGAGAAAAAGCTCGTGACGGTCAGACTGGCCAGCAGCGTGTAGGTGACCATGCAGACCAGCAGATCCTGATCCGCGCGGGCGGCCCCGGCCCAGCCGCACAGAACCAGCATGCCGACCTGCAGCAGTACGCCCAGCAGCATCGGCCCTGTGCAGATGACGCCCGCATAGCCGTAGGCGCGCAGGGTGGCAAACAGCCCCTTGCGCCGGAACAGCTTTTTCAGTTCAAATCCAATACCTGCCATGGCTTCCTTTCCTTTATCGTGTTTCCGTCAGATGATATGTCTTGGCTGTATCCGCATACAGGGCGCGGTAGTTGGCCAGCATCTGCTCATGACGGTAATAGCGCTCCACGCGTTTTCTGCCGATTTCGCCCATTTCCTCACGCCGGGCGCGGCTGGCACAGAGGCGCTCCATGGCGTCGGCCAGTCCCTGGCGGTACATTGGCGGCACGCAGTACCCTGCCGTGCCGAAGGTGTCGCCGGGCGCGCCCTCCAGCAGCTCGCGGCAGCAGCCGACTTCGGTGGTGACGCAGGGACGCCGGGCGGCCAGCGATTCCAGCACCGAGAGCGGCTGCCCCTCCGAGATGCTGGTCAGTATGGTGAAATCCAGCTTTTGCATATACTCCACTACATTGACACGGCCGGTGAAAATCAGGTTTTTCAGTTCAAGCTGCTCCACCAGCGCATAGCATTCCCGGGCGTATTCTTCATCATCGACACCGCCCATAATGTGCAGCCGCACATTTTTTTGCCGGGCGCTCAGTTCAAAAAACGCATAGATCATCGTTTTTACATCTTTGATCGGTGCCAAACGAACCACCGCACCAATGTCCACCCAGTCATCCTTCGGCTTCAGGGGAATCTGATAGAATCGCTCATACTGCACGCCATTCGGGATCACGATGCACTTTTCAGCTGCGCAGCCCATCTCGATCTGGGTGCGCCGTGCATTGGTAAACAGACTGGTGACGCGGTAGGCGCGGCGGTAAATTTCCTCCGACAGCACATAGAAAAACCGTATCCAGCGGTTCTTGAAGGACGGCACGACCCACTCGGCACGAATGATTTCCTCCTCGCGCTCGCGGGTGTAGATGCCATGCTCTGTCAGAAGAACCGGTGCATGGTGCATGCAGCCGCCCAAGCAGGCAAGCAGACCGCCGTAGCCTGTGGAAATGGCGTGATAGACCTGCGCCTTCGGCACTTCTCCACTGATCAGATACAAAACCGGCAGCAGCATCGACCGCATCGTATGAAACGCATCAGCGTAGGCAACATACGGGTACTCCTGTTGGCAGACCTCGGTAAACAGGCTCATGAATTCGCGGCTCTGCAAAAGGGAGAGCGGATGCACCTTTTTTTCCTGAAACAGGCGGAATAAAATTTCCCAGTCGGGGTGCCCAAGGCGCACCAGTTCGCGCAGGGCCTCATGCTCCTGCGGGGTAAAATGCACGGGACGCTGCTCACCGTGTAGGCGCAGCGCATCATCGAGAAACACCTCATGCACCTCTGCAACATTGCCCGGCAGATCATAGACGAACCGGCTGCGGTCCGCAGCCTTGGCACCGATCACCCACAGCACAAACTCGTGCTCCGGCATGGCCTGTATATAGCTGTGCATCCAGGTTGAAACACCGCCGTGGACATATGGGTATGACCCCTCCAGCACAAGACAGATTCGCATCTTACCCCTCCTGCCGCAAGATCTGCACGGTCGGCTGCTCTGCCTTGAGCAGATACAGGTTGCCGGTCAATAGTGTCAGCTGCCCGCCGGTGACTGTGCCGGGTACGCCGTCATTGGCGCGGAACAACAGCCACGCCTCATCGTGAAAATTGCCGAGCGTCAGCTCCCACGCATCGTTGGTGCCTGTGGTTGTGACCGTCAGTGCGGCAAAGCGCTCCACTGCGCCGGAGCATTCGGTTCCTGTCTGCTTGCGCAGGTGCGGAGCGGCTTTTTCCAGCCAGTTCAGATAGTCCACCAGTCCGCCCTTGTAGACCTCCCAGCCCTCGGCTGCACCGCGGTCCTCATCCAAGAGGTCGTCCGGGTGCATAAAATGTGTGCTGACATAATGCATATTCAGCTCACTGACAGCTGCCAGCCGCATATAGCTGTCCCCTACCATGCCGCCGGAAACAATGCGCGGCTGTTCAACGATGCCGTCCGGTGCAACATCAAATTCCTGCACATAGGGCAGGCCGGAGCTATCCTCAAAATAAGTGCTGGCAATGGTGCGGATGCCCGGCACACGGGTGCCCAAAATCTCGCGTCCTGCTGCCGAAAGAATGTTGGAGGGCGGCACATAGACCGAACCCTCGGCATAAGGCAGAACGGATTTTTGAAACGCAATCAGTTCATCCATCGCCGCAGTAATGGCATCGGCATTGGGCCATTGATTATAGGCGTAGGCATCACCGTAATCAGTATCCGGCAGACAGAGCGGCTGGTGGTTGTAGCCATGGTAGCCGATCTCGCCGCCCTGACGAAGCAAAAGACCACCAAAGTAGCGGAACTGCTCGGTATCGGTCTGCCGTTCAGGCGCGGACAAAGTGTCGTCCTCGTAGTTTTCGATCATCACACCGGTATAGTGGATGCCGTAGCGCTCCGCCAACTGGGTCAGATCGGGCCACCAGACCTGCGAATAAAAATCGCTGATGCTCAGACCGTAATCCCGCCGGATATAGGTGCCGTCCCCTCCCGGCACAGGGGAGGGAAAGTCGTCCAGATAAAAGACAGCGCTGTTGATGACAGGGTAAGCCACGGCATCCTGCAGCAGGCTGTAGGATGCTGCATAAAAACCGCGCATGACTTTGTCATAGATACCAATGTTGTCCACCACAATGCGTCCACGGCCCTGACGGCGGCCCCAGATCAGGGGGACTTTCTCATCCCCGGTTGTGGCATATACCTCAGTATCCTCGCGCAGGGCCACTGCCAGTGAGGAGTCAAACGGGTCTGAAAGCTCGTAGCGCTGCCCGCCGCCCAGCATAAAGCCCTCAGCCGGCACAATGCTCTCTGCCTGCTTGTACTCGCCGGAGGTGGATAGCACCCCCAATTTTGCAGAGACCACATTAAAATACCGGTCGTTGGAAGGACTCATACCGAACAGCAGGCCGCCGCCGTCCTCGACCCAGTTCATCAGGCGGAGCAGTTCCTCTCCCAAAGGTTCAACATTGGGCATGAGCACAACAGCGGTTTGATAATTTTCCGGTGCGGGCAGGTCATTCACCGAGACTTCGGCCAGATCGACCACATCGGCGGCAACCTTCATGTCCTGCAGAAGCTGTGTAAAAAGCTCTCTTGCATCGTCCACACCGCTCTGCCTTGTATCACAGAGCAGCAGACAGGTGGCGGGCTGCTCCTGCAGCGCCTGCGCCTTGGAGATGGCCTGTTCCTGCGGCAGATACGACAGTCGAAAACGGGTATGGGTATACTGCACGCCGCTGCGCTCCGCAAACAGAACGGCGGTAATCAGCAAAAATACGCCCCACACCAGCAGCAACTTCTGCCAGCGGAAACGCAAAAGCCAATCCTGTACACGCTTCACACCCTGTCATCTCCTTCTTTTTCGTTTTGCCAGAAGCGCAGCGTCTCGCGGCCTTTGGCGCTCAGGTAGACATCCTGTTCCTGTATATTGTGTATGGTTTTTCGCAGGGCATCACCGTCTTTGCGGTCTGCTGCACTGCGCAGGCGAAGCAGCCACGGCTCCTCACGCTGGGGCCACTGTGCGGTAAGCTTTTCCAGCACGCGCTCTGCCTCGTCATATTCCTGCATTGCCAGATACGCCTGTGCCAGACGGCAGCCCAGCCTGAAATCCAACCCTGCTGTAAGCTGCTGCTTCAGCAGCCGGATAAGCTGGCGCTGCTGGATCTCTGCAGCGCGTCCCTGCACCAGACCGGAATCAAGATATTCGCCGAGATACCGGCTGTAAGCCGCCAGCACCTCCGGGTCATTGGGCTTGGCTGCATAATCTGCCTCATGGCGCTGCAGGGTCAGATCGGCCTGCTTGGAGATCTGCGCCATCGCCGTCGCAGCATAATGTACGACCTCGCTGTCCTCATTCATACGCGCCTGCTGCAGCAGATCATAATACTGCATCGGGTCATCGTTCAGCACCGAGAAAATCAGCTTGCGTCGCTGCTCGGCACTGTTGACGATCAGCGCCTCCTCAAGCGGCACGGTGGTCTCACGCGCTTCATGGTTCTCAACCAGAATGCTGCGGAACAGTTCCTCGTTGATGCGCAGCTTTTCCAAATCCGGCGGGGTAACAGCCCTGTCTGTCAGGGCGTTGCGTGTGGTCAGCAGCAGTACACAGATCGGTCCCCAAAATGGGATCAGCAGCATAAACGGAAGAAAATACCCCTGGGCATCCAAAAGGCCCTTCCGTACCATTCTCCACAGCAGCAGACACACCAGCAGATGCAGCAATAGCAGCACCAGCGCCAAAGCGGTCAGGTTCATCTCTGCTCCCCTTCCTGCGTTGCGGCTGCGACCAGCACAAGCTGCTGCTCAAACGGGACCGGCTGCGCTGAGATGCCATGCTTCTGCAGGCGCTGTTCGATGATCGGCAGTTCGCTTTCTTCAGCCTGATTCAGCAGCAGGTACAAGCTGCCGTCCGGTCCCCGCCCCGCCACATCGCTGCTGCGAATCGCATGGTCCAAAGCAGCGTACAGACGGGTCTCATTCTCAAAGGTATCCGTGACCCGCAGCAAGAGATGCTGTGCCATCTTTCCCTCCTTGAGGGTGCAGGCAGCATCCAGCTTAGCGGCGAATGCAGCCGGGCGCAGCACCCGCGTTCCGGGCAGATGCTGCTCGTTATATACTGCATTCTCATATTCAAAGGCGCGCACCAGTGCCGTCTCTGCAAGACCGCACAGGATGCGGAACAGGTTTTGGTAGTAGAGCGTAAGCTGGTCATCCACCGCGTCAAAAAGAACGACCAGCACTACGGCCCGCCCATTTTCGCGCACCGCCGCAGCGTACATCGGCATCTCGGGGATCAACTCGCGATTGACCCACAGTCCCTCCTGCTCGATAGCGCGAAGCACAGGCAGATACTGCTCTGTCTCGATCGAGCGCGGCATGCTCCCCTTAAAGCCGGGGCTGCAGGCCATCATCCGAGCAAAGTGGCGGTTGTCGTCCAGATGGTAGACCGCGAGACTTTTGTTCTGCAGGACATCCTCCATAATCTGGACGGTCTTATAGTACAGCTTTTCCGGCTGCATGTCGTCAAGCTGGCGGGTCACATCATATATTTTGCCGAAGCTGTCCTTTCTGCCCAGAATCTGGCGGCGGAACATCTGCTTATCCTCCAGCGTGTCCTGATACAGCCTGCGCACAAAGCGCAAACGATCTTTAAGACGCTCATTTTCCTGCTGTACAAAGCGGATGGATTCTGCGTTTTGCATCTGAACATAACCGCACAGTGCGCCCGCGATAAAGTAGACGATAAAAGCCAGCCAGTTGGCGGGATCGTAGAAAAGCAGAAGCGGCGTTGTCCCCTGCTGCAGGTACCCCAGCATCAGGGAAAGCGAGGCCAGCAGCGCCGCCAGCACGCCTGCATTCAGGCCGTACATCGTGCCCACCAGCACGATAAAAGCCAGCCGAAAATCGACCATGCGGAACTGCGCCTGTGTAGCGGTCATCTGCACAAGCAGTTCCGTCACCAGCCAGGCCGCTGCAATTTCTGCCGCAGCCAAAAGCCTGCGGCGGGTGCGCAAGGTATTCCATATCCGCCCGAGCAGGTCCCGTTTCGGGGCGCGTGCCTCCTTCCAGCGTCCGTACAGCTCCGGCATGTCATCCAAAAGAGCATACCGGGGGAACCACCCATAACGCTTGCGCAGCAAGCCATCATCGGCCGGGTAATACATCGGGGAATCCTGCCCATAGCTGACCTTCAGGCCGGGGCAAAGCTGCTGCAATTTTTCGCCCAGATGGCTGTAGTTCACATCGAACACCACGGGCACGGTAAACTCCTCCCATTCGGGAGTCCAAGCGTCATAAATACGGGGCACCAGCTCTGCCAGATCCTCGCTGCAGAGGGCATACAGCGGGCTTTGTGCCTGTTCATCAAAGCAAAGCTTGCCTGCCTCCATCTGTTCAAACAGCGGTGCAAAGCCCTGTCCGCCGCCCGCACCGTCCGTTCCGTAGAGATACGGCATGTGCAGCACTTTGACCTGCACCTGACTGGTCATTGCGTAGTGACGGCAAAGCTCCTCCGCAGCTTTGGCCATGATGGTCTTGCCCGTCTCGGGGGTAACGACACTTTCCGGCCCGGCCAGATACAGTATGCGAACCGGGCGCTCACGGTTGATTTGCAGCACATGGCGCAGCCGTTCCAGTTCACCGGCCTGCTCATTGTGAGGGATCAGGTACTGCGAAAAATACACGATGCAGTCAAACTCGTAGGTATCCGTCAGCTGCGACAGCAGTCTCTTATTGTCCAGCGCAATCGCCTTTAAATGGGGGTCCTGCGCCTTTTCATATCCTGCAATCAGGACATGATCCTGCGGAAAGGCCGCCTCGATCCACGCCTTTGTAACACAGCTTGTATTGCCTGTCAATAATACTTCCACAACCGTTTTTTCCCCTCACGTATAACTATCGGCATTCGTCCTGTCTGCCGCAGAGCCTCTGTATATTCAAAGTTGTATTTATGTTATAATATCACTTTTCTATTGTGATTTCAATATTCGCATCGTAAAGAAGTGTATATATTTTGCTCTTTATATTTACTGTATCCATCAATATCAAAAAGAACTGAAAGAACTGTCTTTGCTCTTATTATAAAAGGTAACCGGAACGAATGCAACGGGTAGAAAGCCTTGCGCGTTCAACTCAACTGTGCGCCCCCTGCCTGATGCAATAACATTTCTCCGGAAATCTTACAAAAAAACAGGCGCCGCAAGCCTGCCCTGCTGCGCCTGTTTTTACATTCTACTGCATTTCTGCCATAAACTTACGCTTTACCGCGCGCTTGTCGCTGCTTCTCCCTCGGCATAGTCAAACAGGCCGTCGTTCTTTTCTTCCATGGCCTTGATCATGTGGTAGGTGTACTCGTTATACGGCGTGGGGATGCCAAGCTCCTGTCCCATGCGGATGAGCGCACCGGAGAACATCTCGATTTCGGTGTGGCGGTGGGCGTCCAGATCCTGCAGAGTCGAGTACCGCGCGGTCGGCTTTACAAGGCTGCCGTAGCTGACGGCGCTGTCCACCAGACTCAGGTCAATGCCTTTTGCGGCGGCGATGGCCTCCAGTTCGCGGCGCAAGCCGTCACTGATGGCCTGCATATGGACGCTGTCACGGTAGCAGCCGACACCTGCGCCCAAAATTGCCTGCGGCAGGTTGTTGCAGACATTCAGCCGGAACTTGCTCCAGATCTCCTCGCGGATATGCACTGTGGTCTGGTAGTACAGCCCCGTGCCGTCAAACAGGTCGGCTACAGCCTGCACGCGGGGGCTGTCAAAGGGCGGCTGCGGCTCGCCGTAAATGATCCCGATCGTTGTGTCCGGGTCAAAAAAGACGCCATCCTCGGTGCGGTGGGATGCCACTTTAATAAGCGCTGGCAACACATGGCTGTCGCCGACCGCTGCCCCGATGATTTCCTCACTGTCAACGCCGTTCATCAGGCTCATGACGGTGGTATTTTCGCCCACAATCGCGCGGATGTCATCCAGCGCCCCGCGCAGGGCACCGTATTTCAGCGCAACGATGAGCAGGTCTGCGCCGTGGGCCTGCGCGGCGGTCAGGACCTGCGGGCGGTAGGTCTTGCCGTTGATCGTACACCCGGCGCAGCGCAGCCGGTCGGCGCGTGTACCCTCGGCCACAACGCTGACCGTCACCCCCGGCTTGTCGGTCAGCCCCCACAGCAGATAGGAGCCAACAGCACCGGCCCCCAGAATCGCAACAGAACGAATTTTCATACTTACCCTCTCCCCGGTTTTTACGGCTTGATGATGCGGATCAGCGTTTTATCCAGCTGCAGCGTACAGTGCCACGGATTCAGGATGATGCCCTGAATCTCCTCCGCAGCCAGCGCGGCGTCAAACAGGCTGTTTATGTCAGCCCAGAATGTGGATTTCACGGCATCGGGGCTTTTCATCTGCTCGTCAAACGAGGTGAAGGCATACCACCAGCGCCCACCATCGGCGGTCTGCACAATTTTGGGGCGCAGCGCGGCGGACGCGCCGGGCGTTGTCTCCACGGCGGCGATCCACTGCCCGCCGGCCTGCATGGCGCGGCGCACAACGGTCAAAGTGTGGGCAAGCTGCTCCTGCGTGGGGGCCTGCTGCAGGCCCTGCACGGCGTCCTCAAGCGCCTGATTGAGCCGCCGGTTCTCATCTTCTTGCATCTTCATGGAAATTCCTCGCTATTCATGGTGTATAGGACCTTTATACGGCTTTCGCATCTAGACTCTGTGTCAATTTTACTTGGCGTTGAATACATATTTATCCAGACGGTCGAAGGCTTCTTTTACGCGGCTCAGCGGCAGCGCCAGATTCATGCGGATGGCGCAGGGGCCGTGGAACATCCGCCCGTCCTGCCATGCTACGCCCACATCCCAGCCGGCTTTTTCCAGCTCGTCGATGGTCTTGCCGTGCTTCTCGCACCATTGGGTGCAATCCAAAAACAGCATGTAGGTGCCCTGCGGTCTGCTGACCTCAACGCCTTCAAAATGCGTGCGGATGTACTCACAGGCATAGTCCACATTGCCGGTGATCACCTGCCGCAGCTCGTCCACCCATTCATAGCCCTCCGGTTTGTAGGCGCCGATCAGGGCATGCATCGACAGTACATTCATATCGTTGTAATGCGGCTTGGAACTTTTGGCAACAACGCGGTCGCGCAGATACTTATTGTAAATAATGTGATAGCTGCCTACCAGACCGGCCAGATTGAAGGTCTTGCTGGGCGCGTATACCGCCACGGTGTTCTGGCGTGCCCAGTCGGAGACGGACTGTGTCGGAATGTGCTTGTACCCCTCCAAAATGATGTCAGACCAGATCTCGTCAGAGATGATGATGCAGTCGTTTTCCTTGTAGACCTCCATCGCCTTCTCCAGTTCCCACCTTTCCCAGACACGGCCGCAGGGGTTGTGCGGGCTGCAGAATACGGCCACATGGATTTTCTCAGCCTTCAGCTTGGCGTCCATATCCTCATAGTCCATCCGCCAGATACCGTTTTCGTCCTTTTTCAAAGGACTGTGGACGATCTTGTAGCCATTGTTGTTGATGCTCATCGTAAAGCCGATGTAGGTGGGGCTGTGGAGCAGTACGCCGTCACCGGGGGCCGCAAACGCGGTCAGCGCCGAGATAACGCCGCCCAGAACACCGTTCTCGTAGCCGATTGCTTCTTTGGTCAGGCCGGTCACGCCGTTGCGGGTCGCCTGCCACTGTATGATCGAATCGTAATACTCGTCCGTTGCCTGAAAGTAGCCGAAGGCCGGGTGCTTGGCTCTCTCGATGATGGCTTCCGGGATGGTGGGCACGGTGGGAAAGTTCATGTCCGCGACCCACATGGGGATGATGTCAAAGCCGTCCTTGGGCAGGTCCGGGGCAAAGCCTGTGCCGAGACCGTCAACGGCGATGGCGTCCTTGCCGTGGCGATCCATGATGGATGTAAAATCGTACTTCATAGTCCTTCCTTCTTTCTGGTTTGCGCTATTCCGGGGCCGGGCTCCGCGCCCCTTACTTCTATAAACAGTATACCGAGACATCCACGGACATGCAAGGGTATCTTTCGGCGCACTTTGCTATAGAAGCCGTTTGAACGACTTTGAAACTTACTTTAAAGTGTTAAGTATTGAACCGCCTAAAATTGACAGTTGCGCGGTTCGGTGGTAGAATCAAACTATAAAGGCAGTTCTTTACCGCCGCCATACAAGGAGGGTTATTCTGATGGAGTTCACACAGGTCATTGAAAACCGCTATTCCTGCAAAAATTTTAGTGCGCGCCAGCTTGCGCCCGCACAGCTGGACGCGATCCTCGCGGCCGGTCGGGTCGCGCCGACCGCCAAAAATCTGCAGGAGCAGCGCATTTATGTCATCCAGTCTGCACAGGGGCTGGCCAAAATCGACGCTGCCACGCCTTGCCGTTACGGCGCACCGACCTGCCTTGTGGTAGCCTTTGACCGAAGCAATGTTTTTACATATCCCGGCGGCAAGCGGGACTCCGGCGTGGAGGATGCGTCCATTGTAGCAACGCACCTGATGCTGGCCGCCGCCAACGCCGGTGTGGACAGCTGCTGGCTGAACTTTTTTGACCCCGACAAGCTGGCACAGGCACTTGGACTGCCCGAAAACGAGGAGATCCTCATGATCCTTGATCTGGGCTTTGCCGCCGAGGGTGTCACGCCGCTGCCGAACCACAGCGCCCGCAAGCCGCTGACCGAGACGGTCCGGTATCTGTAACCCCCACCCTTTATCCGCATTTAGCGAAGCTGCATCTATTCCGACCCACACCCTGACAAAGGAGTATCCCCCATGAAAATCGCAGTCACTTACGACAACGGACAGATCTTCCAGCACTTTGGCCACAGCGCACAGTTCAAACTGTACGAGGTTTCCGGCGGTATGATCCTCAACACAGCTGTGGTCGATACCAACGGCAGCGGCCACGGTGCGCTGGCTGGATTTTTAAAGCAAAACGGCGTTGATACACTGATCTGCGGCGGCATTGGCGGCGGCGCTCAGGCCGCCCTGGCGCAGGCCGGCATCCGCTTTTACGGCGGTGTCAGCGGCGCTGCCGATGCAGCCGTGCTGGCCCTGCTGGCAGGCAAGCTTGGCTATGACCCCGATGTGCGCTGCACCCACCACGATGAAGCGCACGGTGAGGGCAGCCACACCTGCGGCAGCCATGGCTGCGGAAACCACAGCTGCCACTGATGGACTCCCAGCCTGCGCAGCTCCCCTGCAAAAAGGCTGAAGGCTTTGCTCTGAGCAGTCTATCCCCTTTTGTAAAAAGCGTGAAAAAATATTTCCCCCTTTTCTTGACAACACATCACATCTGTGTTATACTTCTCACGATTTTGAAAGACGAATCGAGTTTGTAAGAGTTTTTCAAAGCAATTTACCTACGGACCGCCCAACAGGGGCGGGGCGAACGATTGCAAAAGCTTCGTTGTGCCCCATGGCCATACGGACAGCCGGGTCCACTGCCGATCGGCAACGCAGGTTGCCTTATTGATTGAGTTAGAAGCTCAAATTTTATAAGTTGGTTCCTTTACAACCATGAAATTGCACGGGTATCGTGCAGACTTGTGAAACGGTCAATAAGAGTAGTAAAAGTGTAATTGCTATATAGACTCTGACACGCTCAGCCTTTTTGAATCATACGGTAAAAATGCTCTCTCGGTGCAAGGCCGGGGGTATTTCTGCCTGTGCAAAAAATGCTGAATTTTAGCGCAAGCCTGTACATCTGTGCAGGGCTTGCGCTTTTTGTTTGCAAAGGAACCGCGGACGGAGGGAAAAATGAACGGAGATCCGAAGCGTTCCCGTCTGGATCAGCGCCGTGCGCCGATCCACGAGGCACTCGAAACGTTCCGAAAAATGCGCGTTGTCCCCTTTGATGTGCCCGGGCACAAGCGCGGTCGCGGCAACCCCGAGCTGACCGCCTTTCTGGGTGAGCAGTGTGTTGGGGTGGATGTCAACAGCATGAAGCCGCTGGATAACCTCTGCCACCCGGTATCGGTCATCCGGGAGGCTGAGGAGCTGGCCGCCGAGGCGTTCGGTGCGGCGAATGCCTTTTTGATGGTTGGCGGTACGACCAGCTCTGTGCAGAGCATGGTGCTGACCGCCTGCAAGCGCGGCGATGAGATCATTCTGCCCCGCAATGTCCACCGCAGCGTGCTGAACGCGCTGGTGCTGTGCGGTGCCGTGCCGGTCTATGTCAACCCCGAGGTCGATACCCAACTGGGCATCAGCCTTGGCATGAAGCGTGAGCAGGTGGCGAAAGCGATTGCCGAGCATCCCAACGCTGTGGCGGTGCTGGTCAACAACCCCACCTACTACGGCATCTGCAGCGATCTGCGTGCCATTGTGCGGATGGCGCATGACGCCGGTATGCTCTGCCTTGCCGATGAAGCGCACGGCACCCACTTCTACTTCGGCGGCGGACTGCCCGTCTCCGCCATGGCGGCGGGCGCTGATATGGCCGCCGTCTCGATGCACAAAAGCGGCGGCAGCCTGACCCAGTCCAGCCTGCTGCTGACCGGCCCCAATGTCCATGCGGGCTATGTGCGGCAGATCATTAACCTGACCCAGACGACCTCCGGCAGTTATCTTCTGATGTCGAGCCTTGACATTTCCCGCCGCAATCTGGCACTGCGGGGACGGCAGGTGTTCCATCAGGTGGCCGACATGGCCGAGTACGCGCGCGAGGAGATCAACGCCGTGGGCGGGTACTATGCCTTCGGCAAGGAGCTTTGCAACGGCAACTCCGTTTTTGACTTTGATACGACAAAATTGAGCGTTCACACGCTGGACATCGGCCTTGCGGGCATTGAGGTGTACGACATTCTGCGCGATGAATACGACATCCAGATCGAGTTCGGCGACATCGGCAACATTCTGGCCTACCTCTCCATCGGCGACCGTCCGCAGGAGGTCGAGCGTCTTGTCAGCGCACTGGCTGAAATCAAGCGCCGCTATCACACCGATGGCGCAGGCCTCTTGAGTCAGGAATACATCGACCCCGAGGTTGCCGCCAGCCCGCAGGAGGCGTTCTACGCCCCCAAAAAGAGCCTGCCTCTGCGCGAGACAGAGGGCATGGTCTGCAGCGAATTCGTCATGTGCTATCCCCCGGGCATCCCCATCCTTGCCCCGGGCGAGCGCATCACCGCGCAGATTCTGGACTATATCGAGTATGCCAAGGCCAAGGGCTGCAGCATGACCGGCCCCGAGGACCCGGACATCCTGCGCCTGAATGTGCTGGCTTGACAGGGAGGTTTGCAGTATGGAAATGTGGTTTTCGGAATTTCACACCCCGGATGTCAAGCATAGCATCCGGGTCAACCGCCAGCTCTACTCCAAGCAGAGCGACTACCAGCGCATCGACATTTTTGAGACGCCGGAATTCGGCCGTGTGCTGACGCTGGACGGCAATGTCATGCTGACCGAACGCGATGAGTTCATCTATGACGAGATGATCACCCATGTGCCGATGGCCGTACACAGAAGTGCCAAGGACATTCTGGTCATCGGTGCCGGCGACGGCGGCGTTGTGCGCGAGCTGACCCGCTATGACCGGGTCGAGCGTATCGATCTGGTCGAGATGGACCCGCAGGTCATCGAGGCCTGCCGCGCCTACCTGCCCGGCAACGCCTGCCGTATGGATGACCGCCGCGTGCATATCTACTACGAGAATGCGCTCAAATTCATCCGCCGGTGTGAGGACGAGTACGATCTGATCATCGTGGATTCCTCCGACCCGTTCGGCCCGTCGGAGGGGTTGTTCACCCGCGAGTTTTACGGCAACTGCTTCAACGCGCTGCGCGCGGACGGCATCATGGTCAACCAGCAGGGCAGCCCCTTCTATGCAGAGGACGCGACCGCCATGCAGCGCAGCCACAAGCGCATCGCCAGCACTTTCCCGATCAGCAAGGTGTATCAGGCACACATCCCCACCTTTGCGGCGGGCTACTGGCTGTTCGGCTTTGCCAGCAAAAAATATCATCCCATCAACGATATGGACGCCGATGCGTGGAATGCGCTGAACATGCGCACCCGCTATTACACGACCCGGCTGCATGTCGGTGCATTTTACCTGCCGGCGTTTCTGGAGGAAATGCTGCGCGAAGTGGAGGAACACTGATGCTGCATCGCAATGTTGAAAATTTCATCGGCTGCGACAGCAGCTACCGCACGGCAAGCATTGTTTTATACGGCGCTCCGTTTGATTCCACCACCAGCTACCGCCCCGGTGCGCGGTTCGGCCCTGCTGCCATGCGGCACGAAAGCTACGGTCTGGAGACCTACAGCCCCTATCAGGACAAGGACCTGACAGACGGCAATGTGTTTGACAGCGGCGATTTGGAGCTCTGCTTCGGCTCGTCGGAAAGTGCCCTTGTGGACATTGAATCCCGCGCGGCCGAGATCCTGCGGGACGGCAAACTGCCGCTGCTGCTCGGCGGCGAGCATCTTGTTACTCTGGGTGCCGTGCGCGCGGCGGTGCGCAAATATCCCGATCTGCACATCGTCCACTTTGACGCCCACGCAGACCTGCGGGATGATTACCTCGGCGCGCAGCTGAGCCACGCCTGTGTGCTGCGCCGCTGCCATGATCTGATCGGTGACGGGCGCATCCACCAGTTCTGCATCCGCAGCGGTGAGCGGGAGGAATTTCAGTTTGCGGCCCGCCACACCGATATGCACCGCTTCGATTTCACCGGTCTGGCCGAGCTGACCGACTGGCTCTGCCAGACGCGCGTGCCGGTCTACCTGACCATCGACCTCGACTGCCTTGACCCCTCGGCCTTTCCCGGTACCGGCACGCCTGAGGCGGGCGGCGTAAGCTTTCTGCAACTTTTACAGGCGATCCGCACCGTGACAAAGGCAAACATCGTCGGCGCGGATGTCAACGAACTGGCACCGATGCTCGACCAGAGCGGCGTTTCGACCGCTACGGCCTGCAAGGTACTGCGGGAGCTGCTGCTGGCGTTGGAAAAGTAAGCAGCCATCCCTGTAGGGGGCGATGCTCGTCATCGACCCGGGAACGGCATTGCTGCCGCTAGGTTCCGTGGGCGGGCAATGCCCGCCCCTACAAAGCCAAAAACACATATCATAAAAAACAACAAAAAACATAAAGGAGTCCCATCATGAGCAAAGTTCTTGTTATCGGCTGCGGCGGCGTTGCATCTGTCGCCATCTCCAAGTGCTGCCAGGTCAGCGATGTTTTCACCGAGCTGTGCATCGCCAGCCGCACTAAGTCCAAGTGCGATGCCCTCGCTGCCAAGCTGGCCCCGCACACAAAGACCAAAATCACCACCGCGCAGGTCGATGCCGATGATGTGCAGCAGCTCTGCGACCTCATCAACGCCTACAAGCCTGACCTTGTCATGAACATTGCCCTGCCCTATCAGGATCTGACCATCATGGACGCCTGCCTTGCCTGCGGCGTCAACTACATGGACACCGCCAACTACGAGCCGGAAAACACCGATGACCCGGAATGGCGCACCATCTATGAGAAGCGCTGCAAGGAGGCTGGCTTCTCCGCCTACTTTGACTACAGCTGGCAGTGGGCCTACAAGAAAAAGTTTGAGGACGCCGGCCTGACCGCCCTGCTGGGCTGCGGCTTTGACCCGGGCGTAACCCAGGCCTACTGCGCCTACGCTGCCAAGCATGAGTTCGATTCCATCGACACGATCGATATTCTGGACTGCAACGGCGGTGACCACGGCTACGCCTTTGCCACCAACTTCAACCCCGAGATCAACCTGCGCGAGGTCTCTGCCCCCGGCAGCTACATGGAGAACGGCAAGTGGGTCGAGATCCCGGCCATGAGCATCAAGCGCGAGTACAACTTTGATCAGGTCGGCCAGAAGGATATGTACCTGCTGCACCATGAGGAGATCGAGTCCTTGGGCAAGAACCTGCCCGGCGTCAAGCGCATCCGCTTCTTCATGACCTTCGGCCAGAGCTATCTTGACCACATGCGCTGCCTTGAGGATGTGGGCATGCTCTCCACCACGCCCATCAACTACAACGGTCAGGAGATCGTCCCCATCCAGTTCCTGAAGGCTCTGCTGCCCGATCCCGCCAGCCTCGGCCCCCGCACGAAGGGCAAGACGAACATTGGCTGCATCTTCACCGGCAAAAAGGACGGCAAGGACAAGACCTACTACATCTATAATATCTGTGACCATCAGGAGTGCTACCGTGAGGTCGGCAGTCAGGCCATCAGCTACACGACCGGTGTGCCCGCCATGTGCGGCGCCCTGATGATGCTGACCGGCGAGTGGGTCAAGCCCGGCGTCTACACGGTCGAAGAGTTCAACCCCGATCCGTTCCTCGATGCACTGGATAAGTACGGCCTGCCCCGCAGCGAGAACCACAACCCGGTTCTGGTGGACTGATGGCACTGCACGATGCACGGCCGCCGTTTGCGGCCATCGGCGGCACGGTGCCGCCGGAATTTGCCGCCCTGCCAACACCCTGCTACCTGCTGGACGAGGCCGCGCTGACCCGCAACGCGGAGATTTTGGGCGGGCTGGCACAGCGCACCGGCTGCAGGGTGCTGCTGGCGCAAAAGGCGTTCAGCAACTATGACCTGTATCCCCTGCTGGCGCCGCACTTGGCGGGCACCGAGGCCAGCGGCCTGTTTGAGGCACGGCTGGGTGCCGAGGAGATGCCCGGCGGTGAGGTGCATGTCTTTTGCGCTGCCTATCGCGCGGACGAGATGGACAAGCTGCTGCGCTATGCCGACCATATCGTCTTTAACTCCCCTGCGCAGCTGGCGCGCTTCGGCCCCAAGGCCAAGGCAGCCGGTAAGAGCGTAGGGCTGCGCATCAATCCAGAATGCTCCACGCAGGACGGCCACGCGATCTACGATCCCTGCGCGCCCGGCAGCCGCCTTGGTACGACCCGCGCAGCATGGGATGCCGCCGTGTCGCAGGACCCCAGCCTGCCGCAGCTTTTGGACGGACTGCACTTCCACACGCTCTGCGAGCAGGACGCCGATGCGCTGGCCGTAACGCTGGACGCCGTGGCAGAAAAGTTCGGCGATCTGCTGCCCAATATGCAGTGGCTCAACTTTGGCGGCGGACATCACATCACCCGCTCCGGCTACGACATTGCCACGCTGGAGCACTGCATCGCCCGCGCACAGAATGCGTGGGGCGTGACGGTCTATCTGGAGCCGGGTGAAGCCTGTGCGCTGAATGCCGGTTACCTGCTGACCCGCGTGCTGGATGTTGTAAAAAACGGCGATACCACCGTAGCCATTCTGGATGCCAGCGCCGCCTGCCATATGCCTGATGTCATTGAGATGCCCTACCGCCCGCCGCTGCTGGGCGCAGAGGAACCCGGTGAAAAGCCCTGCACGGTGCGCCTTGCCGGACCGACCTGTCTGGCCGGGGATGTCATCGGCGATTACGGCTTTGACACCGCCCCCCGCGCGGGTGACATGCTGGTATTCGGCGATATGGCCATCTACACGACCTGCAAAAACAATACCTTCAACGGTATGCCGCTGCCGTCCATCCTCTGCCGTTGTGCAGACGGCTCTGTGCGCAGCATCGCAGCCTTCGGGTATGAGGATTTCAAATATCGGCTCGGCAGCAGAGAGTAACACCATGCCCGCGCACAGTGGACACCAAATGTTCGGTTTTCGGCATTTTTTAGCAAATTCTCCTGTATAGTTTATAAAATTATAGACAATACATGCAAATAGTGTTACAATGGTGACAGTATCGGGCGGATTCATCCCCCCGCAAGTAAGGAGAATTGCCGTGAAGCTGAACAACCGCCGCACCATTCTGGTGGGCCTTGCGTTTTTGTCGATCTGTACCTTCTGGCAGATGTACGACAGCGTTATGACCCTGATCCTGACCGACACCTTTAAACTGAACGAGACCTTCGCCGGTGCCATCATGGCGGCGGACAATGTACTGGCGCTGTTCCTGCTGCCGTTCTTTGGTGCCCTGTCCGACAAGACCCACACCAAAATCGGGCGCCGTATGCCGTTCATCGTGGGCGGTACGGCCGCTGCAGCCGTGCTGATGAACCTGATTCCCCTGTTGGACGACCGCTATGCCGCCAACCCCAGCCCGGCCACACTGGTGATCTTTATCGTGGTGCTGGGCCTGCTGCTGGTGGCGATGGGCACTTATCGTTCCCCCGCTGTGGCGCTGATGCCCGATGTCACCCCCAAGCCGCTGCGCAGCCGCGCCAATGCCATCATCAATCTGATGGGCGCCGTGGGCGGTATCCTGTATCTGGGGCTTGCGGCGGTGCTGTACCCCGCCTCCAAAACCCACGGGCTGGCGCATGTCAGCTACCGCCCGCTCTTCCTCATCGTTTCGCTTATCATGGTCACGGCTGTTTTGATTCTCTACCTGACCATCAGGGAGCCTAAGCTCGAGGCAGAAAACCAAAAGCTGGAGGCTGCCCACCCCGAATGGAATCTTGCTGCCGATGACGGGCAGGGCCATGAGGTGCTGCCCGCGCCGGTCAAGCGCAGCCTGACTTTCCTGCTGATCTCGATCTCGCTGTGGTTTATCGGCTATAACGGCGTTACAACCTGGTTCACCAAATATGTCGAGGCTGTCATGGGCGAGGGTCTGGGCGGCGCGTCCACCTGCCTGTTGGTTGCCACGGCAGGTGCCATCGTCTCCTATATTCCCATCGGTGCGCTGGCCGCCAAGATCGGCCGCAAGCGCACGATCCAGTGCGGCATTGTGCTGCTGGCCACCTGCTTTATGCTCGGCTATCTGCTGACGACTGTCTATTCTTCCATCCAGCCCATCATGTATGTGGTGTTTGCGTTGGTCGGCCTTGCTTGGGCAGGCATCAATGTCAACTCTCTGCCGATGGTCGTGGAGATGTGCCGCGGCAGTGACATCGGCAAGTTTACCGGGTATTATTACACCTTCTCGATGGCCGCACAGGTCGTGACCCCCATTGTCGCGGGCAGCCTGATGCGCGCCATTGACTACCGCGTACTCTTCCCCTACGCTGCAACCTTTGTGGCGCTGAGCTTTGTCACCATGTGCTTTGTGCGCCACGGTGACACCAAGGCCGAAGCGAAGAAGGGCCTTGAGGCCTTTGAGGATATGGACAGCTAAATAAAATTTCTGACGGGAGCGATCCGCTCCCGTCAGGAAAAAAGGACATCCGCATTACCCACGGATGTCCTTTTATTATTTGACGCTGTTTTGTCTGTCACACCACTGGTTACGACTCCATCTGATTCACCACGCCTGGTCGTAGCTGCTGGGCACGGCGCGCAGGGAGATCGTGCGGTCAAAGGTGCTGTATGCGGTCAGGTAGGCGGTAAAGCAGCCGTCCATCCGGCCCATGCTGCCCTCCTTGCCGGCGGTGTAGTTATGCTCGGCAAAGCAGGGGCCGACCGAAATACCGTTCACGCCCTTGGATGCGACCAGTGTTCCGTCCTTGACGACGACACCGCCGCCGTCATTGCCCTCGAGCATGAAATGCTCGTTCTCGACGCGGCAGCCCGCGTTGAAGGCCAGCTCCACCCGCAGCGGGGCGCGGTCAATACCGGAGTTGACGATGTGGATGTCCAGGCCGTTTTCGACCTCGTTCACCTGCACATCAAACACCATGTCGGGGCCGTAGAGCTTTTCGCGGTGGGCGTTGTCCATCTGCCACCAATCGCTGGTGGCGGGCTTTTCGGCAAAGGGCAGGTAATACCAGCCGGTCATGGTCTGGTGCAGGGCATAACCGCCGTCCTTGGGGGCCAGCGCTGCGGGGACAAAGTTGCGGTGCTCGCAGAAGCTCGCGCCGATGCGCACGGTCAGCGTGAAGTCGCCGTGCTGGAAGAACAAAAAGCTCGGGCTGTTGTTCAAGATCGTGTAGGACCAGCTTCCGCGGCGGCAGCGCACAATGCCCGACCCTTCGTAATATTTGTGGTAGTTCGTCGGGGTTGCGCTGCCCTCGTGCTCCAGCGCGGCCAGCTCGGGCAGCAGCATCAGGTTGATGAGGCAGTCAAAGCTGCGCAGGGCATGGCGCTCCACCATCTGCATAATGGCGTTGGCGGCGTCCAGCAGTTCGGGCTTGCGGCAGGTATAGCCCATGTAGAGGTACTCGAGGTAATACTCCCGCGGGTAGATCTTTTTGCCCATGTCCCAGCGGGTGGAATTGTTGGTAAAAATGCTGTCGTCAGGGTCGATGTAGGTCAGCATCATTTCCAGATTGCGCAGCACCGGCGCATAGTAGCTCTCGTCGCCGGTGGCCACGGCCAGCATGATCATGGCATCGTTGTTGATGCGGTTGTAATTGCCGGCCGAACGCTCGGCGTACTCGCCGTCCTCGTTGCAGTCGTTGCCTTCTTTCAGGATGGCCTCGGCGGCGGTGCGGCATTCGGGCTTATCAAACAGCTTGGCGCAGAGCATCAGCACCGACGCGATGGCCCAGCGGTGGTTCGGGGTGTGGAAGCCGCAGTGGCACAGGGCATCGGCTGCATCGCGGATGATGGCCTCATACTTAGGCTTCAGCTCTGCGGCAGCGGCCTTGGCTTCTGGCGCGGCGGGCAGTGCGCCGTCCACGACCTTACACAGGTAGACATAGGCGGGCAGCAGCCGCTTGGTGCAGAAAGCCGTGTCCGGGCCGGAGAAGAAGTTGCAGTTGATGAGGTCAAAGTAGCCGCCGGGCCGCTGGGAGCGGCGCACAAAAGCCAGCGCCAGCGCCAGGCGGCGGTCCAGCTCGGCGTCCAGATAATAGCGGCTCTCGTGGTTCAGGTAGCAGGCCGTCATTGTCGTGGCGCGGTAGATGGCCGTTTTCGGCTCGGCCAGACTGTCCGCCTTGGGGAAACCGCCGCAGAAGGGGCTGTTCTCGTCCAAAATCTGGATATCGAGATAGCGCTGCACGCGGCTTTCGCTGTCGTGCAGGATACGTTCATAGTGTTTGCGCATAGGTCCGCTCTCCTTATTTGCCTTTGCCCAGCAGGGCCGCGCCGATGATGCCCGCGTCGCCGAACAGCTCGGCCGACATGATGCGGGGCTGCTTGGGGCAGCTGCGGCCATAGCCGTGTGCGGCATTGAACGCCCGGATCGGCTCGACCAGTACGTCGCTGCGGCGGCTGATGCCGCCGCCCAGGCAGAGCACCTCGGGCTGGAAGATGTTGATGATGCTCGTCACGCCGACGCAGAGGTAGTGTACATAGGTGTTGACCACCTGCACGGCGGTCTCGTCGCCCGCGTCGTAGGCAGCCAGGATGACCTTGCCGTTGACGTTGGCTTCCTCGTTTTCCGCCAGCGCCCAAAGCTTGCTCTCCTTATGGGCGGCCATGGCCTCCCGCGCCTGGCAGATGAGCGCCGTGACGCTGCCGTACTGCTCAAAGCAGCCGCGCATACCGCAGTTGCACTCTTTCCCGTGCATATCAATCACAAAGTGGCCCAGTTCGGCCGCTGCGCCATTGCAGCCGGTCAGCAGCTTGCCGTTCAGCACTACGCCGCCGCCGACACCGGTGCCCAGCGTGACCATGACCATGCTGCTGCTCCCTTTGCCTGCACCCGCGCAGTACTCGCCCCAGGCGGCAACGTTGGCGTCGTTATCCACATAGACGGGCAGGCCGGTGCGCTCGTGGATCATCTGGCCCAGCGGGACGTTGTCAAATTCCAGATTGTTGGCATACAGCACGGTGCCGGTGTCCACATCGACGCTGCCGGGCGCACCGATGCCCACCCAGGCGGCATCACTCAAGGCCAGGCCCAGGGCAGTCGCCATGCGGCGGCAGAGCAGCGCGATACGGTCGGCGATGTCCGACGCCGGGCAGGGCAGCCCGGTCTTGATGCTGTCGGTCAGCAGCAGTTTCCCGTCCAGGTCGGCAATGCCGCCTGCGATGTTGGTGCCGCCCAGATCGATCCCGATACAATAACGCATAATCTACCTCGCTTCTTTCACTTTATTTCAATTTCTGCGTCGGCTTGCAGAATTTCGTAAACAGCATAAACACGATGAAAAATGCCAGCACGGACAGCGGCAGGACCCGGATGCTGACGGCATAGCCCGCCATATCCACCAGCTTGCCGAAGCCGACGTTGAACAGGATATCCGCCAGCGACGCGATGCTTAAAATCGTGCCCGCCGCGCCGGAGACCTGCTGCGCCGGGAAATAGAGCCGGATGCTCATGACCAGCGTGGGGTACAAAATGGAGAAGGACAAGCCGCTGATGGCCCAGACGGGCATCGTCACCGCGCCGCCCAGCGAGCCGATCAGATACAGCACACAGGACACGCCGCCGAAAGCCGCCAGGCTTTTGAGGGCCCCCAGCTTATCCACCAGCGGGGACAGGCAGAGCCGCCCAATCATCATACCGCCAAAGAACACCGAAAGATACTTGGCCGCCGAGGCTTGGGGCAGGCCCAGACCGTCTACGCCGTAGGCGACCATCCAGTTCATGACGCCGTGCTCGGCGATAAAGTAGAACCCGAACACCAGCACATAGGGCACGATGATACGCCAGTCATAGCCGCCCTTTTGTGCCGGGGCGTCCGCCGGGTCGGCGGCTTCCTCCGGCACATTGCAGAAGAGCAGCAGCACAAAGGCCACCGCGCCCAGGATCAGCAGCACCAGATTTGTGTGCTGCCAGAAGGCAAAGCCGTTGGCGTGGCTGCCCAAAATATACTGGCTGCCGCTGGTGCCGATTTCCTGCGTGAAGAACAGGAAGTTGACGAAGAACCCCGGCGCTGTGGCAAACAGCAACGGCGTGATGAGGTTCATCGTGGTATTCAATAAGGTGGAAGACCCCAGCGCCAGCGCCATGCCGATGAGCAGCACCGTGTAATTGCTGGTAAAGGCAAACAGCGCCAGAGCGGCCATCCAAATCAGGATCAGCACCTGCAGCACGCGCTTTTTGGAAAAGCGGGTGCTCAGGTTGCCGCCCACCAGCAAAAACACCAGATTGCCGATGTAGCTTGCCGTGACGATCAGCCCCAGCTGGGTCGTCGTCAGGGAGAAATGCTCTTGGAAGATCGTGGAAAAAATTCCGCGCAGGCTGTCATTGCTGCCAAGCCCCACCATGAGCACCACAAAGGCAAAGAAGGTAAGGCGGCTGCTCCATTTTTTTGTCATCAGACCTGGGCCTCAGCTTCCATCAGGAACAGAATTGCCATGGCCTGACCGTAGGGCATCGGGTGCAGGGGGATCTGCTTGTAGAAGTCCTTGCTCTCGCGGCCCATCGGGGTGCCGTAGGACACCTGCTGCACAACGCCCTTTTCATCGATGCAGTCCAACACAGGCTGCAGGGCGCGCATGGCATTGGCGCGGTAGCTTTCGGGCACAATGCCCTGCTCGACGGCTTTCAGGATGCCGAAGCCGAAGCCGCTGGTGGCGCTGGCCTCCAGATAGGAGGTCGGGTCGTCGATCAGGGTGTGCCACATGCCGCCCTCGTCCTGATACTTGGCCAGGCTCTCGATCTGGCGCAGCAGCGCGTTTTCAAGGATGCGGCGGTCGGGGGTGCCTACGGGGACGATTTCCAGCAGCAGGGGGATGGCAGCCGTCACCCAGCTGTTGCCGCGGCCCCAGAAAGCCTCGGCAAAGTTATGGTAGCCATCAAAGCAGAAACCATGATACCACAGACCGGTCTTTTTGTCAGCCAGATATTTGGTGTGGACAAGGTACTGGTAGACAGCCTCGTCAATGTAGTCCTGGCGGCCCAGGATGCGGCCGATATTGGCCAGCGGCAGCACAGTCATGAACAGCGTATCGTCCCACAGCTCGCCATCGTTGACGCGATCCGATGTGACATGCTGGAAGCCGCCCTCGCCCGCGCGGGGCAGGCCGTGCATGGCCCACTCGGCCCACTCTTTGCAGATATCGCCGTACTTTTCATTCTTGGTGTACTCATACAGGTAGCTCAGGGCAAAAATGGGGGCCATCGTGTTGATGTTCTTGCTGGGCAGGCCCTCGGCAATGCGGGCGTCGTAGTACTCTGTCAGCACATCCAGGCAGCGCTGGTCGTGCTTTTTCTCAAACAGCTTCCACAGGCCGTACAGGCCCACGCCCTGGGTCCACTCCCACAGCATATAGCGGGCCAGATTGCCCTGATCCATGTTGGATTTTGCCATGTTCTCCAGGAAGGTCTCGTCCCTTTCATACAGGACAGATTTGAAGCTCTCAAGGCAAAGCTCCAGTTTGTTTTCAATATCAGCTTTCTGCATGGTGGTTTTCTCCTTTTTATTATAATAGGTAGACATAACGTTCGAACTTGCCTAAAGTATAGCATAGGGACAAAGGCAAAAACCACTCTGATTTTGTCTTTGTCACTGAAATATATTGCACTTTTTGCGAGTGCGAGTATAATAGAGACAGGAACATTTTTGACGGAGGCTGCCTATGTATCTGGACGACGCATTGCTGTACAATCAGGGGTACATGATTTCGATCAACGACCTGGATTCGCCGCTGTTTTACCTGTTCGACTACGATTCGCGGTCGTTCAAGATCAACATGAGTTTCCAGCATTTCCACCAGTTTCACGAGATACACATTCTGTTAAGCGGCCGTGCATCCCATCTCATCGAGGGCGACTATTACACCCTGCAGCCCTATGATATCGTATTGCTGCGCCCTTCCATGCTGCACAAGACCGAGTATCCGTCGGGCGGCGACTGCCGGCGGCTTATCATCAACTTCCGCGTGCCGGATGATTCCCCCGCGCTGCACGAAATGCTGCAAAGCTGTTTACAGCCTTTCGGGGCCGAGGTGCCCATCTACCGCTTTACCGGCGAGACACGGGCTCAGGCATTTTCGCACCTGAACGAGATCTTCACGCTGGGCAAGCAGCCGATGACCCCGCTGACGCAGCAGTTCATCCACTGCCATTTCCTGCAATTTCTGGCCACCGTGGCCCAACACGCGGGCGAGAGCAGCTACGAGCCGCAGGAGCTCAGCGATTCCATCACCCAGAAGGTCTACGCCGTGACCAGCTACATCCACCGGCACTACGCCAGCGAGCTTTCGCTGGAATATCTGGCGGATAAATTTTTCATCAGTCCGTACTATCTGTCGCACCAGTTCCGCCGGGTGACAGGGTTCTCGCTCATCAACTACATCCAGATCACCCGGGTGCGCAACGCCCAGCAGCTGTTGCTGTACACCGACATGAAAATTGCCGATATCACGACGAGCTGCGGCTTTACGAGTTTTTCCCAGTTCAACCGGGTGTTCAACAAGTTCTGCCATACCTCGCCGTCCCAGTTCCGCGTCAACGGCGTTGTCACCCCCATCACCGCCATTCCCTATGAGAAGGAACCCTCCCCGGGGAGCACGAAGGTGTAACATTTTCTGGTGCCGCCCCTTCTCGGGGAAGGCACCTCTTTTATTTTTCCTGCATCGTCAGTTTTCCGTAATTGTCAAAACCACTGTACTGCATCGGGGCGTCGTTTACATACAGCGTCTCGCCCCACTGGCAGCGCAGTTCGCCGTAGACGGGGTCCACAAAGCGGTAGCGGCGGCCCTCGGCATCGGCATCCAGCGCAGCCCCGCGCATGGCGCCCTTGAAATCCTCAAACGCCGCAAACTCGTCTGCCTGCGCGGCACGCACCAGCCAGATGCAGCGGCGGCCCTCGGCGATGCACTCGCGGTCCTTGTTGGAGCCGAAGTCCTGCATCCGCATCCCATTGCTGCAATACACCGCCGCATAGGCACTGCCCAGCTGCACAAAGGCCCACTTGCCTTCGACCTCGCAGCGGTCAAACTCCATCGACGGTAGGTACAGGTGGGTGAAATCGACCGGGTGTTCGGGGGCGATATCATAGATCAGCCCCGCGAACGCCTTGTACTGGTTGACCTTGGGCAGGGTGCCGTTGCCCGCCCAGTAGGACGGCCGCGCCGCGCCGAAGAGCACCCGCTCGCCGGGGTGGGTGACCCACAGCTGCGCCACGGCGTTGAAGGTCAGCTGGAAGGGGTTCTCCTGATGGCCCGGCTCGCCGGGGTGGAAGTCGTTGGCGCTGGTCATCATGTAGTCGGCGGTCTTGTAGGTGTACAGATCCACATAGCCGTCATTGCCCTGGGTCGTCTGGCAGATCATTTCCTTGCCCCGGGGGATGCTGAACCACTGGGCAAACTCCTTCGGCGGCTCGTAATCAGACAGGCAGTAGGAGGTGATACCCTTGCCTGCGTGGCCCGGCACGCCGTACCCATAGCCGATCCAGCTCAGGCCGGAGGGGCAGTTGGACCAGTTGCCGAACTGCTCCTTGATGTAGGTGCGGCCCGATGACGAGGCGAAGATGCCCTTCTGGCTGTGGACGGCCAGCAGGTAGTAGGCAAAATCCATGCCCTCGCGGCCCAGCTCCCGCATGGCGGGGTCTTGGGCAAAGGCATACAGGCTGCCGAAGCCCAGCGTGTCAATGGGCAGGTAGGGGCTGGAATTCCACTCGGTAAAGCCCTCTTTGCGGAAGGTGACGAACCATTCGTAGAGCATATTCTTGGCCTTGGCCTGCATCTGGCGGCCGGTCAGTCCGCTGTTGGTAAAGACCTCATCGGGGAACAGCTCGCCCGCCAGCAGCTGGCAGGTGTGGAACATCAGGGCGTGGTTCTCACTCCAGAACCACATGGCGTCGTTGCCCGGCTCATCGATCCAATAGCGGAAACCCAGCAGACAGTCGGTCAGCTCGTTCTCGGTCTTTTCGGACAAAATACCGCTGCCGCGTTTGCCGAAGGTGCGCAGGATGTAGGGGTAGTAGACAAGGTAAAAATCGCTGCAGTCGAAGCGGCGGCGGATGTAGTCGGACTGCACGGCCAGCAGCTTTTCGGCCTCGGCGGTGTCGCCGCCGGTGGCTAAGATCGCCAGTGCGCGGTTCGTGTTCTGCTCGCCCCAGCGGGCCAGCAGCTCCAGCGCCTGGCGCTTGCGCTCGGCCACGGTGGGCAGGGCGCGGGGCAGCACGCTCTCGGTGTGAATTTCCACACTGATGGGTCGGGTCAGCCGGATGCCCTCGACCTCGGTCGTGACCTGCAGCAGCAAAAATGCCAGCGGGAAGGTCTTGCAGTCGCCCAGGCTGATTTGGCTCGCGTGGGGGAGGGTGTCAGCCTCGCGGCGGAAGAGCACGCCGCCCTTGACATTTTCCTCGGTACCGCCGACAAAGGTCAGGTGATAGCTCTCGGCGATATCCGCGCCGTCGTAGTCCAGCAGCACCGGGCCGGCGGTAAAGTGGTTGCGGTGGAACGCCAGACTGCGCATCAGGTGCTCGGCTTCGGCCAGGCGGGCCGCGTCGGCCTCCCCCACCGGGATGACCTGTTCGGGCGCGGCGCCCTCGCCCTTCCAGCGCAGGCGCAGAATGATCGTAGCATCGCGCTCGGCGTAGTTGTCAAAGAACACAAGAAGCTTGTTGCGGCCCTTTTGCAGCGGCAGGGTCAGCGGCGTGGGGACAGGCTCGTTGTGGTGGTAGGGGGTCACTTCGGTCAGCTTTTCGCCGTTCAGCCAGAGGGCCGCGCCGCCGCAGGTGATAAGGTCAAAGGGCACACTGCCCGCCTCGGCGGCGTCCAGCTCGGTGTAGGCCCAGGCGCTCAGGCAGGCAGGTGTCTCACAGTCCCAGGCGTAGGTCACGCCGATATCGTCAAACGGCCAGTAGACGGTAAAGGGGGTAACATTATCCGCGCCGCCCACCAGCCCGCCGGGCCGGGTGTCCAGCTGCGCGGGCCAGGCAGTGGCCTTGGCGCGGCGCTCGGCCTTGAACTGTTCCTCGCCGGGTTTATCCTTGGGGGCGGTGTTCAGCTTTTCGTTTTCGGCACCGTGCAGGGCCGTGGGCTTGGTGATGACCGGCGTTTCGGTCACGCCGCTGACCAGCCAGCGGTCCACATACCCGTGAAACAGGGGAAAATGCAATTCGTTTGCCATACTTCGGCTTCTCCTTTATTAAAAGGTTTATTAAAAAACAACAGACGCCCCGCCCGGTTTGGGCGGGGCGTCTGTTCGCCCTAGGGAATCACTTCCCCTGTTGATTCGGTTGATTAGTGTGCCCAGCCGGCCTTGTCAGCCAGTGCGGTAGCAAACTCGGTCAGAGCGTCAGACGGAGTCAGGTCGCCGTTGACAGCCTGCTTCAGAGCGTCACGGTACTCGTTGTCATAGTAGTTGCGCCACTCGGAGCTTTCGTCGATGGCGAATGCATCGGTGGTCTGGCCAACCTCAGCCTGCAGGACCTTGTAGTCGGCAGCCTGATCGGGATCAGCAGGCTCATAGGTGACGGATTTCAGAGAGGACAGGCCCTTATCAAGTGCCAGATAATCGGCAAAGTTCTTGTCGGTGTAGAACCACTTCAGGAACTCAAGAGCCAGATCCTTGTTCTTTGCGTTGGTGGGAACGGCCAGACCGGCACCGCCCAGAATAGCGGAACCGCCTGCAGAGCCGACAGGAGAGGGCATGACGCCGAACTTGAAGCTGGTGATATCCTGCACGAAGGGGTTGTAGTTCCAGGAGCCGGAGAAGTAGATGCCTACGTCACCGTTCTTGAAGTAGTCGCCCGGGTTGTCGCTGGAGCCACCGGCCCAGATGGCCTTGGGCATGATGCCGCTGTTGTTGGCATCGACAAAGGCCTGCAGGGCGTCAATGTTCTGCTGGCTGTCTGCAACGACCTTGAAGGAGTCGCCGTCCTTCTCGACCAGAGAACCGCCGTTCATGTACATCAGGTTGTCATAACGGGCACGGGAGGCATCCATAGCCATGCCGTACTTGACAGCGCCGGAATCCTGCAGCTTCTTGGCAGCCTCATAGACCTCGTCCATGGTCCAGCGGTCGTCCACCGTCGGGCACTCGATGCCGGCAGCCTCAAAAGCATCCTTGTTGTAGAATACGTTGGTGATGGTGAACTGCTGGGGCAGAACAGACAGCTTATCCGTCAGGTAGTTCTGGCTGATGATCTGCAGGGCCTCCGGCTCAAAGATGGAGGTGTCAATGCACTTGCCCAGATCCTCGAACTCATCGGGGTACAGACGGGCCAGACGGGTGGTGGACAGCAGATCCGGCAGGTCGTTGTTCTTGGCCATCAGGGGGAACTTGGTCAGCTGATCCTCGTAGGGGATGACCATGATGTCAACGGTGTTGCCGGTCTCGTCAGCCCACTTGTTCAGGGTGGTAGCGAATGCATCGCCCTCGCCGGGTTCCTCAGACAGCATGACCTTCAGGGTCTGGCCGCCGGCAGAAGCGGCGCCGGAAGCTGCGGTGTCCGTTGTTGCAGCGGAGCTGGCCGTAGATGCAGCGGGAGAACCGCCGCAGGCTGCCAGAGAAGCCGCCATCGCGGCTGCCAGAGCCAGAGAAAGTGCTTTTTTCATGTTGGTTTTACCTCCTGTAAAGTAGAAATAAAAATAGGGTATATTAACCGGACCCTCATCCGGTTTGCTCCGTTCCGGGGCTTGGGAACTGGGCTTTCAGTTCCCTTGGTGTATCCATAGTGTACCATTGCGGCGGGTGGATTCTCTACGCCTATCTTGCTGATTTGCATTGTGGCATATTGCATTTTTTGCGCCTTGATTTTTCAATCCGGCAAATTGCATCAAGAAAAACGGCTGAAATTGTGCACTTTTCACACATCGTTTGTTCTAATGATGCCAAGTTGCGCTTATTTTGCGCCAGCGCTTATTTTTTCAGTGAAAAAAATGCAATGTTTCTGTAACCAAATTTTAATAAAAAGCAGTCGCTTTCCCCCATAAACAATAAATGCGCACCGTTTGCCCCCTACCGCGCAAAAACTGCATTGTCTGCACAGTTTTGAGATGTTATACTGTGCCTGAACAGGGGTTGTCTGGGTGCGGGCGAACAATGTTCGCCCCTACAATACCGTTACCCGCCTTGCTGCCTCGTAGGGCGGCCAGTCCCCTGGACGCCGCTTCCCTTACCACACACTCAACCTTATAAAAAAGGAAGGAGCCGCCATGCAAAACACTGAACTCCGCCGCCGGGCGCGCCCGGTGCTGGACGCCCTGCGCACTTTGGCGCTGCAGGGGCGCACCCCGGTTTTGGGGCTGCGCAAAAAATCCTGCCCCTACCACAGCTGGGACACCGTGCAGGAGGACCCGGCCACAGCCCCCGGCTGGACACCCTTTGCCCCCGGTGATGCTATCGGCGGCGTGGAGGCCCACTACTGCTTCCGGGGCGGCATCACCGCACCGGCGGGTGGCGCCGGGCGTCACCTTGTCTGCCTGGTCTCCACCGGCGCAACCGATATCTGGAACAACAACAACCCCCAGTTCCTCGCCTACTTAAATGGTGCGCTGGTCTGCGGGCTGGATGTCAACCACACCGAGTTTGACCTGCCCCCCGCCGCTGCCGAGGGCCAGACCTGGCAGCTTGGACTGTACACCTACTGCAACACCCCGGCACAGGATGTCTTTTTAAAAGTCGAGACTGCCGTGCGGGACGATGAGATCACCGGCCTGTACTACGACCTGAAAGCCCCTTACGAGGTGCTTGTCCAGCTGGACGAGGGCGACACCAACGCCATCGGCATCGGGCGGTATCTGGAAAAAGCGCTGGATATGCTCGACCTGCGCGACCCGTACAGTGCCGCATTCTACGCCAGCGTCGCCGCCGCCCGCCGCTATATGAAAGAGGAATTTTACGAGAGCTTCTGCCAGCGGCAGCCGGTCACGGTGGACTGTGTCGGCCACACCCACATCGATGTGGCCTGGCTCTGGACGCTGGCCCAGACGCGGGAAAAGGCCATCCGCAGCTTTGCCACCGTCAACTATCTGATGGACCGCTACCCCGAGTACAAGTTCCTGTCCAGCCAGCCGCAGCTCTACGATTTTGTGCGCAAAGACTGCCCCGCGCTGTTTGAGAAGATCCGCGCCCGCGTCGCCGACGGCCACTGGGAACCGGAGGGCGGTATGTGGCTGGAATCCGACTGCAACATGGCCAGCGGCGAGAGTTTGATCCGCCAATTCTTGCACGGGCAGGAATTTTTCGGCCGGGAATTCGGCAAACAGGGGCACATCCTGTGGCTGCCGGATGCCTTCGGTTTCAGCGGCGCGCTGCCCCAAATTATGGCCCAGTGCGGCATGGACTGGTTCATGACCACCAAGATGGCCTGGAACGACACCAACTGTATGCCCCACGATCTGACCCGCTGGCGCGGCATCGACGGTACCGAGGTACTGGCCTACTTTATCTCCACCAAGGACTACGACAAGCGCCCCGACCGCAACCCGAAACCGAGCTTCAACACGACCTACAACGGCCTGCTGAACCCCAGGCAGGTCATGGGCTGCTGGCAGCGCTTTCAGGACAAGGAGCTGACCCAGGATGTGCTGCAATGCTATGGCTACGGCGACGGCGGCGGCGGTGTGACCGCTGAAATGCTGGAGATCAACCGCCGTATGGAGAAGGGCATCCCCGGTGCGCCCCAGACCCGCCTGACCCACGCGGCCCCCTACTTTGACAAATTGAAGCAGCACCTTGACGAAACGCAGGCCGATCTGCCCTGCTGGCACGGCGAGATGTACTTTGAGTACCATCGCGGCGTGTTCACCAGTCAGGGCCGCAACAAGCGGGCCAACCGCGCCGCCGAGTTTGCCAATCTGACCGCCGAGACCGCCGCCGCTCTGGCCGAAAGCCTGCGCACCGGCTACGCCTACCCCGCCGCCGCGCTGCACCGCAACTGGGAGCTGACCCTGCTGAACCAGTTCCACGATATTTTACCCGGTTCGGCCCTGGGCGAGGTATACGAAGTCTCGCAGCAGCAGTACGGTGAGATCCTCGCGTCCGATGCCAGAATCACCGATGACGCGCTGCACACCGTCGCTGCCCTCGTCAAGACCGACCGTCCCGGCGTGGTCGTGTTCAACCAGCTGGGCTTTGCCCGGGACACCGTCGTCCGTGTCGCCTGCGGGGCGGCGGGCATCACCGACGGCGGACACCCGCTGCCCTGCCATGCCGAAAACGGCGTGCTGACCTTTGTTGCCAAGGACCTGCCCGCCAAGGGCTGGCGGTTCTACCCCTTTGCCGACGCAGAACCCGAGACTCCCTGCGCCGAAGTGGCCGAAAATGACGGCGGGTACATGATCGACACGCCGCTCTATCATATCGTATTCAACGGCTGCGGCGAGATTACCGCCCTGCTGGACAAAGAGGCCGGCCGCGAGCTGATCCCTGCCGGGCATTGCGCCAACGAGCTGCAGCTGTTTGAGGACCGCCCCGACGAGTACGATGCCTGGAATCTGGAAAAATACTACCGCCGCCACCGCTTTGCGCTGGACGGCGCGGCCCGCCTGACCGTGGCCGAGAACAGCCCGGTCTGCTGCCGCCTGCATCTGGAACGCGCCATTTCCCGGTCGCAGCTCGTGCAGGATATCATCCTCTACCCCCACAGCCGCCGCATCGACTTTGCCACCCACATCGACTGGCACGAGCAGCATGTGCTGCTGAAAGCCGCGTTCCCGGTGGATATCTGCGCCGACCGCGCCCAGTATGACATCCAGTTCGGCAGCATTGCCCGGGATACCCACACCAACACCAGCTGGGACGAGGCCCGCTTCGAGGTCTGCGCCCATAAGTGGGCCGACCTGTCCGAGCCGGGCTACGGCGCGGCGCTGCTGAATGACGGCCGCTACGGCTATGATGTCCACGATGGCGTGCTGCGGCTCTCGCTGCTGCGGGCCGCCACCTACCCGGACCCCCACGCCGATCAAGGGGCCCACGACTTTACCTATGCGCTGCTGCCCCACCTGGGCGACTGGCGGCAGGGCGGGGTCATCCCCGCCGGGTACGACCTGAACGCCCCGGCGCTGCCTCTGGCCGTGGCTGCCCAGCCCGCGGGCACGCTGCCTGCCGCGTACAGCCAGTTCCGCGTAGATGCCCCCAATGTCGTGTTGGAGACCGTGAAGAAAGCCGAGGATGGCTCCGGCCTGATTTTGCGCCTGTATGAGAGTTGGGGCACCCGTACCCGCGCGGCGCTGACCCTGCCGGATGATGCCGCTGCCGTGCGCTGCACGCCGATGGAACAGCCCTTACCCGGAGAAGAAGCCGTACAGCACAGCCTGCCGCTGACGCTGCATCCCTTTGAAATTTGCACAATCCATGTACAATTTGCGCAGTGACATTCACTGTGGATGCATGATTTTACAGTTTGCACAATTTCACAGCATTGCATTTGTGCGTTTTCGCCAAGACGACGGTCGGATTTTGCGCCGCCTGCCAAAATCGCGCAAGAAATGCAATGCATTTTGGGGCAAGCAAGCAAAAAACGGTGGTATTTGCGCCTTTTGCAATGCTATACTAAGCACATCGAAGGGACCGGGCGGTGGAATCCCGGCCAAAGAGAATAAAGGAGGAATGAATATGAAGAAGAAATCGTCGCTGAAGCACACCGGCGCATTCTGGGCGTTCTGTGCGCCCTGCTGCATTTTGTTCGGTGTCTTTTTCCTTGTGCCGCTTGTGCTCAGCATCGCTTTTTCCTTCACCAACTATGACGGTTGGAAAACCATTGACTTTGTGGGTCTGACAAACTACATTACATTGTTTAAAGACTCCAAGTTCTATCTGTCCCTGGGGCGGACGCTGCTGTACACGGTCTGCACGTTGCCGTTCCGCGTCATCATCCCGCTGCTGGTTGCGGTGCTGCTCTGCTCTAAGCGCGTTGCCGCCAAGAGCCTGACCCGCACGATGGTCTACATCCCCGTTCTGATGAGTGCGCTGGTCGTCGGTATCACCATCAACTGGATGTTCAGCCAGGAGTACGGCCTTGTAAACTTTATCATCCGTTCGCTGGGCGGCACCGCGCTGGAATGGTCGCTGAACCCGCGTCTTGCCACCTTTGTCATCGCGTTCGCATCGGTTTGGGCGTCCATCGGCTTCAACATGATCCTCTACATCGGCGGTATCAACAGCATTTCCAATGATCTGTATGAGGCTGCTACCATCGATGGTGCCAGTGGTGTGCAGGCCTTCTTCCGCATCACAGTTCCGATGCTGGCTCCCACGACATTCATGGTCGTGCTGCTGTCCACCGTCAACCTGCTCAAAGAGTACGCTCTGGTCCAAGGTATCACGCAGGGCGGCCCCGGCCTGAGCACTACCTTTATTATCCAGTACATCTTCGACAAGGGCTTCAACCAGATGCAGTACGGTTATGCTTCGGCCATTTCTACCGTTGTCATGATCATCTTTGCCCTGATTGCCTTTGCCCAGTTCAAGGTCAATAACGGAGGTGAAACCTGATGAAAGACAAGCACGTCAGCATTCCAATGACGATCCTTTCTCTGGCAATCGGCATCATCGTGATTTTCCCCATTATCTGGCTGGTGCTCAGCTCCTTTAAGCCGTCCGGCGAGCTGTTCACCTACCCGCTGCATATGTTCCCCTCCGCCCCGACGACGGAGCATTATAAGTCCGTTCTGGACGGCGGCTTCATGGGCTATGTGAAGAACAGCCTGTTTTTGGCTGTGGTCGGCACCCTCATCACACTGCTTATCAGCGCGATGTGCGGTTATGCGCTGGCCATCTACCGCTTTGAGATCAAGTACGTCAACCTCGTGTTCGGCGTGTTCCTGCTGGGCACCCTGATCCCCGGTGAGACGCTGACTGTCCCCCAGTTCAGCGTTATCAGCGCCATGGGCCTGTACAACAACATCTGGGGCGTCATCCTGCCTGTTGTCACCACCACGACCGGTATCTTCATGTACCGCCAGCACTATATGTCGCTGCCGCTGTCTCTGGTCGAGGCCGCGCGTATCGACGGTGCCAGCGAGTGGAAGATCTTCTCCAACATCATGCTGCCTCTGGGCTCCAACGTCACCATCACGCTGACGATCTTCAGCTTCATGTGGCGCTGGAATGACTACATCCTGCCGCTGCTGGTTTTGTCTGACCAGAAGAAGTACACGATCCAGATTGCCATCAAGAACTTCATCGGCAACACCGGCGTGGACTGGAGCTCGATTCTGGCGGCATCGGTTCTGTCCATCCTGCCCATCGTCATTCTCTTCATGATCCTGCAAAAATACATTGTCGGCGGTGTTTCCGCCGGCGGCGTCAAGGGCTGATCTTCAAGCCGCTTATCAACAGATGCCCTCCGGCTAACCGGAGGGCATTTTTTTCAAGGAGGTCTTGCTATGAAATACGGTTGTCGCGCCCACGATTACGGCTGCTTTACTGCACAGGAACTCGCTAAAGTGTTAGCTGACAACGGTTACAATGCAGCGCAGTTGGCCATGCCCAAGGCTATACAGGGCATTAAAAGTCTTGTTGCTGTCACCCCGGAGCAACTTGAAGATGTCCGCAGCGCTTTTGCTGCCGCCAACATTGAAATCACAGTGCTGAGTTGCTATCAGGATCTCAGCAACCAAGATGCAGAGGTGCGCAGAAGCGCTGTATCCAGTGTATTTTCAGCCCTGAAATGCCAAGTCACACTCGGCGCCGGGCAGGTTGGCAGTGAGAGTGCCTGCCGTGATCTTTCCCCTGAGGAAAAGGCGGCTACCCTACCGCTGCTGACCGACAGCATCCTGCGTATTGTTGAGCAGGCTGCACAAATCGGTGGCTGCTTTGCACTGGAGCCTGTCTATACCCACACGCTGGGCACGCTTGAAGCGTTGCAAAAGCTGAAGGAAACTGTGGCAGATCCCCAGCATTTCCATATCATTTTTGATCCAGTCAATGTACTGACGGCCGATACTGCCGCGCATCAGGCCGAATTTTGGCCCGGCTGGTGCGAGGTCATAGGCAAAGATTTGGCCTGCATCCACATGAAAGATGCCCTATTTGTTCCCAACGGCCCGCGTATCCCCACCCCGCTTGGCGAGGGGCAGATGGACTATACCATTTTGCGAGACTGGCTGCATCGAGAGCACCCTGATGCTGCCCTGCTACGGGACGAGGTGATCCTCTCCGCCGCACAGCGGGATTTGAACTTTATCCGTGCCATGTGAATGCCATTTGCTCTTTTGTGTTCTTATCCATTGAGTGCATAGTTACCGCAACGCCAGACACATCTCTCAAGCAAAAAGAGCCCTGACTGTCAGGGCTCTTTTTCATTGTAAATGATACTATTTCCACCCTCGGGCGGTGGGGTCCAGCATCTCGGCAGCGGAATAGAGCAGCGCATTGCAGATAGCAGCTGCTACGGTGCTGCCACCCTTGCGTCCCATCGCAACGATGGCCGGTACATCATACCGCTCGCAGACAGCCAACAGTCGCTCTTTGCTTTCAACTACATTCACAAAGCCGACCGGCACACCGATGACAAGCGCCGGGCGCAAACCCGTCTCGATCTCCTCTGCGATGGCAAGCAGCGCCGTGGGAGCGTTGCCGACCGCCAGCACCGCGCCGGGATACTGCTGTGCAGCAAGGTGCATGGCAGCCACCGCCCGGGTAGTTCCGGCCGCTCTGGCTGCCTCAGCCACGGCGGGCTCCGCCATAAAACAGAGGGCCCTACCCCCCAGTCTGGCAAGACCCGGCTTGGTAATGCCCGCCAGCGCCATATTCGTGTCGGTAATGATCGTAGCACCTGCATGCATTGCCGCCACACCGGCTGCGGCGGCTCCCGGCGTGAACTGCAGATTCTCCGCATAGTCGAAATCTGCCGTGGTATGGATGACCCGCTTGACAACAGCAGCGTTCTCCGGCGGGATGTCCACACCCCGCGCCTGCAGTTCTTCGGTGATAATGGCCATGCTCGTCCGCTCAATATCCGCGGGCAGGTGATGCTGCGGCGTCATAGGCTTGCTCCTTTCGGATTTTTCAGTCCCATTGCGGCATATAACGCATCCATATCCAGCGCACGGCGCACACCGTCCGCGAGCCGGTCAAACTGCTGCTCGCGGTAGGTTTCCATCGACAGCGGCGCAGCCTGCTCCGGCGCAATGCCCCGGCGGCGGCAGAGATAGGCCGCCAGTTGCTCGGTCAGTTCACCCGAGTCAAACAAGCCGTGGAGATAGGTTCCAAACACATTGTCCTCCACGCAGCCCTCGGGCGTGCCGTCCGCCATGGTGCAGAAGGGCGCGCCGTTCACCGCAGTGCGCCCGGTGTGGATCTCATACCCGGTCAGTGCAGCCCCCGCAAAGGGTGCGGCAGCGCGGGCCGTCACCTGCGCACGGCGCTTTTCGGCGGTGAATACCGTCTCTGTCGGCAGCAGACCCAGCCCGCGCAAGGTGCGGGGTGTACCGCCTTCGCAGCCCTCTGGATCCGACAGTGTATGGCCCAGCATCTGATACCCACCGCAGACCCCCAGCACAGGCGTGCCGCCGGCCGCCAGCTTTTGCAGGGCAGCCTCCAGGCCGGACTGGCGCAGCCAGAGCAGATCCTCCACCGTATTTTTGGTACCGGGCAGAAGCACCAGATCGGGTGCGCCCATCTCACGCACGGTGCGCAGATAGCGCACACCCAGCAGCGGGTGCTGCTCCAGCGGGATAAAATCGGTAAAATTGGAGATATGCGGCAGCCGCACGATTGCCACATCCAGCGGTTTTACGGTCTTTTTGCGGCAAAGCCGTTCGGAAAGGGAGTCCTCGTCTTCAATATCCGCATCCAGATACGGCACAACGCCCAGCACCGGCAGCCCGGTTTTGTCCTCCAGCATGGCAAGGCCGGGGCGCAGGATCTCAACATCACCACGGAATTTATTGATGATAAGCCCCTTGATGCGGCTTCGCTCCCGCTCCTCAAGCAGCGCAACCGTTCCGTACAGCTGGGCAAACACCCCGCCGCGGTCGATATCCCCCGCCAGCAGCACCGGCGCATCGACCAGCTCTGCCAAGCCCATATTGACAATGTCATCCGCCTTCAGATTGATTTCAGCCGGGCTGCCGGCACCCTCGATGACAAGAATGTCATATTCCTCGGCAAGGCTGTTGTAGGCGCGCAGTATATCAGGGACCAGCGCGCGCTTATGGCGGAAGTATTCCACTGCGGGCATATTCCCGCGCACCTCACCGTTGACGATGACCTGACTGCCGACATCGCTGCTGGGCTTGAGCAGGATCGGGTTCATCCGCACATCGGGTTCAATGCCCGCTGCCTGCGCCTGCACGACCTGCGCACGGCCCATCTCGAGACCGTCACGGGTCACAAAGCTGTTCAGCGCCATATTCTGGCTTTTGAACGGTGCCGTTTTGTAGCCGTCCTGCGCCAGAATCCGGCAGAGCGCCGTGCAGAGCAGGCTTTTGCCTGCACCGCTCATCGTGCCCTGCACCATGATACATTTTGCCCGGCTCATGCAAGTACCTCCTTCATGATGGCAAGCAGCTTGGTGTTTTCTTCCGCCGTGCGCACAGCGGTTCGATACCAGCCATCATCCAGACCCGGGTAGTTGCCGCAGCTGCGCACCACCGCGCCGTGCTGCCGCAGCTTTTCGCCAAAGTCTGCCGGGGCGCGGAACAGCAGATAGTTGGCCCGGCCCTCGATAACATACAGTCCCAATGCCCGCAGCCCGGCAGCCAGCCGGGGCCGCTCGGCCTCGATCAGCGCGCGCACCTCCTCGGCGTAGGCACTCTCCTGCAGTGCTGCCAGCCCGGCCGCCTGCGCCAGAGCGGAGACCGCCCACGGCTGCCCCGCCGCCTGCATACCGGCAAGCAGAGCCGTATCACTGCACAGCGCATAGCCCAGCCGCACCCCCGCCATAGCGTAGAGCTTGGTGAAGGCCTTTAGGATCACAAGCTTCGGTGCATCGTTTAAAAATCGTTCTGCCGTCAGTGCATCCCTGTCAGGCAGAAAGTCGAGGAAGCATTCATCCACGACCAGTACCGCACCACAGTCGGCACAGCGGCTGATGAGCCTTTCCACCAGTGCAGGCGGTGTCACCTGCCCGGTGGGATTGTTAGGCTGGCAGAGAAACACCATGTCCGTTTCCTCGGTCACAGCCTGCACAAAATCCTCTGTCACCGCAAAATCGTTTGCCTCGTCCAGCAGAAACCGCTCGACCGTGCATCCGACCATATCCAGCGCGGCAGCATACTCGGCAAAGGTGGGGGCAGGCAGCAGCGCACGGCGCGGCTGCACAGCCAGCACCAGACGGAAGATCAGATCGGCAGCCCCGCTGCCGCACAGGATGTGCTCTATCGGCACGCCCTCAGCGGCAGCAAGGGCGGCGCGCAGCTCCCGGCAGAGAGGGTCCGGATAGCGATCCGCTGTCGGCAGCGCTGCCGAGATAGCCGCAGCCACCCCATGCGGCAGCCCCAGCGGGCTGACATTTGCCGAGAAATCCAGCGCATCCCGGCCAAATTCTGCCCGGTAGCCCGCCCAATCACCGCCATGGACCAACTTCATACAAACTCTCCTTACATCATCAAAGCAAATCGGACGGCCAGCCCGATTATGAGCGCGAGCACACTCTCGGTGTACATCATCCGATCCGCCCGCAGAATATCCTCCGCCTCTATGGGCCGCAGCGCATCGCCGATGGTCGGCTTATCGTAATAGGCGCCGAAGTAGTACGCCGGGCCTGCCAGCTGAACGCCCAACGCCCCCGCGCAGGCACTCTCGGTCTGGGCGCTGTTGGGGCTGGCGTGGTTATGACGGTCGCGCCGCCAGATACGCCACGCCCCTTTTGCACTGCCGCCGGCCAGCGCTGCCGCCGCCACCCACAAAAGGGCAGCCAGACGGCTGGGCAGCCAGTTTGCGGCATCGTCCAATTTTGCGGCACAGCGGCCAAAATACAGGTATTTTTTATTTTTATAGCCGAGCATGCTGTCCATCGTGTTGATAGCCTTGTAGGTCAGCGCCAACGGCGCACCGCCGATAAGCATGTAAAACAGCGGTGCAATGACGCCGTCGCTTGCATTCTCGGCTACTGTCTCCACGGCAGCCTTCGTCACGCCCTCCGCCGTGAGATTCTCGGTATCGCGGCCAACGATCCGCGCCACAGCCCGGCGGGCGGCGGGCAGGTCGCCTTTTGCCAGTTCCTTATAAACATTCCGGCTTTCCTGCACAAGCCCCCGCGCCGCGAGTGCCTGCGCGCACCAGAACAGCTGAACAGCCAGCCCCGCCAGCGGGTGCAGCCGCGCGGCCAGCGCACAGATTGTTCCCGTCACAGCCAGCGTTGCCAGCGGCAGCACAGCTGCCACGATCCCGCCGCCGAGCAGCTCCCCCCGGGGCGTCTTGGGTAAGACGGCCCGCAGGCGTTTTTCCAGCGCCGAGATGCACCGCCCCATCCATACGACTGGGTGGGGCAGCCATGCCGGGTCCCCAAACACAGCATCCAGCACAAAGCCGCCCGCCACCGCAACGCCGGTCAGCATGTAGCCTCCTTTGTGTACTGCACGGTCTTTACAAGGTGCAGGATATGCTGCGTTTTCCAGTCCCGGGCGTCCAGCACAAAGCCGCCCGCATTGGGCGCGCACCACTCGTAGTAATCCCGGTGCGGCACAGCATAGCGATCCAGCGCCGCCATCTGGGTGCCGCCGTGCGCCAGAATAACCAGCATCTGCTCCCCCTCTGCCAAGGCCTGATCCACAAGGGCTGCAAAGGTCGTGCAGATGCGCTCACAGAACTGATCCTTCCGCTCGCCGTCCGGGCAGCGGCGCTCACAGTTGGAGGCGACCCACGCCAGATAGTCAGGGTCATGCTCCATCTCGACATAGCTGCGCCCCTCAAAGCTGCCGAAGCACATCTCCTTCAGCCCATCGACCGGGATAAGCTTCGCGTTGGGGAACAGGACCCGCGCGGTCTGCGCTGTACGCTGCAGCGTAGAAATATAGACAACCTTCGGATCAATGTCCGCACGGCGCAGCTCTCTGCACCCCTCCTCCGACAGAGGAATATCCCGCTGCCCCTGATAGCGCTTCTGGGCATTATATTCCGTCAGACCGTGCCGCAAAAGATAGATCAGCATTTCGGCAGTTCTCCTTTCAAAATCGTGGGCAACCCGCAGAACATCTGCACAACGCAGTCTGCCCGGGCCGCAAGCAGGCAGGCCAGACGGCCCGCAGCCTCGCGGCGGGCGCGTTCGGCGGGGTCGATGGGCACAATACCGCCGCCTACCTCGGTAGCTGTGACCACATCATAGGCGGCCAGTTCATCGGCCAGCGCCTGCAGCTCGGTCATTTCTGCGGCGCGGTCCTGCACCTCATAGATCTGCCGCCCGCCGAACTGCGCAGCAAATGTGCGCTTGCCGCTATAAAGCGGCCCCGTGATAAAAAGCATTTACAGCACCCCCAGCCATTGGCTGGCAGCCAGCGCCGCCAGCATCCAAAGCTCGCATTTTTGCAGGAACCACCCGGCCAGATCACCGGTCGTACCGCCAAACTGCCTGACAGCGACCCGGTGATACCGTGCAAACACCAGCCCTGCCGCCAGCAAAAGCGCCCAACCGCCCAAGGCCAGAATCCCCACCGCCCACACAAGACAGCCTGCCGCCAAAACACAGCAGACCGTCCGGCGGTCCGCCGCCGTTGCAAAGGTGTGGGCCAGCCCTGTATTTTTGGCCAGCGGGAACGCTGCCACCGCCAACCCGGACAGCATCCGCTCCCCCATCAGGGCCAGCGTCCAGAGCGCACCCGTGCGCGGTGTAAACTGTACACAGGCGCACAGCATCAGATATGCAGCAAAATAGCTGCACAGCCGTATGACGGCAAAGGCCCCGCAGTGGGGATCCTTTAATATGGCAAGCTTTTTCGCGGTATCACCGTAGCTTGCCAGTGCATCGCAGGTGTCAGCATAGCCGTCCAGATGGATGCCGCCGGTGACCCAGACCGGAATCAGACAGAATCCGGCCGCATGGGCCGCATCGGGCAGCGGCAGCGCCCCGCACAGGCACCACAGCGCCCCGCAGATTACCCCCACCAGCGGAAACGCACAGAGCGCATACCGCATATTTTTTTCGTTCCAGTCAAACTGCGGCACCGGCAGTGCCGAAAACATGGCAAGCGCCACCGCAATGGTCTGAAAAACTATCATCTCTTCGTTCCTTTATAGTAGACAGGAATGCCGCACACGACCCGCACGACCGTGTCTGCGCGCTGGGCGGCGGCATTGTTGATCTTGGCCAGTACACGCAGATACCGCTCGGTATCTCCTGCATACGCTGTGCCGCCGCTGAACACCTCATTCGTCACAAGGATCAGTTCCTCACACTGCGCCCGCAGCACCTCGATCCCACGCAGCACGGCATCGGCAGCGGCCTCACCCGCCCCGGCCGGATCGTACAGCTCGTTGGCTGCCAGATTGCCGAGATCCTCCAGCAGCACAGTGCCGCACTGCGGTAAAGTAATGGCTTCAAGTCCGCGCGGGCACTCCACCGTGGCAAACTGCTTTTGTTGGCGCATGGCGCGATGCCGCGCGACCCGTGCTGCGCACTCGGCGTCCCATACCTGCATCGTGGCAAGGTAGGTGCGCGGCAGCGGGCTTTGCATACAGAGTGACTCCGCAAACGCGCTTTTTCCGCTGGCCGCGCCGCCGATGACCAGCGTCAGCATTGCGGTGTGTACGGCGCGATGCCGCCCTCCGCAAAGGAATAGCAGCCATGATAGACCGCAAGCGCCATATCCCACAGCGGCAGGCTCGCCACGGCCCCGGTGCCCTCCCCCAGATGCAGATCTGCGGTGATAAGCGGTTTTTTGTGCAGTGCCTCCAGCACAAGCCGGGCGGCCGGCTCTGCCGAGACATGGCTGGCAAACACAGCCTTATCCGCACCCGGGCAGAGGCGGACGGCACAGAGTGCGGCCACGCTGCTGATAAAGCCGTCCATCACGATGGGGATTTTCTCAAATGCACCGCCCAAAAACACACCGCACAGCCCGGCAATGTCAAACCCGCCCAGCGCCGCCAGCACCCCCAGCGGGTCGGCAGCATCGGGACGGTTGACCGCAATTCCACGCTCAATCACCTCTATTTTGCGGCGCAGCCCTGCATCGGAAAGCCCAGCGCCGCGCCCGGTCATCTCAGCCACCGGGCGGCCGAGCAACACAGACGCCACAGCGGAGGAGGTCGTTGTATTTCCGATGCCCATCTCACCGGTGGCAAGCAGCTGCACACCGGCGCGCTTTTGCGCCCGCACCAACGCAAGGCCGGCCGCAATGGCCTGTACGGCCTGCGCCCGGGTCATGGCCGGTCCTGCGGTAAAATCGCAGGTGCCGGGGGCAATGCGATAATCGGCGGCACCCACCACGGGCGCGCCCGCAATTCCCATATCGACCGGCACCACGGCACACCGCGCCGCTGCTGCCATGCGGCAGACGCTGGTGCGGCGGGCGACAAGATTTTCGAGCACCGCACGGGTCACGGCGGCATCTGTCTGGCTGACCCCCTGCGCGACAACACCGTTATCCGCGCAGAGCACCAGCACGGCACGCCGTTCAAAGGCCGGGGCGGCATTTCCAGTCAGGGCCGCCGCGTCCTCTATCATCGTTTCCAGTGCGCCCAGCCCGCCCAGAGGTTTCGCCAGCGCCGCCCAATGTGCATGGGCGGCAGCGCGGGCTGCCTCATACGGCGGGGTTACGGTGCGCAGCAGGGTCATAAGTTCATTTTCGGTCATGTTCTTTCCTTTATATAGCGGCCGGCCGCGTCCGCAAAGCGCTTCGGCAGCGGCGTACCGGCCCAGTACAGATGCGGAAAACCCGCATAGAGATGCTCATTGGCAAAGCCGCAGGCCCACTGCCGCCCATCTGCCTTGGCGGCTGCAAAGGCTTCACCGTTGGCCGTGGTGTCCCAGTGGTGGAACTCATGCACCGGCAGGCACTCCCCTGCGGCAAACAGCATACTGTCGGTGCGCGCGGTCAGTTTTGCATAGCCGAACCGCACAAGCCGACCGACCCGGAAGCCCTGCCCCGGCAGCACGCCCGCCATCGGATAGACGATTCCGTCCGCGCCCTCGAGCGACCTGCCCAGATAGAGAAAGCCGCCGCATTCCGCCACGGTGGGCAGCCCGCCCGCAACCGCCTTCTGCACGGCGCTGCGCATGGGGGTATTCGCCGCCAACTGCGCGGCATACAGCTCCGGATAGCCCCCGGGCAGATACAGCGCGCCGATTTGCCCCGGCAGGGCGGCGTCCCGCAGCGGGCTGAAAAAGCAGAGCTCTGCGCCGCTTTCCCGCAGTGCCTCCAGCGTTTCTGCGTAGGTAAAGCAAAAAGCCTCATCCTGTGCAACGGCAATGCGCACCGCCGGCGTCACAGTGACGCGGGGCGAGGCGGGCGGTGCCGGGCGGTCAAACAGCGCATACAGCCTGTGCCAGTCGATGCACCGCTGGGCGGCATCCGCCAGAACCTCGATCTTTTGCTGCAGATCAGCGATCTCTGCTGCGGTTTTCAGGCCGAGATGGCGGCTCTCAATGGCAGCCTCCGGCAGGTGGGGCAGATAACCCACCACTGGCAGACCGGTCTCCTTTTCCAGCATTGGCGCCAGCAGCTTGAACAAAGATTCACTGCAATCGTTGAGCAAAATGCCCGCGATATGGTGCGGCGTGCGGAACGCCAGCAGCCCGCGCAGCTCGGCCGCCAGCGTCAGGCTGGCGCCCTTCGGGCGCACGACCAGCAGTGCGGGCAGTTCGAGCGTGTCCGCCAGCTGCCATGCGCTGGCTGTATCCGTCACACCGCCCAGCCCGTCATAGTAACCCATAGCCCCCTCGCAGACAGCGGCATCGCAGTCAGCCGCCCCCTGCGCATATAGTCGGCGCACGGTGTCCGGCGCCGAAAAATAGAGGTCAAGATTATGGCTTTTGACCCCCAGCACGGCGCGGTGGAACATCGGGTCAATGTAGTCCGGCCCTGCCTTGAAAGCACAGGGTCGCTGCCCCCGGGCCGCCAGTGCCGCCAACAGCGCACAGGCTGCCGTGGTCTTGCCGCCGCCCGAGCGCGGCGCGGTCAGAACGAGCTGCAGCATACTTACTCCCTCACGATCAAAAACACAGGGTTATTCGCCATCAGCAGGTGGAGTGCCCCCGTCTGTTTGCTGCGGCTGACAGCGATCTGCGTGACCTGTGCAGTCAATCCATGGGCCGTCAGTGCCGCAACGGCCTCCTGCAGGGTCTCCAATGCAATGGCGCTGATGCAAAGGCGCGATGCGGGGTTTGCGGCCAGCACCGCATCCACGATCTGCCGCATGCTGCCCTTGCTGCCGCCGATGAAAACGGCATCGGGCGCGGGCAGCCCCGCCAGTGCGGCGGGGGCGCGGCCCTCAGTTAGATACAGATTGGCTACTGCAAATTTTGCGCGGTTTTGTCGGATCAGGGCACAAGCCTCCGGGTCACATTCCACGGCACAGACCCGGCCGGCCGTGGCCGCCAGCGCCATCTCAACGCTGACACTGCCGGTTCCCGCGCCAATATCCCACAGGGTATCGCCGGGGCGCACCGCCAGCTTTGCCAGCACGGCCGCGCGCACCTCCTGCTTGGTCATCGGCGTCTTGCCGCGCAGGAAAGCTTCGTCCGGCCAGCCCGGCACCCGGGCAGGCAGCAGCGGGCAGGGTTCGACCAAAAGCACGCTCAACGGTGCAAATTCAAGGCTTGCGAGCATTTCCACGGTATCGGTCACAAGGCGTTCAGCGGTGCTGCCAAGGTTCTCACCAACGGTGGCCTTCACATGCCCCCACCCGGCATCGGCCAACGCACGGCAAAGGGTCGCCGGGGTCTCGCTGCCGCCGGTCAGGAAAAAGACGGGCTTTCCGGTGCGGCAGACCGCTGCAGGGTCACAGCTGCAGCCATGAGCACTAACCAGTTGCCAGTCCTGCCAGGGGCGGTGCAGCGCCGCCGCCAAAAGCTGCACGCTGGATACTCCCGGCTCCACCGTATAGGGCAGTCCTGCCGCATCAAGGGCACGGCAGAGCGCCGATGCCCCCGAGTAAAACCCGGTATCTCCACTGAAAACAACCGCTGCAGCGGCAACATCAACATGCTGCAGACGGGCGCAGATCTCCTGCGCCTTGTACAGGGCAGCACGGTCAGGCGTACATTCTGCCGGCAGCTGTTCCAAAAGGCGGCGCGCACCAAGGATCAGCTCCGCGTCCAAAAGCGCGTCCCGCCCTGCCGCCGTCAGGCTGGCGGCGGTGCCGCTGCCCATACCAATGAGTGTTATCTTCATAATAGCTCCCTGCATCGCTGTAAAATTGCTTCGGCGCACTCGCCCTGCTCCATGGGGCGGCGCAGCACGATCAGCTGCACGCCGCACTGCTCGGCAGCCCGGGCCTTTTCGGCAAAGCCGCCCGCTGCGCCGCCGTCCTTGGTGACAAGGAAAGCGATCCGGAACTGACGAAACAGCGCTATATTCAATTCCTCGGTAAAGGGCCCCTGCATCGCAACTATGTTGCGGTGCGGGATGCCCGCTGCCTCGCAGGCCGTGATGCCGGCCACGGTCGGCAGCACCCGGGGGTACAGCCGCTCCGGCTCCAGCGCTGCAAAGGCTGGCAGTTCCTTAGCACCCGTAGCCAGCAGAATATTACCGGGCTTGCCCTGCAGATACGCTGCGCCATCGTCCGCTGCGGCAAACACGGCACTGCCGGCCGGCAGGGTGCTGGCAGGGCGCAGCAGGCGGTGGTATTCCACCCCGGCTGCCCCGGCCGCCGCACGGATATTGCGCGTTGCCTCGGTCGCATAGGGGTGGGTCGCATCAACGCAAAGGTCCGCATTGCGCAGCAGGGCCGTCATTTCTTCGGCATCCAGCCGCCCGGTGCGGACCGTGATACCCTCGGCGCGCCCCTGCTCCTCGGCTCCAAGCTCAGTTGCCACACAGACCGTGACCGCTGCCCCCAGCGCCGCCAATGCGCAGGAAAATCCCCGTCCCTCGGTGGTGCCGCTGAAAACGACTGCTTTCATACGCCGTGATACCCCCTCGGTGTGACCATTTTTCCGTTCTGTGCCTTCGTGGCCGCATTGCCGACAAAAACAGTCGTGAACATGTCCGCCTCTGTTTTCTCCAACTCTGCAAGCGTCAGCAGCCGGGCAGTCTGGCCTGTGCGGCCTATATTGCGCACCGTACCACAAACTGTATTGGGTGCTTTACCGTTGGCAAGCAAAATCCGCACCGCCTTGGCCAGATAGTCTGCGCGGCCCTTGGATGATGGATTGTAGAGAGCAAGGCAGAAATCCCCCACCGCCGCGCAGGCGAGCCGCTTTTCAATGACAGGCCACGGCGTCAGCCGGTCAGACAGCGATACAACGCAAAAATCATGCGCCAGCGGTGCGCCCAGCACTGCGGCCCCGCTCAGTGCGGCGGTCAGGCCGGGTATGATCTCTACTTCAACCCCCGGGCAGGCGGGCGCCAGCTCCAGCAGCGGGCTGGCCATACCATAGACCCCCGCATCGCCGGAGCAGACCAGCGCCACCGTCTTGCCGCTCTGCGCCGTTTGCAGCGCCCAGCGGCAGCGGTCGATCTCCTTCGTCATGCCTGTGGTGCAGATTTCCTTGCCGGGGTAGCGCGCACGGATCAACTCAACATAGACCGTATATCCGCACAGGACATCCGCCGCATCCAGCGCGGCCGCCGCCTGCGCTGTCAGGAATTGGCTGTCCCCGGGGCCAAGGCCCACCACATACACCACATTACGGTTCATCATCTCTCCATCTCCAATCCGGGGCAAAGGGGCGCAGCGCAGCGGCAAAGGTCACACCGTCCCGCGCCCATTTCGGCAGAAGCAGTTTTCCTCCCGAGGCCAGCACCGCCGCTCGTTCGCATACATTGTCAACCCCGGTCACACTTGTGACAAAGCCGGAGGCCGTAAAGCTGCCGGGCACTGCGCGCAGCTGCGCAGCGGTATAAAAATCCATGCTCCAGCCGTGATTCCGGCAAAAGGCCGCAAGGCCCGGCTCGTCCCGCTTCAGGTCGATGCTTGCTGCCGCAGCCACCCCCTGCGGGGCCAGACCGCTCTCACGGCAGAAGGCTGCAAAGGCAGCCTCCAGATGCTCCGCTGTTGTACCGCGCCGGCAGCCGATGCCCAGCACCGCAATACGCGGCACAATGTGCAGCGCCTGCCCGGTCGGGGTCAGCGTCAACGCAAAATCAGCGCAGCCGCCAGCTGCAGGCTGCACACCGGCGGGCGGTGTGCCCTGTATGGGCCAATCGGCGGTAAAATGAACGCGCTTTCCCGCCAGCAATGCGCCGCTGACCTGCTTGATGCGCTCCGGCTCGGCCACAATGCAGCCTTGCCGTTTGGCCCACTCGTCCACCGCAAAAAGGCCGTGCAGATCGGTGGCGGTTGTGATGACCGGCACCGCACCGCACACCGCCGCCAGCCGCCGCGCCAGCGCATTGGCCCCGCCCAAATGGCCGGACAGCAGCGGAACAGCGAACCGCCCGCACTCATCCAGCACCACCACGGCAGGGTCTGCGGCCTTGCTGCGGCAATACGGCGCAATGGCCCGCACAGCGATCCCCACCGCGCCGATATAAATCAGCGCGTCCGATGCCGCAAACTGTGCTGCCGTCCATTCGTCCAGCCCCGGGCCGCCTGCACCGCACCGCGCCACCGAGCCGGGGCACGCCGCCGCCAGCTGCTGCGCCAGTGCCAGCCCGCGCTCCGTAAAGGCAAGATAGGCGCAGCTCATGGCTGTGTCCCCCTGCGGTACTCGGTCGTAAACGCCGGGTCGTACAGGCAGCTGCGGTCATACCGCGCAGCGAGGAAATCCCCCACCACGATGAGCGCCGTCTTGGTAATGCCTGCCGCCTTCGTCTGCGCGGCCAGCGTGCCAACAGTACAGCGCAGAAGCTTTTCCTCCGGCCAGGTAGCCTTATACACGACCGCTGCCGGGGTCGCAGCGGTGTAGGCCCCCTGCAGCAGCGCGGCCTGTACCTTGTCGATCAGCCCGATTGAGAGAAAGATCACCATTGTGGCACCGTGGGCCGCCAGCGCAGTCAAGCGTTCTCCCTCGGGCACAGGGGTGCGGCCCTCCATCCGTGTGATGATGACGGTCTGGCTGACGCCGGGCAGCGTGTACTCGGCGTTCAGCGCCGCCGCCGCACCGCAAAAGCTCGACACGCCGGGCGTATCATCGTAGGCGATGCCCCACGCATCCAGCAGATCCATCTGCTCGCGTATCGCGCCGTACAGGCAGGGGTCCCCTGTGTGGAGGCGAACAGTATCCTTGTTCGCCGCCTCGTTCTCCTTCATCACAGCTGCGACCTGCTCCAGCGTCATTTCTGCGCTGTTGTAGATGGCGCAGTCCGCCCTTGCCAGCCCCAGCAGCGCCGGGTTTACAAGGCTGCCCGCATAGATGATGCAGTCCGCCGCCTGCAGCAGTGCCGCACCGCGCTGTGTAATAAGATCCGGTGCCCCGGGCCCGGCCCCCACAAAATGTACCATCTCAATTCCCTTTCCACTTTTTCAGCAGTGCATCGGCGGTTTTTGTCTGGCCGAGCGGGCCGCTTTGGTTGGAGAACAGTACCGCCCCCACCGCAAAGGCCCCCGCCGCGCGGCGGTCCAGATGCAGCTGCACAGCCTCGAGCAGACTTTCCAAAACGGCGGCGCGCAGACCGGCCTCGTCCAGAACAGCAAGGCAGGCATCGGTCGTGGCGGCATCCATCAGCGCCCGGCAGACCGACTGCGGCGCACCGCAGAGTGCTGCATGGGTGCAGAACAGCTCGGTCCGGCAGTCGGCCTGACGGGAGTGGGTGTTCATAATACCGCCTGCCAGCTTGACCAGCTTGCCCACATGCCCGACCAGAAGCACCTCCTCAAAATGCTCGGCCGCCGCCATATCCAGCGCGTCACCGATAAAATTGGAGACCTTCACAATAGGAATGTCCGCCAGCTCCGGCATATTTTGGGCAAGATAGTCCAGCCCGTAGTTGCCGGGTGCCAAAATCAGGCGGCGGCTCCGCAGCGCGGCCTGATGAATCTCCAGCTGCAGCGTGTCGAGGATAGCCTGCTGGCTCATCGGCTCCACTATGCCGCTGGTGCCCAGCACCGACAGCCCGCCCTCGACCCCGATGTGGGGGTTGAAGGTGCGCCGCGCGGCTTCTTCGCCGCCGTCAATGCAGATGACGACCGCAAAGCCGCCGGTATACCCGGCCGCCTCCGCTTCTTTTGTCAGCGCCTCGGTGATCATACGGCGCGGCACATGGTTGATGGCCGCCGCGCCCAACGGCTGGTCCAGCCCCGGCTTTGTCACGCGGCCCACACCGTGCCCGCCGTCGATTGTAACGGTGCCGGGGGCATCGGGCAGCAGCGAGACCTCCGCCACCACCGGCAGACCGGTCGTGGCATCTATGTCATCGCCGCCGTCCTTGACGATGGCACATTCAGCACCCTGCACTGTCAGGCGGCAGCGCTGCGGGGCGACCTCCACAACAAGGCCTTTGGGTGTGCGCAGCCCGACTGTCTCGGGCGCACGGCCGGTCAGCAGCAGCCTTGCCGCCCCCGCCGCACCCAGCGCCGCACAGGTGCCGGTGGTGTAGCCGCACCGCAGCAGCTTTTGCCCGCTGCGGATGTAATGTTCAAATTTTGGTTTTGCATCGTCTTTTCCGTACAGGGCCACATATTGCTCCGCTGTCAGATCAAACAGGGTGCGGATGTTATCCTCGGCAAAGGCAGCCTCGGGTGAAAGCACTTGTGACACTCCTTTGGGGGATACACAGACCACCGCGTCCGCCAGCTTGCGCGCAAGGGCAAGCTCATGCAGCGTCACGATCACGGCAACCTGCTTTTCCCGCGCCAGCGTCCGCAGAATCGTCAACAGCTCAGCCTTGCCCTTGACATCCAGAAAGGAGGTCGGCTCGTCCAGCAGCAAAATTTCCGGCTGCTGGCAGACAGCGCGGGCAAGCAGCACGCGCTGGCGCTGCCCATCACTGATGCAGGAAAAATCCCGGTCGGCCAGCGTATCCGCCTGCACAAGGCGCAGCGCCTGCCATACCTGCTCCCGGTCCGCAGCAGACAGCACGCCCAGCCGCCCTGTGTAAGGGTAGCGCCCCGCGGCAGCGACCTCAAAACAGGTGGTCAGCTCGGTGCGGGCCGTGTGGGGCAGCATCAGCGCCAGCTTGCGGGCGCGTGCGCCCGGTGTATAGGCGCTCAGATCCTGCCCATCCAGAAGCACCGCACCGCCCTGCGGCTTCAGCTGCGCCGAGAGTGTTTTCAGCAGGGTCGACTTTCCCGCGCCGTTCGGCCCGATAAGCGCAAGGATACTGCCGCGCTCTGCCTGCAGAGCAATATCCCGCAGCAGCGGTGCGCTGTAGCCGACCGCAAGCGCGTGTGTCTCACAATAACTCATACAGCCCCCTCCCTGCTGTGGCGGCGGACGAGCAGCCAGATGACGATCGGCGCGCCGAACACCGCTGTGACCGAGCTGATGGACAGCTCGGTCGGTGCAAACAGGCTGCGGGCAATCAGATCGCACAGCAAACAGAAGGTGGCTCCGCCGAGCGCACAGCCCGGCAGCACATACAGCGGCCTCGCGCTGCCCAGCGCCTGCCGAACCAAATGCGGCACCGCAATCCCCACAAAGGAAATCGGCCCCGCAAACGCCGTAACGCAGGCCGCCAGCAGACTGGACAGCAGCACCAGCGCTGCCGAGAACGCCCGGACCGGCACACCCACACTGCGGGCGTAGGCCTCGCCCATCTGGTAGGCGGCCATTGGCTTGGAGAGCAGAAACGCGGCCCCCAGACAGGGCAGTACAATAGCGGCCGCGGCCTCCACATTGCCCCATGTCACACCGGAAAAGCTGCCCATTGACCAGTTATGCAGGTTGACGATGTTGGAATCCTGCGCAAAGGCCACCACAATATCGGTCACAGCCGAACAGATGTACCCGATCATGACACCGCAGATGACAAGGATGCTCATGCGCTGTACGCGGCGGGCTACCGCCAGCACAAACGCCATCGCCGCAAGCGCCCCGGCAAAGGCAGCAAGGATCAGGGTCAGTGAGCTTGTCAAAAGCCCTCTGTTCAAAAATACCACCATCGTCAGCGCAACCGCCAGCTTGGCACCGCTTGAGATGCCCATAACGAACGGCCCGGCGATGGGATTTGCAAAAAATGTCTGCAGCAGATACCCTGCAGCCGACAATGCTGCCCCGAGCAGTGCGGCCATCACAGCGCGGGGCAGCCGCAGCTGCCAGACAATGCTGCCCGCCAACGCATCCTGCCCGCGGCCCAGCAGCGCGGCTGCTACGGCCCGGGGCGTCAGCGCCACGCTGCCCCAGAACAGGTTGAGCGCAAACAGCGCCAGCAGTGCGCCCGCCATGGAAAGATATGCGATTGTCAGGCGTTTGGCGGTGTGCATAATGCCTTCCTTTATATTGCTTGTTTATTCTATCTTCGTCAAAAACTTCAGTTCGCTTTCCGGTGGATTTTCTTGGGTAAACACCCGGTTCATATCCAAAATCAGATCCGGCAGCTCCATGCTCTGCTGAAAAAGGCTTTGCGCCGTACACCAGACATGGCCCTGCTGCACAGCCTTGCAGTCCGCCAGCAGGGGGCATCTCTCCAGCAGCGCCGCAAGCGAATCGACCTCGCCCTCAATGGTACTGTTGTAGATCAGCACATCAGCATCCTTCGCCCCTGCGTAAAAATTTTCCAGTGAAAGGTTCACGGTAGCCAGATTGTTGCCGTTGTCGGTCAGATCAGCAAACACATAGTCCCCGCCCGCCATCTCGATCATTCTGGCAACATAATCATTGCCCTTGCGCACGGTGGCAAGCCCGTTCGATGTAATGGAGAAAAACGCCACCGTTTTGCCGGTGGACGGCTGCTCTGCCAGTGGGGCAATGCGCTGCTCTGCCTCCGCAAACTGCTGCTCGGCCTGCTCTTTTTTGCCGAGCAGCAAACCGTATAGCTTGACCCATTCCATCCGCGCCAGCGGATCCTTCTCATAGCTGGAGCGTTCGACCAGCACCGGGATGCCGAACCGCTCAAGCTGCTCCTTGACCTCCGGCGTGTGGTAGATCATCGTATTTTCGATGGCAAGGCCGCAGTCGGCGTTCAGGATCGTCTCATAATCCGGGGTGCTGTATCGCCCTGCATAGGCGATTTTTCCGTTTTCCATCGCCTCGCGCGCATCCCTGAGATACCACCCGTCAGCCTGTGTGCCGGACAGTGCTATGCTATCCAACGCCCCGATGCTGATGATCGGATCCATCACGGAGGTCGAAACCAGATAGATGTTTTCAATCGGCTGCTGCAAAATCGTCAGATCCTGCTCCAGACCGGTCGGCAGGGGCGCGCCCTCCGGCACAACAAGATAGCGTTCCTCGCCGATGGTGACAAGGCTGTACCCGCCCGCGCACTCATCGATCGTAAACTGCTCGGCGTATTCCAGCGGATAGTGCCCTGTAACCGTCAGCCCGGCAGCGGCAGGTTCTGCCTCCTTTGCAGCACAGCCCGCCAGCAGCAGGGCGGGCAGCACCAAAAGTGCTACCCGCTTCATTCGGCGGCAGCCAGCGTGGCGCTGTCAAAGGTCAGTGTGTAGTCGATCTCATGCGGGGTGCTCATCGCAACGGTATCTGCCGTGACGGCCAGGGCGGTGTCCAGCGCCGCTACAGGAATCTCAAAGGTCGAGTTGCCCTCGGTGTTGGTGGGCAGGTACTTTTCCCCGTCCACCAGCATGTAATCATAGTTCGGGCTGCTCCAGACGATGACGGCAGTCATCGCGCCGTCCGCCACCGTCAGGGCTGCGGGGCTCTCCACCGTGGCGCGGCCGCTGCCGCCGGTAAGCGTGACCGCGCAGGTATAGCTGCCATCCTCCGGCAATACGGTCTCGGCGGCATCCTCTGCAGCGGGCACAGCGTCCGCCACGCTGACGGTATGGTCATACCAGGTGCCCTTGGTGCCGAGGATCGCCAGCGAAAAGTCAGTATCCACAGCCTCCACAGGAATGTCAAAGCCATAGACCTCGTCCGTAGTTCCGTCAGAGTAGGTCACGGTGTCCAGCGTCGGCTGCAGCCAGTCCGCCTCATGCGCGGGGGCATCGGCGGCAGTGCCGGGGTACAGATTTACGATCTTCTGGGACTGCAGGCTGACATGGAAAACCATCTTTCCGTCCGCCACCGTCAGCGTACCCATCCCCTCGCAGGCTTCATTAGCGTGGAACATGCTGCTGTCGGTCTTGAACTCGGCGGTATACACACCATCCGGCAGGGCAGCCGCCGGGGTAGCCTCGGCTGTATCGGGCGTTTCGGCGGCAGCAGCGCTCTCGCTCTGTGCGGGGACGGTGCTTTCCGCCGCGGAGGTTGCGCCGCAGCCTGCCAGCAGCAGGGCCGCCAGCGTCAGGATCAGGAGCTGTTTCTTCATTTGTCTTTCCTCATATACTTTCTTTGTTTATTGCGATACGGAAACCGCAATCGCACGCTTTCACCCAAAAACTGCCCGAAGGCAGATCCTTCGGGCAGAGGTGGCAAATCAACCGTTCAGGGTGTCGATCGCAGCCTTGGTATGCGCCACATACAGAGCCTGAACCGCATCGATCTCGCCCAGACCGGCGATCTGGGTATTCACGCTGTCAAAGCAGCCTGCGGCATTGAACTGGCTCAGCCACGAATCCTCGTCCGCACCGGCCATGTCGTTGTTGGCGTGGTCACCGGCAACCACCATCAGCGGCCGCAGCACGACCTTTGTATACCCGGCTGCCTTCACAGCCTCGAGCACAGCCTCGCAGGCGGTGTCCTCCGGCTCGCCCTCCACAGTGCCGATAAAGACATTCTCATAGCCGAGCGTCTGCATCGCCGTCTGCATCTGGCTGTAGCTGACCTTGGCCGTGTGGGAGGTGCCATGCCCCATAAACACAAAGGCAGTCCCATCGGCAGCGGCGGCAGCGGCATCCTCATATCCGGCGGTCTTTACAGCCTCCTCGGTGATGGCGGTCGCAACGGCCTCCTTATCGTCATTGATGACCGTGGCATCGCTGCCCACCTCACCCAGCAGCGGCTCGGCGATAGCAACGCTCTCAAACTTGTCCTTGTAGGCATCAATCGCCTCGCACATCTCATCGTACTCTGCGCCGTGCATCAGATGCGTCGGCTGAACGACCAGATTCTTGACGCCGTTGGCTACGGCACGGTCCAGCGCCTGCTGCATGTTGTCGATCTTCTCGCCGTCACGAGCCTGCACATGGTTGATGATGATCTGGGCGGTAAAGGCGCGGCGAACGCTCCAATCGGGGTATGCGGCCTGCAGGGCATCCTCAATGCCCTTGATGTCCGCCGCACGGCTGCCGTTGAAGGAGGTGCCGAAGCTGACGACCAGCAGCTCATTCTCACCGATGTCATCTGCGTTGCGGGGATCATCCAGCGCAGCATCACCGGTATCGCGGCCGAAGTAGTCGGGGTCGGCGTTCTCGCCCTCCACCATCTCCTTCTGGGTGTCGGTCAGGGCGTCCCACGCAGCCTTGGCGGCCTCGCACTGGGCATCGGTGTCCTCGGTGCGGGTCTGCACATAGATCGCATCAATCAAGTCGGCACAATTCCGGGCAGCCATCTCGTCTGCATCCCCTTCCTCTGTGCTTTGGGCGGGGGCAGCCTCGCTTACGGCCACGCTCTCGGGCGTGCTGTCAACAGGGGCGGTGCTGCCGCAGCCGGCCAGCAGTGCGGTGGACAGGGCTGCCGCCATCAGCGCGGCGGCGGCTTTCTTACAGTTGCGTTTTCTCATGGGTTCTGCTTCCTTTCTAAAACAGCCATTGCCGAGGAAGCAGCATACACCCAAACAAGCCCGAACAAAAAACGAGGCCTTTTGCGTGCAGAATGGCAACACAAAAAGACCTCGGCTTTTAAGCAGGTTCCTTGCGGTACAACCAATTCCTCGTGATTTGGGGCGTTTAGCCCCCGTACCCGGCAGCGGGCAGGTTTCCTGACTGAAAGCTCTGCGCCTGCCGCCGCCTTCCCGGGCTATGGCCCAGTGGCTGATGCTCCTGCATCGTGGCGGCAGACTCCCTTATCACAGTGACGAGATCGCGCGGGATTGACACCCGCTTCCCTTTTACCCTTTACTATGCGCATACCGTGCATAAAAAGGCACCTGCTGTCGTATTCAGTTTTACTGTGTCAGTATAGCACAAGGAGGTAAGAAACGCAAGAATAATATTTTACGGCACCGGTATTTTTCTTTATATAATACAGATACGGCTCAGGTCTGTGCTGCGCCGTCAACACTGAGGATCTCACCGGTCACATAGCTTGCCATATCGCTGGCAAGGAAAAGGAATACATTTGCGACCTCCTCCGGCTCGGCCATGCGGCCCAGCGGGATCGGCGCACAGACGCGGCGGACGATCTCCTCCGGCAGATTTGCGACCATATCAGTGCGGGTAACACCCGGCGCAACCGCGTTGACACGAATGTTGTCGCGGCCAAGCTCCCGCGCAAGGCTGCGGGTCATGCCGTTGACAGCAAACTTGCTGGTGGGATACCCCACACCGGACGGCTGGCCGTACAGACTGACCATCGAGCTGGTGTTGATGATCGAACCGCCGCCCTGCGCCTTCATGCGGATCGCCGCCGCACGGCAACCGTTGAACACAGCCGTCACATTCAGATCCATGATCCGCTGGAACGCCTCAGGCGTATACTCATACAGCGGCTCCCGGGCGGAAATGCCTGCATTGTTGACGAGAATGTCAATGCGCCCAAAGCGATTCTCCACCTCGGAAAATGCCGCATCAAGGGCAGCGTAATCGGTAAGATCGGGTGCCATACCGATGACCTGCCAGGCAGGATTTTCCGACTTCAGCTGTGCAAGCGCCTTATCAACCGTTTCCTGACGCGAGCCGAACAGTGCTACCGATGCACCGTTTTTAAGGAATACCTCGGCGACAGAAAACCCGATACCGCGCGTACCGCCTGTGATGATTGCCTTTTTACCTTGAAGCAGCATAAGAGACCCTCCTGTTCCATTGACAGATTTGCCCCGCCCACAGCCGTCCTTGTGTCCGGCTATGAATGCGGTTCACCTTTGATTGATGTGAGTATAGCATACGGGCATAAACTTGTCAATTTTTACCGTCTATAAGCCTTTATGTTTATAACTTTTGTTTTATATTTCAAATTCTCCTATGTCGCGCCGCTGTCAGCGCCTTCCCCATATGGCCGCTTTTGCAGCATCACCTGCTTTTTTATAATGTACGCTTCAGTTCTTCTACAATGCTGACGCTGGCTGTGGAGCCGATGCGAGATACGCCCAGCTCGATCATGCGCAAAGCGGTATCCAAAGTGCGGATGCCGCCGGCCGCCTTGATCTTTACCTCGTCGCCGACGCATTTTTTCATCAGCGCCACATCTTCAAAGGTTGCGCCGCCGGTGCCAAAGCCCGTGGACGTCTTTATGAAATCCGGGCGAACCTCCCGCGCGATGGAACACAGTGCACGCTTTTCCTCCTCAGTCAGGTAGCAGTTCTCAAAGATCACCTTCGAGATCGCCCCTGCACTGCGGCATTCCTCTACAATGCCGGCCATCTCATGCTCAATGAAATCGTAGTTTTTCTCTTTCAGCTGCGTAATGTTGATGACATAATCTATTTCATCCGCGTCATTGGCGATCGCATCTGCGGCTTCGTATTTCTTGACCTGAGGCGTACTCTGCCCCAAGGGGAAACCAATCGCTGCCCCTACATGGACCGATGTTCCCGCCAACAGGTCCTTGCACAGAGAAACCGGAGCCGGGTTGATGGCCACCATGGCAAAGCCGTACTCACGAGCCTCTGCACAGAGCTTTTCAAAATCCTTGTGCTGCGCATAGGCGCGCAGCTGGGTGTGGTCAAAATAAGCTGCCAGTTCGGCAGGTGTAATAGGATTCATAACAAATCTTTCCTTTCTTTTCGTGTGCGGCAGCAGCCTTTACAAAAACGATGCTGTCTTGCCGGGGTCGATGAAGCCTTCGCCGTAGACCTCGCCGGTTTCCGTCACCATGACCATGCAGCCGGGGTCAATGCGGTAGGCGGCCATCCGGATGCGGTACACCTGCGGTCTGGCACAGACGCAGAGCAGCATCTGCCGCTCCGTGCCGGTGTATGTGCCCACCGCTTTGACCATCGTTGAGCCGCGCTCACATTGGCGGGAAATTTCGTCCGCGATCTCCTGCCCCTTGGTAGTGATGATCGTCATCATTTTGCCGGCATTGCTGCCGTACATAATTTTGTCGATAACCAGCGAGGTGACCGCCGTTGTGACAAGACCGTACAAAACGGCATCGACAGAGCCAAACACAGGCCAACCCAACAGGATGACCACAAGGTCTATCGCACCGGTCACAACACCGACCGACAGATGCGGGCGCAGCACCTTGATCGACATCGTCAAAAAATCGGTGCCGCCGCTGGACGAACCCCGCATATACAAAAGCGCCAACGCGCCGCCCCATGTGATACCTGCAAACAGTGCCGCCAGCAGCGGATCGCCGCCGTAGCCGGGCTGGTCTGCAAAGACAACATCCTGAAAAAAGGTACACCACAGCATACTGATGACCGTTTTCCCCAGAAAGGCGCGTCCCACAAAGCGGAAACCAAGCAGAACCAGGGGCACATTCAGCACCAACGTTGTGATGCCGATGGGGAACCCCCACAGATAGTTGCCCAACAAGGCCAGACCCGACAGCCCGCCGGGTGCAAAGTCCGCGCCCTTGGCAAAATAGCAGATGCTCAGGGCATACAGAAACCCCGCAGCCAAGTTATACAGCTGATCCGTTACAAGGGTCTGCGTTTTTTCTTTTATCATAGAACACTGCCCCCTTTTGGAAAAACGAGGAGCCTCCCTTGTGGGAAAACGCTCCTCGTTTTGTATTTACCCAATCAGTTTTAATTTTTGGAGTGCATGGGCGATGCCGTCATTTTCTACGGTGTCTGTGACCATATCGGCACAGGTGCGCACCTGCGGCAGGGCATTGCCCATAGCCACGCCGATACCGGCCAGCTGCAGCATTTCCAAATCGTTTTCGGCATCTCCAAAGGCAATGGTTTCCTCCGGGGTGATACCGATTGCCGCACACAGGGCACGGATGCCGTTTTCCTTGCCGCCGGTTCGGCTCATCAAATCCACCACAGCATCCCCCCAGCGCTTTGTCCGGCAATGGGGCATCTGCCGCAGCAGTTCTTCTTCCTCCTCCTCGTTCACGAAGGGGATGACCTGATATATGCGGCGGTTTTCCAAATCGGAGATGTCACGCACAGCCGGCACGGCGGTGCCGATTTTTGCCTGCTCGACCTCCATGCGGGAGTTCACGCAGTTGGCGTACATCCTGTCTTTTTCAAGAAAGATGCAGCTGCAGTTCTTTTTTTGTAAAAACTGCTTCAAGGCCGACAGGTCCCCGGCGGGAATGGGCGTTTCACGCACGATCTGACCCTGCAGCTCACAGAGCTGGCCGTTCATATAAACAGCACCGTCAACCGTGATCCCGGGCAGCATGTTTTCTTCCGCGATTTCCAACGCATGGCGGCCGGTACACAGAAACACCTGCACGCCGCTGCGCTGTAAAGCCTGCAACGCAGGGGCTACACTGGGCGGCATCCGATGCCCGCCCACGGTAATCAGGGTACCGTCCACATCAAAGAAGGCTGCGCGTATCCTTTTTCCGCCGCACGCCGCCAGCGCAGGCAGCTCGGCAAGGCTGTCGATATGCAGCTGCGCCGCACGCTGGTCAAACGGGAATCTTTCGTCCCGCAGGGCAGCCACAACGCCGCCCGCCGCCGTACCCGCCTGCACACCGTAGGTGGAATCCTCCACGATCAGGCACTCCTCCGGCCTGCGTTTCAGCTTGTCCATGGTGAAACGGTAAATTTCCGGGTCCGGCTTGCTGCGGGTAAATTCGCGCCCGCTGACGATGCAGTCAAACAGTTCCCGAATCTCGCATTGTGTCAGGACCTGCTCAATACATTCCCGGCTGCTGCTGCTTGCAAGAGCCACCTGCAGCCCCATCTGCTTTAATTCATGCAGCAGCGGGCGAACCTCCTTGCGCAGAATATCCGGGTAATACACCCGGCAGCCGGCGTTCATGGCGTCCATTTCCTGCCGGAATGCGGCATCATCGGTGCGGCGGCAGAGTTTTGCCATAAAGGGCATATATTCCTGCCCGGAAATGCCCACCAACGGGTACATACTTTCCAGGGTGATCCACGGGTAGGACGGCTTCAGATGTGCATACTGATGGTGCAGGTAGATCGGTTCACTGTCGATCAGCACGCCGTCCATATCAAAGATGACTGCCTTGATCGGCTTCATGGCGTTTCTCCCTTCAGATACCGTCCTCGTCCTCCTGCGGCTGGGCGGGAACCTCCAGCACAAACTTGCCGATGTTCTCGTGCCCGGTCTGCATAATGTCGGCGGCCAGTGCATCCACATCGGGGCATTCGTCACCGGTGATATTGCGCATGCACAGATCCATCAGCATACTGCTGTTCAGCCCGGAGATCACACGCACCTTGGTGCGGGTCATGGAAAGCCCCGCTGCGCGGTTGTACGGCGTACCGCCGACAATGTCTGCCAGCACCAGAACGGCCTCGCAGTCTGCATAGCTGTCGATTGCTTCTGCCAGCTGCTTTTCAAACACTTCCACATCCATGCCGTCGGCAAAATCCACGCCCTTTAGTTCCGCATCACTGCCTGCCAGCATTTTTACATTGGCAGCCATACCGGCGGCAAAGCCGCCATGCCCGGTCACAACTACACCTCATAGCAAACTACACTCCTTTAGCAAAATCGGGCGCACAGCCCCGGCTTATTGGTTGACAACTTCAAATTCAAATTTCTGGGTAACGCCGTCCAGATACTCTTTGCTGAGGTCGATCGGACGGTCGTTTTGGTCCATGACCGTGTTTTCGACATACAGCACGGGGGAACCGCGGTGTACGCCGAACAGGCTGGCAAACTCGACATTGGCGGTCTGCGCCATCAGCACACGGCGCGATTTAACGATCTTCTCGTGATAGACGGTTTCAAAGACATCGTACAGCGAGCGCTGGGCAAAGTTGTAGGCATCAATACCGGGAAACACAGATTCCGGCACATAGTTTTCCACGAGAACAAAGGGCTTTCCGCTGACATAGCGCATACGCACAAGATGATAGCAGCGATCCCCGCGTTCGAGCTTGAGCCGTGCAAAAAGCTCCGGGGTATAGCTTACCCACTCTGCACGCAGCACCTCGGTACGGTGCTCCAGATTCAAAACTCCCATCTCGGCGGCAAAGCTCAGCTGCTTGTTCAGGAAGCGTCCGCGGGTATCGGGGCTGCGCACAAAGGTGCCGCGCCCCCGCATACGTTCCACGAAGCCGTCTTCGATCAGCATATTGTAAGCCTGCCGCGCAACAGGGCGTGAAATGCCGAACTGGGCGCACAGCTCCTCCTCTGTCGGCAATTTGGTCCCTGCCGGCAGTTTCCCGCTGGTGATAGCCTCCAGCAATGCCTTACGCAGCTGCTCGTACAGAGGGACTGCGCTGGTTTTGTCAAGCTGTATTCCGTTCAGTTCGATCATGATAGGAAATCTCCTTTTTGTTATTCAATGCTGTCCCGGGAGATTTCCGCTTTACAGCCAAAGCCGCCCTGTGCCATACAGTTGCGTGCCGAGACCTGCTGCCCGGCAGCCAGTGCAGCCAGAAGCGCCTGCTCCGGCATGGGCTTTGCTTTTTGCCACCCCGCAGTATACAGCGAGCAGAGGAAGGCAGCAAGGAAAGAATCTCCTGCCCCCATTGTATCACTTGCCTCTACCATTTGGGTAGTCTTTTCCACGATTTTCCCTTGTACAGACAACATTTGCCCGGCTGCGCCCATTGTGGCCAGCACATGCACCACGCCGCGACGATGCAGCGGCGCGCACAATTCCGCAAAAGCAGCCTTGTCCATCGGCTTGCAGGAAAGCATCGCCAGATCTATGCCATGGCAAACCTCGTCATAGTAGGCATCGGTGCGGTACTTCTCCTTTTCGCCGAAGTCATAGGCGAACACAGCGGGCAGCGCCTGCACAGCCGCCATCTGTTCGGGCATTTTGGCGTTGCAGCTGCTGACGATCAGATCGGCGGTTTTCAGCTCGTCCAGCTCCCGCGCGCCGATCTGCAACGGGCCGGTCCAGCTTTCCCCGGTAATCACCTCGATAAAGCTGCGCTCCCCGTTGACCACATCATAGCTGCACACCTTGGTGGTGCGCCCTTGCAAAATGGGGCAATGGCTGATGTCCACGCCGTTTTCCCGGAGTGCTTTTTCCACAATATGTGCCATCTTGTCATCACCGAGGGAGCCGAGATACTCGGCCTGTGCCCCCAGCCGCGCAGCATGAACTGCGACGTTTACCGCATTGCCGCCGGGGAAGCACTCCTGTGTATTGTGGTAATAGTCTATTACGTTATCCCCTAATGCAATCAGTTTCATACTCAATAGCTCTCTTTTCTGTAATAGCGGCGGATATCCAGAGAATGATCCGTGATGACCTCAATGTTCTTGCTGATGCGCTGCAGAACAGCCGCCATGACAACGGGGCTGAGCAGCGGGCGGAACTCATCGCTGATGCCGGGCAGTGCATACTCCTTCGTATCAAAGCAGGTCAGCTTTTTGGTATGGCGGGCGGCAAACGCCTTTACGCGCTCGTCCTGTGCACGGGTGGGGCCCTCGGTCAGCAGAAGCGTGGTGCAGACATCGTCCTCCAGCAGCTCCAGTGTGCCGTGGAAAAATTCCGGGCTGGAAACGCTCTTGGTGCGGATCCACTGGCTTTCCTCCAGCACGCACATGCTGTAACTGTACGCAGTGGGCCACAGATCGCCGCTGCCGATCCAGATGTTATACGGCTCCTTGCAGTAATCCTGCGCATATTTCAGGCACTTGGCATCTGCCTGCTTACGTACCTGTGCCAGCGCAAAGGCAAGGTTTTTCAGCTCATCCGCAAAGCGGGGATAGGCATCAAAGCATCCGCTGCGGTACAGGATACGGCCGATCAGAAGGTAGAACACCAGCTCCTGCGGGCGGCCCTCGCCGTAGACGATGGTGTCATCGCAGATGGATTCCAGCGTGGAGTTCTCCTTGCCGACGGCGGCAAACAGGCGCACGCCCTGCTCTTTCAGCCAGTTGGCTGCCTTTACGGTCTCGGCGGTGTCGCCGGACTTCGAGGTCAGGAACGCCACGGTCTTATCGGTGATGCGGTTGCAGTCACCGGTCATCAGGTTGGCGGACAGTACATTTTCGACCGGCAGACGGGACATATGGCGGATGTAGAAGGCGAACGGATCCAGCATTGCCTGAGAACCGCCGCTGCTGGTGAACAGCAGCAGGTCAAACCCGTTATCCACAATCGAATTTGCGATTGCCTCGATCTTTGCGCGCTGGTCGTAGATCTTGGCGCCGTTGGCAATGATGTCCTGTTCGTTAAAATTGACGAGTTCCATCGGGAACCTCACTTTCTTATTTATCATATTGTCATTACAATATAATGTATAAAAACATATAGCATTATAGTTCGTTATTTGTTTTTGTCAGTTTCCATGCCCAGTCGGCAGCGCCTTCGGTGGCCGTGCGGTTGGGCATGCGGATGATGGCCCGCGGAAACTTCTGCTGCAGGCGGGTACGGCAGGCATCCAGCATGATGCGGGAATAGAGTAGACTGCTACCCCAAAGCCCGATGATGAAATCCGGCTCGGTCTCGGTCAGGTTCAGCGCAGCGACGTTATCCTCGACCAGGAGGGCAATAAGCCCGGCAGCCTGCTGCAGGATTTTCACCGCAGCGACGTCTCCTTCCTCGGCAGACTCGTTGACCAGTTTGCCCAAGTGGGGCATCCCCCAGGGAGCTTGCCCCCCGGCAAGAGCCACGCTGTTCAGGTCATCGCGGGTGTGGATGGACAATGTCGCGCAGACGGCGCGGGTCAGCGGGCTTTCGGGGGCAGCGCCCTCCAAGTAGCGCCCCACCTGACGCAGCGCCATACGGCTGACCCAGGTACCGGAGCCCTCGTCCCCTTCAATGGTAAACATCCAGCCGCCGGTGCGACAGGTGCGACCATCCCGGCTACGACCATAGGCAATGGATCCGGTACCGGAGATAACCAGCACGCCGGTGCCGCCCGTAACGGTGTAGTGGGCCAGTTCGGCATCATTGACCACCTGCATCGGGCATGCAAAGCCGGGCAGACTGCGGTAAAAGGCGTTCAGCATCACCTCGTCGGCATCGCTGTCAATACCGGTGGTACCGCAGACCAGCGCTTTGACCTTGCTGCGCTGCCCACCGAACTGAGCCAGACAGGCATCAATATTTTCATTGATGCGTTTCTGCCATTCCTCTTTGGCAAAATTGTAATGGTTGACCGGCTGACCCACATAGTAGCCCAGCTGATGGCCGTCTGTATCCTGTGCCTCTACGCGATAGTTGGTGCCACCGCTGTCAATACCAAGCACATAATCCATAAGGGTTCTCCTTTTGCGGTACTGTTGGCGGCTGACGCGGGTCATACCGTCAATTCGTTCAACAGTGTTTTTTCAAATACCAAGTTGGCAGCACCAATCAACGTTGGGTGTTCTGCCTGGGGTGAGGTGAGCCGAATCGAACGATCCTTGCTAATCAGCATGTGGTTGACCAGTTCCTCCAGCTGGATGCGCAGATCCTCACCCAATGCATGGGGAATCAGACCCGAAAGTACATAGTTACCAATATCAAAGGTCATTT